>Ga0209956_1000049_pt1 | contig 63613 bp, 48 predicted proteins | sample SalPon2A_C_D1_MG_FD_185720 | JGI IMG/M metagenome (GOLD analysis project Ga0209956, IMG submission 185720) | Soil microbial communities from South San Francisco under conditions of wetland restoration - Salt Pond MetaG R2A_C_D1_MG (SPAdes)... | ecosystem: Environmental > Terrestrial > Soil >...
AAGCCGGGGATCTCCTCATCCCACAGCACGAAGCGAGAGAATCGCTCCTGTCCGTCCTTGCCGACGTACCGGCGGCCCTCGTAGGTGGCTTTCTCAATCCTCGCTTTGGTCAGCTTCAAACCGTGACACCTCCCGCTCAGTGTCACCAAGCTGTCACCCGTACAAGGCAGAGTCAAGCAACCTCGGACGCACTCCAAGCCGAGAAAACCCCCGTGAATAGGGGACCTATGAGCTTAGATGTATGGCTATAGGGCTTAGTTCCTGTTAGGTTGCTAGATCGTCAATCACCGCAGAAAAAGGCACCCCACACTGGTGGTTGTAGAAAGTGGTCGCAATCGCTCGCTATCGGGAAACCCTTTGGACCAAACGGTGGCTCACACCGGCGCTCGGTTGGGTGGGGACCCGCAACACCGACGGCACCGCCTCCGGGTCGTGCAGCCGTAGCAGCGTGTAGCCGATGCCCGCGGTGCCCAGCATCAACGACGGGTTGGGGCCGAGCGACGGCGTCCCCGAGGGCCACGGTCCCTCCGCGCCGTAGCGCTCGAAGAGGTCTTCCAGAGTCTCCCGGGCCAGAGCTTCGAGCTGGGTGGGGTCGAGATCTCCGTCGACCTCGGGGTCCAGGTCGGTGAGATCCCGAGACGCCAAGAGCAGCACCTCGGCCAGACCCCCCACGCCGTGGCACAGCGAGGTGTCGGAGCCGGGGGCGGTACGGGCCGTCTCCAGCGTCCTGCCGGTGGTCGCGAGGCCGGCGCGGGCGGGCTCCAGGTGCACCTCGTGGCGCTCCGGATCGAGCAGCGCAGCGCGCAGCCTCGTCAGCGCGATCCCGGGCGCCCCATGGCACCAGGCGGTGCCCCAGGTGGGGGTGTCCGGGTAGCGGGTGTCGAGCCAGTTGCACCGCTCCGGGTCGAACAGGTGGTCCTCCCAGGCAAAGGCGGCGAGGGCGGTGTCGAGAAGGACCTGCTTTCCGGTGACGGCGTGGAGCTCGTAGAGCGCCAGCGCCATCCCGGACGCGCCGTGGGACAGCCCGGTCCAGGGACGGGAGCCCGGCTCCCGGGAGGCCCGTCGGTTGGCCCGATGGGGATCCCAGGCGCGACCCACCTCGCGCTCCAGGGCCGTGGCGCACAGCTCCTCACCCAGCCGCACGGCACCCTGTAGAAGCTCCTCCCGACCCGTTTCCAGGTACAGCGTCAAGAACACGGGGATCGCCCCCGCGCTGCCGTCGATGACGTCGAGATCGTGCTCCGGCGCCCCTTCATCGAGCGTCCGGGCGATCTTCACCAGTCGACGCTCCGCCGTCTCCTCGAGCTCGGTCTCTCCCAGGGCTTTCCCGACCTGCCACGCGGCCCACAGCACCCCGAGCTCCCCGGTGTAGAGACCGAGCCGGCGCGTCTTCCACGGCTCGGCCACGCCGGTCTCGCGGGAGCTCTCCACCCGGCCGAGAGCCTGCCGCAGGGCCTCGAGCGCCGTCGTCCGGTGGCGCTCCTCGCCGGTGGCCCGGTGGAGGTGCGCCAGAAACAGCCCCACCCCGGCGGTGCCGTCGTAGAGCGTCGGGCCGAGGGCGGCGACCGTGGGTACCAGCGGAGCGCCGGCCTGCGGCACCTCGTTCTGCGACCGGCCAACCCAGTTGCAGCGCCCGTCGTGCCGGTAGGCGGTGCGGCACAGCGCATCACCGATCTGCGCCGCGGCATCGAGGGGAGAGAAGGGGCTCCGGGATGAGCTTTGGTCGCTCCCGGGAGACACCCTGAGAGATGCCGGCTCGGACCGCCTCTCCTCGATTCGGAAAACCGGATACTCGGCCTGCGAGCCGGGACCCAGGTGCGGGCGCTTCGGATCCAGACCCTCTTCGCGAAAGACCGCCGCCAGCACTTCGGCTCGCTCCTCCAGCCCCTCGGCGCCCTCGTCGAAGGCACGCCACAGCGCCTGGGCCACCAGCCGGCAGCGATGCTGGCCAAAGCTCAGACCGTTGCCCGGGTCCTCGGCCACCCCGACGCCGGGGGCCAGCTTTCGCGTGCACCGGGGGACCTCTGGACGCAGATGGCCCGCCACCTGCCGGTAGATCTCTTCGAGGGGCTCCCAGACGGCCTGCCATCGGTGCTCCCCCATGTGTGGATCGAGATACAGCACCCCGGCGTCGGCACGGCGGTAGGCCGTGGGGTGGTCCAGGACCTTGCAGCGAAAGGGTACGTCGGCGCCGTTGAGCCGTGTGGTGAGCGCCCCCACGAACGGCGCGGCGCCTTCGGCGGTCAGGTGCCAGTAGATTCGGAGGACGGATCGGCCCTTGGAGTCCGCCTCGTCCTCACGGCTGTCGTCCCCTTTTGCGCCGTCTCTTGGCTCCGGCTCATCGGTGTCCCCCAGAGCCAGATAGAAGCCGGGCAGCAGGTCGCGCAGCTCCTTGCCGATCCACACCCGGCACCTCGTGCCCGGAGCGAGGCCGGCACCGGCGTCGTCTTCCGTGGTACGTACCTGCTCCCGGAGCGCGTGGAAGGTCAGCTCGCCCCGGCGGACGGCGAGTCGGTCGTCCTCGGGATCTCCTACGACCGTCCAGCCCGGCTCCCAGGTGCCGTGTCCGGTGTGGGCGGCGGAGAGGTTGGCCACGAATCGTCGTCGGGTGGCGTCGTCGGGGGCCGCCATCGTGACGGGAGTGGAGCGTGTGTAGAGACGGTGATAGAGGGTCGATGCGAGCTGGCGTACCCGGGGAGGTGCCTCGGGGGGGTGGCCCTGATGGAGCGGACGAAGCGCCAACGCCCGATCTCGGGCGGGCTCCTCCTGGGTCTTGTCCGGACTCCCATCCATCTCGTCCCGGTCGGCCTCGAGGTCGTAGGTTTCGTCCTGCACCCGAAAGCGCTCGACGGAGACGATCCGGACGGCGGCCAGCAGGTCGAGGAGATCCTGTGAGACCGAGGAGAGGGAGGACGGAGTAGGTGGCGAGGGCCGAGACATGGGGAGATCGCGTAGGTGAGAGCCGAGCTCAAAGGTCCGCGTCGAGACCGTAGAGGTGGACCCGGGCGCTGTCCGGCGCGGCCAGAACGTTGGTGGCCACCTGGAGCGACAGCACCGCGACGTCCGGGAGCGTACCTCGGCCGGCCGCCTGCTCGTACGCCGATTGCAGCAGCCGAGCGGCGGAGAAGGGCACCGCCCGGGCGAGCAACGCATCGGCGTCTTCCGGTCCGAGAGCCGCGCCCTGTCGGTAGCCCTCCCACAAGGCACCCACGGCTGGGCGAAGCTCGCTCAACGGTTTGGTGGCCTGGGCGGCCCGCTCCTCCGGGGTGAGCTCGGGCGAGGTGGGCAGGCTACGGATCCAATGCAGCAGCAGGTCCTGCAAGCCGCCCGCAACGTCCCAGGCGGGGTCCCCCCACTGGACGAGCTCCCAGTCGACGAGGACGATGCCCTCCCCCACGAGGACGTTCTCCGAGCGCACGTCACCATGGATCAGCGTTTCCCGGCACCAGCGGGCCTCCAGGGAGATCAGCGCTTCCGACAGGGAAGCCTGCTGCTGGACGAGGGTCAGCATCCGGCGTTGTGCACCGCTCATCCAGGGCAACAGCTCGATTCGCGGGCAGGCGATGGACAGAGCCCAGGGAACGGAGGTGGGGAGAGGGGGGAGGTCCTCGGGAGGCGCGGATTCCAGACCCTGGAAGAGCCGGTGCAGCGAGCCGAGAAGCGACCCCAGGTCACGGCACGGGCCGACCAGACCCTCCGGATCGCGTTGCCACAGCGGAGCGTGGTCGGGGAGGAGCTCGGTGATCAGGAGACCATGCTCGGGGTCGTGGAGATGCAGTCGGGGCAGCTTCTCCGCGAGGTCGGCCAGATGCGCCTCTCGATGGCACAGCCCGTAGAAGACCGCTTCGGTTGCGAGGGTGTCGCCGTCCCCGGCGGTGCCGGGATCGGACCTCTTGACCAGATAGCCCGGGGCGTGGTGGCGCTCGACCCGGAGATTTTGATTGCGCCCGCGTGCGGCGGAAACGATGAGGTGACCGTCGACGATCTCCAAGGCTTCGACCAGATGCCGGCCTAGCAGGAAGTCAACGGCCTGATCCGTGTCGGCGTGGGGCACTGGGACCCGGTTTTGGGGCAGCAGTCAGTCTGGGGTGGTGGCGATCTTCCGGGGTGCTCGCCCACCGGACGCAAATCTTAGCAGTTGTCCGTGGTAACCGCAGCAACCGTGGCTTCGGGGCCAAGGCTGCCTCTCGATTTCGATTGCTCGTTCAGCACCTGGCTCCTGTCGATGGCGGATTCTTGGGCTTCTTCGGCGGTGGCGCGGGGCACTTGGGTGGAACGGTGACGACATCCACCGTGTCGGGACAGCAGTCGGTCTGTGGAGGTGGGAGCAACGTTTCGCCCGAGCACCCCCCCTTCGTGCGTGCGGCCCCGGTGAGCTGGGTCGAGGCGCCACCGGTGAGAAAGTCGGATTCCCCCGTTTGTACAGTGCGCTGGACCCGCTTGACCTCGGTGTGCGCTGAAATGACGACATCGGCCGGTCGATTCTCGTTCTTCGGGTCGGTGGGCTCCACACGACAGATTGCGTCCTCCGGCACCTCCGTGTAGCTGAAGAAGTCGAGACCGTGATAGACGCGCACGTAGCCCTGCTTCTGCGCCGGGCCGATGTAGCCGTGTAGCCAAACGAGATCCGGTTGGTCCTCCGGATCGGGGCACAGATTGGTGACCAGGGGATGAGACTTGATCGGACGCTTCGTATCGAGGCTCTTCTTCGGCATTCTCGGTCCCTCCACGTGGCACAACGGCGGTTGCGCCAAGCCATAGAAAACTGAAGTTCTGGGAACTCTGAACGAGTATAGCCACGAGGGCTTCAATCGACAACTCTTGAGAGGATCCTCAAGGCGCGCTCGGGGCCCGCTCTTTCACGAGTTGCCAGAATCTCGGGTCCTCCCAGGAGCGGCGTCGAAGCTCGCGTAGAAAGGGCACCGCCTCCTCGGGCTTTCCGAGAAGCAGGAGAGCTTCAGAGTAGAGGCTGAGGTAAGACGAGACATCCGCCACCTCGACCACGGGCTGCATTACCTCGGCGGCTTCGCGCCAAGCTGCGCGTGCTTCTTCTATTCGCCCAAGCGCGGACAGGGCTTTCCCCTGGAGCAGATGGTTCCGGCAGATTCTCGCTTGGAGCTGGAGATCCGTGATATCGAGGTGCGGGGTTGCCAAAAGCTCGTACGCATCCTGGAAGGACTTCAGGGCGTCTACTGGCTGAGCCTGGGACAGATGGATCGTTCCTACCGCTTCCAGGATATGAGCGGCGAGAAGGAACCAGTTCACGTCCGCCGGATCCTGGGTGCGGAGATCTCTGTAGATCGCCAGTGCCTGGTTGTACGCCTGAAGACTCTGTAGAAAGTCCCGGCGTCGCGAGTGTGTTTCCGCAATGGACCGGAGGGTTGCGGCGATCCACTTGTGCCAGGTCAGACGCGTGGGATCGAGATCCACCAGCTTCTCGTAGATCGTACGAGCCTTCTCGAAATGGCCGAGCGCGGTAACGGAGTCGCCCTGCGTGTTGTGAATCTGGCCGATCTGCAGATGAGTTGTTGCAAGAAGCCCCTGCCAATCTACGTGCTGAGGCTGGCGGTCCACGAGACCCTGAAGGATCGACTGAGCTTTTTCGAAGGACTCGTAGGCTTCGGATTGTGCCCCGAGATGCTGAAGGAGCGCGAAACCGAGCTTGATCCGGACTCTTGCGAGAGTGCTCTGGCGCAGCAGGTCGGCCGGGGCGTTCTCGACCTCCCGCTCTGCGAATGCGATGCCCGTTCGCAGGGACTCCAGCCCTTCATCGAGCCTGCCCTGCCGGAGGAGGGTCTGACCGGTCAGCGCTCGGGCTTCGATCGCCAGCTCCCAGTAGGTCCAGTCGTCTCCTTCCGGGGACCCCAGCGTTTCCAGGACCTGGAGCGCCTTCTCGGAGGCTTCGAGCGCCAAAGCCATGTCCCCTTGAGCATGGAGGGTCCGGCTGCTATCGAAGTGCGATCTGGCGAGGGCGATCAGCCAGTCGCGGTTGTCGGGTTGACGTTTCACCAAGTCTTCGAGGAGATCCTGCGCCGATCTCTGGAGGCCTAGCGCGGCGGTCGTGTTTCCCAGCCCGCCCGATGCCAGTCCCGTCTTCATCCGGCTCCGAGCCAGCCCCTCCTGCCACTCGAGATTGTCCGGGTCCCGACCCGTCAGCTCCTCGAACAGCTCCAGCGACGCCTGGTAGGAGGCCAGGGCCTCCTCGGTTTCCCCCTGGTCCAGCAGCACGTCCCCGATGTTGAGCAGCGTGATGCCCCGCTTGTAGGCGAGGGTGGGGGACTCCTCGTCCCGAGGCAAGTCCTCGAAGTACCGCTGCGACTGGCGCGCCACCTGCTCCAAGAGATCGAGGCGGCCGATGCTCTCCAGGTTGTCCCGCAGGTCGAAGAGCATGAAGTCGATCAGCTCCTCGGCCTGCTGCCGACGGCGCTCCGCGTCCTTGCGAGCCCGATGCGCCTGGATGGCGAACAGGCTGACCACCACCAACACCGCTAGAGCCGCCGCGGTCATCAGGCCCAACATCCGCCGGCGCCGCCGAGCGCGCTCCTCGTCTTCGCGCTCCCGCTGCTCCGCGAGCCGCTTCTGGCGTCGCTCGTCCAGGTGCCGGAGCTTCTGGGCCACCTCCAGCGCGCTCCCCGGCCGGCGCTCCGGCGAGCCGTCCACCAGGCTGGCGATGTCCTCGCGCAGCAGCTCGTCCTCGACGTGCCGCTGCCAACCGGAGGCCAGCGCACGGCGGAAATCTCCCACTGCGAGCTGGTACAGCATCACCCCCAGAGCGTAGATGTCCGCCTGCACCGTGGGCACCTTGCCCTCCAGAAGCTCCGGAGCCATGTAGATCTGCGAGCCGCCGGTGGTGGCGTTGGTGGCGTCGTCCATCAGCTCGGTGATCCCGACGGCGTCGATACCGCTGGCGGCGAGCAGGCTGCGGTCGGTCAAGAGACCGATGCCGAAGTCGGTGAGCACCGCCTTGGGACGGTCGTCCGGCCCCCGGGTGATCAGCACGTTGCCGGGCTTGACGTCCTTGTGCAGCACGCCCACGGAGTGCGCGGCGGCCAGCGCTTCCGCCACCTGAGCCACGAGCTCCAGCCGCGTCTCGAGTGGTACTCGGTCGAGCCCTCCCTGGCCCGCCGCCCAGTCGATCAGGCTGCCAGCCCTCGTGTAGTCCGATTCCAGCCAGTAGGGCGCCTCGTCGAAGTTCCACTCCAGGATGCGGGCGATGTCGTCGCGGTGCCCCAGGCTCTCGCGGAGCAGACGGAAGAGGGTCACCTCGCGCCGCAGCGCCCGCAGCCGCTCGGCCTCATAGCAGAACTTGAAGACCCGCTTCTCGTCGGTCTTCTCGTGGACCGCGAGCCAGATCTCACCAAATCCCCCCTCGCCCAGCTTCTCGGTCAGCACCCAGCCCGGACGCCGGGGGATGCGCTGGTTGGGGGCGGCGCGCCAGCCGAGGGTGATCTCGTCCCCGGGGAGCACTTCCCGGCGGGCACCCTCGGAGCTGGTCGGCACCCGCAGCGGCGCGGCGTCCGCCAACCCCACCTCGAACACCTCCTCGGGATCGTCGAGCCCTTCGAACCGGTAGGCTCCGTGGGCCAGCCAGCGGAGATCCCGATCCTCCACCGCGCTGCCCACCACCGCGCGCCGGGCGAGATCGAAGGCGCCGCGGGTCATCAGCGTCTGACCCGCCTCGGAGAGAGACATCAGCCGCAGCGCCAGGTGCTTGGCGAGCCCCTCCACCTCTACCGGCCGGGCGCCGCGCAGCACGTCGCCACGGGACGTCTCGCGCAGCGTCACTTCCCCCAGATGGAGACCGGCCCGTGCCCGGAGAGCTCTCTCCAGGTCCTTGGAGAAGTCCCCGAGACCCTGGTGATAATCGACACAAAAGGCCACCGCATCGATGGGGCGCTCGAACAGGAGGAGAGACCCACCCATGCGCTCGACCTCCTGCCCGTCGTGCTCCGTCAGGAGATCACGCACCAGGTGGTCGTGCGTTTCCGACACCTCGCCCGCCCTCAGCTCTCCCAGGGTCTCGAAGAGATCGATGCGGTCCACCAGCTCGATCGAAACCAGGGTCTTGATCGCCACGGAGGAGACGCTCGCGGTCCTGACGCTGCGGGTGGACGACCCGGCCGAAGAGGAGCTTGGGCGCACACCGTCCACCATCGTCGGTCCGGCATATCCGGAGGGCTCTCCCTCAAGAGCCTCGGCGGCCAGGGCCCGGAGCGCGGCCACCGTCTGCTCGGCGGAAGGTCGTTGGTCCGGATCCTTGCCCATCAGCGCCTCGACCAGGTCCGAAAGGCGGGTGGGGAGGAACGGGTCGAGGTCCTGCAGCGGCTCCGGGTGGTGCTCGCAGACCCGGGTGAGCGTCTCCAGCGCGCTGGCCGCTTGAAAGGGAGATCCCCCGCTGAAAACCTCGTAGAGCATGCTGCCGAACGAGAACATGTCCGACCGGGGATCTACCTCCTGTCCCCGGGCCTGCTCGGGCGACATCGCGCGGCAGGTGCCGACCACCAGCCCGTCGGCGGAGAGTGTGGGGTCCTTCTCCTCCAGCGCGATGCGCTTGGCGACCCCGAAGTCGAGGATCTTGGCGTGGCCCGCCGGGGTGACCATGATGTTCTCGGTCTTGAGGTCGCGGTGGACGATGCCCTGCGCGTGGGCCTCGGCCAACCCCTCGGCGATCTCCCGGCCATAGAGCAGGGCCTTGGCGAGATCGGGAGGACCGTCCTGCAGCACCTTGGTCAGATCCCGGCCCTGGACCAGCTCCATGACCACGCAGTCGTGGCCTTCCCATTCCAGGATGTCGTAGATCTGGACGATGGAGGGATGGGTGAGAGCCGCCGCCGCCTTGGCCTCCCGGCGCAAGCGCTCGTGCGCGATGGGGTTGCCCGAGGCGTCCGAGCGCAGAACCTTGAGCGCGACCTTGCGATCGAGGCGGTCGTCGTGCGCCCGATAGACTTCTCCCATCCCGCCGACACCGAGGCGATCTTCAATACGATAGGGACCGATCCGATCGGAAACTGAAAGAGATTGTTTCATCGAAGCTCATAATCCTACAATGGAGCCCGCATGAGAGCCCTCACGTTCCACGGTGTCGAGGACGTCCGCTACGAGACGGTGCCGGATCCTGGTCTCGTCGATCCGGGCGATGTGCTCGTGCGGGTCGAGTGGGCCGGGCTGTGTGGCTCCGATCTCCATCCCTATTTTGGCCGTGAGGTGGGGTTGGATTCCGGCACCGTGGTGGGCCACGAAATGGTGGGCCGGGTGGTCGACGCCGGACCGGAGGTGACCCGGTTCTCGGTCGGTGACCGGGTGGTCAGCCCCTTCACCACCAGTTGCGGCCAATGTTTCTACTGCCGCCGGGGCCTCACCGCGCGCTGCGAGCGAGGCCAGCTCTTCGGCTGGGTGGAACGGGGACGGGGGCTCCATGGGGGCCAGGCGGAGCTGGTGCGGGTGCCGCTGGCGGACTCGACGCTCTTGGCGGTGCCGGAGGGCGCGGCACCCGAGCTGGCGCTTCTGGCCGGGGACGTGCTCGCCACGGGGTTTTTTGCCGCGTCGATGGGCGGCGTCGAGCCGGGAGACACGGTCGCGGTGGTGGGCTGCGGACCGGTGGGGCTGATGGCGGTTCTGGGCGCCCGCGAGATGGGAGCCCAACGTGTCTTCGCCGTCGACCGCGTGCGGGAGCGCCTGGACATGGCGGGCCTCTACGGCGCAGAGCCCCTGGATGCCCTTTCCATGGATGTCTCCGCGGCGGTCCTCACCGCCACCGACGGGCGGGGCGCCGACGCGGTGCTGGAGGCGGTCGGCTCACCGGCGGCGACGCGCCTGGCGGTGGATCTGGTGCGGCCCGGCGGCACGGTGGCCGCGGCGGGGGTCCACACCGAAGACCACTTCGCCTTCGCGCCGGGGGAGGCCTATGACAAGAACCTCACCTACCGCGCCGGCCGTTGCCCCGCCCGGCTCTGGGCCGAGAAGGTGCTTCCCCTGGTGGCCGAGGGCAGGCACGACCTGGGAGCGCTGATCACCCACCGGCTCCCGCTGTCCGAGGGGCCGGAGGCCTACCGGATGTTCGCCGAGCGGCGCGATGGGTGTGTGAAGGTGCTGTTCGAGGTGTCGGACGCCCGGGTGTAGGGGTACTCCTCCAAAAGCTGCTCGGCAAGCTCGATCCGGGTCTTGCTAGAGTTCTGGCGTGGCTGAGACAAAGAAGCTGAACCACGCGATGCTTGTCGGACTGCTCGTCGGTTGGGCGCTGGGCGGCTGTGGCGGTGAGCCGCCGCCCGCGGCGGAAGCGCCGGCCGCTGCGCTCTCCCCCCCCTTGGAGACCCCAGAGCCCGTTCGGGAAGCGGCCGAAGAAGGGAGCGCCGATGCGCAGCCGGCGAGCTCGAAAGGATTCCTCGGCGTCGTGGTGACAAGGGACACGGTGAACGTCGCCGCCGAGACCCAGGGGCGCGTCGAGTCCGTGGCGGTCCAGGTGGGAGACCGGGTGCGGCCCGGCGATCTGCTGGCCCGTCTCGACACCCGCGACATGGCCCAGGACCTGGGGATGTCCCGCTCCTCGTTGCGCGCCGCCCAGGCCGAGGTGAGCCGTATCGAGAGCCAGGTCCAGGAGGCCGCCACCCGCTACGAGCGGCGGAAGAACGTCGAGGACCTCTTCTCCCGGGAGGAGCTGGAGGCGGCGCGGATGGAGCACGAGACCGCCCTCGCCACCCTCGAAGCGGCGAAGGCGCGGGTTTCCGAGCAGGAGACCCAGGTGGAGCAGCTCCAGACCCGGCTCCAACGGGCCGAGATCCGTGCGCCTTTCGGCGGCACGGTGGCGCTGCGCTACCTCGATCCCGGCGCCACGGTGCTCGCCGGCACCCCGGTGGTGCGGCTGCTCAGCACCGAGGAGCTGGTCGTGCGCTTCGCGGTGCCTCCCGACGACGTGGAGGCTCTGCATCTGGGAGACGCCGTGGAGGTGGCTCTGGGCGACGCCGGGATCCGGGCCTCCGCCACCATCCGGCACATCGCCCCGGAGATCGACGGGCCGTCGCAGATGGTGTTCGTCGAGGCGCAGCTCGAAGCTTCCGACGAGCTGACCGCCAGCCTCCGTTCAGGTCTGGTCGCCCGCGTGTTTCATTCCTGAAGCGCCCACAGATTCCCTCCCACCCCCGTCCGAGGATTGATCCACCTCCACCCCGCAGGTCCAAGTCCCGCAGGGACGACGTTAGGGAGCCCGAGGATTGATCCTCGGGCGGCGGCGGGGTTGCCGAGCCTTGGTCCTCGGTCCTACCGTCCGCCCCAGGATGAATCCTGGGGCTTCTTAACATCGCCGGCTCCGCCGGCTTTCCTTCGCCCAGCCCTGTGACTCATCGGCCCCCTCTTGTTCCTTTCTCCGCCCTCTCGCGCACTCTTCATTGCAGGATTCAAAAGGTAGGATCGGTTCCTCTACGCAAACTCCGAATCGATTCGAGCCCCAAGGAGGACTCTCTATGCAACGTCACCCCATGCGACTTCACTGGACCGTATCCGCTTTGCTTCTTTCCACCGTGCTGCTGGCCACACCGGCGGCGGCGGTGACCTTCAGCTTCGCCTCCGACGACAACGACGACGGCCCGACCTTCGTCGGCAACTCCGGCGGCTCGATGCCGGACGACCTCAACGAAGCGTCGGCCTTCAGCTTCGACGGCGCCGTCAACGTCGACTTGATGGTGGATGCCAACGAAGACGCCGTGGGCGGTGTCACCGTGTTCAAGGCTCGGCTCTTCTTTGCCGGCCGCACCTCCAACTACGGGCTCCAGGGTCGCGGCGCCGGCTGGGTCCATAGCTGGGACGTCGATGGCGAATTCCTCTTCGTCGACGCGGCCTCCGGCCAACCGATCCTCGCCGTCACCTTCGACTTCGGCTGGCTGAGCACCACCTCCTCCAACATCGTGGCGCTCGGAGATACCGCGACGCTGCAGACCTCCGAGGGGGTCGATCCGGGGATCACCTTCACCACTTTCACCCCGCTCCATGCGATCGGCATCAAGAACGTCCATGTCGCCGCGTCGGAGGACTTCGCCTTCACCTTCACCAACCTGCGCGCGAGCCCGGCCCGGGGCGGTGGCCCGGCTCGCATCGACCACGGCGAGTTTCTCGGCGACTGGCTGTCCGAGGGCAGCTTCTCGGCCCACGCCAAGTCGAGCCTCGTCGCCGAGGAGCTCCCCGACGAGACGGCAGCGCAGTGACGTCGTGACGGGGCATCTTGAACGGGTGCTCCACCCGGTATGATGCTTCTATGACGACGGGCTATCGACGGGTGCAGATCGGCGGGTTCGGCAGCGGACGACCGGTGCCGGTGGACATCTGGGTCTTGGTGGGGGTGGTCTTCGTCACCTTCACCCTGGCCCAGTTCCGCGGCACCGGCAGCCTCGTCGAGCTTCTGCGTCTGACTCCCCTGGCGTGGCGTTACGGTTTCGTCTGGCAGCTCGGCACCTATCCCTTTGTGGGATTTGGCGGTCCCAACCTCTGGTTTCTTCTCGAGCTGTTCATCCTCGGGCTGTTCGGCAAGGACGTCTTCTGGCGCCTCGGTCGCAAGAGCTTCTGGAAGCTGATCGCCTGGGCGGCGGTCAGCGCGGCTCTGAGCGCGGTGCTGGTCGATGTCGTGGCCACGCTGCTGGGGGCCGCTCCGTCGCTCGCCACCTTTGTGATCCTCCAGGGTCAGCACATGCTCGTGGTGTTGATGATCGCGGCGTTCTCCGTGCTCTACCGGGACGCCACCATCCTCCTGTTCTTCATCCTGCCGGTGAAGGCCGGATATTTCATCTGGATCGAGGTCCTGTTCGCCTTCATGGCGTTTCTGGGGACCAAGGACTTCGCCGGTTTCGTCGGCATCTGCGCTGGCATCGCCGTGACCGCGTCGCTGCTCACCCGCGGCGGGACGATCAAGGGCTTGCGCCGCAGCCTGCGCGAGACCTGGTTGCGCACTCAGCAGGCCTGGATGCGGTGGCGGCTGAGCCGCCTGCGCCGGCAGCGGGGTTTTCAGGTGCTGCCGGGGGAGGGGAAGGCGGACCGCAGCTCCCGCGGGCCGAAACGCGGGGGTCCGCGACGCGGCTCCCGCGAGGAGCGGGACACCGACGACTCCGACGAGGACGGTGGCAACGGGGTTCATCGGGGGCCCTGGATCCACTGAAGTCGTCCGCACGAGCTGTTCCGGGGGCGCAACAATCTGTGGTCTGCGGCGTACAACAGACTGCGAATCTCACCCTGCAACCGCCTCTGCTCTCTCCTCTCGGTGCGGTTGCGGAGATATCCGCATGTTCCATCCACTCGCTACAGAAGGAGGCATCAGTGATGCGACTCACCCGCTGGATGGCCCAGGCCCTTGGTCTGGCCGTTCTCGTTCTTGTCACCGCTTGCGGTACCCAGGCGCCGGTCGAGGTGACCGAGGCCGAGCCCCCCTTGATCGACCGCGAGCTGTTCTTTGGCAACCCGGAAATCTCCGGGGCCCAGATCTCACCCGACGGTGAGCTCGTTTCGTTTATCCAGGAGTACAGCAACGGCGTCCGCAACATCTGGATCAAGGGCCGCGACGAGGCCTTCGCCGACGCCCGGCCGCTGACCGCCGACGATCGGCCGGTCCCCGGCTACTTCTGGTCCGCGGACGGCCGCTACGTCCTCTACGTCCAGGACAAGGGAGGCAATGAGGACTTCCACATCTATGCGGTCGATCCCCGGGCCGAGCTGGCGGAGGGTGCCGATGTGCCACCCGCCCGCAACTTGACGCCTCTCGACGGCGTCCGGGCGACGATCTACTCGGTGCCGGAGCGCACCCCCAACCAGATTCTGATCGGTCTCAACGACCGCGATCCCCGGTTTCACGACGTCTATCGGCTCGATCTCACGACCGGCGACCGCGAGCTGCTGATCCAGAACACCGCCCAGGTGGCCTTCTGGGGCTCCGATCTCGACGGCAACGTCCGGCTGGCCTATCGCCAGACCGCCGACGGTGGCAGCGAGGTGCTCAAGGTCGCGGACGGCAAGCTGGGAGAGATCATCTACTCCTGCAACTATCGGGAGACCTGCCAGCCGTTGCGCTTCCACAAGGACGGCAAGCGCGTCTATTTCCAGAGCAACAAGGGTGACGACGTCGACCTGATCCGCCTGCTGCTGATGGACGCCGAGACCGGTAAGACCGAGCTCGTAGAGGCCGACCCGGAGGGGGAGGTGGATCTGGGTGGCGCGGTGTTCGACGAGGCCACCGAGGAGCTGATGGCCACCGTCTACGTAGGCGACCGGCAACGGGTCTACCCCAAGACTGCCGACGCGGAGGCGGCGCTGGCCACGCTGCGGGAGAAGCTGCCGGACGGCGACTTGGGGCTCGGCTCCCAGACCTCCGACAGCGAGGCTTGGATCGTCTATGTCAGCCGCGACGTGGATCCCGGCTCGGCGTATCTCTTCGATCGCGCCGAGGGCACGGTCGAGAAGCTCTACAGCTCGCGGCCGGAGCTGCCCACCGAGCACCTGGCGGAGATGCGCCCGGTGAGATACGCCTCCCGCGACGGTCGGGAGATCCCCGCCTACCTGACCTTGCCCCGGGGCAAGGGGGAGAAGAACCTGCCGGTGGTCATCATGCCCCACGGCGGACCGTGGGCGCGAGACACCTGGGGCTACAGCTCCTTCGCCCAGTTCCTGGCCAACCGTGGCTATGCGGTTCTGCAGCCCAACTTCCGTGGCTCCGCCGGATTTGGCAAGGACTTCCTCAATGCCGGCAACAACGAGTGGGGCACCGGGTACATGCAGCACGACATCACCGATGGCGTCAAGTATCTGGTCGCTGAAGGAATCGCCGACCCGGAGAAAGTCTGCATCATGGGCGGCTCCTACGGCGGCTACGCCACGCTGGCGGGGCTCGCCTTCACGCCGGACCTCTACGCCTGCGGGGTGTCGATCGTCGGCCCGTCGAATCTGATCACCCTGCTCAACAGCATCCCGCCCTACTGGGAGTCCATCCGCAAGGTCTTCAACGTCCGGCTCGGCGATCCCGAGGATCCGGAGGACCGTGAGCGTCTGATCGCCCAGTCGCCGCTGCACTCGGCGGAGAAGATCAAGGCGCCGTTGCTGGTGATCCAGGGCGCCAACGATCCACGGGTCAAGAAGGCGGAGTCGGACCAGATCGTCGAGGCCATGCATCGCCTCGGACGCGAGGTCGAATACATGGTGGCCCCGGACGAGGGTCACGGCTTCCGCTCCGAGAAGAACCGTCTGGCGATGAACGTCGGCTTTGAGAAGTTCCTCTCCGAGCAGCTCGGCGGCCGCTTCCAGGAAGAGGTGAATCCCGAGACCGCGGCGCACCTGGAGACCCTGTGGGTCGATCCCGCAAGCGTCGAGGTCGACGGCCAGCCGGAGGTCGCACCCCGCGGCTGAGCCCGGACACCGTCGGAAAATCCCCCCTCACTCCCCCCTTCGATCGAAGGGGGGACGCCCCCACCCTCCCGGTGATGCATGCGAGGGAGGGGGCTCTCCATTCGGTACACTGAAGGACTTGGATATGCTGCTGGGGGAGCCCGTTCCCCCGGTTCGTCCCCAGCTCACCTACCGTCGATTTATCCGCTGCACCACGGTCCCGAGGAGGTCCCATGAGTCAGAACGTCGCACAGAAGCTCATCGCATCGCACCTGGTCGAAGGGGAGATGGAGCCGGGTCGGGAGATCGGTCTGAGGATCGATCAGACGCTCACCCAGGACGCCACCGGCACCCTGGTGATGCTGGAGCTGGAAGCGATGGAGCTGGATCGTGCCAAGACCGAGCTGTCCGCGCAATACGTCGACCACAATCTGATCCAGGAAGACCACAAGAACCCCGACGACCACCTCTTCCTCAAGAGCAGTTGTGAGCGCTTCGGAATCTGGTTCAGCCGCCCCGGCAACGGCGTCTCCCATCCGGTGCACCAGGAGCGCTTCGGCAAGCCGGGCAAAACGCTGGCGGGCTCCGATAGCCACACTCCGGCGGCCGGCGCCATCGGAATGCTGGCCCTCGGCGCCGGCGGGCTGGAGGTTGCCATGGCCATCGCCGGCGAGCCCATGTTCCTCAAGATGCCCGAGGTCTGGGGTGTCCGGCTCACCGGCGAGCTACCCCCCTGGGTCAGCGCCAAGGACGTCATCCTCGAGATGCTGCGGCGCCACGACGTGGACGGCGGCGTGGGCCGGGTGATCGAGTACTACGGTCCCGGTCTCGCCCATCTCAGCGCCATGGACCGCCATGTCATCGCCAACATGGGCACCGAGCTGGGGGCCACCTCCACCGTCTTTCCTTCGGACGGCGAGGTGCGGCGCTTCCTTGCCGTCCAGGGCCGGGAGGCCGACTGGATCGAGCTGGTGGCGGATGACGACGCCAACTACGACGTCGACGAGGAGATCGATCTCTCGCAGGTCGAGCCGCTGATCGCCATGCCGTCCTCGCCGGGCAACGTCCAGCGGGTGCGGGAGGTGGCCGGCGAGCCGATCTACCAGGCCTACGTGGGCTCGTCCGCCAATCCCGGCTTCCGGGATTTCGCGGTGGTGGCGGAGATCGTCCGGGGTCACCAGGCCCACCCACGGGTGTCGCTCGACATCAACCCCACCTCCCGGCAGATCCTCTCCAATCTGGTGCGCAGCGGCCATCTGGGCTCGCTCATCGCCTCCGGCGCCCGCATCCACCAGGCGGGGTGCAATGGCTGTATCGGCATGGGGCAGGCGCCGGCGTCGCACCGCATCAGCCTGCGCACGGTGCCGCGCAACTTCCCGGACCGTTCCGGGACCAAGGACGACAAGGTCTGTCTGGTGAGCCCGGAGACCGCCGCCGCCTCGGCGCTCACCGGCGAGATCACCGATCCGCGGGATCTGCCGGAGCGCCTGGGCATCTCCTACCCGAGCCGCGACGCGGTGGCGGATCCGGAAGACCCGGAGATCCTCACCGGTCACTTGGAGGCGCCGTTGCCGCCCGAGGAGGCTCGCGGGGTGGAGCTCGAAAAGGGCCCCAACATCAAGTCGTTGCCGGATCTGGAGGCGATTCCGGATCGGATGGAGATCCCGGTGCTGCTCAAGGTGGGCGACGACATCTCGACGGACGAGATCATGCCTGCGGGCTCGCGGGTGCTGCCCTTCCGCAGCAACATCCCCAAGATCAGCGAGTTCGTCTACGACGTGGTGGACGACACCTACCACGACCGGGCGCTGGAGGTGCGGGACGACGGCGGCCACGCCATCGTCGGCGGGGACAACTACGGTCAGGGCTCGAGCCGCGAGCACGCCGCCATCGCGCCGCGTTTCCTGGGGCTGCGGGTGGTGTTGGCCAAGGACTACGCGCGGATTCACTGGCAGAACCTGGTCAACTTCGGGGTGCTCCCTCTGACCTTCGCCGACGGAGGCGATGGGACCGGTGGCTACGACGACATCGAGCAGGGGGATGTCCTGGTCCTGGAGGGTCTCCACGACGCGATCCGGAGCGGGCCCGAGATCACGGTGCACAACCGGACGCGGGGCCGGGACATCGCGGCCCGCCACGACCTGTCCGAGCGCCAGGTGAAGGTATTGCTGGAAGGGGGCTTGATCCCCTGGATGCGGCAGCGGTTGTAGCGCTGTAGCCGGAGCCGGCCTCAGTCCACCTGCAGCTCGCCGATGCCGCCGCTCAGCCGCAGGGTCAGGGTCGGCGCGCCCGGCGGTGCCTCGCGCCGTTGGGGGCTCCGGGCCTCGCCGATGCCGACGCTGGAGCGCTCGACGTAGATCCCCACGTCCTCCGGCGTCTGCACCCGGCACTCCCCGATGCCAAGATCCACGGTCACCGCGGCGTCCCGCTGCCAGGCGCCGCGCAGATCCAGGTACATCTCGCCGATCCCCTGTTTCACCTGCACCCGCGAGGGGCTCGCGTTGCCCAGGCTCCGCATCTCGGTCTCGCCCATGGAGGCGTGGATCTTGAAGCGCTCCAGGGGTGTCCGGAGCGGCTCGCTGACCAGCAGGTTGTGCTCGCCGGCCCCCAGATCCAGGTCGACGTCGGTGATCCAGAGCCCGCCGAGCTCGAAGCGGCTTTCGCCCATCCCGACATCGCCGACGAGGGCGAAGGGGCGGTCCGGCGGCACCAGGATGCGCACCTTGTTGTCCGCCTCGACGCTGCCGCGGAACAGCCCCAGCCAGCCTCCGCGCAGGCCGAAAGAGACGCGATAGGTGTTGGTTCCCTCGTCGAAGCGCTGGTTCAGGTAGAAGCGGCCGCGGTCGTAATCGGCCTCCACCCGCAGGGCGTCGCCGGGCTCCCCGGGTTCGATGCGGAAGGAGCCGGCGGAGAGGTCGAGACGGAGCTTGACGGCGTCCTCGGGACCGGGGAACGCCTCCGGCGGCAAGGTCACGCCCTCCGGTGAGGGGCTGTCCGGGGGCACGGGGGGAGGCGTGGGGGACGGCGGCAGCTCCGGCACGTGCTCTTCGGTCACCGGATCGGAGTCCGGCTGGCCCAGAAACAGGGGCAGCATCAGCAACAGCGCGACCGCCACCACCCCGAGACCGAGCAGCGCCAAGCATCCCAGACAACCACGCCGCAGCCACTTCATCTCTCGCCGTTCCATCGCGCCCTCCTGCAATTGGGAGCCCGGAGTGTGATCCGAGGAACCGTAAGGTGACCGCCAGAGTCATCGAAAGAGTCGGGTCTCCGCTCTCCACCTTACGCCATCGGCGGGAGGAAGGTTTCGCTGCGGGACCCTGGCAACCCACGGAGGATCCGTCCCACGATGCCGGGTCCCCGGTAGACGAGGCTGGTGTAGAGCTGGACCAGCAAAGCACCGGCCTCCAGCTTTCGTCGTGCGGTTTCCGCATCCTCCACACCGCCGACGCCGATCACCGGGAGCCGGCCGCCGGTGCGCTCCCGGACGCGGGCGACGATCTCGGTGGCGCGAGCCTCCAGGGGACGTCCGGAAAGCCCCCCCGCCTCGTCCCGCGCAGCCCCGCGCAGGCCGGTTCGCGCGACGGTCGTGTTGGTCGCGATCAGACCGGGCACGCCGCTGGCCTCTACGGCGATGAGGATCTCTTCGAGCTCGGCGTCCGAGAGATCCGGCGCGATCTTGACCAGCAGGGGCCGCGGGGGGATGCCATGGGTGCGGGCCAGCCCTGCGCTTTCGTGCATCAGCTCGGTCAGCAGGTGCTCCAGGTACCGGCCCCCCTGGAGCTCTCGCAGCCCGGGAGTGTTGGGCGAGCTGACGTTGATCGCCAGGTAGTCGCTGTGGGGGTACACCGCGCGCAGACAGAGACGGTAGTCCCCCCGCGCCTCCGCCAGCGGGGTCTCCTTCTGCTTGCCCACGCTCACCCCGAGGACGAAGCCTCGCTCCGCCGGGCCGCCGCGGGCGGTGAGCGCCGCCAACCGAGGCACCGCGGCCTCGACGCCGCCGCTTGGGAAGCCCAGGCGGTTGATCAGGGCCCGGTCCTCGGTCAGACGGAAGACGCGGGGTCGAGGATTGCCCGGCTGTGGCCGGGGTGTGAGGGTGCCCACCTCGACGTGGCCGAAGCCGAGGGCGGCGAGTCCGCGGGCGACCCGGGCGTCCTTGTCGAAGCCGGCGGCGACGCCGACGGGGTTGGGAAAGGGCAGCCCGAGCACCTCGACCGGGCGCGCCGGTACCCGCCCTGCGACCCACCGCAGCAGAGCGCGTCCGGGCGCCAGCCGCTGCGTGACCTCGAGCAAGCGCAACGTGCGTTCGTGGACGGCCTCGGGATCGCTCCCCGACAGCAGGGGCCAGACGAGGGTCTGGTAGAGGGTCTTGCGGGGTTTAGGGGGAGACGGGCGGGGCATCGAAGCCCGAGCCTAGCGCACCGGCGCTTGCTAGAGTCGGACCATGACGAGCCTGAAGAGAAAGAGCTTGCTGGTCCTTGTTCCCCTGATCTCCCTCGCCCTGCCCCCGGCGCTGGCCGCCGCCGGGTCGGAGGCCGCGGAGGAAGTAATCGCGGTCCTCACCCGCCAGGCCGAGGACTGGAACCGCGGCGATCTCGAGGCCTTCACGGCGGTCTATGCCGAGGACGCCACCCTCTTGGCCCCTTCGGGTGTCTATCAGGGCCGCACCGAGGTGCTCGCCCGCTACAAGAAGCGCTATCCGGACCGCGCTGCCATGGGGAGGCTCTCCTTCGAGATCTTGGAGACCCGAGCCTCCGGCGACGCCTCCTTGGTCACCCTGGCGGCGCACTGGAAGCTCGGCTACCCGGAGGACGGCGATCGGGAGGACGCCACGGGCCTCACGCTCCTGGTGCTGCGGCACGGCGCGGACGGCTGGCGGATCTTGCAGGACGCGTCGATGTGAGGGCAGCCCTGCTTCCCATTAGAAGCTAACCGAGTGTCTCTAGTTGCCACCGGGCCAGGCGAGTTGCCACCGGGCCAGGCGAACCGAGATCCAGGCGCCCGAGCGTTCGAAACACAGGGAGCGGAGCTACCACTGTGCTCCGCCCCTGTTTCGAGTTGTCACTCTCTGCAGCTATGTCAGTCCATCAGGCATTCCTTGGTATCTTCCGAGGAGCCCGGCAAACTGAAGAGGGCCTCGGGAGCACTCGCGATCTGCTTCTTCTCCGCGCTCAACGACAGGTTCGGCAGTTCAAGGCTCTGTACCAACTTGGGCTCCTCAATCGTCTCCTTTGCACCGCACGCCGCGACCGCTTTTTCCTTGAGATCAGGCGGGATACTGAAGCCGCACGCAATTGTCGTGCACAGCCTGCAGCAGCAGACACTGCCCACCATGCCGCACTCTCCCGCTTCCGGGTGACACTGGGCAAGAAGCGCGCTCGGCAGAAGCATCATCAGGACTGCGACGGCGGTAACTGTCAGAGTCTTGGTCACGGTCATCTCCTTTCTAGGTGGTCCAAATGGATCACCCATTCTAATTTTCTTAAATATACTATGTCAATAACGGGGCTGCTGCCTGAGCAGTTTCGACTCGGTGAGCTGCAACTCCACCGAGTCGGAGGCGGACTTTCTCGGAGCCATCTCGATTGGCAGGGAGTTCTCTGGGCTTCTGCTCAAAGCAGAGCCCGGAAGGGTGGCGGATCTTGCAGGACGCGTCCATGTAAGTGAGCGCGGAGTGGGCCTCGAGGCCGACGAAGTCGAGGTTCTTGACCCCGGGGTGTTTATGCGTATATGTTTCTCCCTGAGCCTTACGCAGACACCAAGGAGGTCACATGCTTAGACATCTCCGAATTCCCGCGGTTCTCATCCTCGCCTTGAGCCCAACATCCTACGCCGAGTCGACCATCTCCTGTCCCGCTGGACAGATCGACATGCTGGATTGGCTGACCCTTGACGCGGACCTTCGCAGCTCGAAGCACATGAGCGGCGCAAGTCCCATCTACACGGTCGTAAGCGCCGACAAGTTCTACTGGCTCAAGACGTCTTCAGGAGACACCTGGGACATCAATCTCTACAACGGCTCGATGATCTACCTGTGGGTCACCGAGAACGAGGTCTGGCACACGCCGTACAACTACAAGAAGTCCACCTTCAACTACAACTTTCCCATGGCTCCGAGGTGTGCGACTCCGGGAAAACCGGGCTCCACGATCCTGGTGTCGAATACCTCCTATACGCCCGCAGTCAACTGTGTCGAGGGGACTCCGAGAGCCCTCGGCAAGGCGGTCCTCCAGGTGTGGGGGCCTTACACGGCCGGTCAGCCCGGTCTCGAGCCCAGTCGACCGCCTATCGGTGGGGATGTGGCCAACAGCACCCCCGTCCATGTCGTCGGGTACCTGTACAACTGTGACAACAGCTATGGCAATTGCCAGAGTAAGGAGGAGTACATCCTGACCCAGCGTTACGGCCTGGTGCGCTGGAACCTGTGGACCAAGTCGGGCTCGGGGTTCTCCTTGAGCAACCGAACGACGTTCAATACGCTCACCAACGGCACCACGACCCCCTTCTTCCCTTGCTTCTGATCTCTCCAGGCGACGAGCGGGCGCCAGGCTTCCACGTACCTCCGCAAAGGGACGGGCTCTCTTCGGAAGGTGGGCTCGTTCAGAGTGGCTGTTTCGCGACCTGAGATCCCACGTCGCCGAACCAGAGCTTCCCCTGGAGAACGAGATCGCAATGGAGTGAGCAGCCCGCCACCGGGTCCTGGGGAAGTGGGTAGGAGACCTGGATGCGCTCTCGCTCCCCGGGTCGGATCTCGTGATCGAGTGGGGTCCGGCCCGCGTGCTCTTCGATCACTTCGCCCGAGGGATCGACCAACCGGAAGCCCAGACAGACATTCCCAGGCTCGAGGGTGCCGTCGCTCGGCCAGGGCTCTCTCCCGGTGTTGATCACCTCGAGGGTCAGCAGAAGCTCCTCGCTCCCGGCCTCTCCGGAATGTCGAGCACCTTCCAGAATCTTCACTTCCGCCTGCCACTCCGGAGGTAGCCGGGACTCGGCATTCTCCCGACACCGAAAGAAGTTGACGGGGGGATCCGAGCGAAGGAACCCCTTCACCTTCTTACGGGTCGCTCGGTCTTGCCGGAGGGGCTCGTTGAGACTCACGAATCTCTGGACGTCTCCGAATCCGGCCTCCTCCAGCAGAGATGTCAAGTAGTCGGAATCGAACGGGGCTTCCAGGGTGCCGTACTCGCGCGTCTCGGCGAGCAGCTCCGCCTCTCCTTCGCCTCCGGGCTCCGGCATGGCGCCTTCCTTGATCACGAGGCGGCCTCCGGGGACGAGGGAGCTCCGCAGTCGCTCGAGCGCACCCCGGGCGTCGATGAAGTGGTGAAGACAGTCGTATAGGACGATGCCGGCAAAGGGCCCCGGCGGTGACTCGGTTTCGATGTCGACGTGTAGAAAGCGGGTCCAGCTCGGGTCGCGATCCAGAGGTGGAAACGGAAGGGACAGGATTCTCTCGCGTGCGATCTCGAGCAAGTCGTGCGAGATATCGATACCCGTCACCCGGTACCCGAAGCGATAGAAGGCTTCGGAGAGCCAGCCGGGGCCGCACGCGACATCGAGGATCCGGCATCCCCCGGGTAGATCGAACAGCTTGACGATGTGGGCTGCGTCGTGAAGATATTCGAGCTGGACGGCCTGCGGAATCTCGTCGACGGTGTAGAAGGGCTTGGTGTAGAGGTGGCTCCGGCCCCAGTCTGGAAGGTTCTGGACGTAGTCCTCTGCGGCCTGCTTGAAGGCCGCTACGGACGCGGTGTCGTGCGGGTCCACCTCGAGAGTACGGACTTTCTTCTTTTTCATGGGCATTCGTGGACGCTGCCGCGGGCGACAGAGTACCATCGGCGATTGTCACACGCTCGGAAGCCTTCGGCGATCTCGGCTATCGTAGACCCCATGGCTCTCTCGGGAACCGCCGCTGACACCCTCCACCTTCTGCGCCACCTGGTCGCCTTCGACTCGGTGAGCCGCAATTCCAATCTGCCGGTGGCCGACTTTCTCGCCGACCGTCTCGACCGGCCGGGGACCGTGCTCGCCCGCTGTGGCTACACGGACTCCCGCGGCGTCGAGAAGACCAACCTGATCGCCCGCCTCGGACCGCCGTCGGATCCGGACACCCGGCCCGGCCTGGTGCTTTCCGGCCACATGGACGTGGTGCCCGCCGACGAGCCGGAGTGGGAGAGCGATCCGTTCGAGCTGACCGAGCGGAACGGCCCCCACGGTCCGGGTCTCTACGGCCGGGGCAGCGCGGACATGAAGGGGTTCCTCGCGCTCGCCACCCGGGCGGCGCTGGAGCTCGATCCCGAGAGCCTGTCGGCGCCTCTGGTGCTGCTTTTCACCTGCGACGAGGAGCTTGGCACGGTCGGCGCGCAACACCTCCACGACACCTGGCACGAGGTGGAGCCCGAGATCGGTCCGTTGCCGACGGCGGCGGTGATCGGCGAGCCCACCGAGCTGCGGGTGGTGCGGATGCACAAAGGACACGTCAAGTTCCGGGTGACCCTCCAGGGCAAGAGCGCTCACAGCGGCTATCCCCACCTGGGCCGCAACGCTATCGAGTCGGCGGGTCGGGTCGTGGCGGCGCTGACCACCCTGCGGCGCGAGCTCGAGGCCGAGCGCCCGCCCCACGGCGAGCATTTCCCCGAGGTCCCCTACGTGGCGCTCAACCAGGGAACCGTTCACGGCGGAACGGCGGTCAACGTGGTGCCCGACCGCTGTGTGCTCGAGGGCGGGGCGAGAGTGCTCCCCGGGATGGACTCGTCGCAGCTCGTCGAGCGACTGCGGGTGGCGGTAGCTGAGGCCACCGGTCCCGACGAGGCGATCTTCGAGAACCTGGGGGACAGCCCCCCGCTGATGGTGGCCGAGGACGCGCCGGTGCACCGGGCGCTGTGCGAGCTCACCGGCGACCCCGGCGGGGGAAGCGTCTCCTTCGCCACCGACGGTGGATGGCTCCAGGGGCTCGGTCTGGACTGCGTGATCTGGGGTCCCGGCTCGATCGAGGTCGCCCACCGGCCCAACGAGTTTCTTCCTCCGGAGGATCTCCGCCAGGCGGAGGCGCCGCTCCGTGGGCTGATCCGTCGCTTCTGTCGGGAGGGAGCATGAGCGAGCGCGAACGGGCTCCGCGGGAAGACTGGGCCGGGACCACCGTCGAAGCGGATCTGACCTGGACCGGAGAGAGCTTCGAGTCCTCGGTGCGGGTGGGCATCGGTACCGACGGCCGCGTCGACACGGTGGAGAAACCCGAAGATCCTGGACCGGTGAAGGTGCGGCGTCTGCGCGGCAAGGCCCTTCTTCCCGGCTTCGTCAACACCCACTCGCATGCCTTCCAGCGGGGCCTGCGGGGCCGCGGGGAGACGTTTCCCTCGGGGGCCGGCAGCTTCTGGACCTGGCGTGAAGAGATGTACCGCCTGGTCCAGCGGCTCGACCGTCAGAGCTTCCACGACCTGTGCGTGCGGGCGTTTTGCGAGATGCGCGCGGCGGGCATCACTACGGTTGGGGAGTTCCACTATCTCCATCACGAGGACGCCGCGGCACGCGACGGCACGTTCGACGAGGTGGTGCTCGACGCGGCCGCCGAGGTGGGCCTCCGCATCGTCTTGCTCCAGACGTTCTACGCCACCGGTGGGGTCGGTCGGGAGCTGTTGGAGGGCCAGCAGCGGTTCGCCACGCCCGATCTCGAAGAGTACTGGTACCGGGTCGACCGACTGGGGGAGCGCATCGAGCGCACGACCGAGCGCACCGCCGATGGCGGCGAGCGGCGGCTCCAGAGTCTCGGTGCGGTGGCCCACAGTCTGCGGGCGGCGGGCCCGGACCAGGTCGTCTCGCTGTACGGGCAGGCCCGGCGCCGCGACCTTCCTTTCCACATGCATGTCGAGGAGCAGCGGTGGGAGATCGAGGACTGTGTGGAGAAATACGGCAAGCGTCCCATGGAGCTCTTGCTCGACGAGCTGGAGGTCACCAGCACCTTCACCGCCGTTCACTGCACCCACACGCCGGTGGAGGACCTGGCGCGCTTCGTGGCCGCCGGCGGCAACGTCTGCGTCTGCCCCCTCACCGAGGCCAACCTGGGAGACGGGTTGCCCACCCTGACCCCCGATCAAGATCCCGACGCCCCCTCTCCGGCGGCCTATCGCCTGAGCCTGGGGACCGACTCCAACGCGCGCATCTCGATGCTGGAGGAGATGCGCTGGCTCGAGTACGGGCAGAGGCTCAAGACCGAGAGTCGGGGGATTCTGCGCGAGGACGAAGGCTCCGTCTCCCGGACGCTGCTGGAGGCGGCCACCCGGGGTGGTGCCAGGGCGCTCAACCTCCCGGTGGGAGACCTGGAGCCCGGGAATTGGGCGGACATGACCGCGATCGATCTCGAGCATCCCGACCTGGCCGAGACCGAGCCCAAAACCCTGCTCGACGCGCTGGTCTTCGGCTGCAGCAACGAGGTGATCGCGGGAACCTGTGTGGGTGGACGGTGGGAGGAGAAGCTCCGGCGCTGAGCGCTCGGGAGCCGAACGCCTCCTCCAGCGTCTCGGGCGCCGACCACCGCTGGCGCCCAAGGTGGAGCGCAACCGGATGACAGCCTTGTAAGATTTCCTTTACTTCCTTTCAAATCATCTTATAATTGGGTCTCCCATGATTTCGGGAGATTGTGTTTGTGCAGGTCGTGCATTGGAGGAGTCCGGCCTGAAGGAGCGGGGTGGCTCCGCACGCCTGCGATATCCGAAGTTCCAAGGAAACTCGAGGAGACAAAAATGCGTCGATTGATTCTCTTGCTGCTGGTCGCTGCCCTGATTATCCCTGCGGTGGCCGAAGCCCAGTTCCCCATCACCGTCCGCACGGGCGACGACACCTGGGTCACCCCGGGCGGTGGTAGCACGTTCGTCACTTTCAACACCCCGGATCTGCCGCCGCTGCCGGCGGGTTTCTTCGGTCCAGGATCTCAGTCGTTCAACGGCACGGTCACTTTCAAGGGCAAGCCGCTGACCACCAACCCGGCGGGTGCGCTGGGCCGTGCCGACACCCTCATCACCCGACTGGTGGACGCCCGGTTCTTTTTCATCGGCGACAGCGACACCGTGCCGATCCTGATCAACGGTCTGAGCCTGATGAGCGAGCTTCCGATCACGGTGACCTTCGCCGACGGTCATTCCGAGTCCTGGAGCGTCAAGGTCGCGTTGTCCGCGGTCGCCCCGCAGCCCATCGGCTCCATGACCATTCGGCTCAACTGCTTCGACGGTGGGACCTTCGGCTCGATCCTGCCGGTCCTGCCGCGGTTCATTTTCACCCGTGGCTCGGCGACCCGCGTGCTGGATTGCGGCACGGGTGCGTGCAACGCCACCAACCTGGTCTCGATTCAGGGCTGCTGGCGGCGTCTGTACACGGGCAGCCCATTCAATCCGGCGGTCTGCAACGTGTCACCGCTGCCACCGGGCGTGCGGGTAGACGGTGACTGCGATCGGGCGTTCGAGTACATCACCATCGGACGCCGGGACTTCCTGGCGGGCTTCGATGGCTGTGCCGGCGGTTGCAGGCAGTGCACGGTGGTCGAGCAGCATCCCGCGGGTGCGATACACACCGCGCAACCCTCCACCGGTTGCCAGGGCGGCGCCGTGGAGCCGGTGCCGACCCAGCCTGACGCCGACGCCGAAGCGGTGGCCTGCCCGGTACCGACCAATCAGCTCCCGACCGAGACCCAGATTCCCGTCGGGGAGACTGCGGATCCGGGGACGGTCAATCAGTAACAGCGTCGTCGAGCTCGCGGATTGCAGTGAGCTTCGCGCCGGATCGGGCACGTGCCCGGTCCGGCGTTTTGTTCTGCAGGCTCGAATCGGGCATGCAGGGTGTGACAGCCCCAAAGCGATAAGATCCTCGGGATGTTCTCCCGTCTGATCGACCTCGCCCGCGAGCGGAAGCTGGTGCCCCGGATGTCGGACACCGAGCGCCAGGCCCTCGAGGCCGGTACCGTGTGGGCGGACGGCGAGCTGTTCTCCGGCAAGCCCGACTTCCGCAGGCTCCTGCAGGACGCCGAGCCCCGCCTCAGCGAGGCCGAGCGCGCCTTTCTCGACGGCCCCGTCGAGGAGGTCTGCCGCCGGGTCGACACCTGGCAGCTCGGCCGGGACCGCAACCTGCCCGAGGACGTCTGGGCCTACCTCGAGAGCGAGGGCTTCTTCGGGCTCGCCATTCCCGAGCAATGGGGTGGCCGCGGCTTCTCCGCGCTCGCCCTGTCCACCGTCTTCGGCAAGCTCGCCTCCCACTCGCTGCCGCTGTCGGCCATCGTGCTGATTCCCAATTCGGTCGGTCCGGGCGAGCTTCTGCTGGAGTACGGGACCGAGGAGCAGCAGGCGTATTTCCTGCCGCGACTGGCCCGCGGCGAGGAGATCCCCTGCTTCGCCCTCACCGAGCCGGAAGCCGGCTCCGACGCCGCATCGATCACCTCCTCGGGCGAGGTCTTTCAGCGCGAAGACGGCGAGCTGGCGGTGCGTCTCCAGTGGGAGAAGCGCTACATCACGCTGGCGCCCCATGCCACGTTGCTGGGATTGGCCTTCCGGCTGCGCGACCCGGACGACCTGCTGGGGCGGGGCACCGAGCCCGGCATCACCGTCGCCCTGGTTGCCACCGATCTCCCCGGGGTCGAAATCGGCCGCCGCCACGACCCGATGGGCATCCCCTTCCCCAACGGCCCGACCCGTGGGCACGACGTGGTGATCCCGGTGGACCGCCTCCTCGGCGGCCCGGAGCACGCCGGCAAGGGCTGGCGGATGCTGATGGAAGCCCTGTCCGGCGGCCGCGCCATCTCGCTGCCGGCACAGTCCGTGGGCGGTGCCAAGAAGCTCGCCCGCATCGCCGGCGCCTACGCGTCCGTGCGCCGGCAGTTCGGCGCCCCCATCGGGCGCTTCGAGGGCGTCCAGGAGCCTCTCGCCCGAATCGCCGGAACCACCTATCTGATGGAGGCGGCGCGGACCGTCACCTGCGCGGCGCTCGACGCCGGCCACCGGCCCGCGGTGCTTTCCGCCGTCGTCAAATACCAGCAGACCGAGCTGCTGCGCTCGCTGGTGCTCGACACCATGGACATCCTCGGCGGCGCCGCCATTTGCCGCGGCCCGAGCAATCCCCTGGGAGACGGCTACCGGGCCGCGCCCATCGGCATCACCGTCGAGGGTGCCAACATCCTCACCCGCACGCTGATCGTCTTCGGCCAGGGCGCCCTGCGCTGCCACCCCCACACCCTGCGCGAGGTGCGAGCGCTCACCGACGGCGATCCCCGGGAGCTGCGGCGCGCGCTCTTTGGCCACGCCTTTTTCTTCCTGCGCAATCTCCTACGTGGATTCTGGCTCGGGCTGACCCGCGGCGTCTTGGTCCGCAGCCCCGCGGGTGGCCCCACCGCACGCTACTTCCGCAAGCTGTCGTGGGCCTCTGCACGCTTCGCCGTGCTCACCGACCTGGCGTTGCTCGGGCTGGGTGCCAAGCTCAAATTCCGCCAGAAGCTCTCGGGCCGGTTCGCCGACGCCCTGTCGTGGATGTATCTGGGCTTCTGTGCCCTGGCGCGGTTCGAGACCGACGGTCGCCGCGAGGAGGATCTGCCGCTGATGCGCTGGGCGGCCGAAACCTCGCTGGCGCGGGTCCAGGAAGCCTTCGAAGGCATCGCCAAGAATTTCGAGGGGCCGGTGATTGGACCGCTTCTGCGCACGGTCGGACGGCTCTCGCTCCGGATCAACCCGCTGGGCGCCGGACCGTCCGACCGCCTCGGAGCCCGGGCCGCGAAAGTGCTGCTGCAGCCCGGGCCCCAGCGCGACCGCCTGACCGCGGACGTCTACGTTCCCGGTGAGGACGACCCGGCTCTCGGCCGCCTGGAGCGCGCCTTCCGCCTCACCGCCGAGGCCGCCGCCACGCCGGAGGACGAGGAGCTCGCCCGCCGGGCCGCCGAGGCCCGCCGGGAGGCCATCCAGGTCGATGAGTACTCGCCGGAGGAGTACTTCGGCACGGAGGACCGCTTCGGCCGCGACCCCGAAGGCTCCAAGGAAGCGCCAGCTCAGATCCCGGTGCCGGTCAAGGTGTGACGATCTCTAAAATCCGGTTCGAGAAGGAATCCAGGAGGACGACTCAGGAGGTAACCGCCATGCTCGCAAGTCCCTCGTCTCAGCGCTTCCACATCCCCGTCATCGGCCTGCTCTTCGCCGCGCTGACCCTCACCCTGCTCGCCGCGCCCCCGGTCGCCGGCCAGGGCCGGCCGAACAAGCCGGTGCTCCACGGCAACCACTGGGTCGCCATCACCGGCAAGCCGCTGGGCGCCGCGGCGGGGGTGCGCATCTTCCACCAGGGCGGCAACGCGGTCGACGCGGCCTGCGCCATGCTCGCCGCCACCGCCACCATGTGGGACGTCCTCAGTTGGGGTGGCGAGACCCAGGCGCTGGTCTACAACCCGAACACCGGCGAGGTGATCGGCGTCAACGCCCTCGGCGTCGCGCCCAGCGGTGCCACCGCCGAGCGCTTCCGCAGGCAGGGCCTCGAATACCCACCCGCCTGGGGGCCGGAGGCGGCGGTGACCCCGGGCACCCCGGGAGGCCTGATGGTGATGCTCGCAGAGTGGGGCACCCTGAGCCTCGCCGACGTCCTCGCACCGGCCATCGAAATGGCGGACGGCTACGCCATCGAAGAGCAGACGGCCCGCGCCATCGAGCGCTCCAAGGAGCGCCTCAAGCAATGGAAGTACTCGAAGCAGGTCTTCCTGCCGCATCTGGGCGCCGAGAACGGCGAAGGCCCGCACGCGGGTGAGATCTTCCGCCAGCCGGACCTGGCCGCCACCCTGCGCAAGCTGGTGGAGGCGGAAAAGCAGGCCCTCGCCGGGGGCGCCACCCGCAAGGAGGCCATCCGCGCCGCCTTCGACCGCTTCTACAAGGGAGATATCGCGGAGGAGATCGCCCGCTCGACCCAGGAGCAGGGCGGTCTGATCACCGTCGAAGACCTGGCCGGCTGGGAGGTGAAGCTCGAGAAGCCGGTGCAGACCTCCTACCACGGCTACGACGTCTACAAGCTCACCGTCTGGACCCAGGGTCCGGTGCTACTCCAGACGCTCAACCTGCTGGAGGGCTTCGACCTCGAAGGCATGGGCTACAACAGCGCACGCTACATCCACACCGTCTACCAGGCGATGAGCCAGGCGTTCGCCGACCGTGATTTCTACTACGGTGATCCCTATCGGCCGCCGGAAGAGCCCGTCACGGGGCTGCTGTCGAAGGACTACGCCCGGGCGCGGTCTGCCGAGATCGATCCAAAGAAGAACGACCCGAGCATCCACCCCGGAGACCCCTATGCCTTCCAGGACGGCGACAACCCCTACACCGGATTCCTGGAGATCTGGCCCGAGCAGTTCGAGCCCCGTGACACCGAGGGCGAAGGGCAGGGCGAGGTGAGGCAGGCCTTCCTCCCGGGCAACGCCTCGGATCCCCCGGGGCTGGAGGCGTTCTACGCCGGCACCACCTCGGTCCAGGCGGCGGACGCGGACGGCTGGGTGGTCTCGATCACTCCCAGCGGTGGCTGGATTCCGGCGGCGATCGCGGGCAAGACCGGCGTCGGTCTCTCACAGCGGATCCAGAGCTTTGTGCTGGACGAGGAGCGGAACCCCTACAACGTGGTGACGCCGGGTCAGCACCCGCGGGTGACCCTGACGCCGACGCTGGTGCTCAAGGGGGGCAAGCCCTGGGCCTCGGTCGCGGTGCAGGGCGGCGACAGCCAGGACCAGAACACCCTCCAGTTCCTGCTCAACCTGATCCATTTCGGTATGGACGTACAGGAGTCGGTGGAGGCGGCGAACTTCAACAGCTTCCAGATGTACAGCTCCTTTGGCGAGCACGAGAAGGAACCCGGCCGACTGCTGCTCAACGATGCCACCCCACCGTGGGTGCGCGAGCGATTGGAGAACATGGGCTACCGCCTGATCTACCGCGATCGCACCTCGGGTCCCTTGAACGCCATCTGGTTCGATCGGGAGCACGGCACCTTCTGGGGCGGCTCCTCGGATCACGGGGAGGACTACGGGCTGGCCTGGTGAGGGGACGGGTGGGGGCATCCCCCCTTCGATCGAAGGGGGGATTCGAGGGGGGATTTTCTCACCGCGAAGCCACCGACTCCTCGTCCTCGGTGTGGTGGCAACCGAGACACAGACGCACCGGGCGAATCGAGTCCGCCTCGAGGTGGGCCTGGGCCTCCTGGGCGTAGTCGGTGCCGGGCAGGGTCTCGACCGCCTGCCGGAAGAGGTCGCGGGCTTTCTCGGTCTCCCCCAGACGCTGGTAGCCGTCCGCCAGACCGAGCAGCAGCTCGCCGCGGGAGTGCGTGGAGAGCATCATCAGCTCGTCCTTCTGCAGCTCGTAGGCGGTGCCGTAGTCCTCCACCGAGCGGCGCAGGAGGTCCGGAGCCCGATCCGGCGGCACCTCGCGGGAAACGAACAGCAACGTCGCACCCCGGGGAATCCGGATGTCCAGCCGATCCGGAGCCACCTCGACCGCGCGGTCCATCTCGTGGAGGCCCTCCGTCCAGAGTGATCGGCCCTGTTCCATATCACCCTTCTGGAAGGCATTACCGGACAGAGCCAACTGGAGCGAGCCGTGGTAGACGAGGGCTTCTGGATGGTCCGGCTCCTCGGCCAGCTTGCCTTCGAGGAGCTCCAGGACCTGAGCCAAGGCCTCCGAGTCGCCCCGGATGGCCTTGAAGTAGAGGTTGCGGACGTGGACTCCAAAGGCGGTGGGACCGTCCTCCGAGGTGTGCTCGAAGGTGGCCTCAGTGGTGTCCTCGGATGGCTCGTACTCCTGGCCGATGGCCTCCAGCGTCAGGGCGGCGAGACCGAACAGGGTGGCCAGGGTTCCCAGAAAGATCAGCTTCTGAATCCAGCTCATCGTGCATCGCATGATCGTGCCTCCTTGTCGGGTTCATGCTCGTTGGGGGAGTCGCGGTGGTGCGCTCCCGATCTGCCCTTCAGACTAGGAAGCCGGCGGCGGGCTGTCGTGTGCTGGAGGTCACCTCTTTGAGCCATGACTTTCGGCACAGGCGGGCCGGGGCGGGCACGGGCTACGCTGGCGCTAGACTGGAACGCGGGCGAGGAGGTGAGCATGGAACGCGACGACAGGACCGGATGGCTGGAGCTCGGAGGCGGGCTGGTGGCGTGGCTGGCAGCGGGGATCCCGTGGATCCTGATCATGGCCGGCCAGCCAGAGCTTCTCCGACAGCCGCAGCACCAAGCCTGGGGGATCGGTTGGGTGGCCTTCTTTGGGCTCTTGTTTCTGGTCGAGCACCTCGAACACCGATCGGGGAGTCCCCGCGCCGCGCTGGTCATCGTAGGTGTCGCCTCGGCGCTGGCGTTGGGCCTGGTGAGCCTCGACTTGAGCGGTCTGGCCGGCGTGCTGCTGGTGATCACGGCGGCGCAAGCGGCGTTTCTCCTCTCTGTGCGCGGAGGCATGGTGTGGGTCCTGGCCCAGACCGCCGCCATGGTGGTGCTGGAGGCCACCTACCGCGACATCCCCCTGCGCTGGGTGATCGGCGGCGGAATGGCCTTCCTTGGTTTCCAGATCTTCGCCGTCGTGACCGTCTCCCTGGCGCGCCGGGAGCGGCACGCCCGGGAGGAGTTGGCGCGGGTCAACGCGGAGCTGGTCGCCACCCGCGAGCTGCTTGCGGACAGCAGCCGAATCGCCGAGCGGGTGCGCATCTCCCGCGAGCTGCACGACCTGCTGGGTCACCACCTCACCTCGCTGTCGCTCAATCTGGAGGTGGCCAGCCACCTGGCCGAGGGCAAGACGCGCAAGCATGTCGAGCAGGCGCGGTCGATGGCCCGGCTGCTGATGTCCGACGTGCGCGAGGCGGTGCGCGAAATTCAGGAGGACGGCGCGGTCGATCTCACCGGCCCGCTGCGCTCGCTGGTGGCGGGTGTGCCGTGGCCCAAGGTGCACTTCTCGATGCCCGAGCCCCTGGTGTCCGACGAGCCCGAGCGCGCCCATGCCGTGCTGCGCTGCGTCCAGGAGATCCTCACCAACAGCGTTCGCCACGCCGAGGCGGAAAACCTGTGGATCGAGATCCGGCGCCAGGACGGCGAGTTGGTGGTGCAGGCGCGTGACGACGGCCGGGGTGCCCGCGAGATTCGTCCCGGCGGTGGCCTCACCGGCATGCGTGAGCGGCTGGAGAAGATGCAGGGGCACCTGAGCTTCGACACCGCCGTGGGTGCCGGCTTCACCGTCGAAGCCCGGCTGCCGCTGCCCGAGGCGTCGGTGTGAGCGATGCGACCCGCGCTCTCCGGGTCGCCCTGGTCGACGATCAGACCCTGGTGCGTCAGGGGATCCGCAGCCTGCTCGAGCTGGACGACGGGATCGAGGTGGTCTGCGAGGCGGACGATGGCGCGGCGGCGTTGGAGGTGCTCGAACCCGACGCGGTGGACGTGGTGCTGCTCGACGTCCGCATGCCGGGCAGAAGCGGCATCGAGGTGTTGCGCGAGCAGCGCGAGCGGGGCCGTCAGCCACCCACCATCCTGCTCACCACCTTTGACGACAACACCGTGGCGTTGGAGGGCATCCAGGCGGGCGCCCGGGGCTTCTTGCTCAAGGACGTCTCGCTGGAGGAGCTGACCGGAGCCATCCGCGCCGTCGCCCGCGGCGAGACGCATCTCAAGCCAGGGCTGACCGAGCGCATCTTGAAGGGTCTACAAAGCCTGCCCAAGGATTTCGAGTCGCTGGACCCGCCGGATCCGTTGACCGCCCGCGAGGTCGAGATCGTCCGCTTGATGGCCGCCGGCTACAGCAACCGGGAGATCGCCGAGGCCTTGCACCTCGTGGAAGGCACGGTCAAGAACCACATCTCGAGCATCCTCTCCAAGCTGGGGGTCCGGGACCGCACCCGAGCGGTGTTGAAGGCGGTGGAGCTGGAGTATTTGTAGGTCTCCAACCCCTGGCGGGGATTGCCCCAACCAAATGAAAACCCCCCGGCACCGCCTCACGAAAGAGACGGCCACCGGGGGGGCAGATGTTGCGTCCTACGAACGACCGGCTCCGACGAGGGGTCGGATCAGGCCGGGAAGGCGGACTTTACAGGCAGGGTTCCGCTGTCAGGAGCTCGGGGCTGCAAGGATCCGGGGGAGGGGGAGGAGGGGGCGGCGGAGGAGGAGGCGTGCAGGACGGATTGACGCAGGCGAAGTACCCCTGCAGCTCCCACTCCTGGCTCACCAGCGTGAAGACCTTCGGGAACGGCTGACCCAGCCCGTTGGTGCAGAACAGGTTGTTGGTCACACCGAGAGACTCCTGGTAGAGGTCGTCTCCGTCGTTGAACAGACCGATGATGTCCTGCAGCACGCCCAGGGCCTTCAGCAGCCAGAACAGGTCGAGCTTCCGGCTGTCGTTGATGAGCGACGAGATCGTGTTGTAGATCTTCGTGATGTTGATCTTGTTGGCGCTCATCTTCAGGACGCCCGCCGTGTCATCGTCCTCCACCAGCGTGGCGTTCCACTGGTTGCCGTTGTTGGTGGGGAAGAGCGCGAGGCCGGTTATCGTGTACCAGGAGCCCGTGTTGTTGACGTCCGGCAGGAAGCGTGAGCGACCGGCGAGGTCGCTGACCGTACGGCCGCTGAAGATGAGGGTCGTCGAGGCGTTGGTCGTACCGCCCGCCGGCGACGTGGCATCGAGACGCAGCGGGAACAGCTCGATCTCCGGGCTACCCTTGAAGCAGCAGCCCTCGTGGTCGTCCTTGATCTTCAACGCGCGCAGCACGAAGTACGGGGTGTAGCCCGCCGTGCCGCACACCGGCTTGCCGCTGGCGCAAGAGGACGGAGCGATCTCCGGCGAGCAGGTGGCGGCACCCGCCAGGCTGGTCAGTCCGTCGAAGTCCTGGATCAGGGGAAGCGACGGCCACATCGTGTCGCGAGCCGTGTCGCGGTCGACCGTCAGACGGGGGCTTCCCAGCCGGATCGGCGCGCTGACCTTCTGGATGCGAGTGTCGGCCGGAATCTCCTCGTCCGGGGCGACGCCTTCGAGGGTGAGGGCGAGCGCCGGGATGCGGTCGAAGTCCCACTCGAAGATCACGGTTTCGTCCCCGTTCTCGAAGGCCACGGCACGGTCCTCTCCCAGACCGTCGTAGATCTCGTGGTTGAGGAAGACGACGAAGGGATCGACGGAAGCGTCGAAGCCCGCCCACAGGGGACCGACCTTCTCCACCACGATGCGGTAGAGCTGGCCCTCGAGACGGATGAGGCGAGGCGTACCGGCGAACAGCTCCTCGATCCGCAGGCTCTGGATCTCCAGGACCTCCAGGACGTCGGCGGTGAGCCACTCACGGTTGGCGGACAGGTGGGCGGCCAGGGTCTTGATGGCGCTCAGCGGCTGCTGGTTGAGCAGCGCCGGGGGGTCGTCGGCGCGGTCGCGAGCGGCCCGCTCGGCGGGGTCACCCAGATCGACAAACTCGATGCCGCGATCGAACAGAGCGGCATCCATGGAGCGAACGTCGGGAATCTGCACCTCGGTACGCTCCACGTATCGGGAATCCACCCCGGACTGAACGTCCGAAATGGGATAGAGGTCGGAGGTCTGGCCGGCGGCCGGGGCCACCGGAAGAAGTAGGGAAACCAGGGTGCCCAGGGCGAGGGCGGCGATAGCGGAGGGTACACCAGTCCTGCGAATGGCGATCATCACCATTTCTCCTTGGTTGCCACAGGAGCTGTTGCGGGCACGGCCCGTGGCTCAGGTCTGTGGTTGATGGCGGCGAATTATAGATCTACCGCTTGCGTTGTCAAGTAGTTTTTTGAGGGAAGATTTGACCCCGTTCCCACCAGAGGTTGGAAGCCCCGGCCAAGTCATGCCAACGCCTTGCCACAGCCCCCGATACAATGGGCTCATGTGCGGCCGATACACCCTCTCCACTCCCGGCGAGGTCATCTCCGAGCTGTTCGACGTGCAGCCTCCGGAGGGGCTTTCGCCCCGCTACAACATCGCTCCCACGCAGGAGACCGCCGTGGTCCGGGTGGAGGATCCGGCCGCCGGACGCACGTGCGAGATGCTGCGTTGGGGTCTGGTGCCTTTCTGGGCCGACGATCCCTCGATCGGCAACCGAATGATCAACGCCCGGTCCGAGACCGCCTCCAGCAAGCCCGCTTTTCGCGCCTCGTTCAAGAAGCGCCGCTGTCTGGTGCTGGCGGACGGGTTCTACGAGTGGAAAAAGGGGGGGAGCGTCAAGGTGCCCTACTGGATCCACCTGCCGGAGGCCAAGCCCTTCGCCTTCGCCGGGCTGTGGTCACGGTGGGACAAGGACGAAGGCGCGGAGCCGCTCGACACCTTCACCATCCTCACCACCAGCGCCCACCCGAAGATCGCGGAGCTCCACGACCGGATGCCGGTGATCCTGCGGCGGGATCTCTACGACGTGTGGCTGGACCCGACCGTGGACGACAAGGACGAGCTCGACGGTCTGCTCACCAACGAGTCGGGACAGTACCTGGAGTTCCACGCGGTGAGCCGCAACGTCAATCCTCCCGCCAACGACTCGCCGGAGAACATTCAGCCGGTGGAGTGAGCTACCCCGCCTTCTGACCTCTGTTACAGGGCGAGGCACTGGCAGCGGTTCGCGTCGGGGCCTTCTCGACCCGCTCGATCTTCTGCGTTTTGGAGGCGCCCGGCGACCCGCCGTTGCACACCGGACGCTGGGCCATCACCGAGACGGCGAGGAAGAGCACCAGCCCGGCGGCCACCAGCCCGACCTGGACGACGCGCGGCCAGGAACGACCGCGGGTGCCGGTGCGGATGCGCTCGATGCGCGCCTTGAGATTCGAAGCGGTGGCGGCGGAGACCCCGGCCGGCCGCAGACCGACGCCGAAACGCAGCACCTTGAGCAACCCGCGGGCATAGGGCATCGAGGCGCCGGAAAGGGCCACCACCCGCTCGTCGCACACCCGTTCCCGCTCGACCAGCAGCTTGCGGTCGAGCAGCCACAGCAACGGGTGGAACCAGAACACACAGCACAGCATCCGCTGGACCGTGGCGACCAGGTTGTCCCAACGCTGGATGTGGATCAGCTCGTGGAGGATCACCGCTTCCATCTCCTCGGCGGTGAGCTCGTCCTCGATGCCTTCGGGCAGCACCACCGACGGCCGCAGGATGCCCCAGACGCTGGCCCCGGACATCTCCGTGGAGGCGATCAACCACACCGGCCGGCGGATCGAGAGACGCCGGCGGAGCCGCTGGAGGATCCGGAGCTCACGGCCTTCGGTGAGGAGGCGACCGGTGCGCACCGCCCGTCCGAGCTCCCGATGGCCGCGGATCCAGCGGCTGAAAAGCCAGGAGGCGCCGGCGAGCCAGGTGGTCACCAGCACGGCGACCAGAAGGCTCGGAGCCGGGGCGTTGCGTCCCGCCTCCGGGCCTCCGACCAGCAACCGGTAGAGCCAGTCGCCGACCAGGCCCTCGAGATTGCCGTGGAGCGTGCCCGAGAGAGAGCCGACGTCGAGACGGAACAGAGCCGCGACACCGATCAATGCCGCCGAGGGGATCAGGAACTTGAGCGAGGCGACGAGACACAGGGTGTGCCGCAGCCGCGCCGGACCGCGGGCGAGCAGCAGGATCAGACCGAAGAGCAGACCCGAGAACAGGGTCGCCTGGATCAAGTGGTGTCCTCCGATCGCCCACAGCGACGAGGTCGCCTCCACCCAGCTTGCGACCCATCCCTGGATCCACCCCTCGGCCAGCCATCCGTTCAAAAAAGCGAGCATCTCATCCTCCTACTTCAAGTCCCCCGAGGTGGGCGCCCGGGTCTCAATCTTTCTTTACTCGTCCTCCCCGGTCTCGCCGGACTCGGCCAGCAGGGTCTCGAGCTCCTGGAGATCCTCGAGATTGAGCTTGCCGAGCTCGGCGAGGTGCGCCATTACCGGTTGTGCCGAGCCTCCGAAGAGATCGAGGAAGTCCCCCACCAATCTCCGGTAGGCGGCCTGCCGGGTCAACGTGGGCTCGTAGATGTGGGCGTTGCCGATCTTGCGCACCTGGCGCACGGCGCCCTTCTCTTCCAGCCGGCGTACGATGGTTTGTACGGTCGTGTAGGCCGGTTGTTTTCGGGACGGGAGCTTCTCGAGAACCTCCCGCACCGAAGCCCGGCCCATCTTCCAGATCTCTTCCATCACTTCGAGCTCGAAGCGGGTCAGCTTGACGGTCTTCTTGGCCACAAAACCCTCCTTCAGGAAAAAAGGCGCGTCGTCACACGACAGACACGGTCGCTAGCTACTACGCGCTCCCCCTTTTCTACCACAGCCGTCGGAGATCCACCAAGCACCTGAAGACGCTCGGCTGGAGTCTCCGACGAAGCCCGGACCGTGCTGGACTGGAGTCGACGCTGTCCAGCCGCGATACCATCTCTGCACTCATGTTTGATGTACTGCCGTTCGAGACCCCGCTGATCGACGCTCCGATCGCGCTCGCCACCATGCTCTTCGGGCTGGTCGCCCTCGCCTTCCTGCTGGAGCGGCGTTTTCGCTGGGCCGAGACGGTGGGGGCCTCGCTGCTGGTGATCGCGTTTGGCGCCCTGTTGTCGAACCTGGAGGTGGTGCCGCTCAGCTCCGCGGTCTACGGGATAGTGACGGGACCGGTGACCTCGCTGGCCATCGCCTGGCTGCTGTTGTCGGTGGACCTGACGGCGCTGCGCACCGCCGGGCCGCGGATGCTCGGCGCCTTCACCCTGGCGGCGGCCGCCACGGCGGTCGGTGCGCTGACCGCCTCCTGGCTGCTCGGCGGGGTGCTCGGCGAGGTGACGTGGAAGCTGGCCGGCGTGATGACCGGGACCTACTCCGGCGGCAGCCTCAACTTCGTGTCCGTGGGCCGTGCGCTGGAGCTGCCGGACAGCCTGTTCACCGCCGCCACCGCGTCGGACAACGTGATGACCGCCCTGTGGATGGGGGTGACGCTGGCGGCGCCGCTGTGGTGGGCGCGGTTCTACCCTCCCGCGCCCCCGGCTCCGACGCACTCCAGGGCGGCCGGGGACGGGAAGGGAGCGGAGGACGAGTCGGAGGAGGGCCGGGTCACCGCCAGCCTGCTGGCGCCGGTGCCGCTCAGGCTGCTCGATCTGGCGCTGCTCGGCACCCTGGGGCTGGCGCTCCTGTGGCTGGCGGAGACGGTGGCGGCGTGGACGCCTTCGGTGCCGTCGGTCATCTGGCTGACCACCCTGGCGCTGGCGGTGGGGCAGATCCCCGTGGTGCAACGGCTCGACGGGGCGCTGCACCTGGGCACCCTCGCCCTCAACCTCTTCTTCGTCGTCATCGGCATCGGCTCCAGGGTGTCGGAGATCCTGACGGTGGGGCTGGAGGTGTTCTGGTACACCGCGCTGGTGGTGGTGGTGCACGGGCTGCTGATCTACGGCGTCGGCAAGCTGCTGCGCTTCGACGTGCTGACCCTCTCCATCGCCTCGCAGGCGGCGGTGGGAGGCCCGTCCACCGCCCTCGCCGTGGGGGTGGCGCGGGGCCGTGAGGACCTGGCGCTGCCCGGCGTGATGGTGGGTCTGCTCGGCTACGCCGTGGGGACCTATCTCGGGCTCGGAGTCGCCGCGCTGGTGGCCCGGATGATGGGCGTGGGTTGAGCGAGGACGCACCCCCGTGAAGCTCCGCAACCTCCTGCGCAAGCCGACCCGTAAGGATCTGCCGTTGCTGTGGGACGGCTTGATGGTCTACCTGGCGTTTCTCAACGTCGGGTTGATCCTCTTCGACTGGACCTGGGAGTGGGCGCGGCCGTTCTACGCCGAGCACCTGCCGTGGCTGGAGGGGCTCTACGCCCCCTGGCACGAGAGCTTCTGGCTGCTCGATCTGCCATTCCTGACCCTCTTCGCCTCGGAATTCGGCGTGCGCTGGCTGCAGGCCATCCGCAAGGGCACCTACCGCTTCTGGTTCATCTTTCCCCTGGTCAACTGGTTCGACCTGCTGGGCATCGTGCCGCTGGCGGGCTTCCGTTTCTTCCGGCTCTTCCGGCTGGTGTCGATCTACGTGCGGCTCCAGCGCAGCGAGCTCAGCGCGGTGGGGCGGGATCCCTTCTCTCGCGGGGCCTCGTTTCTCGCTGACGCGGTGACCGAGGAGATCTCCGACCGGGTGGCGTTCCGCATCCTGACCCTGGCGCAGACCGAGGTGCGCAACGGGGTGATCTCCCGCATCCTGCGCGGGGTGCTGCTGCCGCGGCGGGACGACGTGCGCGAGAAGGTCACTGCCAAGATCGCCGAGATCGTCGCCGACAAGAAGCTGCGGGAGCGTGCGCGGCAGTTCCTCAAGCTCAATCTGGAGCGCTCGCTCGACGAGGCGGCGGTGCTGCGCGCGGTGCCGCTGCCGCGGGCGGTCAAGCAGCCGCTGGTGCAGGGGATCGGTCAGGCGGTCTACCTGTCGATCCTGCAGACCCTGCGGGCGACGATGGAGAGCGAGGAGGGCCAGGAGGCGATGGGGGAGTTGGTCGACGCCGTGATGGACAGCTTCGAGGAGGAGATCGGCCGCGGTGAGATCGAGGAGATCCTGGAACAGGCGGTGGTCGACGCCCTGGAGGAGATGAAGAGCTCGGTGCAGGTCAGTCGCTGGGCGACACCCGCTTGAGCTCGCGCACCACCAGCCGCCGCTGGATGCCCTCGAAGAGTGTCTGCACCCGCTCCCGCCACTCGGTGGGGGTGAGCTGATCGGCCTCGGCGCTCACCTCGACGCGTCCGCGTCCCTCCTCGCCCTGGGTGACCTTGATCCGCATCTCGCCCCAGATCAACGCCCACTCGGAGGTCACCTCGACCCGCGAATCGAACGGGATGGCGCCGAGCTGGAGCGTGTCCAGGACCGCCTTGAGCAACGGCCCCTGGCCCTTTTCGTAGCCCTGGTCGAAGGTGCGGGCCGCGGTGTAGGCGCCGGGCTTCGGGCGCCAGTTGTCGGTGGACATCAGACGCTGGAGCTCGGGCCGGTCCCGCAACCCCCTGAAGTTGGGGTCCGTGCGCGCCTGGAGGCGGAGGCGCTCCTCCAGCGAGATCGCCTGCTTCAGGTGCTCCACCGCCAGCGCCGCGTAGCCGGCCAAGGCGTAGTTGGTGGCCACCAGGTAGTAGCCCTGTGAGTTTTTGCCGCCGGATCGGCCGAGATACGCGGCGAACCGGTCGCTGGCCGGCTTCAGCTCGCCCTTGAGCAGCAGCACCGCGCCGATGTTGAGGTGGTTCTCCGGCGCGTCGGGGTCGAGGGCCTCCGCCTTGCCGAACGCGTCGAGGGCGGCGTCCCACTTCTGCTCGGCGATCTCCATCGCACCCAGATTGAGCCAGGCCTGCCGCTCCTGCGGATCCAGCTCGAGCGCTCGCTCGAGGTCGCTGCGTCCCGCCTCGAAGTCGCCGAGCATGATGTGGGCGGTGCTGCGCAGGAGCAGCGCCTCGGCGTTCTTCGGGTCGCGGTCGAGGTGTGCGTCGAGGTGTTGCATCGCTTCGCCGGGCCGCTCGGCGTCCAGAAGCTCCCGCGCCTCCGCCAGCGAGGCGGACGGGGACGCATCCGTAACCGGGGCCTCCTGCTTGGCTTTGCGGCCCTTCTTCTTGCCGGCGAAGGCCGCCTCGGGGGACACGAGCAGGCCCAGCAGCGGCGCCAGGACAAGGCCCAACACCAGGGCCGACGCGATCCCCGGGGTCGATCGCGAGACGGCTTCTGAGGCGATGCGGGGCACACGACGGAAGGTGGCTGACGGTAGAGTCTCTCTCGGCATGATGTAGTAATTTTATCCACGTTCGGCTATTTGCGTTCAACCCGGGCCGCGGAGGACCCTCCATGTCTACAGCCGAGATCGCCGCTTCGACACCGGATCCCAAGACCATCGCCGCCGCCCTCGGCCGCCGTCTGGTAGGGCAGCAGGAATCGGCGCGGGAGATGGCGGTCGCCCTTTCCAAGTACCTGGGAGGGCTGCGCACCGGCAACATCCTGATGATCGGCTCCTCCGGCACCGGCAAGACCACGCTGATGCGGGCGGTGGAAGACTTCCTGGCCTCGGAGCCCGAGCTGGCCGACCGCTCCACCCTGGTTCGGCTCCACGCCAACGTGCTGGGGGAGGAGGCCCTCCAGGGCCACGCCGGCGAGGCCCTGCTGCGGCGTCTGCTCAACCTGGCGCGCGAGAAGGTCGGCCCGGAAGCCTCCCTCGACCAGGTGCTCCGGCGGATGGGCCGTGGGCTGGTGTTCGTCGACGAGGTGGACAAGATCCGCTCGCACGTGGGCGGCACCGCCAACGTGCCCGGGATCCGAGCCCAGGAGGCGCTTCTCACCCTGATCGAAAACGAGGCGGTGCCCTTCGAGCTGCCGGAGTGGGCCGGTGCCGGGCGCGTGACGGTGGATTCCAGCGGGCTGCTCTTCGTCTGCGCCGGTGCCTTCGAGGGGCTCTACGACGCGGTCTACGACCGGGTCACCATCGGCCGTGACAAGGGTGCCCTGCGGGCGGTGACCCGTCTGGACGGCGGTGACGTGCAGGAGGAGCTCCCCTTCTCGCTGCGCGACTGGCTGACCCACGAGGATCTCTTCGACTACGGGATGTCGCCCCAGTTCCTCTCGCGCTTCGATGCAGTGGTGCTGCTGGAGGACCTCACCGTCGACCATCTGGTCAAGGTCTTCGTCGAGAGCCCGGAGTCGAGCCTGCACCAGAGCCGTCGGTACTTCGAGAGCCGGGGCATTCACCTGGCCCTGTCTCCGGCAGCGGTGCGGCGCATCGCCGAGGAGGCGGCCAAGACTCCGCGGCTCGGCGCCCGCGCCCTGAAGGAGGTCTTCCGCCGGGTGATCCGCGAGTACGAATTCGAGCCCGAGAAGGGTCTGGACGGCTCCGGCAGCAACCTGATGATCGATGTGCCCGAGGTGGAAGCGGCGTTGACGGCGGAGTAGAGTGAAGCGATAGCCAATCTCAATCGAGTCGCATCTCGAAGGAGAGAATACACAAGGAGCAAGGTCATGCAGTGGCAGGAAATTCGCGACCGATACGTGACAGAGCGTCGTTGGCTCGGGATCCGGAGTGGGGTTTGAAGATCCAAGCTCACAGGGGTCTGGCCTTTGTCCGGGCGACTTTGAAATTCCGGGGTGCAACGAAGGCCCTCGATCAGGTGCTGTTGGACACGGGTTCCGCGGGAACCATTTTCTCTGCCAACCAGGTTGCGGACATCGGCATCCTCCCGGAGCCGCAGGACCATCTGCGAAGAAAGATCGGAGCCTTGAGCTACGGGTTTCCTCTCCATGGAATTCTGGGTCTGGATTTCCTTTGGAAGGCTCGGGCCATCGTGGACCTTGATCGTTTTGAGGTGCGCGCTTCGTCGGCTGTGGAGTAAAGCCCGGAGCCCCGGACCGCGTATTGAGGCCCTCGCGGTCGGAAACCCCGGGTCGGGTGGATAAGGATGGCTTCGTCGTGTCGGCGCCTCAGATGCGGCGCAGTTGGTACGGCCAGTTGGGGATCTTCTCGACCAGCCCTTCGCGGACCGGTAGCTCCTGGATCGCCCGTGCGGCTTCGCGCAGGCGGTCGGGCTCGACGGGAACCTCGATGCAGCCGCCGCTCCAGAGCGGCTCGAGGATCCCCAGGCGGCCGGCGACACAGGCGGAGAGGTCCATCACGCGGTCCACGCCGGGGACCAGCTTGACGCCGCTGGCCAGCAGCCACTCGAAGCGGTCCGGCATCAAGCAGCAGGCCAGCGTATCCAGCTCTTTCGAGGCCACGGCCATCACGGCGTGGGCGACCGGCTCGCACTCGGTGAGCTCGATCAACCCGGTGGCGAAGAGCACGGCGTGAACGGGGTGGGCGGCACAAGCGGTCCGGTGCTGAGCACCGGGCAGGAAGAGGGTCGGTTGGGCTTCCAACACACTCATGCAGACTCTTAGACGGAAAAACCGGCCGCCATCTTGCACTTGCCGGCGAGATTCTCGGCAGGGCGTCTCGGTGAGATTCTCGGCAGGGCTTCTCGGCGAGACTTCTCCGAGTGCTATCCTGGGAGGTCCTTGCAGGTGCTTGGACGTGCTTGGAGATACCGGAACCCGACGCTCACCGGAACATCCTCAGAGAAGGTCACCCGAACCATGACTGTGAGATCCGAGATGCCCGACTCGAGACCCGCTGCGGCGGCCCAGGCCGTCGATTCCCGTTTTCGTTCCGTTCCGCTGTCGCTGCTCTGGCTCCTGGCGGCGGCCCTGGCGACCGCGGCGCTGCTCGCCGGCTGTGGCCGGGCGTCCAAAGGCGGCTCGTCGGCCCTGGAGCCCAACCCGGACTTCCGTTTGGCGAGCCTCGACGGGAACGAGATCAGTCCCCGCGACTACCCGGGGGAGGTCGTGCTGATCGACTTTTGGGCCACCTGGTGCGGTCCCTGCCACAAGCAGGCGGACATCCTCGAAGACCTCTACGCGGACCTGGAAGGCAACGGAGTCCGTTTTCTCGCCGTCAACCTGGGGGAGGATGCGGAGACCGTACGCTCGTTCCTCGAAGACGATCCCTATCCCTACCCGGTGCTGCTCGATCCCGAGGATCAACTGACCTACGACTTCGGGATCTTCGCGCTGCCCACGGTGATGGTGGTGGACACCAAGGGCAAGGTTTCCTACTTCGAGACCGGCATCCTCGACCGCCGCGGGGTGCTCGCCGAGCTGACCAAGGCGGGCGCCCAGGTCGGCTGATTCCCGGGCTGCTGATCCGGTCTGGCTGAATCCAAAGAAAATCCCCTTTCAACACCTCCTCCTCCGAAAGAAGGAGGGGCCGAGAGGGGATCTCCGCGAACGACCCTCGGAAGGAGCCTTCGCGGACTGGATTGCAGAGTGGCCAGGTTGCAGAGTCGTGGTCGACTCGGCTAGCTCAAGACCACCAGGGTGACGCGACGGTTCTGCGAACGGCCCTCGCGGGTGCTGTTGTCGGTGATCGGCTCGCTCTCACCGTACGAGATGACGTTCATGCGGTGCAGCGGAACGCCGTGCTCCTGGTTGAGGTAGCGCATCACCGCCTCGGCGCGCTCCAGCCCCAGCGCCTCGTTGTAGCTCTCCGAGCCGCTGTTGTCGGTGTGACCCTGGATCTCGATGTAGACGCCCTTGTTCTCCCGCTTGAGCTTGTTGGCGAACTCGTCGATGGCCGCCTTGGCTTCGTCCGAGAGCTTCGAGCTCTCGAAGCCGAACTTGACGTCGTTGTCGGTCAGCACCTCTTCGTAGAGGAGCTTGCCCTCGGCCAGCTTACCGGCCTCCTGGGCGCGCTGGAGGGCTTCCTTGGCGGTCTTGGAAGCTTCGGAAGCGGCGCTCGAAGCGCTCTCGGCCTTGCTGTCGACCTGACCGATCCTCTGATCCTGCTGATCGAGACGGGTCTGGTTCTCCTCGACCTGCCCCTCGACGTCGTCGACACGGCTCGAGACCGCCTGGGTTTCACCTTGGACGTACTTCTTGGTCGCACACCCCGTCATCACCAGGGGAACGGCCACGAGAGCGGCCAAATAGATCAAAGATCTCCTCATCGGTGCATACCTCCTTCGTGAATGGATGATTGAATCTGAAAGGGATCTTCTCGGGACTGCGAGGTTGAAAAACGATCCCCGATGGGAGCCATTCTATATGGAACCGTCTATGTGGCTGCAAATCGGGGCTTGGACGCCGTGGCTCTCCCGGGGCTGCCACCGTGGGCCGGGCCGTCAGCTACCCGGTGCCGGAAGGCCGCCGTAGTAGCCCTGGCGGTGGAGGATCTCCCCCTTGTGCCGTCCCTCGAGCTCCACCCGGATCTCGCGATACTTCCGGGGAGCTCGCCGGGCCGGAAATCCCAGCACGTATTGATGCCGCAGCTCGTCGAGGACGGCGGCGGCCCCCTGTTCGATGCCGGCCGGATCGGTGACCCACAGAAAGCGTCCACCGCTGGCCCGCGCCAGCCGGTGCAGGAGTTGGGCGTAGCGGAAGCTCTCCGCCAGCTCCTCGTTGGCGAGCTTGTTGCGATCCTCCAGGTCGCGCGGGTCGGTGGTGGTGAAGCCCAGCACGTACACCGGCAGCCGCGCCTCGCGGACGATCAGCCGGGACTCCGCCGGCGTCAGCACCGAGGCGTTGTCCACCCCGTCGGTGATCAGCACCACCGCCCGCTTGCGATGGCGGCCGCTGTCCGTGATCTCCGGCAGAAAGGCCACCGCGTCGTGGAGCGTGGTGGTGCCCCAGCCCTCCCAGAGCTGGGACGCCTCGAGCAGCGCGCCACGGTCCCCGGTGAAGGGCACCTCGACCTGCAGCAGACCGCTGGCGAAGGTCGCGATCGCGATCTCGTCCTCCGGCCGCGTCCGCTCGACGAAGTAACGGAACGCCTGCCGGCTCGCCTCGATCTTGCCGGCGTTGGCCATCGAGCCGGAGAGGTCCTGGAGCCAGACCAGGCTGGTGGCCGCGTCGCGGCTGCTGTCGAAGCTCTCGATCGCCACCCGCCGGCCGTCGACGAAGAGCCGGAAGTCCTTTTGCGTCAGCTCGCCGACGTAGCCCCCCGCGGAGCGCACCACCACCGGCACCAGCACCCAGCTCACGTCCACCGCGTCCTCGAAGGTGGCGGCGCCGGAGCGCTTCGGCGTCTGGGGGGACTTCCGGGAGGGCGTCTGGGAGGCCGCGAGCCCGAGACCGGCGGTCAGAAGGACGAGGGCGGCCAGCCCGGCGATCGTCGCTCGGCGAAGATCTGCCGTTCCAGTTTCCATGCCGCGCATGATCGCACTCCCACCCGAAAACGCCAAGCTCGGCGTCGGGGCTCGGGCGCCGAGCGCACGGCCCGGTCGCTGGTATCCTGGGTGCGCCCATGATCAACATCCGCAACCTCTCCATCAAGTGCGGCCGCTGCCAGCAGTACCAGACGCTGTGTCACTACCAGCCGGGAGAGGAGTGGAACGTCTACACCTACGAGTGCGAGAACGACACCTGTGATCGGGAGACGACCCGGACGCTGGTCGAGGTGCCGGTGGAGCTCGACGAGTTCGCCCGGCGGGACCCCGGGTGGCGGGGTGGAAAACGCCATGCGGGTGCTGGGGATCCCTCCTCCCAGAGCGCCTCCTGAGGCGGCCCGAAGTACCGGTCGACCGGGTCGGCGGGACCGAGGAAAAGGCGGGTCGCCGCCGCGGAGCGTGTGCTAGGCTCGGCAACCGGCCAGGGTCTCCGGCTCCCTGTACCTACACCGCTCCGTCTGCCATACACGCTGCATGCGCTCGGACGAGCCTCCGGCTCTCCGAGCTTCGACAGGTCTTCAATAGACACAGATACCGAGGGGATTCAAGGGATGAAACGCATCGTCCACATCGTGGGTACGGGGACGATCGGCGAGCCGCTGATCGGTCTGTTCACCGATTTCGGGGACCGCATGGGAGTCGACGAGGTCACCTTCCACAAGCGCACACCGCTGATTTCGGACCGCGCCAAGCTCGAGCACCTGATGACCCGCGGCGCCCGGCTGGCGGTCGACGACGAGGTCCGCACGGACTTCGAGTCGCTGGGGCACAAGGTGAGCCTGGAATCCAACGAGGCCCTCGAGCGCGCCACGGTGATCATCGATTGCACTCCCGCCGGCAACGACAACAAGGAGAAGTACTATCGGCACCTGAAGGGTCCGCGGGGCTTTCTCGCCCAGGGCAGCGAGTTCGGCTTCGGCAAGCCCTACGCGCGCGGCGTCAACGACGAGACGCTGGTGGCCGGAGAGGATCGCTTCCTCCAGGTCGTCTCCTGCAACACCCACAACATCACCACCCTGATCCGCACCCTGTGCCGGGAGGACGACGGCTCCTTCAACCTCGAGCGCGGCACCTTCGTGTGCATGCGCCGGGCCAACGACATCACCCAGACGGCCGGCTACATCCCGGCGCCCTCGGTGGGCAAGCACGACGATCCCGAGTTCGGCACCCATCACGCCCGCGACGCCCACTACGTCTTCCAGACCATGGACCAGGACCTCGACCTGTTCTCGACGGCGGTCAAGCTCAACACCCAATACATGCACTCCATCTGGTTCGACCTCTTCCTCGACCGGGACATCGACTTGGAAGAGGTGGAAGCGCGTCTGCACGACAACGCCCGCGTGGCGTTGACGGAGAAGCGCCACGCCAACCTCATCTTCAGCTTCGGCCGGGATCACGGCTACTACGGCCGCATCCTGTCCCAGACGGTGGTGGTGATGCCGACCCTCGCCGTGCGCCGCAAACGCGAGGTGGTGGGCTATTGCTTCACCCCGCAGGACGGCAACTCGCTGCTGTCGTCGGTGGCGGCCGCCCTGTGGCTCATCGATCCGGACCCGAAGAGCGTGCGCGAGCGGCTCAACCCGATCCGCCGCTGGCTCTACCGTGAAATCTAGAGAGGTGGCGGGTCCATGGCCCCGGTGAATCTTCGTTTCGGCGACCTCCGCATCGAAGGAGAGTCGCGGGCCGGAACGGAGACCTGGTTCCGGATCTTTCCCCCCGGGCTGGCGTTGGATGCCGGCCGGGGAGCCCTGCCGCTCGCCGGTGCCCGCGACCTCTTTCTCTCCCACGGCCACCTGGACCACGCGCTGGGCGTACCCTACGTGCTGTCCCAGCGCACCCTCCATCATTCCCGGGAGACGCGGATCTTCTGTCCCGAGGAGATCGCGGCCGACCTGGTCGATCTGGTCGAGGCCGCGGCCCGGCTGGAGCGCGTCGAGTACCGCTACCAGATCGTCGGTCTGGGGCCGGGAGACCGGGTGCCGGTGGGCAAGAACCTGGCCGTCGAAGCGTTCCGCACCGATCACGTGGTGCCCTGTCTGGGCTTTCTGCTCTGGCGCACCCGGCACCATCTGCGGCCCGACTTGGTGGGCCGCGACTCCCACGAGCTGGCCGAGCTGCGCCGCCGCGGCGAAGAGATCTCCGAGGCCGTGGAGGACCCCGCCCTCGCCTATTGCGGGGACACCGGTCCCGGAATCTTCGAAGCTGCGCCGGAGATCTTCCGGGCCCACGTCCTGCTCGTCGAATGCACGTTTCTCACGGACAGGCTGCGAGACCGCGGGGCGCGCTACAAACACATCCACCTCGACGATCTGGTGGCGCATGCCGGCCGGCTGGAGAACGACGCTGTCGTGCTGCACCACCTGAGCCGCCGTCACCGCCTGGAGGATCTTCGCCGGGCCGTGGACGAGCGACTGCCGGGTGTGGCCGATCGCGTCTGGCTGCTGGGTGAGGGAGAGATGCTCCCACCCGCCGCGCACGGGGAGCCGGCGTCGGTCGAGGCACCCGCCGGCACCGGGGCGCAGCCGTGACCCGAAAGGCTCGCCCCGGCCCGACCCGAGCCCCATCCCGACCCCCCGCCGGGGTCCGCCTGGCGGAGGTCGAGGAGATCGACGTCACGGTGGAGAAGCTGGTAGCCGGTGGTGATGGGCTGGCCCGGTTCGAGGGCATTCCCATCTTCGTCCCCCGCTCAGCGCCGGGAGACCGTCTGCGGGTCCAGCTCACCGAGCGGCGGCCGGACTACGGCCGGGCAGAGATCGTCGAGATCCTCGAGCCCGGTCCGAGACGGCGCGAGCCGCCCTGCCCCTACTTCGCCGAGTGCGGTGGCTGCGACCTCCAGCACCTCGACGACGGGCTCCAATCCCGGCTCAAGGCCGAGGCGGTGCTGGAGACCCTGGTGCGCCTCGGCCAGCTCACGGTCCCGGAGGACCTGAGGGTGATCACCGGCGACGCCTGGGGCTATCGGCTGCGCGCGCAATTCCAGATCGGCCGCAGGGCGCTCGACGGGCCAGGATCCGGTACGGAGTCCGGGTCGGGATCCGAATCGGGAGCCAAGTACGGACTCGCCGTCGGCTACCACCGGCGGGGCAGCCACGACGTGGTGCACGTCGAGCGGTGTCCGATCCTGGTGCCGGAGCTGGAGCGCACGCTGCAGCGGTTGCCGGAGGTGCTGGGAGCGCAGGAAGGCAGCAATCCGCGCCGGCTCGACGCGGCAGCGGGAGAGGCGGGAGCCGACCGGGTCACCGTCTCGCCGGTGGTCGAGGGCCTGTCCCACGGGGAGGTGCACCTGCGGGTGGGGGGATTGCGCTACGCCTACGACGGCCGCGCCTTCTTCCAGGCGCACCGCGGGTTGGTGGGCCGGCTGATCGAGGCGGTGGTCGGCGAGCGGCTCGTCGAGGAGATGCTCGATGGAGAGAGCGAAGGGGCGAGCGCGGCCTACGATCTCTACGCCGGGGTAGGTTTCTTTGCGTTGCCGCTGGCGGGTCGCTACGGGAGGGTGGTGGCGGTGGAGGGGGATCCGGTGGCGGCCCGATTCTGCCGCAAGAACGCGAAGGCCAACCGTCTCACGAACGTCGAGGTGGTGACCCAGGCGTTGGAAACCTGGATCCCCAAGCTGCCGGAGGGCCTGGCGCGAGCGGTGGTAGACCCTCCGCGGGCGGGTCTGCATCGCAAGGTACGGCAGGCGCTGTTCCGTCACGGTCCCCGTTGGTTGACCTACGTCTCCTGCCATCCGGCGACCCTGGCCCGCGACCTGCGCCAGCTCGCCAACCGCTACCGGCTCGAGAGCCTCACCCTGATCGATCTCTTTCCGCAGACCGGGCACATGGAGGCCGTGGCGCAGCTCCGGCGGGTGGTAGACCCGGGCTGAAAGCCCCCTTTCCATCCGGAACAGCTCTTTCCACCCCGTCAGAGCCCTTGTTTTTTTCGCAACGCGCCCTCTGAGCCCGTCGAAGGCCCTGTTTTTCCGGCACCTGAGCTTCCCACCCCGTCAGAGGCCCGAACGCTCCCGCAGCCGGGCTTTCGGCCTCCTCGAAGTGGCGATCGTGCCAAGACGAACCAAGCCAAACATTACCTTGTAGTAATATGTCGCCAACCCGACCCCGGTGAGCCGATTTGAGTGAGCGGCACTCCGGGGGAAAGGAGCCGACATGCCCAGCAAGACCGTCATCGATCGTAGAAAGCTCAATCGCGCCCTGCGCACGGCGATCTCCGCCCATCTGGCCGGGGTCCTGGAAGGTCTGGAAGAACGGCTGGGGCCCTGTCTCGAAGACGGGGGCCTCGAAGACGGCGTGGACCTCTCCATCCTCGCCACGTTCCAGGACGCCCTAGCTCGGATGCTCGCCTCCCGCGAGGCGGAGATGGTGGCAGCGGACGAGGCGATGTGCCTCCAGCGGCTCGATCAGCGAGCGCCGATTCGCCGGCGCAACGAGCTGGTGAAGACGCTGCGCGCCAAGCTCCTCGGGCTCCGCAAGCTGCTGCGGGGTGCTCTGGGGAACGCGGAAGGCGACGAGCTGCTGGCCCTCGATGGGCGGCTGACCGAGGATCCGCTGCGTCTGCATCAGCAGGCCCGGGTAACCCTCGAGCGGCTGCGGGACGAAGACCTCCCCACACCCACGCTGCGGGTGGAGGGGTTGAAGCTCGACCGCGCGGCCTTTGCCGAGGCTCTGGAGCCCGTAGTGGAGGAGCTCGGTGGTGTTCTCGACGTGGTCGACCGGAACCGTCAGCTCGAGGTCTCGGCGCAGGCCGCCAAGACCGAGGCGGTGACACGCCACGACGCGGATACCCGGGCGGTGGCGGGGCTGCTGACCCACCTCCTCCGTCTTGCGGGCCAAACGGCGGAAACGGAGCGCCTCGAGCCGGTCAGCCGGTGCCAGCCGCGGCCGGAGAAAGCCCGCAGGGCGATGTTCAGGAGCCCGAGGACTTCATCCTCGGGCGAGGGTGGGTCTCGAGACCTCGATGCCACCACTCGCCTGGGATCCGAGTCACCCCTCCGGATTCAACCACTCGATCACCGCCGCCCAGCCCTGGGACGCCGGATCCCCCTTGAGATAGCCGGAGACCACCTTCAGGACTCGGAAGCCCCGGTTGAGCTGAAAGGTCAGCGTCGCGTCGCGGATCTCCCCGGCGACCACCCGTTCGACGTACTCGCGGGCGCTCATGCGGTCCGCGTATCGACGGTAGCCGCGCAGCCGGGCGCCGGCCCGGATGCGCCGCAGCCCCAGCCGCTGGACCAGCTCTCGCCGCGCGTCGTAGATCTTCGAGCCCACTCCCTGGCCCTGTGTCCGGGGGTCCACCATCACCTCGGCGCCGTAGAGCGTGCGCCCCTGCGGGTCGTGGTTGGTGAACATGCCGTGGTCGGTGAAATCTCGCCAGGTGTCGCCGATCTCGTAGTCGTCCCACGACAAGATCAGGCTCGCGGCCATCCCCACCAGGCGCTCCTCTCCGGGGGCATCCCCGGGACCCCCACCTGAGCCAGGAGCGCGCTCGACGGCGACGAGCTGGCCCTCGGGGAAGACCTGCAGGTGGGAGGCGAGCTGCTCCTCACCCCAGGGGAGCGTCTCCGGATACACCCGGCGGCACAGCTCGACGATCGCCGGAAAGTCCTCCGGGCGGGTGTTTCGGACGTAGATCTCGAGGGTGGCGTCGTTGTTCTCGCTGTGCAATATCGGTCGGGTCTCGGACATCGTCGACCCTCCTCCAGCCGCGGCCTCGCTGACGGCGAGGCTCGCAGCACAGTCTGTCTGGCGGCACCTTCTAGCATGAAACGGGATCAGAGAGCCACCACTTCCGTGCGTTCCGCCACCTCTTCGCTGCGCACGGAGTCGCGGAGCGGCAGCACGGTCCCCGTCTCGCGGCTCTCGAGCAGGATTCGGAGATTGAGATCCCCGATCACCATGCTCTCCTGGTTGGGCAGGCCCTCGGCGAGGATGCCGTCGCGGGCGAAAGCGAAATCGCTCGGCGTCAAGATCGACGCCTGCCCGTAGTTGAGCGACACCGCGGGCACCCTGGGCAGCGAGCCCACGGTCGAGGAGTGCACGACGTAGAGCTGGTTCTCGATGGCGCGCGCCTGGGCGCAGTAGCGCACTCGCAGAAACCCCTGACGCTCGTCGGTGCAGCTCGGCACCACCAGCACCGACACCCCGTGGCGGGCCGCCACCCGTGCCAGCTCCGGGAACTCCACGTCGTAGCAGATGTTGATCGCGAGGCGGCCGAAGTCGGTCTCGAAGATCTTGAGCCGGTCCCTCGGCTGAATCCTCCAGTCCTCGGTCTCCCAGCGGGTGATGTGGAGCTTGCCCTGCACGCCGTGCTCGCCGGACGGTGCGAACAGATAGCTCTCGTTGTAGACGTCGTCGTCGTCGAGCACCGGAATGCTACCGGCCACGATGTAGATCGATTTTTCCCGCGCGAGCTCGGAGAAGGTCTCGAGATAGCGGGGAAGCTGCCCCGCCAGGTCGCGGATCTGCTGGCTCACCGGCCGCTGGGTCTCGCCGAGGGTGGTCAGGAGCTGAATGGTGAAGTACTCGGGAAAGACCACCAGCCGGCAGCCGTAGTCCGCCGCGGTCCCCACGAGGGCTTCCACCTGGCCGCGGAACTCCTCGTAGGACCCGATGGGTCGAATGTAGTACTGGACCGACGCAACACGGACCTTTTCGGCGGCGGGCGTCTGGGGGGGTGAGTCCAAGGATTGGGCCAAAGCTCCTCCTCGCTCCTGCGGGCGAGCGACCTTCGGGGCCGCCGTCGAGAGCGGTGAAGACTATCCCAGACCGGTTTCGTTTTCACGGGACGCCGTGTCCAAAGGAGTACCATGAGCACCATCTCAGCAGCCACCCGGAGACCCGTCGCTGTGCAACCGAGCCCGACAGGATCGGAGGACCGGCTCCTCGACGCTCTCGCCGAGGGGAGCCGGGAGGCCGCCGAGCGGCTGGTGGAGAGGAGCTACCGCAAGATCTACGCGGCGCTCCATCGGATGTGTGGGGGCGATCCCGAGCTGGCGGCGGATCTGACCCAGGAAACCTACCGCCGCGCCTGGGCCGCCCTCGGAGGCTTCGAGGGCCGCTCCCGATTCTCCACCTGGCTCTACCGCATCGCGTACACCACCTACCTCAATCACATCCGACGCCCCCGGCGCCTGGCCCCTCTCGACGAGGAAGCCGCCGAGCGGGTGGAGGATCCGCGTCCGGACCAGGAGACCACCGTCGCCGGCCGCCACCAGTCGAACCGGCTGCGGCGTGCGGTGCTCGACCTGCCGGAAGACCTCCGCTTCACCGTCACCGCCCGCTACTGGGGCGAGCTGTCGGTGCCCGAGATCGCCCGCCAGGAAGGCATCACGCCGGTGGCGATCCGCAGACGCTTGAAGCGCGCCTACGCGCTGCTCGAATTGTCGCTGGATGAGGCATTGGACAAACCGCTGGACGAATCGCCGAACGAGGAGTTGTCTCCTGAGGAGCTGTCATGACAAACGCCATGAGGAAAGAAGATCGAGAGTTGGCGCGGAAGCTGGCGCCGGAGGCCGTCGAGCCGCCGGAGGACCTGCTCGCGCGCCTCAAGGCGGACATCCCCGAGGAGCTCCCCGCCTTCATCCGGCGAGATCGCCGGGACGACGACTCCGGAGACGGAGATCGAGACGAAGGCCGGAGCGGTCGGGTGTTGCGCTTTCCGACCGTATTCGGGATGTCCGGCGCGACGCTGCTCAAGGCGGCGGCGACGGTGGTGCTGGCCGTCGGTGCCGGCTTTCTCGCCCTGCAGGTGCAGCGGCGGGTGCCGGACCCGCAGGTCCAGGAGGCGACGGCGCCGGCCGGGGATGCAGCGATGAGCCGAGCGTTGGAACCCGCCGCACAAGCCGCCCCGAAGACCGCTCGACCGGAGGCCGGCGAGAGCGCGCCACCCCCGGCCGAGTACGAGCCCGACCCACAGGACCGGGGGAGCCTGGTCCAGGACAAGGACGCCCGGGACGACGTGGAGCTAAAGGCCAACGAGCCGGTGGCACCCTCCGGGGAAGCGCGCCGGGAGGCCCGGCGGCAGGCCGCGAACGAGGCCGTGGGTGGAGCTCTTGCAGAGGAGAACGCCGCTCTCCGCGGCGCGGCCCCCCGCACGGAGTCGGCGACCGTACCCGAGTCTCCTCCTCCCCCTCCTCCTTCTCCCGCTCCCCCGATGCAGGTGGCTCCGGCTCCGCCTCCGGCGCGCCGGATGGCACCCGAGCCACCCGAGCCGCAGCCGGAAGGCCCGATTTGGGTGGGTTCGCAAAGTGAGCTCGCCTTCCGGGAGGGCTCGGCGGAGGCCGCCGCGCCTCGCCTTCGGAAGCAGCTCGACCAGATCGAGGGCATTCCCGAGACCGATGCGGTGTACTCGCTGCCGGACGCCCCTCCACCGCCGGTGTCGGAGCCCGCGGCCGAGCCGGAGAGGTCCGCGGCCGGGCCGCCTCCCGACGTGGCGCCTACCCAGGCTGTCCGCGATCTCCAGATCGACGTCCGCTACGATCAAGACGAGCCCTTGCCTGGGGCCGTTCTGCGACTGCAGGACTCCGAGGGTCACGAACGCCAGACCATCGCGGACGCCAAGGGCCGTGCGTACTTCTACGACATCCCGGTCGGCGAATACGAGGTGCGCGCCGAGCTCGAGGGGTTCCAGACGGTGATCACCCGGGTCCAACCGCCGGTGACGGAGAAGCGCGAGCTGGCGGTGGATCTACCGCTGGCCTCGGTGCAAGAAGAGATCGTCGTGGTGGCCGAGACTCCGGAGGTGACGAGCTCCGCGGCGGCCATGGTGGCCGGGGTCAGCACGGGCGAAGGGGCACCCCTCGTCGTGCAGCCTGGCGCCGACGTCGGCGACGCCTTTGGCAAGCGGAAGGACCGTCCCCCGGTGCCCGAGAATCCGCTGGTGGACACCGCCTACGATTCGCTCTCCACCTTTGGGTTGGACGTCGACACCGGCACCTACGGTCTGCTGCGCGCTCACCTGACCGAGGGTACCTGGCCGGAGCCTTCGACGGTGCGCATCGAAGAGCTGCTCAACGCCTTCGACTACGGTGATCCGCAGCCCGCCGAAGGTGACTTCTCGATCGCCGTCCAGGGTGCCCCGTCCCCCTTCCGCCCTGGGGTCCAGCTCCTGCGTCTGGGGGTCAAGGCGCGAGAGGTCACGGCGGAGAACCGCAAGCCCGCGGCGCTCACCTTCGTGGTCGACGTCTCCGGCTCGATGCAGGAGCCCAACAAGCTGGAGCTGGCCAAACAGGCTCTCGGCTTGCTCCTCGACCAACTGGAGCCGGGTGACACGGTCGCCCTGGTCACCTACGGCAGCGAGGCGCGCACCGTGCTCCGGCACACCGCGGACAAGGAAGCCGTACGGCAGGCCCTGGAGGCTCTCGGGGACGAGGGCTCCACCAACGCCGAAGCCGGTCTGCGTCTTGGCTACGAGGCGGCGCGGCGCGCCTTCCGCCCGGGGGCGGTCAACCGCATCGTCCTGTGCTCCGACGGCGTCGCCAACGTCGGTGTCACCGATCCCCAGGAGATGCTCGAGACCGTGGGCGAGGAAGCCCGCAACGGCATCGAGCTCACCACGCTGGGCTTTGGTATGGGCACGTACAACGACCACTTGATGGAGCAACTCGCCGACAAGGGCGATGGGCGCTACGCCTACCTCGACGACCTGGTGGAGGCCCACCGGGTGCTGGTCGAGGAGCTGACCGGTACGGTGCAGACCATCGCCCGGGACGCTCGCGTGCAATTCGAGCTCAACCCCGGGACGGTGAAGCGCTACCGGCTTCTGGGCTACGAGAACCGCGACATCGAGGATTACCGGTTCCGCTACGACGACCAGGACGCCGGCGAGATCGGCTCCGGACACTCCGTCACCGTGCTCTACGAGCTGGAGCTCGAGCCGGTGGTGCCGGACACCGCGGCGCTGGGTGTGCTGCGGCTGCGCTGGTGGTCGGTCGAGCAAGGGAAGTTCCTGGAGATCGAAAAGCCGGTGTACCGGCGCGACCTGGCCGGAGATTGGCACCGGGCCGCCCCGGCCCTCAAGTGGAGCGCGGTGACCGCCCGCTTCGCGCAGGTACTGCGGGGTCACGCGGTGCCCGGCGAGCTGCCGGGTCTGGTGAGCCGGATGCAGGGGTTGGTGAGTCAGGCATGGCCGGCCGACGCCCGCCGTGCCGAGATGGTCGATCTGGTGCGTGAGGCGGCCGAAATCCAGCGTCTTCAACAGGCGCCCGGCGTTCCTTGACGAGCGTGGACGATCCTTGACGGCGGCCCTCCTCCGTGGGCTCGCCACTCCCTCGCCTCCCGGTCGGGCCTCTCCCCCGGCCGGGAGGGTTCTTGTTGGGGGATCGCTTTCCGGAAGCCCGGAGGGCGCCACGAGGTAGCCCAGGGTTCCGCAGAGCTCCACCCTGGGCTATCCGATGCCGTCCTCCGGACTCCTGCTCTTCCCCGTTGGGAGGATATCTACGGCACGATCCAATCCAAAGCAAACGGTGCCGCCTGCTGCAGCGCGTTGAGGGCCCAGGGTTGGCCGGCGCGCTTCAGAAGCTCGAGAATCGCCCGGCCGCGGATCAGCGGATCGCTGTGCTGGAGCAGCCACACGCCGGTCGTCGTGGTGGGGCTCACCTCCAGGTAGGCACGGGTGGCCAGCTCGAAGTTGAGGAAGCCGATCTGCTGGGCGGCCGTGCGGCTGAGCACGAGATAGTCGTTGCACAACAAAGCCGCACCCGGGCTGTCCGGATGATCCTTCAGCCAATACCAGACGATCCCCTTCATCCGCCAGTCGAACTGGGCGCGGGGTAGACCCGGAAACGCGATGGGGTCGAGCAGCGGATCGTCGCGCCACACCACCTCGCGCGCCCGGCTCACCGCGCCCGGGGCTCCCAGCCGCAGCAGCGCCTCCATCGCCGTCTGTGCGTCGAGGGCGTGCCAGCGCCAGTGTTGGTGCAGGCTGCGCTCGGCGAGGCGCTGGTCGAGCGCCTGGAACATGGCGGTCGAGGTGTACCCGGCCCGCCGCGCGAGATCCGCGGCCGCGGCCCGCTCGGTGATCCGGCTGGCCTTGTCTGCCTGCCCCGCAGCGTCCGGATAGAGCACCGCCCAGTCCGCGGCATCGAGAAGGATGCCCTGCAAGGTCGCGCTGGAGGAAAGCCGCCGGGGATTCGGCGCCCAGGAGATCAGACGATGGGGCCCCGAGGACGGGGCTCCCAGGGTCCGTCCGAGGGCGTCGAGAGTCCCCCGCGGGTCGTCGACGAAGATCCCGGACGCCGAGCTCGCGACGGCCGCGGCAATCGCCGCCGGATCGACGTCGCCGCGCTCGGCGGTGAGACCGACGAGCGACAAGCCCTGGAAGCGGGGATCGGTGTTGATCACCGTATCGTTGGCGGTGATCACGTGATCCCACAGGTCCATCACCGTCAGCAGCTCCGCCACCTCGGCGCCCAGGGGTTTCTTGAGGTCGAGCATCAACAGGCCGCCATGGCGGCGGTGCATGTCGAGCCCTTCGACCACGGTCGGGATGCGGGTCCAGGCGCCGAACGGTCCCGGGTTGCGGAAAGGGACCCGCTTGAGCTCTTCCCAGGTGTAGTCGCCGACGTCGCCGAACCCTTCCAGGTGGAAGTCCAGCATGTCGTCGTGGAAGTGCACCAGCACGCCGTCGCGGGTGGTCCGGATGTCGACTTCGTTGCCGTCGCCACCCAGCTCGAAGGTCGCACGGTACGCCTCGAGGGTGTTCTCCTGGGCGAATTCCGCCGAGCCGCGATGGGCGAGCACCGAGCGTCCGGAGCGCCGCTGGGCCACCAGCGCGTGGCGCGACGAGACCATCGATGCGGTCTCGCAGGCGGTGCCGCCCGCGGCGCAGGGCACGTTGCAGGCCGTGGGTGAGCCGCCCTCGATGACACAGGTGAGAAAGCGTTGGCACGAGGCTTCGCAGGCGGTGACGGCACAGGTGCCGAAGCGGGCGTTCTCGGGATCCTGCGGACAGAGGTCGCAGGGGTCGCCCAGGCCGTCTCCGTCGCTGTCCAACTGGCTCGGGTTGGCGATCGCGGAGCAGTTGTCCGGATCGTCGAACACCCCGTCGCCGTCGGTGTCGTTGCCGGTGCGGTCGTGGAGCGCGAGGATCTGGCCGGCGGTGAGCGCACGATTGTAGACGCGCACCTCGTCCAGCGTTCCCTCGAAGGCGTTCCAGTCCGGGTTGTAGCCGAGCAGCACCGGGCGGTCGCTGTGCTGGAGGGTCCCGGGGGCGGCGGTCGATCCGACGAAGCTGCCGTTCAAGTACAGGGCCACCTCGGCGCCGTCGTAGACACCGGTGACGTGGGTCCAGACGTTGGCCGTGGCGGGAGCGGACACGTTGGCGGGCCGGCCCCAGACGCCATCGGGAAAAACCACGGAGAAGACCCACGAGCCGTCGATCAGAAACAGACCCCAGGAATCCAGCGCGTACCATTTGTTGACCACGGTCTGGGGGCCGGTCAGCCGCGACGGATTCACCCACACCGAGACGGTCAAGGCGGCGGTGGCATCGAAGCGCGGGTGATGCGGCACCTCGACGCGATCGTCGATGCCGTCGAAGCGGCGCCCATTGCCTACCCGGCCGGTCACGCACTGGGTGCCGATCGATTGGCCGTGGTGGCCATGGCCGGAGTCGTCGGCGATGGTGCTCGACGTGGCGGCGGCGAAGGTGGACGGCTCGGCGAGGGTCGAGGCACAGCCGTCGAAGCTCCAATGGGCCTCCGGCGGCGGAGGTGGCGCCGAGCGCGCGATCGCCGCGCTGGCGGGTGCTGTGACCCAGAGCACCCCGAGGGCGATCAGTGTCAGAAGGAGGGTGAGACGAAGGGGGACGGCGGTCAGGGACGACATGGAACACCTCCGGTAGCGGTGAAGGAAAGAAGGGTCTTCACCAGGACCAGTGCCCCACGCCCGGACCAGGGGGACGAGAAGTGTCGTTCTTTCAGGGCTCAGGCTGTGCCCGCTGCTCTGCGATCCACGCCTCCACCTGATCGTCCAGCACCGTGAGCGGCACGGCGCCCTCGCGCAGCACCACGTCGTGGAATTCCCGCAGGTCGAAGCGCGATCCGAGGGCCTCCTCGGCGCGGGCGCGCAGCTCGCGGATCTTCAGCTCGCCGGTCTTGTAGGCCAGCGCCTGACCCGGCCAGCCGATGTAGCGGTCCACCTCGGTGGTGATGTTGTGCACCGACAGGGCGCTGTGCTCCGCCATGTAATCGATCGCCTGCTGACGGCTCCAACCCTTGGCGTGGATTCCGGTGTCCACGACGAGGCGCAGGGCGCGCCACATCTCGTAGGTCAGACGGCCGAAGTTGCGATACGGGTCCTCGTAGAACCCCACCTCCAACCCCAGACGCTCGGCGTACAATGCCCAGCCTTCCTGGAACGCTTCGAAGCGCCGGTAGCGGCGGAACTCCGGGAGCCCCTCGATCTCCTGCTGGAGGGCGATCTGGAGATGGTGCCCGGGCACCGCCTCGTGGAACGACAGCGCCTCGATCTCGTACAGCGGCCGCGATGGCAGGTTGTAGGTGTTGACGTTGTAGTAGCCGGCGCGGGTGCCGTCGCCCGCGGGGGGCTCGTAGTAGGCGGTGTAGATCTTGGGCGCCAAAAAGTCCGGCACCGGCTTGACCCCGTAGGGCATCCGCGGCAGCGTCTTGAACAGCTTGGGGAGCTGACCGTCCATCCGCTTGAGCACCCACGACACCGCCTCGAGCAGCTCCTCCGGGGTCTCGGCGTAGAACCGGGGATCGGTGCGGAGGAAGTCCACGAAGTCGTGGAAGCTCCCGTCGAAGCCCACCTCGTCGATCACCTGCCGCATCTCCTGCTGGATCCGTTGCACCTCGCGCAAGCCGGTCTGGTGGACCTCGTCCGGGGTCAGGTCGAGAGTGGTGAACCGGCGGACCCGATGAGCGTAGAACGCGGCACCGTCGGGCAGGTCGGAAGCGGCGATGGTGTCGCGCGCACCGGGGACGTATTCCTCGGCGAGAAAGCGCCGCAGATCGCGAAACGCGGGGACCACCGAGGTCTCGATGGCGCGCCGGCCGGCGGCGGTGAGGCGAGGACGCTCGGAGGCGGGCACGGCATCGGGCGCTGATTCGAGTAAGCCTTCGAAAGGCTCGAACAACAGGCTCTCGGTGGGGTCCTCGACGATGTGGGGATCGACCTGGGCTTCCCAACCTTCGAGGATGCGCCGCGGCTGGACCCGGCCCGTTTGGAGACCGGCGCGCATGAGGGCGATCTCCTCGCCGAAGTAGCGTCGGAAGTCCTCCAGACGCGAGATGTAATTCTCGTAGTCCTGCACCGAGGACAGCGGCATGTCGTCGGGGAGCTGCGGCAGCTCCGTGTGGAAGCCGCTGGCGCCGTTCCAGGGCATCTGCTCGGTGTGGAACCGCAGCTCCGCCAGGTCGTTCTCGAGCAGCCGCTGGAAGATGTCGTAGCTCACCTGGTCGCGACGGGACAGCGCGTCGCGGTCGATGGCCTCCAGTCGTGCGAGAAACCCCTGCCAGTGCTCGCGACGCCGCTCGAAATCCTGTGGCCGGTCCGAAGGCAGACGGTCGTCGAAGCGGTGGTCGCCCACCCGGGTGGCGAACAGGGGGTCTTCCTGGAGCCGGAATTCCCAGGCGTCGTCGAACAGGCGGTCGAGCTGCTCGGCGGCGTCGCCCTGTGCACCACGGGCCAGGTGCAACGCCAACAGCGACGCCACCGCGGTGGTCCCGAGCAAGAGGGCGGCCCGGCGAGCCTGGCGGCGCGTCACTTGCCGCGGTCTCCCACCGGGGCGGTCGTCAGGGTCTCGTGCCCGGTCTCGGGCACCTCGTTCTTGTAGATGTGGCCGTCCTTCATCACGAACACTACGTGCTCGGTGACCGTGATGTCCTGGAGCGGGTCCCCGGGCACGGCGATGACATCGGCCAGCTTGCCGGCGGCGAGGGTGCCGCGATCCTGGACGTTCAGCAACTTGGCGGCATTCACCGTGGCGGTGCGCAGCGACTCCAGCGGCGTCATACCTCGCTGCACCAGGGTGTTGAGCTCGCGGGCGTTGAGACCGTGGGGATAGACGGCGGCGTCGGTGCCGAAGGCGATGTTGATCCCGGCCTCGATGGCCTTGCGTACGCTCTCTCTGGCGCGCGGGAGGATCCATTCCGCCTTGGCACGGATCGGCGGCGGAAGCTGGTCGAGATCGATGGCGTCGGCGAGATAGGTGGTGGGCACCAAGAATGTGCCACGTCGCTTCATTTCCTGGAGGATCTCATCGGTCAGCACCGAGCCGTGCTCGATGGATGCCACGCCGGCCTGCACCGCGGCGAGGATGCCCTCCGGGCCATGGGCGTGGGCGGCGACCCGGATGCCGTGGCGGTCGGCCTCCTCGACGATGGCCTTCATCTCCTCCAACGAGAGCTGCTGTGCGCCCACCGGGCCTTCGAAAGACAGCACCCCGGCCGTGGCGCAGATCTTGATCCACTCGGCCCCGTGCTTGATCTGGTAGCGCACCGCCTTGATCACCTCGTCGGGTCCGTCCGCGACGCCGCTGCGGTAGCTCTCCTCGGAGATGCCGGGGGCGAAGCCGGTGGTGTCGCAGTGGCCGCCGGTGATGGTGATCGCATGGGTCGCGGGGAAGATCCGCGGTCCGATGATGTCGCCGCGCTCGATGGCGTGTTTGAGGGAGACGTCCACGAAGCCGGGAGAGCCCACGTCGCGCACCGTGGTGAAGCCGGCCATCAGCGTGATCTCCGCGTGGTGGACTCCGCGAAGCGCGGCGTCGGCGGCGGTCTCGGTGACCGCCCGGTAGACCCAGCCTTCGGAAATCGAGTAGGCGAGGTGGGTGTGGAGATCCATCAGCCCGGGGAGCAGCGTGACGTCGCCGAGATCGACTGTCTCGGTGCCTTCGGGAAGCCGGGCCGGGTTGATCTCGGTGATGGTGTTGCCTTCGACGAGAACCGTGACGTCGGTGAGCATTTCACCGCGCTCGACGTCGAGAAGACGGGCGGCACGCAGGGCGATGGGCGCGGGACCGCCCGCCCCGTTCGCTTCGGCTTGCATGGGGCCGTGGGAGTGACCCTGGGCCAGGGCTGGGCTGGAGAGAAGAAGCGTAGCGAGGATCGCGAGGATCGACAGCAGACGAGATCGGTACAGCAGAGATCGGTACAGGATCCGGCTCATGGTGGGAGAGCCCCCTCGGTTCGGGTGGTTGGGAAATCAGCGCATCGGGACAAGAGAACGGCAAGCGGCATTGTACAGAAGGTCTCAGTAGCTTAGCGGCTTGACGCCAACTGGCTACGATAGTAGCCTCTTTAAACTCGGTATGAGAGACTGGTGACGTATGACAGCGATTGACGACCAACAGATACAATAGTAGCCTATAGCCATGCAGAGCCTCGCCAAGAAAACCACTGCTGAGAGCGTGGGTACTTCAAGTCCTCACGAGGTGAGTCTTCCACAGTTGGAGGCCGACATTCTCGGTGTTGTCCAGAGTCTCCAGGCTGGTACCGTGCAATATTTGACGGATCGGGGGAAGACCATTGGGGTCATTCTTCCGCTAGGAGTCTGCGCGGCAGAAACGGCGTTTGGCGTGGGCGTGGGTAGAATGGGTCATGCCGACAAGCTTCAGGCCGTACGAGCCGGACCAGAGCTTTCTGCTGCCGCCGTCGCCTCGGGATTGGCTT
>Ga0209956_1000050_pt1 | contig 63091 bp, 51 predicted proteins | sample SalPon2A_C_D1_MG_FD_185720 | JGI IMG/M metagenome (GOLD analysis project Ga0209956, IMG submission 185720) | Soil microbial communities from South San Francisco under conditions of wetland restoration - Salt Pond MetaG R2A_C_D1_MG (SPAdes)... | ecosystem: Environmental > Terrestrial > Soil >...
CGGCCGGCCAGCGACTCCGAGACCCCCTGGACAAGGCTCGGGGAAGCGCTGCCGAGGATCAGAAAGCGGGCGCGGTTCTCCGGCCGGTCGACCAGCACCCGCAGCAATTCGAACAGCTTCGGCCGGCGCTGGATCTCATCGAGGACGACCAGCCCCTTCAACCCTTCCAGGGCTTGCAGCGGGGCGGACAGCCGTTGCAGGTCCACCGGGCTCTCGAGATCAAAGAAAGTGCTGGGCTCGTCCCCGGCGAAGGCCCGCGCCAGGGTGGTCTTGCCGCATTGCCTCGGCCCCAGAAGCGACACGATCGGATGCACGCGAAACGCTTCGCGGAGCCGGGCGAGAGGAGTCGGCCGGGGGAGCATGAGCGCAGACTATCATTGAAAATCCTCAAGGCGATGGAGGATCTTCAAGGTTATGGGTCGGAAGTCAGCTCCTCAAGGGGATCAGAACACCCCGGGTCCCGGTAGCGCTCCCCTGACCCTACCCGTAGGTGAAGTCGCCTTCCTACTCGACAAGCAGAGAAAAACCACTTGTATGGGTGGCTCTCTTTCCATAAATCACTGTTAACTTTCACATATTCATTTGCGTTGAGTCTCTCCCCTCTCAGTCTCGCTGCTTTGACTGGCTTCACTGACCTATGGAGGGCTACGCATCATGTCTGCAGAAATGACCGATTCACTCACCATCTTGAATTCCTCTGATGTCGTGAGCGCGGAGCAGCACAAGCCCTCGCTGTACAACTACTTCGTGGACAAGGACGAGACTGTTTGGTGCGTGAACTTCAGCTCCGGGGCGCTCATGAAAGTGAATCGTCCCATTTACCAGAAGATTCGCCGTGTCCTTGCCGGTGAGCGGGGGAACAGGCTGGAGGATGTCCGAGAACAGTTGATTCGGGGGAGATTTCTGATTCCGGAGACCTTCAACGAGATTGCACTTCTGAAGACCAAACACTACATGAGTCGGTTCAGCGGCAAGGGGCTGACACTGGTTGTCGCTCCGACGCTCCGGTGTAACTTCGCGTGCGCATACTGCTACGTGGATCGGAATGCCAACAAGATGCGACCCGAGGATCGCGTGAGAGTGGGGAAGTTCTTTCACAACAAGCTTCCGGCGGGGACCAAAGCAGAGGTCGTTTGGACGGGTGGGGATCCGTCTCTAGCGATGGATGTTGTCGCAGATCTGAGCCATCGCTTTCTCACAACCTGCGAAGAAAAGGGTTCCCCGTACTCGGCTTTACTCATCACCAACGGATACCTCCTCGATTCGCGAATGCGAGACAAGTTGGCGAGCTCTCAGATCGCGAAGCTCCAGGTCTCGCTAGACGGCAGTAAGGAGTTCCATGACCAGAACCGCTGCCTACCCAAGGGCGAGCCCACCTATGATCGCATTCTCGACAACGTAGCGAACGCGTGCGATCAGTTCGGGATCTTCGTTCGCATCAACGTAGACGCCAAGAACAAGGCCGCGATTCCGGACCTCCTGGACGATCTCGAAGAGCGAGGCTTGCGGGGCAAGCTGTGGCTCTACTTCGCCCATGTAGACGACGTCAACGAGAACAGTGCCGGGTATCACGACTCCTGTCTGGAGGTCGGGGAATATGCACGAGTCGAGGCACGGCTCTTGCGGATGGCTATCGAGCGTGGCTTCAGCATCGGCAATCACGGTGTGATGCGTCAGCCGGTGAAAACCTTCTGTGGTGCCAATTCCAACCACTACTACGTCATCGATTCCAATGCCAAGCTGTTGAAGTGTTATCACGACCTTGGAGCCGCGGACATCAATGGCATCGGCGCAATCAGTGACGATGGCCAAGAAGTCGTCACCAACCCCTACAACCTGTTCAAGTGGCTGAGCTGGGATCCCTTCGAGATCGACGAATGTCGGAATTGCAAGGTGTTACCCCTCTGCATGGGGGGCTGTAGCCACAAGATCATGAACGGCGGCATGGATGTGAACCGCGGTTGCGTTCGACTGCGCTTCACGATGGACGAGATTGTGGATCTCTACGGCGACTTCAAGTCAGGTGTTCTCAGTTCCTGTCGCGGGTGTGCCGCGGCACCAGCAACCTCCTAAATCGGGGGGAGGAAGGAGCCTAACGATGAAGAAGAAGACGAAGATCCAAGAGAGTCAAGTCCCGGAATTCATCACCGGCCCGACAGAGCTCGAAGACGATGTTCTCGAAGCTGTCACCGGTGGCGTCGTCGGAGGTAGCTGCAAAGACGGGGGTGGCTGCACCAGCGGGGGGGGCTGCGATCGCGGGGGTGCGGATGTAGAAATCCTAGCCTGAGCTTCCCTCGGAAGCGTGACCCTCCGGGGAAAGTCCTTCCTGCAGCGCCAATGCCACAAAGGTTGGCGCTGCAGGAACGTGCGCTGCAAGTACATCCTTGGGCGCCGCGCAAAGGGAACGTCATTCAGGGGATCGCCCGCGAAGTGCGGAGGAATCCCCTGGGGTCGTCGGGTTCGGTGTTCCAAGTAGCGTCCGATGCAGCCTTCGAAGGCGAGGCCGCTGTTCCGGCCGCTATCTACCCTTTTACCCTACGAAAAATCCGAAGGGTCGACGTCAGCCGAATGGCGGACTTGAGCGGCGGATTTTGGGGGCCTCCACCCGCCCTTTGGCGTGTGTGGGCAGCGGACCGGAGTTGATCAGGGTAGCGGTCCAAAGCCTTCCGGCGGTCGCCGGTGGTGGGTCGCCTGCTCGTAGGCGTAGGCGAAGCGCAGGAGGTCCGCGTCACCCCACGGGCGGCCGAGAAGCTGGAGCCCGGCGGGTAGCCCTGCCGAGGTGAAGCCCATCGGCACCGTGATCGCCGGCTGGCCGGTGTGAGGCGCGATCAACGGGCTGTTGTTACCGTCCGGGCTCTCCAGGTCGCCGATCTCGCGCGGGGGATTGCTCCACGAGGGATAGGCGAGGGCGTCCAGGTCGTGATCGTCCATCAACACCAATACCTCGGCGAGCAGCTCCGCCCGGCGCGGGTCGTCCTCAATCCCCAGGCACGGGGGCTCCTGCTCGGCCGGGGGCGGCGTCTCCAGCGAGCGGCGTATGCGCCCCTCGATGTAGGGGGCGTAGCGGCCGGTGGCGAAGATCTCCTCCAGCGTCGCGTACGGCACGCCGTCGCGGGTGGCGAGGTAGGCGTCGAGATCGTGGCGGAAGGTGTTGCACCACAGCTCGTCCTGGCGCTCGTGGAGCCCCGGCAGCTCCAGGCCGTCCACCAACTCGGTACCCAACGCTGCGAGGTTTTCGAGGGCGGTCTCGAAGAGCGCGAGAATCTCCCCGTCGGCGGTGTCAGTGTCGGAGACGGTGCGCAGCACCCCGATCCGGGCTCCCCGGAGCCCGTCGCGGCTCAGCGCCGCGACGTAGCCATCCGCTGGGACCTTGCCCTCGCTCGCCGCGGTGACGGGGTCCGCCGGGTCGGGGCCGGCGATGGCCTCCAGGATGCGCGCCGCGTCCTCCACCGTGCGGGTCATCGGTCCGCCCACGTCGCGGTTGAGGTAGAGGGGGACGATGCCGTCGCGGCTGGTCAAGCCGAGGGTCGAGCGGTGTCCCACCAGCGCCGTGTGGGACGCGGGACCGCGGATCGAGTTGCCGGTGTCGGTGCCCAGCCCGGCGGCGCCCAGGTTGGCGGCCACGGCGGCGGCGGTGCCGCCGGAGGAGCCCGCGGGTACCCGCCCCAGGTCGTAGGGATTGGCGGTGGTGCCGGCCAGCGAGCTGACGGTCTGATAGGGGCTGAAGGCCCACTCCGCCATGTTGGACTTGGCGATCACCACCACGCCCGCTTCGCGCAGTCGGCGCACCTGAGTGGCGTCGTCCGGGGGCGTCGAGCCGGCCAGCGCCAGCGACCCGGCGGCGGTCTGGAGGTCGGCGGTGTCGTAGTTGTCCTTGACGATCAGCGGTACGCAGTGGAGCGGGCGCAGGACGCCGGTGGCGGCCAGCTCCGCGTCGAGCTCGGCGGCGCGGACCGGGGCACCGGGATTGGTCGTGGTGAGGGCGTTGAGACCGCTGGGCTGGTCGTAGGCGGTGATGCGGGCCAGGTAGGCGTCGACCAGCTCAGCACAGGTGATCTCACCGGCGGTGAGCGCCCGGTGGATGTCGGCGACGGTGGCCTCTTCGAGGGTGAACGACGGAGCGGAGGGCTGGCAGCCGGCGAGGAGGCCACTGAGGAGCCCGGCGAGGAGGCCACCAAAAAGGCCCCGGCGGAGGGGGAGGCGGAGGATGGTCTTCACGGGCTCAAAGTATAGGGCAGCAGCTAGGGTCGCGAAATCTGTGCCAAAGTGGAACGGCCGGCTGAGATCGCACGTCTTGTGCGGATCGGCGATCGCGTCAGCTCAAGTGTCCGGACGCCGAATCCCCCATCTCCACCTCACGGTCGGGGAAGTACTCCTTCCAGCGGTGGCTGACCTTGCTAGCTGTCTCGTCGTCGCAGAAGAGCTCCTCGGGAAAACCCGGCTCGAGACGGGCGTCAAGGAGGATCGGCAGGGTGTAGGACAGGTGATGGCGGTGGATCTCGGTCTTCGCCGCGTGGAGGTCGGCCGCCGGCTCGAAACGGGTGAAGGTGGTCCACAGGAAATTGATCGGTGAAGCCGCGGCGCGCTCCGGCTCGTCGGTGAGCACCACCAGTGGCCAGCCCTCGAAGGCCGGGTGGCGCGCCAGCCGGGAGGCTGCCTCGGGATCCTCCGCGTACGGAGAAGCGCCGACGACCAGACATCCGGGGCTGAACACCCGCACGTCGGTGACCCCGGCCGGCGGCTCGCTGGCAGGGCGAAACTCTCGGGGCAACTCGCGCACCGGGTCGCCGAGCCCGAGCCACACGCCTTTCGAGCCCTCGTTGACCTTGGGCCCGGTGTAGTCGAGGGTGTCCATCGACACGTTGGCGAAGACGAAGAGGTCGGACTCCGTGCATGTGCGCTCGAGGATGTGAGTGAGGGTGGCGCGAAAGTCCTTGAGATCCACCGGGCGGTCGGTGACCAGCAGAAACTTGGTCAGCGAGAGCTGGCCCTCGCCCAGAATGCGAAAGGCGCTGGCCATGGCCTCACGGCGGTAGCGCTCGCGCACCACCGCGGCAGCCAGCGAGTGATAGCCGGTCTCGCCGTACGACCACAGGTCGAGCACCCCCGGCATCACCAGTGGGAAGATGGGGGACAGTAGCTCCTGGAGCAGATCGCCGAGAAAGAAGTCCTCCTGGCGCGGCTTACCCACCACCGTGGCGGGGTAGATGGCGTCCCGGCGGTGAGCGATGCGCTCGATCTGGAAGACCGGGTAGTCGTGGGTCAGCGAGTAGTAGCCGTAGTGGTCGCCAAAGGGACCTTCTGGGCGACGGACTCCGGGCGGTACGTGGCCGATGAAGGCGAATTCCGCCTCCGCCACCAGCGGATGCGGGCACACCCCGGTGGCGAGACGCAGCCGCTCACCGGCGATCAGCGAGGCGAGCATCATCTCCGGCACGTTTTCCGGTAGCGGAGCGATGGCGGACAGGATCAACGCCGGGGGGCCGCCCAGAAAGACCGTCACCGGCAGCGTCTCGCCGCGCTCCTCGGCCACCGCGTAGTGGAAGCCGCCGCCCTTGCCGATCTGCCAGTGCATGCCGGTGGTGGCGCGGTCGTGGACCTGGAGCCGGTACATCCCCAGGTTGGGTCCCTTGCCCTCGGGATGCTCGGTGTAGACCAGGGGCAGGGTGACGAACGGTCCGCCGTCCTGCTGCCAGGTGGTGAGCACCGGCAGCTCGTCGAGCCGGACCTCGTCGGTGACCACCTCGGTCACCGGACCGCCGCGGCGCCTCCTGGTGCCGATCTTGAGCGCCTCGAAAGCGACGTCCCGGGCGCCCCACAGCTTGGCCGGGGTGGGCGGGACCAGCTCCTCGACCAAGCTCACCAGCCGCCGGATGAGCCGGCCGGGGCGACGACCGAAGGCCATCTCCGCCCGGCGCGGCGTTCCGAAGAGGTTGGTGACCAGCGGAAAGCGGGCTCCCTCCACCCGGGTGAACAGCAGCGCCGGGCCACCGGCGGCGATCACCCGTCGGTGGATCTCCGGTACCTCCAGGTGCGCCGATACCGGGGCGGAGACCTCCACCAAGTCGCTGTCCCGACGGAGCTGGTCCAGAAAGGTGCGGAGGTTGGGAAAACGCAGATCGGGATGGGCGACCATGTATCCTTTCTCGGGCCAGAAGTGGGAGCCTGGCCGAAGGAGTGTAACGAAACCCCATGACCCATCGCATCCTCATCCAAGGGGCCACCTGCGTTCTGCCGCACGGTCGGGAGCGGGTGGACGTGCTGATCGAAGACGAGACGATCGCCCGCATCGATCCGCCGGCCGGCACCCGGGCGAATGAGACCGTCCACGCCGCCGGTCTGCACCTGCTGCCGGGGGTGATCGACGACCAGGTGCATTTCCGGGAGCCGGGGCTGACCCACAAGGAGGACCTCACCACCGGCAGTCGCGCCTGCGCCAAGGGCGGGGTCACCACCTTCCTGGAGATGCCCAACACCGTGCCGTCGACCACCACCGTCGAGCGGCTGGCCGAGAAGCTGGAGCTCGCCGCCGGCAAGTGTCGGGTCAACTTCGGCTTCTACATCGGCGCCACCACGGACAACGTGGCAGAGCTTCAGAGGGCCACCCGCACCCCGGGGATCAAGATCTTCCTCGGCTCCAGCACCGGCAATTTGCTGGTCGACGAGCAGGAGGCGCTGGAGCGGATCTTCGCGGAGACCATGCTTCCGATCACCGCACACTGCGAGGACGAGGCCACCATCCGAGCCAATCGCGAGGCCCTCGGGAATCCAACGTCGGTGGCTGATCACTCGAAAATCCGCGACCGATGGGCGGCGGTGATCGCCACCCGCCGGGCGATGGACCTGGCCTTCCGCTATCGACACCGGTTCCACGTGCTCCACGTGTCCACCCGGGAAGAGGCGGAGATGCTGGAGGCTTCCCACAATCTGGTCACCGGCGAGGCCTGTCTGCATCACTTGTTGTTCCACGTGGGGGACTACGAGCGGCTGGGGACCCGGGTACAGATGAACCCGTCGCTCAAGACCCGGGAGGACAACGAGGCTCTGTGGCTGGCGCTTCACGACGGCCGTCTCCAGGTGGTCGCCACCGACCACGCCCCGCATACGTTGGAAGAAAAGGCCCGCCCCTACCCGGACTCGCCTTCGGGCCTGCCGGCGATCGAGCTGTCTCTGGCACTGATGCTCGACCAGGTGCACAGAGGGCGCTGCTCGCTGGACGAGGTGGTGCGCTGGATGTGCGATGCGCCGGCCCGGGTTTGGGACCTGGTGGGCAAAGGGCGGATCGAGGAGGGGTGGGACGCCGACCTGGTGCTGGTGGACCTGGCGCGGGAGGCGACGGTGCGCGACGAGGATCTGGTGACCCGCAGCAGTTGGAGCCCGTGGCATGGGGTGACGCTGACCGGCTGGCCGGTGCGCACTTGGGTGCTGGGCCGCACGGTGTTCCAGCGGCAGCGGAGCGGGCGGGATGGTCTCGACCAGGAGAGGTTCGACGACGCCGTCCGGGGCCGCGAGGCGGTGTTCGATCACACTCGGGGCGGGTACTGGTCGCAAGCCGCTGACGCGGGGCGCTGATCGTTCATCGCGAGCCCTGATCGTGAGCTGCTGATCCAGGCGCCCTGCCGCTCCCCCGGTTGTATACTCCGCCGCACCATGTCCAAGCCGCCCTCGGACAGCTCCTCGTCGGACGCCCCTTTGGAAGTCCCGACGGATCGGCCGGAGCTGCCGGATTTGCAGCAGGTCCGGGAGGCCATCGAGGCGGTCGACGTGGAGATCCTCCAGCACCTCAAGCGGCGCATGGAGCTGGTCGACCGGGTGGTGGCGACCAAGCTCGACCGCGCCTTCCCCCTGCGGGACCCGCCGCGGGAGGAGCAGATCCTCCAGCGGGTACGTCACCAGGCGGTGGAGCTGGGTCTGGACGCCCACGAGATCGAACGCTTGTACCGTTTGCTCATGGAGATGTCCATCGCCCGCCAGCAGGAGCACGTGCGCTCGCTGGCGGAGACACCGCTGCGGGTGGCCTACCAGGGAGTGGAGGGCTCGTACAGCCACCTCACCGCACAGCGGCGCTACGCCGGCCGCAAGGGTGGTGTGTGGCTCACCGGCTACGGCAGCTTCCAGGCGGCGGCCGAGGCCGTGCGCGACGGCACCGAGGATCTGGGGCTTCTGCCGATCGAAAACACCACCGCCGGCAGCATCAACGAGACCTACGACCTTCTCGCCGAAGGGGCGCTCACCGTCATCGGCGAGGTGGTCAGCGAGATCCACCACTGTCTGCTGGTGCTTCCCGGTACGCGTCTAGAGGACATCCGGAAGATCCTCTCCCACCCTCAGGCGTTGTGGCAGTGCAAGAGCTTTCTGGAGAGCGTGTCCTGGGCGGAGGCTCAGGCGGAGTTCGACACCGCCGGCTCGGCGCGCAAGATCAAGGAAGAGGGGGATCCGACGGTAGCCGCCATCGCCAGCGAGTCCGCTGCCGGAGTCTTCGGATTGGAGATCCTTCGCCGCGGAATCCAGACCCAGCAGGGCAACTACACCCGCTTTGTCGAGGTGGCCCTGGAAGCGGCCACCTGTCCGCCGGACGTCCCCTGCAAGACCTCGCTGATGCTGGTGCTCCGCCACGAGCCCGGCACTCTCGGGGAGGTGCTGTCGAGGCTGGGCCGGCGCCAGGTGAATCTCACCAAGCTGGAGTCCCGGCCCATCCCCGAGAGCCCGTTCAAGTATCGCTTCTATCTGGATCTGGAAGGGCACGCCTCCTCGGAGCGGGTGTCGGCGGCGCTGGAGGAGGTCCGGTCCCTCACCGTCGATCTGAGGGTCCTGGGGACCTACCCCCGCGCCGACGAGACCGCTCAGCAAGCTTCCTGAGCTCAGCGCAGCTCCGAGGCCACCAGCGGGTGGTGCTCCCGAATCACCCGGTCCACCGTCGCGAAAGGCGTGCGCCGGGCGGAGCTGTGAGCCGCGAGCAGGCGGTCAAAGGGATCGCGGGTCCAGCTCTTGTCGAGAGCGTGGCGCACCAGGGCCACGGTGGGCACTTCGTCGACAGTGAACCGGGGATCCGCAGAGATCCGGTCGGTCAGCTCGGGATTCTGCACCTCCAGCTTGCCGACCTCCGCTAGAAACTGCATCTCCAGCAGCGACACCGGAGACACGGTCCATGGGCGGTACCGGTCGAGCCAGGGAAAGGCGTCGAGACGCTCCGACTCGAGAAGGATCCAGAGCAGGAAGTGGGTGTCGAGGAGGATCTTCACCGGCCGACCTCCTCCGAGGAGGCCTCGGCCAGGGTGAGCCCGTCCGGCGTCCAGTCCCAGCTCCAGGCGTCCGCCCGGTCGCTCTCCGCCGCCGCGATCAGCCCCTGGTAGCTGGGGACCTTCGCGGCGGGAGCCTCTTCCCGCCGAAGCACCAGCCGGTGGCCGTTGCGTTCGATGAGGATCTGCTCGCCGGCGGCGGCTTCGTCGAGAAGCCGGAACCAGTTCTTGCGGGCCTGAGAGGGGGTTACGACTTTCATGTGTACATTGTACATGTCATCTAAGTCCTGCACAAGAGCCAAGCTCATTTGCGTTCCTCCTTGCAACGTTTTGATGTCAGATGGTGCCATACGGTGGCACGCGTTCCCGGCGTCTGAGGACGATTCCCGGATGACTAGGACGGAGAAACTGCCCGGCATCTTGCATTTCTCGGCAAATTCGTCGAACAAATTCGTCGAAGTCTCCCCGTGTTAGCATCCCTTTTCTCCACTTCCGCAGGTCAGCAGACGATGCTCGAAGGGTGGTCTCAGCTCGCGCCGTACCTGGCCCTCTTCGGGGTCGGGTTGATCGCCGGGGTGCTCAACGTCCTGGCCGGGGGAGGCTCGTTTCTCACCCTGCCCGTGCTGCTCTTTCTCGGCCTGCCGTCGACCCTCGCCAACGGCACCAACCGGGTGGGGATCCTGGTGCAGAACGTGGGCGCCGTTTGGGGCTTCCACCGCTATCGGGTGCTGCCCTGGCGCTGGGCGATGGCGGCGGTGCTCCCGGCCACGGCGGGCGCCGGGCTCGGCTCGTGGCTGGCGCTGTGGGTGAGTGACGAGGCGTTTCGGAAGATCCTCGCCTCGCTCATGGTGGTCGTCACCCTGTGGACCCTGCTCGACCCGGTGGGTCGGCGGCGTCCGAAAGGGGAGGACTCAAGAGACGGTCAGAGCACGGTACCGGTGCCCGATCTGACGGGCGGTCGCCTCGCTGGAGTGGCCGTGGGGTTTCTCGCCGTCGGAATCTACGGTGGATTCGTGCAGGCCGGAGTGGGTTTCTTCGTTCTCGCCGTGACCACCGCCGCGGGTCTCGACCTGGTGCGTGGTAACGCCCTCAAGGTGCTCGCGATCCTGGTCTTCACGGTGCTGTCCCTGGCTATTTTCGCCTCCCAGGGCGAGGTGGACTGGCGACTCGGCGCAGTGCTCGCCGCGGGCACTTTCCTGGGGGGACAGCTCGGGGTGCGTCTCACCGTGCTCCGCGGGCACAGGTGGGTCAAGGGCTTTGTCACCGTCACGGTGATCGCCTTCGCCCTCAAGCTGTGGTGGGACTCGTAAACGGGCTGCTCCGACTGGCACGTGCTCGGCTTCTAACCCCGTCCGAGGGTGGCTTCGAGGTAGGTGCGGATGGCGTCGAGGCTGTCGGGAGCGGACCACCGGTCGAGCACCTCGGGATCGCTGGCGGGCGCGTCGCGCTGCCAGCGTTCGACGGCCGGACGGCGGAGCGCCTCCTTGGTCATCCGAAAGGCTTCGGTGGGGAGCGCGGCGTAGGCGCGGGCCCGATCCAGGGCGCGTTCGATCAGCTCCTCGGGCTCTACCACCTCGTCCACCAGACCCCGGACGAGCCCCTCCTCGGGCGTGTAGGTCGCGCCGCCGTAGGTCAGCTCCTGGAGGTGCCGGGCGCCGACCGCAAAGCGCAGCACCTCCAGCGGCATGGAGGGGAAGGGGACGCCCACACGGAGCTCCGGTACGCCGATGCGCCCGGCGCCCCGCGCCATCAGCCGCGCGTCACAGGCGCAGGCGAGGATGGCGCCGCCGGCGATGGCATGGCCGTTGATCGCCGCGATCACCGGGCGGGGGAAGGTGAACAGTCGGTGCAGACCGCGGCTCAGGGCGGGGAGGAAGGTCTCCAGATAGGCTCGGCCGCCGTCGAGCACCCGGAACAGGTCGACACCTGCGGAGAAAGCCTTGTCGGTGCCGGTGAGCACCAACGCGCGGGCAGAGGCGACTCCCTCGAGCCCGTCCAACGTGTCGATCAGATCCTCGAACAGCGCGGTGTCGACGGCGTGGACCTTGCCGTGGTCCAGGCGCAGGATGGTGACCGGGCCCCGGGACTCGCGGTGGATCATCTACACCTCGATGGCTTCCAGCTCGCGGATGCGCTCCTCGACCACCTGGAAGCCACCGCGCCAGAACTCGGGATCGGCGATGTCGATGCCGGCCTCGGCGAGGATCACCTCGGGCCGTGCCGAGCCACCGTAGGAGAGCATCTTGAGGTAGCTCGGCTTGAACGCCTCCCCTTCCTCGAGGAAGCGGCGATAGAGCGCCAGCACCAGGAGCTGGCCGAAGCTGTAGGCGTAGCAGTAGAAGGGCGTCTGGAAGATGTGGGGGATCGACAGCCATTCGTACTGGAACTCGTCCGGCAGCTCGATCGAGTCGGCGAATTGCTCGCGGAGATTGTCCATGTACATCTCGTTGAGCTCGTCGAGCGAGGCGCCTTGGCGGATGGCGTCGTGGGCGGACAGCTCGAAGAGCACGAAATAAGCCTGCCGCAGCACCGTGGCGTAGATGTCGTCGACGAAGGTGGCGAGGATCTCCCGGCGGGTCAAGGGGTCCTGCTCCTCCTGGAGCAGCCGGTCGGTCATCAGCATCTCGGAGAACACCGACGCGGTCTCCGCCAGCGGCAACGAGGGGTGCTGGGTGAGCACCGAATGGCCGCAGGCCAGCATGCTGTGGATCGCGTGGCCGAGCTCGTGGGCCAGCGTGGCCACGTCCCGCACCCGGCCCGTGTAGTTGACCAGCACCCAGGGGGTCATGCGGGGCAGCACGGTGGAGCAGAACGCCCCACCCCGCTTGCCCTTGCGGATCTCGCTGTCGATGTGCTCGTCGTCGAACACCCGGCGCGCCAGGTTGGAGAAAGAGGGGTGGAAGCGGCCGAAGGTGCCGAGCACCGAGGACACCGCGTCACGGTAGGGGATCTCTTTGTCCGAGCTGGCCAGGGGGGCGTACAGGTCGTAGCGGCGGAGGCGGTCCAGCCCCAGCCACCCCGCCTTGAGATGGAAGTAGCGGCGAAACAGCGGCGCGTTCTCGCGCACCACCTCGAGCAGGACCTGGACCGACGCGTCCGGCACATCGTTGAGCACGTTGCGGACTGAGATCGGGGTGCTAAAGCCGCGGATCTCCAGGTTTTCGCTCTCCCAGTCGCGCACCCGGTGGATGTAGATCTGGGCCAGGATGGTCGCCTCGTTCTCATACACCCGGTACAGCTCCCGGTAGGCGGCGCCCCGCCGTTGAGGGTCGGGGGAGAAAGCGTGGCTCATCAGGGAGTCGCGGGTGAGGGTCTGGGTCTCGCCGTCGACCTCCAGGTGGAACTCCAACCGATTGGTGAGCATGGAGTAGAGAGTCAATACTCCGCTGATCCCGTTGGCGTCCTTCAGGTTGACGATCTGCTCGGACCTCTCGTTCAGCGTGTAGGGCTTGAGGCGCCGCAGGCTCTCCAGGAAATGACGGTAGTCGGAGTGCTCGGCGCGGGTCGGTAACAGAGCGTCCGCCTCGTCGTCCTGCAGACCCTTCCACCACAGCTCGAAGAAGAGGATGCGGTTGTACCAGCCGGTGATCAGTTGCTTGAGGCGGTTGCGGTAGCTCTGGGCGCCGCGGGACTGGGTGTCGGAGGAAAACCACAGCGAGCCGTAGGCATCGAGCACGGTCAACCGTTCCACCAGCCGCTCGTACTGACGAACCACCCCGAAAAGGCTCTCCGCCGTCATGGTGGGGCTCAGGAGCGACCGCTCCGCTTCCAGCTCCACCACCGCGGCCTCCACCTCGGCGATCCTTTCTGCGATCACGTCGGGGCTCGGCTCCGGCAGCAGCTCGGCCAGGCTCCAGGAAGACAACTTGTATTCGGTCTGGTCTCGGGTGTCGATGACGGTCATGAGAAGCCCCGCTCAGAGAACAAAGGAAAGGGGGGACGATGGGAGGTCCGCTTCCGACCCTGCCGCGAGGCATTGTATCGGAGCCGAGCCCGCTTGCGGCAATGGTGTGGCAGGATTGCATGAAAAAGTAGCCCCCCGGCAGATCTTCCCCATGACTCGCCCGTCGACACTCGAGATTCTATTCTCCCCCGGTCCCGGGACATTGGAGCCGTTGACGCGGGAGGGTACGGAGATCCATGTCTGGGCGGTGGATCTGCGGGGGGACGGGCCCGCCGCCGGTCTCACGCTCTCCGACGACGAGCGGTCCCGGGCGGCGCGGTTCGTGCTCCCGGTGCATCGGCGCCGCTTTCGTAGCGCTCGCCACGCGCTTCGCTCGATCCTTTCCCGGTACACCAGCGTCGCTCCGGAGCGCCTGGTCTTCGACTACGGGCCTCACGGCAAGCCCGAGCTGTCGGACCGCTCCGTGTGCTTCAATCTCTCCCATTGCGGCGATCTGGCGCTGGTGGCGGTGACCCGACTCGGGCCGGTGGGAGTGGACGTCGAGCGGATCCGTCCCTCGCCCAGCCTTTCGCGCCTGGCGCGGCGGGTGCTTTCCGCCCAAGAGCGGAAGTGTCTTTGGGAGCTTCCCGAAGCCCGGCGCCCGGAGGGCTTCTTTCTCGCCTGGACGCGCAAGGAGGCCTTGGTGAAGATGCTGGGAGAGGGCATTTTCTCCGGACTTCGCCGTCTCGAGGTCACGCTGTTGCCCGGGGAGCCCGCCCGGGTGCTCGGCTACGACGATCCGAACCGCGGACCGGAAGCCCGGCGCTGGCGGCTGCACGATCTGCAGCCGGCGCCGGGATTCGCCGCGGCGGTGGCGACGGTCGGTGCCGTGCCGAGCGCGCCACGGATCCGCACCTGGAAATGGGTGGAGACCCTGGAAGAGATGTTCTGAGAGGAGGTCCCATGAGCACGAAGCTTCCCTGGAAACGCCTGGCGATCGTCGGTTTCGCCCTGGCTCTACTGCTCCTGCTCGTCGGAGCGGTGCTGGTCGCCAACGTCGACTCCGAGCGTCTGGGCCAGGCCGTTCTGGAACGGGCGAGCCGGCAGCTCGGTCTCGAGCTCACCGCCGATCGCTTCGACTTCCACCCCTTCCGGGGTTTGGAGATCGAAGGGCTGACCGCCCGCGGCTCGCTGGAGGCCGGAGAGCTCGACGGCCACATCGAGAGGCTCGTGCTGCGGCACGAGCTGTGGCCTCTCCTCTCGCGGCGTTTGGTCCTCCACGAGCTGGTGATCGACCGGCCCCGGATCGAGCTGCTGGCCGACTCACTCGCTTCCTCGGAGACCGTCTCGGAGACCGTCTCGGAGACGTCCTCCGCAGCCCTCGACCCGGATCCCGAGGTGATGCCCGGATCCTCGCCGGATTTGGCACCCGCTCCTACGTCCGGAGGCTTGCAGCTCGAAATCCACCAAGTGCGCCTCAAAGGCGGAGAGCTGGTGCTGGCGTCGACGGATCCGGAGGTGGCTCCCACCGAGGTCCATGGGCTGGATCTGGTGCTGGACGAGGTGGTGACCGTACCCGGCGGGGCTCCGGGGCTGGCGGCCCTGCGGGCGCAGGGCGATCTCGCGGTGGAGCGGGCCCGGCTGGGGGAGATGGAGGCCACCCAGGGGCACGGCCGGGTCACTCTCGAGAACGGCCATCTACACCTCGGTGAAGGCCACCTGACCGTGGATGCCGGCGAGGTCCGCACCCTCGACCTGGAGCTCGATCTCACCACTGAGCCCTTTGGCTACGAGCTGGTGCTGGGGGCCGATCCTCTCCGCACCGGCCGGCTCCTCGCCGCCGAGACGGATGGAGAGGAGGAGGGCGGAAAGGGTGGGCGAGAGCCAGCGGCCGCGGAGAAGAGCAGCTTTGGGCCCGGCAGGCTTCAGCTCACGGCCCGGGGCCGGGGAAGCGATCTCGAGGGCATGGATGGAGACGGAACCCTGGCATTGGACGGCGGGACGCTGCCGCCGGCGCCGATCTTTCTCGCCATCGACGCCCTGGTCGAGGGAGCGGCGCTGGTGGGTGCCGACTACGAGCCGGTGGACGTGGTCTTCGACATCCGCTCGGGCCGCGTGGGCATCGAGCCGTTCCGGCTGGTGGCGGGCGGCACGACCCTCGACGTGCGGGGCATTGCGGAGCCGGACGGCACCTGGGACCTGTGGCTCTCGCTCGCGGTGCCGCGCCGGGGGATCGAAATTCACGAGATCCCCCACGAGCTGCTCGACGTGCTCACCGACGACGACGGCCGGCTCCACCTGCCGCTTCGTGTCTCCGGCACCGCCGACAGCGTCCGGGTCGTACCGGACCCCAACGCTCTCGCCCAGGCCACTCGGGAGGGGGCTCAGCGGCGCCTCCAGAGGAAGATCGAGGACGAGCTCGGCCGGGGCTTGCAGAGCCTGTTTGGCGGGGACGACGGGGAACGGTAAGGTGAAGCCATGAGCGAGACGAGCCGGGATTCCGAGCAGCGTGCCGACCGGGGCGATCCTCTCGCCGACGACGGTCTGTACTTCCGCCAGCTCCTCGCTGGACGCCAGGTGGCGAAGCGCCACCCGGTGGCCGGCCAGATGGCCAACTTCATGTATCTGCTGGGAGATCCGGTACGGCGCGAGGCGTTGGTGGTGGATCCCGCCTGGGACGTCGGGAGTCTGCTCGACGTGGCCCGGGAGGACGGCTACAGCGTCCGGGGCGCGCTGGTGACCCATTACCATCCGGATCACGTGGGCGGCGATCTCTTCGGTGTCTCGGTGGAGGGTCTTCGCACCCTGCTGGAGACGGAGACCGTGCCGATCTATGTCAACAAGCACGAGGCGGATGGGCTCAAGAAGGTCACCGGCGTTTCGGACTCCGACCTGAAGAAGGTCGACGACGGCGACACCCTGGCCCTCGGCGAGCGGGAGATCCGGTTTCTCCACACCCCCGGGCACACGCCGGGCAGCCAGTGCTTCCTCGTCGGCGACCGTCTGGTGGCCGGTGACACCCTCTTCGTCCGCGGCTGCGGGCGGGTGGACCTGCCGGGAGGAGACGCCGAGACCATGTACCACACGCTCACCGGCAAGCTGGCCAAGCTACCGAAGAGCACGGTGCTCTATCCGGGGCACCACTACGGTCCCACCGAGACCTCCACCATCGGCGAGGAGCTCGAGCACAACATGTTTCTGCGCGTGAGCTCGCTCGAGGACTGGCGCCGGCTCATGGGCGGCTGACACGCCGCTTGCGGTGCCTCCCGAGACGCTGCCGCATCACGATCGTTCCGAGCGCCATCCCGGCGACGAGCCCCACGCCCGCCAACCACCCACCGGCGGCGGAGCCTCGGCTCGCGGGAATCCCCTTGGCGCGGGCGGGCAGAGCCTCCAGCTTGGCCCGGGCCTCCAGACACAGCGCGTCGAAGCGCTTCCGGTGACGACAGAGCTGGCCGGCCAGCCGGCGTTTGTCTTCCAGCACGCCCTCGCTCACCTCGCGGCCGAAGGAATGCAGTGCGGCGATCCGGAGCTCGTGCTTCTTGAACAGGCGATAGATCTCTTTGACCTTCTCCACGCTCAGCTCGCGGCCGAGGGTGAAGCTCTCGAAGCGGCCCTCCATGGCGAGCAGCGCGGTCTCCGCAAGACAGGCATAAGCGACTCCCGGCGGCAGCCCGATGTCGTAGCCGAAGTCGATCTCCCCCGGGAGCACCACCTCGCCGCTTTCGATCACCAGCACGTCGGGCCGCAGCTCGGCCTCCTGGGGGGAGAGGTCCGGTGGCCGGGCGACGTCGCAGATCACCGCCCCGGGCTTGCACGTGGTGATGTCCAGAATCCGCTGGCCAAAGGCGGACGTGGCCGTCACCACCAGGTCGCAGTCCCGGGCCAGGTTGCCGGCGCGGGTGGCGATCTCGACGTGGGCTCCCGGCGTCTCCCGCTCGATCGTGCGCCGCAGCTCGATCAGCTTGTCGGGCTCGATCGAGACCAGCACCACGTCCCGGATCGCCTGCGCCAGCAGCCGAGCGCACGCCGAGCCGATGGAGCCGGTGGCACCGATCACCATGGCGCGCCCCCGGGTGAGGTCCTCCTTGCCCATGCCCCGCAGCGCCAGCTTGGCGGCCTCGAGGGTCGCGGCCACGGTCAGACTGTTGCCGCTGGTGACGGCGATCGAGGCCTCGTGGGCGACGGTCAGCCCGGCGTCGCCCACGACGCTGGTGAACGCCCCGAGCCCCAGGATGCGGGCGCCCTTCCGCTCCGCGAGCCGCGCCGCCCTTTGCAGCCGATCGTAGGTGAACCGCTCGGGACGGCGCATCATCTGGCGGGGGGTCGCCGCCAACGAGATCAAGTGGCCCTCGACCCGTTGACCGGTGGTGGGAGAGCGGCCTCCCCGGACCCTCGAGACGTACATCGGAGGCATCCACGCCGCGGCCCGTTCCACCAACGCGGCGGGCAGGTAGCGGGTCCAGCGGAACGAGGGATGCCGGTGGATGAAACCGATGTCGAGGGGATGGATGACGAAGGCGAACCGGTGCACCTCCGCCTCCTCCGGCTGAAGGGCCCGCACCGCCGGTGCCCAGTCGAGCCCCGCCAGCAGGTTGAGGTAGGTGTCCTCGGAGCGCGGCATCTCCGGGTTCGGGCGCAAGGCGACCAGCACCGCTTCGACCACCGCCGCGGACCAGCGTCCCAGGTCGTCAGCCTCGAAGAGAGAGGGCATCAGTGTCACCGCCCACGAGACACTCCGGTCGCGAAGCGCTGCCAGCCCATCGGGATCCGCATGCTCCACCACCACGGTCTTCTTGTGCAGGTCCGCCGGGCCGAAGCGCAGGATGGTGCCGAGATCGCCCGCCAGCACGTCTGCGCGCCGGGCGTGACCGCCGAGGATCCGGGACCCGGGGCCGGGGGAGGACCGCAGCCGTCGGAGAGGAGCGTGTTGCAGCCGATCGAGGGTGGGACCGGCGATGGCCCCGAGGCTGACCCGGCTGCCGACGCCGGGGAGGTCCGGTAGACCGAAGAACACCTCCGGATCGGCGTAGGCGAGGTGGGAGGCGCGGCGTCCCAGTGCCTGGGCCATGCCGTTGTGGTTGAGCCCGGGCACCAGCAGGACCCGCTTCTGGTTGAAGATCCCCGGTTGGGCGCGGTGCGCGAGCTGGATGCCCCAGCGCTCGAGGCCACCGCGGACGCCAGAGCCATCGACCACCGGAGCACGCCGGGCAGCGGAGAGCAGACGGGCCGTCTTGGCATGCACCCGCCGCGCCGGACCCAGCTCGAGCTCGACCGGAAGGCCATCGAGAGCGATGGCGTCGACCCGGCCGTCGGCTTCGGCGAGCAAGGAGCCTGCGCGCGCGAGGAGATCCTCTTCCGTGCCGTCTCCCCGCCCCCCGCAGCCGCGGTGCTCGATCTCGACCTCGTGACCGAGAAGCTCCACGGTCTCCACCGCGTCGTCCGCCCCGGGTCGAATCACCAGCACACGTTTCATGGTGCCACCTCCACCGATCACGGTACTCTAGTCGTGGTGACGAGAAACCGCCCTTCGAGGCAGGATGGCGTGCTTATGGAGTGGACCGAGAGCGACAGTCGCACCTTCGCGGACCGGGGCTCGGTGTTCGTGCCGGACCGAGAAGCCCAGATCGACGCCGTGGCGTCCCTGATCCCCCCGCGGAACGGCCCGTTCCAGGCTCTGGAGCTGGGGTGTGGAGAGGGGCTGCTGGCCGAGGCGGTGCTGGAGCGCCACGTCCAAGCCTTCGTCACAGGTCTGGATGGCTCGCGAGAGATGCGCGAACGCGCTGTGCAGCGTCTCTCCCGCTTCGGGGACCGCTTCCAGGTCCGGCCCTTTCGGCTCGAAGAGGACGCCTGGCGGGATCCGGACGCGTGGTCCCGGCGGGAGGCTCCAGTGCAGGCGGTAATTTCCTCACTGGCCGTCCATCACCTCGACGGCGAGGGCAAGCGCCGGCTTTTCGCCGACGTGTATCGGCTGCTCGAGCCGGGCGGCGCTCTCTGGCTCGCCGATCTGGTGGAGCCCGCTGGTCCGGAAGCCGTCGAGCTGGCGGCACGCACCTGGGACGCCGCAGTCCGCGAACGCTCGATCCGGCTCACCGGTGACGAGGAGGCCTATCGGATCTTCGTCGAGGACGGTTGGAATCACTATCGGACCCCGGATCCCATGGATCGGCCATCCCCGTTGTTCGACCAGTTGCGCTGGCTGCGGGACGCCGGCTTCGCCGCCGTCGATGTTGCCTGGCTGCACGCCGGTCACGCGGTCTATGGTGGCTGGAAGGATCGGCGTCCCACGGAAATCTCGGGATAGGCGGCGAGCCGCTCCTCGACCTTCGATCTCACCTTGGAATAGAGAAGATGCGTGTCGGCTTCTAAGGGATGGAAATTGCTTGACCCGTAGAACAACGTTGCCATGACTGACAACTCCCACTTATTCAAGCCTTTCCGCCTCGGTCCCTACGAGCTGCCCAACCGCATCGTCCTGGCGCCGATGACCCGCTGCCGGGCGGGGGAGGGCCGTGTACCCCTCGACCTCCACGCCACCTATTACGCGCAACGGGCTTCGGGGGGCCTCGTCATCACCGAGGCCACCCACGTGACGCCGACGGGGATCGGCTACCCGGACACCCCGGGGATCCACTCCGACGCCCAGGTGGCCGGTTGGACCAAGGTCACCCGTGCCGTCCATGAGGCCGGCGGACGCATCTTTCTCCAGATCTGGCACGTGGGCCGGATCTCTCATCCGGACTGGCTCGACGGCGCGCTCCCGGTGGCGCCGTCGCCAGTGGCGCCCAAGGGGGAGTCGCGGACCCCCGGGGGCAAGAAGCCCTTCGTCACTCCCCGGGCCTTGACCTCGGAGGAGATCCCGCAAATCATCGCGCAGCTCCGCCACGGAGCGGAGCAAGCCCTGGCCGCCGGGTTCGACGGTGTGGAGATCCACGGTGCGAACGGCTACCTCATCGACCAGTTCCTGCGCGACGGCACCAATCGGCGGACCGACGGCTACGGTGGATCGCTGGAGAACCGGGTGCGCTTTCTGCGCGAGGTCACCGAGGCGGTGGTCGGCGTGTGGGGCGAAGGGCGGGTGGGGGTACGGCTGTCGCCGCAGAGCTCATTCAACGACATGCGGGACTCGAATCCCGCCAAGACCTTCAGCCGTGCCGCCGAGGTACTCGGCGGGATGGGGCTCGCCTACGTCCACGTCGTCGAGAATCTCGATTCCCACCCCTTGGGTAGCGACCGCGTCACGCCGGTGATCCGCGAGCGTTTCGACGGTCCCCTGATCGTCAACGACGGGTACGACGCGCAGACCGCGGAAGCGGTGCTGGAGCGGGGCGAGGCGGATCTGGTGTCCTTTGGCAAGCTCTATCTGGCCAACCCGGATCTTCCCGAGCGCGTGCGTCAGGGAGGCCCTTACAACAAGCCGGATCTCTCCACCTTTTACGGTGGTGGGAGCGAGGGCTACACGGACTATCCGACCCTGGAGGAGGTGGCTCAGCCCGCCTGACGCCCGCTCGGGGGCGAGACATCGGTGTCCGACTCCGGACAGCTCGGGGTCGCGCGGAGGCGGCCGCTGGGGGCATAGACGGGGCGAATCGGCGCCGGATGGGCAGGAGGGCGGGGTGGCGTGGGGATTGCTAGCTCTTCGCCTGACCCGACGCGCCCGACCCACGGCTCCAGGAGGTCCCGATGATCAGCCTCGTCCAGGACTTGCGCTTTGCGCTCCGCATGCTCGCCAAGAACCCGGCCTACGCCGCCGCCGCGGTGGTGACCCTGGCCCTGGGCCTGGGAGCCAACATCGCCATCTTCACCGTCGTGCACTCGGTGGTGCTGGCGCCCCTGCCCTACGAGCGCCCCGAGGAGCTGGCGCGGGTGTACGGCACCCGGACCAGTCAGGGCATCGAGCAAGCGGGGCTCTCGGAAGCGGACTTCTACGACTACCGGGAACGCCTGGAGAGCGTCGATCTCCAGATGTACCAATGGCACGGTCTGAGCCTCAGCGACTCGGAGCGTCCCCGGGAGCTCGCGACCATCCGGACCTCTGCGGGCTTGCTCGATCTGCTGGGTCTGTCCCCTCTCAAAGGCCGGACCTTCCTGCCCGAGGAGGAGGTCGAGGGCAAGCACCGGGTGGTGGTGCTGGGATACGGCTTCTGGCAACGGGAGCTCGGAGGGGATCCCGACATCGTCGGTCAAACCCTGTTGTTGGACGACCAGGAGTGGACGGTGGTCGGGGTGATGCCCGAAGGGTTCGGCTTCCCGGAGCCAGGAATCGAAATTTGGATACCGGCGGTGCGGCCGACGGAGCCCCGACGCAACGGTCGCTATCTCATCTCCGTGGCCCGGCTGAGGCCCGGGGCGACGCTCGAGGAGGCCCGGGGCGAGGCGGAAGCCCTCGCGACGGGTCTCGAGCAGAGCCATCCGGACACCAACGCCGGATGGTCGGTGTCCATGGTTCCACTCCACGAGCAGGTAGTGGGGGAGGCGCAACCCGCCCTGCTCGCACTGCTGGTGGCCGTCGGACTGGTGCTACTGGTGGCCTGCGCCAACGTGGCGAACCTCACCCTCTCGCGCAGCGTCCTGCGGCAGCGGGAGGTGGCGGTGCGTAGCGCCCTGGGAGCGGGGCGTTGGCGTCTCGCCCGGCTGCTGCTCACCGAAAGCACCGTGCTCTCGCTGGTGGGAGGTCTGCTCGGTCTGGCCCTGGCCGCCTGGGGGGTCGAGGCCTTGATCGCCGCCAGCCCGGCGGAGCTGCCCCGGGTCGAGGAGATCGCCATCGATTTGCCGGTGCTGCTCTTCGCGGTCGGGTTGGCACTTCTCACCGGACCGCTGGTGGGGCTGCTGCCCGCCTTCCAGCTCACCCGCCACGGCATCGCTGCGTCTCTTCGTGGGGCCGGCCGTGGCTCAGTCGGCGAACGCCGCGGCGCCCGCGTCCGGGACGCCCTCACCGTCGCCGAAGTGGCGCTCTCCCTCATGTTGCTCCTCGGAGCTGGACTGATGCTCAAGAGCTTTCTGCGGCTGACGGACGTCGACCCGGGATTCCGGGCGGACGGCGTGGCGGCCGTGCAGCTCTTCGTCTACGGGGACCGCTACGAGGAGAGCGAGCAACAGGCGGCCTTCTTCGACCGGCTTCTGGAGGAAATCCGCGGCTTTCCGGGAGTCGAGTCGGCGGGAGTGACCAACTCCTTGCCGCTGAGCGTGATCCGGGCGGGCAGCGTCTCGGTGCGGATTGCCGACCGCCCGGAGGACGAGGGGCAGCAGGCCGGATACCGGGTGGCCAACCCCGCCTTCTTCGAAACGCTGGGGATTCCGGTGCTTCGGGGGCGCGGATTGAGCGACCAGGATCGGGAGGGCGCGCCACCGGTGGTCCTGCTCAATCAGAGAGGAGCGGATCTCTACTTTCCCGGCGAGAGCCCGCTCGACCGGGAGATCTCCCTCAACGCCGGAGAGACCTGGTGGACGGTGGTCGGCGTGGTGGGGAACATCCGGGGCGAGACGCTCGAGGCCGACGCGCAACCGGAGATCTACCGTCCCTTCCTCCAGGCGGTCACCGGCTCGATGACGGTCGTGGCGCGGACGGGAGGCGATCCAGCCCCCCTGGTGGAAGCCCTTCAGCGCAAGGTGTGGGAGGTCGATCCGCGGCAACCGGTGTTCCGAGCCCTGCCTCTCTCCGATCTGGTCGCTGAATCAACCGCGCAGCGCCGTTTCTACACGGCGCTCATCGGGCTCTTCGCGGCGCTGGCCCTGGTGCTCGCCGCGGTGGGTCTCTACGGCGTGATCTCGTACTCGGTCTCTCAACGGACCCAGGAGATCGGCATCCGTATGACTCTGGGAGCCCGGAGCTGGGACGTCCAGTCGCTGGTCCTTCTGCGGGGAGCGCTGCTGGTGGCAGCGGGCGTGCTGTTGGGTCTTCTCGGCGGCTCGGCGCTGGCAAGAGGGATCTCGGGTTTTCTGTTTGGCGTTTCGGCGCTCGATCCGGCCACCTTCGGATGGGTGTCAGCGGGGCTGGCGGCGGTGGCCCTGCTCGCCTGCTGGCTGCCGGCGCGGCGTGCGGCACGGCTGGATCCGGTACGGGCGCTGCGGGAGGGATGAGCGGGTGGAGCTGAGCCGGCGGGGGTGACCTACCGCACCTTCCGCTCCCGCCGCACGCCGAAGAGCATCTTGCCCTCCAGCCGGGCGCGCTGGGCGGAGTAGAAGCCGTGAAGAAAGCGGGCGGGTTCGACCTCTTCCTGTGGATCGCGGCCGATCTTGCGCAGAATTCTGCGGGCGACCTCGCGATACAGCTCCCGGTTGGCCGGTGTATACGGCCGGCGAAGGAGGTCCTCCAGCACCTGCAGCTCGTGGATCCCGTAGATGTCCAGCTCGCCGGGGGTGAAGGTGTACTGAGCGTCCGCCTCCATCGCTCGCGTCTCCCCGACCAGGTCGTCGAAAAGCCGTGTCTTGGGCTCGAAGATCACCACCGTGCCGGCCAGCAGGTCTCCCAAACGCGCCCGCAGACGGTTGAAAAGGGGGAGCAGAGTGAGGGCGACGATCCACAAGAACGTGGCGAGATTGGCCCAGCCGGGGGCGCCGTCGAGCAGTGTCCCAGGGGCCATCAGAGCCGACAACGGCAGGAAGGTCTCGAGCTCCCGGGTCAGATTGCGGGCAAACACCAGGTCGGCGGTCAAGGGCCCTCCGTCGCGTGCCACCACCCGCAGTCCCAGCGCCCGCTTGCCCGGCGTTCGCCCGTGCCAGCGCAGCTCGAACAGGGTGAAGTAGAAGTTGCGCACCACGAAGAAGAGGATCAAAAAGAGCGCCAGCCCCAGGTCGCCACCCAGGACGAAGAGGGCGCTGAGAGCCACGATCAGAGCCACCACGCAACCGAGCTGAATTCCGAGGTCCATCATCAGGGCCAGGGCACGGCTCCCCAGGTCGGCGACTGCAAAGCGCAGCCGCACGTGCTCCGGGCTGATCAGCTCGAGCTCTGGACCTTCCCGGTGAAGCACCTTGCCCGCTTGCGACATGGCGCCCGTGCCAGACACCGCGGCCGTCTGCGATACCGCTCCGGTCGGTAACACCGCGCTCACGCCCCTTCCTCCCACGGTTCGACTCGCTCCGGCCGTCCGAGGATGCCGAAGTAGAGCAGCCAGAACAGGGCGGTGGCGACGGCGACCGCCAAGCGCACAGCGTCGCGGTGGACCAACTGCCGGAAGTACCCTTCGATCACCCCGGCGACGAGAAATAGAGCGATGCATCCCATCACGATCGCCGCCGCAGTGCGCCCCTCGAGGGCGAGGCTGTCGATCCGCGAATGGCGGCCCGGAAAGACCAGGCTGGCTCCGAGCCGGAGGCCGGCGGCTCCGCACAGCACGACCGCCAGCAGCTCGGTGACGCCGTGGGGCAGGACCCACAGCCAGAAGGGACCGGTGAGATCCGCTCGCGTGTAGAGTGCGCCGAAGGCGCCCAGCATCACGCCGTTGGAGAACAGCAGAAGCGCCACCGGGACCCCGGCGGCGACCCCCAGCGTGAAGCACAGGAGCCCGATCTGGGCGTTGTGGGTGAACAGAAACCCGGCAAAGCCGGAGAGCCTCTGGCCCTCCGGTTCCATGTACAACACCTCGCGCAGCTCCTCGCGGGTGCTGGTGGGGTTGCGCCCCTCGGCCAGGGCGTCGGGCACGAAGCCGTAGTAGAGATCGGGATCGCGCAGGGTGAGGAGATAGCCGCACAGCCCGCCCAGGATCATGAGCAGGGCGGAGACCGCCACCGTCCGCCGAAGCTCCCACACCGTGCGGGGAAAAGTGGTGATGAAGAACCGTCTCAAGGTCGCCCCGTAGGTCGCCTTGCCCCCGTAGACGTGGATGTGGGCCCGAGCACACAGGTTTTCCAGGTACTCCACCAGATTGCGGTCCAGGGAGATGGAGCGGGCGACGGAGAGCGACGACAACGCCGACCGGTGGAGGAGGGGCAGCCGGTAGAGCTCCTCGGACGAGAGACGCCGCAGCCCCCGACGGTCGGCGCGGGCGAGGAGAGTCTCGAGCTCCCGCCAGCCCGCCTCCCGTTCGCGACGGAGCTGATACGACTTCAGGGTGTCCTTCATCCGATCATCTCCCGTCGCTTGATCTCCAGGTACCGGTTGACCAGCCGCGGTCCGACCTGTTCCGGGGTGGCGTCGACGGCGAACACACCGGCCTTGCGCAGACGGCCGAGCACCGCTTCCCGCTCCTTGAGCAGCGACGCCGCCACCACGATCCGATCCAGCTCGTCGATCGAGCGGGGCTCGCGTTCCACCAGTCGCTCGAGCTGTGGATCGCGGAAGGCGACGAACAGCACGAGGTGGCGCCGATGGAGCCGCAGCAGGTTCTCGACCATCAGCTCGGCAGTGACCGAGTCGACGAAGTCGGTGAGCACCAGCACGAGCGAGCGCCGCCGCAGGCGCGCGGCGAGGTCGGTCAGGGCGAGGGTGAAGTTGGTCTCCTCGTCGGAGTAGTCGAGGTCGGTGCTCAGCCGGACCAGCTCCTGGAGAGCCCGTGGTCCGCTGCGTGCGGCCGAAAGGGTACGGGGCCGCGCGGCGAACGGGAAGAGCCGCACCCGATCGCCGTGGCGCAGGCTGATCTGGGCCAGCAGGAGCAAGGTGTGGATGGCGTGGTCGAGGAGCGGAGCGCCGTCGACCGGCTCCGCCATCAGCCGCCCGGTGTCGAGCCCGAGGACGATCTGGTGATTGCGCTCGGCGCGGAATTCGCGAGACAGAAGACGGGTGTGGCGAGCGGAGGCCTTCCAATCGATCGAGCGCGGGTCGAGTCCCGCCTGGAACTCCTGGAGCGACTCGAACTCGGTGCCGTCGCCGCGGTAGGTTTCGACCTTGACGCCGGCCAGCGCGTTGCGCGCCTGGAAGAAAGCCAGCGCCGAGTCGCGCACCCGGGCCAGGTCGGAAACCACAGTGGCGGAAAGGCCGAGGGGCCGGTGGGCGACCCGGCGGGCGAGACCCCAGGGACCGTCCCAGAACAGCCACGCGGCGGTCAGGGCCGCCTGGCCCCGGCGCTTCGCGGTCAGTGGGAGCTCGACCGCCGTGGCCTCATCCGACAGGGTCAGTCGCCGCCGCGGAATGGGCTCGAGGTTGTCGCCGGTGTCGACGGTCAGCTCGGCCCGCAGACCGCGGGAGCGCCGGGGCCGGCCCCGAAGCGGGCGTTGCAGCTCCAACCGCAGCGGCACCGGCATGGATCGGCCCACGGGCAGGGTGTCGGGGAGCTCGCAGGCGAGAGTCAGCTCCGCGGCGCCGGGCAGCCGCAGAAAGTCGAGGCCGAAGGCGAGCAGCACGAGGGCGCTCCAGGCGATCCACGCCGGCCACCAGGGTGGGGCCATCAGCACCGGCAGCGCCGCCGGTATTACGCCCACGGCCCAGATCCCCAACAAGCGTGGCGTCGGCTGGATCACGGACGAGGCTCCTCCGATCAGCGAGGGGCAGGGACCGAGTCGAGCAACCCGGTGAGCAGACCGTCGGCGGTGTGGCCTTCCACCTCCGCGGTGGCGGCGAGGACGATGCGGTGACGCAGGGTGGGTAGCAGCAGCTCCTTGACGTCGTCGGGAATCGCGAAGTCGCGGCCCCGGAGCGCGGCCAGCGAGCGGGTGGCGGAGGCGAGCATGTTGGCGGCGCGGGGCGAGGCGCCGTGGAGGATGTCCGGGTGCTCGCGGGTGGCGCGGATCAGGTCCACGATGTACGCCACCATCTCCGGCGCCAGACGCAGCCTCTGCACCGCTTGGCGATGCCGCCGGAGGTCCTCCAGCGTGGCCACCGGCCGGACCTGGAAGCTGTCGAGGCGGGGCATGGCGGTGCGGTGACCGTGGACGTCGACGATACGCAGCTCCGCCTCGCGCTCCGGGAAGGGCACTTCGATCTTGAGCAGAAAGCGGTCGAGCTGGGCCTCCGGGAGTGGGTAGGTGCCCTCGTGCTCGATCGGGTTCTGGGTGGCGACCACCAGAAATCCGTCGGACAGCTCGTGGGTGGTGCCGTCGAGGGTCACCAACCGCTCCTGCATCGCCTGTAGCAGCGCCGACTGGGTCTTGGGCGGGGTGCGGTTGATCTCGTCGGCGAGCAGAAAGTCGGTGAAGACGGGACCCCGGGTGAGGTGGAACTGCCGGGTCTGAAAATCGAAGAGGTTGGTGCCCAGGAGATCTCCTGGCAGCAGGTCCGGGGTGAACTGGACCCGGTTGAAGGAAAGCCCCAACGAAGCCGCAAACGTGCGGGCGAGCAGGGTCTTGGCGGTGCCCGGCGGTCCTTCCAGCAGCACGTGCCCTTCGGACAGCAGCGCCACCAGCAGGCCTTCCACGACCTGCGACTGGCCAAAGACCACCCGCCCGACCTGCTCGGTCAGGGCTCCGGTGAGCTTGCCGAGCTTCGAGAGGTCCCCGCTCGGGCTCTCCATCCGGTCCTCCATCCGGTTCTCCGTCGGGTTCTCTGTCGAGTACTCCGTCGGGTCATCCATCTTCCATCTCCTTTCGCCATCGATAGAGCTGGCGGGCGAGCTCGAGGGCGCGGCGGGGGTCTCGGCCCCGTCCGGCGAGCGTGACCGCGCCGCGGGCGACCCGCTCGAGGTCTACGCCGACGCCACGGCGCTCCCCCAGCCGCGACAGCCGGGCGACTTGCCGGAGGAGCCCCTGAGGTCGCGCGCCGGCGATCCCGTCTCCGTAGGGGTTGAATCTCCGCTCGGCCCGGCGGACGGTCCATTGGAGATAGCGGTCCACGCTCTCGCCGAAATGGCCGCCCTGACCCAGCAGCAGGGCGGTGTTCTCGATCAGGGTCCCCTTGCCCGGGGCCACCCGCGGCGGTGCTGGCAATGGGCTGCCGAAGCGGCCGGTTCCGGCCCACAGCACCAGCACCGCGAAGGCCGCCAGGTGGACGGTCACCAGCACCAGCGGTGGCCGCAGCAGGGCGCGCCAGATCGAGGGGGCGATGGCGTAGCCGTGGATCTCCTCCGCCACCACGAAGGAGGTGGGCTGCAACCGATCCACCAGTAGCCGATGGGCGTAGAGGGCGTTGTCGCCGCGGGCCAATCCGCTGGTGTTGAGCAGGTCCGGGTCGGTCACGACGTGCAGCCGGAGGTCCGGGACGTAGAAGAGGAGGGCGCCTTCGGGGGTCTCCAGCAGGATCTCGACCCAGCGGGTCCGCTGGCTCTCCGGCCGGCTGTCCGGGTCGCTGTTGAGGACAGCCAACTGGGGGCTGACGAGCGCCGGGGTCCCGAGCTCGCCGGTGCCCGGCAGTGACGAGCGCCAGGTACCCAAGGTGTCGGGCCGCGAGATCTCGGCGGCGAGCCCGTAGGTCGGCGCGGTCTCGCTCCCAGCACCGCGCTCGGCTTTGGGCTCTGCTGCCGGGTCCCCTCCTGCCGCCTCGTCGCAGCCCACCAGGCTGCAATCCAGGGCGACCGCCAACACCCGTGAGGGGGTGGCGGGGGGAAGCGGCAGCGCCTCCTCGATCCAGCCGCGGGGATCGGTCCCCGGACGCCCGCGCCACTTGGGCAGCACCAGCACCACCGGGGCGCGGCGTGCGTTCGCCCGGGCGATCAGGTCCCGGAGCTGCTCGAGCCCCTCCGGGGAGCTCCGCGGCTCGAGCAGCACGAGGGGTACCCGCTCGGACACCTTGGTGGCCGAATTCCTCCGGCTCACCAGCACCGTCTCAGACCCCTCCTGCTGCAGGAGTCGCAACAGCGCGCGGTAGCCGATGGCGGAGTGGCTGAAGCTGTCCGGCTGGCCGGGCTCGACGTCGGGCACCGGCTCGGCGAAGATGAGAAAGAACAGACTGACCATCAACAGGCCGAGGATCCCCCAGGTGAGAAACGCCGCCGTTCGCGGACGGAAGAGTGCCCGGCGGGAGCTCCCTTGCCGTTCCTGGCCGGTCACGGGCCGCCCTCCGCCGCCTCGGGAGCGCCTTCCAGTCCCGACCGCAGTCGGCCGAAAGCGTCCTGACAGCGTTGAAAGTCCTCGCGCTCGAGCCGGCGGCCGCCAAAGAGGGAGCGCTCGACGGCGGCGACGAGCTCGCCGAGAGCCCCCTGGGCGGCGGGCTCGAGCCGCGATGCGGCCAGCACCTCGCGGCTGGTGTGACCGGCGGGAATCCGCCCGCGACGTCGGGACAACAGCCGGACCGCCCGCAGCAGCAACAGGTGGACGGCGGCGCCGTACTCACCTTCCCGAAGCAGCGTGTCGAGGTCGCTGTCGAGGAGACTTCGGTCCCCGAAGGCCCCGTCTCCGGCGTCCTCGGGGGAGTCGTCCTCGGAGCCGTCGAGTCGACGTCGGGCCCTGGAGCCCCTGCTGCCCGGAAGGAGCTGTAGTGCCAGCCAGGCGAGCAGCACCACCAGAGCCACCCCGCCCAGGGCCAGCAGAGCCCACTGGAAGATCTCGCCCACGGTGCCGAGCAGGGCGGCCGCCGGCAGGTTGGGTAGCCGCCAGTCACGGTCCCGCCCCTCCCGCGCCGCACTTTGAGTGCGACGTTCGGGATCGCGGTCGTGGCCTCCCTGGACGCCCGCTTCCTCCCAACCGGGCAGCTCGGTCTGGAGCGTCGGATCGTCGAGCACCCGGTCGCGCCGCAGCTCGAGCTCGCGGTCCGGCAGCGGGTCGGCGTGGAGGAGCGCCGGGCCGCTCGCCACCGGCGTCAGCGTCCCGGCGAGAGCCAGGGCGACCGTGAAGCCTCTACTCGAAAACCGCCAGAAGCTCATGCTCTCCCAAGCCCTCCTTGAGCTGACGCAACTGGTAGTAGGCGACGGCAGCGGCGGTGGCCCCCAGCGCGGTCAACGGCACCTCCAGCAACAGTTGCAGGAGCAACAGGGAGCCTCGGACGGTCTGGGAGCTCTCGGCCATGGCGGCCGGATCCGAGAACGACCCCAGACCGACTCCCAGAACGGCCAGTGCGGCGACGATGAAGAACGCCGCGAAAGCGACGCTGATCAACCAGAGCACGAAGGCGGTACCAAAGGTCGTCAGCTTGTAATCGGTGGTCAGGTTCCAACTACGATCGAACGTCTGGCCCACCCGGGAGCGTTCGACGATGAGCACCGGCATGGCGACGAACAGACCGGCATAGGCGATAAAGCCCGGGACGCAGCACGCCAGGAGCCCCGCCACGTAGATCAAGGAGAGCAGGATGGTGAGCCCGACGACGGCCCAGAATCGGGAGAACGCCACCCGCAGACCGGCACCGACGCTCGCCTCGCGCTCCCGCGAGAGCTGGAAGACCGCATGCACCAGCGCGGCGGTCGCCAGTGGGGTGAAAAAGAGGCTGGAGCCGTACTGAACCAGCGTTTCGGTCCCCTGGGGTAGAGGAGCGAAGAAAAAGACCAGGCTGCCGAGGAGGACCGGGGTGTGGACCACCAGAGAGATGCCCACGAGGGTGCCAAGACCCCGGAAGAAGATCGCAAAGGTCTGATTGAGGATCGTGCCGACCGTGACCGGGACCATGGCGACTTGCACGGTGCCTCAGTCCTCCTGGCGGGCCAGCTTGAGGGTCAGCCAGGCCAGCAGCACCACGGCCAGCCCGAGCACCCCCCAAAGGGCCAGGGTCTGGAGGCCCTTCGAGGAACCCAGGCGGGCGCCCCGGCGGAAGTCCGGGTTGTCCTCGAGCGGCCCGGTCTGGACCGGCCGGCTTTCGACGGCGAGCACCACCTCGCGCACCCGCTCGAGCTCGTAGCGTGGGGGATCCGCCTCGGGCTCTCCCAACAGCAAGCGGTAGCTCTCCGCAGGCTCGGCGACGAAGTAGAGCCTCGGCGCCGGGAACCGCGCCTCCGCCCGGGTCCAGGGCAGCGGCGCGTCGTCGCCGTCGACCACTTCGAGCTCCAGGTGATGGAGCCGGGTGGGAGCGAAGCCGATCTCCAACGCGCGCGGCGCCTGGAGGTCCTCGGCCCGGCGTACCAGCCGGCCGCGGTCCAGCACCACCCCCGCGTCGTCGTCCTCGTTGCGGTGGCCGGTGAGCCGGAACTCCCGGTCGAAAAAGGGCTGGGGGCTGTGGAGCACCAACCGGCTGACGGTGGCCGGTGCGACGGGTGGCACCAGGCGGATCCGCGAGCGGCCGTCCTCGGTATCGAGGGTCTGGATCTCCAGGGGCTCGATCGTCTCGTCGCCGCCCGGATCCAGGAGATAGGCCCATTGGTGATCCTCGGCGTCCACCAGGCGGAGGTCGGCGAGGTCCGGTTGCGCCTCCGCCAGGTCGTCGAGCGCCAGCGGCAGGTGGTAGAGACCCTCCGGCGACGGCTCGGCGGTGAAGGGGTCCAGCGGCCGTTGGTAGCGGTAGGGTGCCGGATCCAACGAGGCACCGGGGCGCATGGCGAAGGCGAGGGCCGGACGGCCGTCGAAGTCGGGATTTTCGCCGACCTCGCCGAGACGGGCGGTCCTCAGACGGTCCGGGTCGTAGAAGGGGAGCGCCCGGCGGGCGGCGAGACCGGTTGCCGGGAGGTCGGGTGCGAAGCGGGCCAGACCGTACTGGGGTCGGTGGACCCGGCCGCCGCCAAAGCGCAGCGTGGCGATCGCGGAGCCCGGGGAGGCGTCCACTGGAGAGGCGCCGGACGGGGGCTCGAAGATCAAGGCCGGTCCGCGCACCACCGCCACCACCTGCAGGTCGTCGAGAGCGGGTCCATCGGCGTCCTCGATCACCACTCGCAGATGGTCTCCCGCCGGCGGCAGCAGCAGGGGGATCTCTTGCTGCTCGCCCACCGCGCGGACCCGATAGACAGTCCCTCGGCCCAGCACCCCCTCCCGGTGGCCGGGGCCGCCGTCCCACACCGTCACCGGGCGGGCGAAACCGGAGGCTTCGGTCTGAAGCTCCAGGGATTCGGGGATCAACCCGCGGGGCCGCCGCAGCTCGATCACGGTCTGCCGGCCTCCCGGGCTGCGGGTCTCGGCGCGGCGCTCGATCGTCTCCAGCGGGATACGCACCCGGCGGATGTCCTCCAGCGGCTGCGAGCGCTCGAGACGCAGGCGGGGCGAGAGATAGCCGTCCTCCTCCCCTTCGATCGACACCTCGAGGAGGTCCCCCGGTGCCGGCGCCCAGGCGGAGAGGGGGAAGCGGACGCGCTCGCGGGAGGGATCCTCCAGCCGGAACAGCGCATGGTCGTCCATCAGCTCGAGCGGACCGGTCTCGCGCAGCACGCGGACCGCGAGACGGCGGACGAAGCTCTCGACCGGGGTCTCGATCACCAGGTCCCAGGAACCGGGCTCGGCGTCGTCCGGATCCGGCACCGGCGGTGCGCTCAGCAGATAGCGCTCGCGGTAGACGGGAGGTCCGTCCTCGCGGTCGAGGGTCGTGCGCTCGGTTTCCAGGATCTCCGGCTCGAAGGTCTCTTCGAGGGTGCGCCGGGTCGCCGGGGCGGGGCCCCGGTCGAGGAGGAAGGGGATCTCACGGCCTTGTGGGTCGAAGAGACGCAGGTCGGAAAGATCCGGCCGGCAGGCGGTGAGCACCTCGGCGGGGAGGATCAGCCGGGCCAGCGCGCCGTCTTTCGCATCGGCCGGGGACACCACGGGCGGCGCAGGCTCGAGGAACACCGGCGCCTGCCGCGGTAGCAGCGGCACCAGCCGCGAGCTGTCCGCGGTCGCGGGAGTCGAAATCGCCAGCCCTCCAAGCAGGGCCGCGGAGATCGTGAGGGCGAGGGCGAGACGGTCGAGCAGCCTCATGCGGGGTCCCCCCCGTTGTCGGGTGGCTTCTCGTTTGGCTCCTCGGCCTCGAGAAGCCGCGAGAACCGCTGATACGCCAGCGAGACCCCCAGCAGCGACACCGCCAGACCGACGAAGGAGGCCACGCGGTAGAGGTCCTGGAGCTCCCCCAGGTCGTAGAGGAAGAGCTTGCACAGGGTCAGCATCAGAAAGCCGAGCCCGGTCCAGCGCAGAGCCTTGATGCGGTTGCGGAAACCGAGCGCCAGCAGCACCAGCGCGTAGAGCGCCCAGACCAGGGACAGTGTCAGGTCGCGGGCGGGCATCCGTTGCCAGGCGCGGTCGGTCGAGAAGGCGGTATCGAAGGCGTCGAAGACGGTGAGGTTGATCCAGGCGAAGATCACCATGATGGCGGCAGCGGAGCACAGGATCGCCCCCAGTGGCCGTTGGGCGGCATAGAGAGCCTTCTCCCAATTCCACCGGCGCTCGACCTCGATCGGGGCCAGCAAGCGGGCGCAGGCCAGCAGCGCCGCCGCCGGCACCAGGTAGGTGTACATCAGCCAGTTGAGCACCGGCAGGGCGTCGGCTTCCGGGTAATAGCCGAGCACCGCCGGGTTGAGCACCAGCCGCGCCGTCACCACCGCCCCCAACCCGAGGGCGAACCACTTGAGACCGGGGTGGTCGAGCCGGCGCCAGAGGGCGAGCAGCGCCACCGCCTGGAGCGCCCAGCCGATGGTCACCCACTCCTTGTCCAATTGCAGGGGGATGGCGAGGGCGACAAAGGATAGCGCCACCGCGGAGAGCCACACCTGGGTGCGCAGCCGGGGCTCCGGCTCGAGCCTCGCTGCGCGGGCGCCGAGGGCCGCGCCGAGCGCCAGGGCGCCGAGCAGCACCGGTAGCAGCCCGATGGCGGCGTCCCCCCAGGCGCTCAGCCACAGCTCCTGCAGCGGCAGGAACCACAGCGGTCCAGCGAGGGCGGAGGCGTAGACCGCCCACCGGCTCGACAGCAGACCGCGGCCGGCGAGCAGCGGCCAGAGGGTGAAAAAGACCACCGTGGCGCCCAGCAGCCCCAGCAGCGGGATCGCATCTTCGGACGTGAAGGAGATGTCCAGCGTCCCGACCTGGGCCAGAAGGAGGATCGGCAGGAGGAGGAGATAGAGGCCGCCGGAGCGCATGCGGGTGGCCGCCAGCACCGTGAGGAAGGCGAGCAGAAGGGCGACGGCGGGGAAGCCGAGGGCCGAGTACGGGGCGACGGTGCCGGAGGTCGTCATCGCTTCCAGCGCCAGGGTCACCAGGAGCAGCAACGACGGGGTCGCGGCGGCCCATTCGTCCGGATCCTCGAGCCGGGAGCGCGACCGGCGCCACAGGCTCCAGCCGTGGAAGACGAGGCTCCAGGCCACGGCCACCGCCAGGTAGGGCACGACGGAGGCGTCCGGCCCCCGGTCGGCGTAGAAGACGCAGAGTCCGAGGGACGGCACGGCCACCGCCCACACCGTTCGCCAGCCGGGGGGCGAGAGGGCTCCTTGACGCCAGGAGAAGAGCGCCAGCGCTGCAGCGCCGGTGAACCAGCGGCCAAAGCCGTCCTCGCTCCAGCCAGCGAGAAAGACCAGCAGGAGCAGCGGGAAGCCGACGGCGGCGAGGGCCGGGGCCCAGCCCGGCGGGATGCCCAGAGAGCCGGTCGGCTCCGAGAGAGTGCGGTCTCGCCGATCCAGCTCGAAAGAGGCGTGGAAAATGGCGGTCAGCCCGAGGGCGGAAGCGAGGACCTGCCACTCCAGCCCCGCCTGGTCGACGCCCTCCAACCAGCCTCTCAGCGCGCGGGTCCCCCACACCAGCACCACGGCGAGACTCGCCGCCGCGGCACCGAGCGCCAGGATCGGCTCCCGCTGCACCCGTGACGTCCACACCGCGAGCACGGAAAGGAGACCGACGAACAGGGCCAGCGGCCACAGATCCGCGGTGAGATCGGCGCGGGTGGCGAGATAGAGGACGAAGGTGAAGGGCACCAGCCCGCCGGCGATCTGGGTGAAGCGCCAGGTGGCTCCCTCCGCCGCCAGTTTGCCAACGGGCTTGCCGGGCTCCCGGCCGCGCTGGAGCCAGACGGCGGAGAAGACGAACAGCAGCCCGAACAGACCGAGGATGGCGAGACCCAGGAAGAGCTGACCGGAGGCCATGCGGTCGATGATCCACAGCCCCTGGTAGAGGACCGTGCCGGTGAGGGCCAGCGCAGCCAGCGCCGGCCAGCGCCGTTCCCGGGCCAGCCACAGGAGACCCACGTCGAGCAGCAGGAGGTAGCCGAAAAGGCTCAGCGGACGGTCCTCGCCGGTGGACAGCAGCATGGGGGTGGCGAAGCCCCCCAGCAGCCCCAGCACCGCCACCATCTGCGTGCGGTGGCGCCAGGCGAGCAGGCCGCAGACGGCGGTGATCAGCGCCATCACTGGAAAAGCGACGGCAGACGGGAACAGGTCGTAGAGAGCCCGTCCCGCCCAGGTCGAGGCGTAGAGGATCACGATGCCGGCGCCGGCCACCGCGTTGGCGGTGGTGGGGTAGTCCCGCCGGCGCAGCGTCTCCGAGCCCACGACTGCGACGATGCCGGCCAGAAAGCCCAGGGTCACCCGCACGGAGGGCGGGAACCAGCCCCGCTCGAAGGAGTAGCGGAGGAAGAGAAAGGCGGCGACGATCAACAGCAACCCGCCCACCACCGCCGCGCCGCGGATGCCCAGCCACTGCTCCCAATCGATGCCCGGCGCGGGAGGCTCCGGAGGGGGCGCGCTCGATGGGGCAGCCGGCACCGGCTCCGGTACCATGGGTGGCTCGGGCGGTCCCGGCGCCCCCGCCTCGACGGAGCCGGGCGCCTCCTCCGCCCTGTCCATCTCGTCCATCCCGTCCATGTCGTCCACCGCCTCCGGCGGTCCCAGCCCCGCACCATCCTCGAGCGGCGCACTGGCCTCCGGCCCCGCGCCCACCGCCGGGGCCTCCGAGGTCACCGTCAGAGTCGCCGGAGCCCCCGGGACCCCCGAGATCTCCGGGGCCTCCGGGCTGGCTTCCGGGACCACGGCCGGGGCTTCCCCACCCCGTAGCTCGTTCAGGCTGTGGCGCAGCTCGGTCACACGCGTCGTGAGGGCCTCGACCTGCAGGCCCTGACGCCTTAGCCGGTTTCGCATCTGCACCAGCACCACGATCAGCCATACGACGGCCGCGGGCACCGCGAGAACGACCGCAAAGGCGATGCAACCGATCAGAGTCTCGTCCATGGGAATCCTGCGCAATGTATCAGGAGCCGCCGGGCTTCCGGAGCTCTAAACGTTCGCCGGGGCGTGGATCCCTCAGAGCGGGGCGGCTCTCTGGTACTCTTCGCCGGTGTTTTCGAGGGTACGCAACGAGCTGCGGGTCGCTGTGCTGCTGGGGCTGCCGGTGCTGCTGATGCTCGCGGGCTGCACCGAAAAATTGCCCGACGGTGATCCTGCCGAGCTCCGGAGCATGGAGTCCGAGGCACCCTCGCCGCCCGCCACGCAGCCCGCGGCCTCGCAGCGCGAGATCCCCGGGCCGCTGCGGACCTGTGCCGGCTGCCATTTCGCCATCGTGAGCTCCTGGCTGGACCACGGCATGGCGGGCAGCGTGGGCTCTCTGACCCGTGCCGCGAGCCTGCCGGAGCCGGGGTCGGTGTCGAATCCGATCAGCGGCTGGCGCTACGAGATCTCGGTCCACGGCGGCGAAGCCTGGCTCCTCGGGGTCTCCCCGGACGGCGGGCACCGCGAGCAGCGTCTGGTCGGGCGGCTGGGCGCTGGAGTTTTCGACGTGTCGTGGGTGGGGGAGGAGATCGATCCGATCACCGGCGGCGGCACCGGACGCCTGTTCTTCGCTCCGGTGGAGACGGTCACCGGCCACGGTCTCGCGCTCTCCCCCTTCGAGCTGCACGAAAGCTCGGCGGGGATGGACATGGCCCTCACCGGGGACTGTCTGACGTGTCACACGACCGATCGGGTCCTCGGGCTCGACGGGGCCTCGGTGGCCGCCAACCGGCGCACGGTCTATCCGGGCAACGCCCTGGGCTCCGGCGCCTTTCACCATCTCGACGGCATCGGTTGCGACGCCTGCCACGGCGACACCTCCCGCCACCGGGCGATCGCGACGGGGGAGAGCGAGCCGGGCGCCGGCGAAGGATTGGGCATCCGGCGCATGGCGACCCTGTCGGCGGCCGAGAAGCGGGATGTCTGCGCCCGCTGTCACCTCCAGGGCGACGTGCGTAGCGAGCTGCTGAGCGGGATGGACGACGGCGGCCCGCACCGCGATCGGCCCCTGGCGGGCCAGATCCCGGTGCTGGTGCCGGCCCGCGAGCTGGAGGATTTCCGCTTTGTCGGCCAGACCGAGCAGCTCGCCCTCTCCCTGTGCTTCCGGAGGTCGCCGGAGATGACCTGCACCACCTGCCACGATCCCCACACGGCGGTGCGCTCGCAGGGGCCGGCGAGCTTCGACGCCGCGTGCGTCTCCTGCCATGGGGGAGACGGGGAGGCCGGGAACGGGAGCGCCGGCAGCCATTGCTCGCGCGGGCCGAGCCTGACCGTCGAGGACGTCGCCGGCCGTCCCGCGAGAACCGCAGCCGGCTGCGCCGATTGCCACCTGCGCCGCGCCCAGCCGGTGGACCTGCCCCACATCGAGACCACGGATCATCGGATCCGCCGGCGTCTGCCGCCGCCGGACGGGAGCTCCCCGGAGGGTCCCCGCGGTCTGCCCGCCCACCGCGGCGTGTTGGATCGCGAGGGGCCGATGCGTCTGTATGTGGATCCCCACGACGAGCGGCTGACCGCGGCCCTCGCCAGCCCGGCCGGAGCCACCTGGCGGCGTGGAGTCGAGGCCATGGGGATGGTCAGCCTGGGGCGGCTTGAAGACGCCTTGAAGGGCTTTGCGCGCTTCCCCGATCCCGGGTCTCCCGAGGCGCGCCGGCCGACCGCTCCGGAGCCCCTGGTCCCCCTGGAGACCGAGCCCCTGTTCCATCATCTGCGGGCGGTGGTGCTCCAGGCGTCGGGGCGGTTCGAGCAGGCGCTGGCCGCCTACGACGACGCGCTGGCCCTCGATCCGGAGCGCGCCGAAGCGCGCATGGGGCGGGCACAGCTCCGCTTCCGGCTGGGCGACCTCCAGGGCATGGTGGCGGACACCGAGGAGGTGATCCGGGCCCACCCGGCGGCGGAGGCCCCGTGGCTGTTGCGCGCCGAGCTCGCGTTGCAGCTCCAACGACCGGACATGGCGATCCAGGCGTTCGAGAACGCTGCGGCCCGCTGGCCCTCGAGTCCCCAGATCTGGGCGCAGATCGCGCGGCTGCGCCGCGCTGCCGGCCGTCCCGACGCCAGCGAAGCGGAAGCGCGGGCGGAAGCCCTGGCGCCGGGGATTCTGGCACCCTAGGAGCTTGCTGGACTCACCGTCGGAGCGCCCCGGGAGCGATTTGCACCCCGATTTGCACCTCGGGGTGGACCCTTGCATACTGGGGACTCGGCCAGATCAGGAGCACGGATGAATCGACTCGTCACCTTCCAGCACCAGCGGCAGCTCATTCAGAGGGCGGCCGAGAGCGTTCCGGAGCAGCTCTGGCTCGAAGTTCCGCCCGGCTTCAACAACAACATCGCCTGGAACCTCGGCCACCTGATCACCGTCCAGCAGGCGTTCACCTACCGGCTGAGCGGTCTCGAGATGCTGATCGATCCGAGCTACCTGGATCTCTTCGCGCCCGGTACCTCCCCCGAGGACTGGAGCGAGACGCCGGACATCTCGCGGCTTCTCGGTGAGCTCGGCTCGATCTCCAAGCAGGTGGCGGAGGACTACGAGGCGGGACGATTCGACAGCTTCCAGCAGCACACGACGAGCACGGGCCTGCGACTGAACCACGTCGACGAGGCCATCGCCTTCAACAACTTCCACGAGGGGATCCACGCCGGGATCATGCTCACTCTCGCCCGCTGTCTGCGGGCGGGTCACGGCTCCTGACGGCCGTGTCCGGAAGAGGGTCGTGTCAGGAAGCTGTGAGGAAGCGCGGCGCGGGAGAACGGGGAACCCCTCGCGTCGTACCTCTTCGAGAGGACTGGGAGGTCGCACCGCCTCCCAGCCGCCAAACCTCTGGCCAACCCTATGCGGAAGGAGGGCCTCTTGCGGAACCGCTGGATCTTCGTCTGTTGCCATCCAACTCCCTACCTGCCCCCCCATCTGACGGCGCTCCTGCTCGCCGGTCTCGTCCTCTTGCAGCTCGGAGCTGCGGCTGAAGCGCTGGCCCAGGGCTCTCCGACCGAGCGGGGCCCCCAGGCCCGGCCGCGGTGGCAGTGGCCGGAGAAGGCCGAGAACCTCCAGGAGCTGCCGGAGGACTTCCCGCCGGAGCGTCTCTCGGCGGTGATGCGGGGGTTCACCCGCGCCCTGGGCGTGCGCTGCTCCCATTGCCACGTGGGGGAGGAGGGCGCGCCCCTCTCCTCCTACGACTTTCCCTCCGACGACAACCCCAACAAAGGGCGGGCGCGGGAGATGCTTCGCATGCTCGCGTCGATCAACGAGCACCTGCAGAAGATCGAGCCCAGCGGCGCCGAGCGGGTCAACATGTGGTGTCACACCTGCCACCGCGGCCGGCCGCGGCCGATGACCCTGGGCGATGCGATGACCGAAGCGTACAAGGAGGGGGGCATCGCCGCCGCCGTCCAGGAGTACCGGGATCTCAGGGAGCGCTTCGCCGACCGCGGCGCCTACGATTTCGGAGAGAACAGCCTCAACCGCATCGGCTACGCCCTCCTGGGGGAGGGCGACACGGAGGGGGCCATTTCCATCTTCCGTCTCAATCTGGAGCAGTTCCCGGACTCCGCCAACGCCCACGACAGCCTGGCGGAGGGGTATCTGAAGGCCGGTCGGAAGGAGCTGGCGGAGATCTTCTACCGCAAGTCGCTGGAGCTCGATCCGGACAATCGGAACGCGCTGGACAAGCTGCGGGAGATGGCATCGGGGAGCGACGGACCTCCGGCGGAAGTCTCCGATTCGGATTCCTGAGAGGGTTCCGGTAGCTGGTCCAGCTCTTCCAGCGCCTCGTGGCGCTTCTGCTCGGGCAGCCTTGCGAGGCGCTCCACCCGCCGGTAGAAGGTCGCCAGGTCGCCACCGTGCCGGGCGAGGAGCGCCTCGAAGGCGGCGAGCCAGCGGTGGTAGGGACCGAGCGACGCCAGGCGGCCGTTGTTGAGGGGCTCGGCGGGCTCCACCCCGAGGCGTCGGAGCTGTCGCCGTAGCCCGTCGAAGACCTCCGCTTTGCGCCGTCGTTTCCAGCCGTCGAGACCCAGCGTCTCGAGGTCCGGAGCGTCGCTCGTCTCCGACTTCCCTGTCTCCAATACAGGAGGTACCGCGTCGGCGGCGTAGACTTCCTCCAGCCGGTCGCGGGCAGCGAGGTAGAGCGCCGTGATCTGCTCGTCCAGCCGTTGCCGCGCCCGGTAGCCGGGGCCCGTCCCCTCCTCCCCGGAGCCGGTGATCTCCAGCCAGCGCTCGACTCCGGCCAGCTCGACGGCGGTGGCGAAGGACTCGTTGAACGCCGTGTCGCCGGGGACGTACACCCTGCGGTGGGCCAGCTCGTGAAAGATCAGCCCGGCCAGCCGGGGCTCCTCGTAGTCGAGGAAGGTGGAGAGCACCGGATCTGCGAAATGGCCCAGGGTCGAGTAGGCGGCGCGCCCGTCGACCGCCACGTCGTAGCCTCGCTCGTCGAGGAGGGCGGCGAAGCGCTCGGCGGCCGCCTCGGAGAAGTACCCGCGGTAGCTCACGCAGCCCACCACCAGAAAGCACCACACGACGGGCTGCACGGACAGCTCCGGGGCGGCCACCACCGTCCACACCGCCGCTTCACGGTCGAGATCGGTATAGCGGGTATAGCTCTTGTCGTCGGGGAGCGACAGCTCGCCGACGGCGAAGCGGCGGATCCGTTGGACCAGCCGCAGCCGTTCGGCGAGGTGGGGAGGGGTGGCGGGATCGGCCAGCACGGCGTCGATCGGTCGGCGGTGCGTGAGGACCTCGAGACCGCCGCGAACGGTCCGGGCGTAGTACCCGAGGTGGGCGCAGGCGGTGCCGAAGACCAGCCAGACCGCCAGGGGTCCGAGGAGCGCAGCCTCTCGGACCCGGCGCCTCATTCGTCCCGGGATCCGTCCTGCTCCGCGAGCTTCGCCTCCAAGTGGCGTTCGAGCAACGCGCGATGCTCCGGCTGGAGCTGCGCGAAGCGAATCCCGATCTGGTACTTCCCATCGTCCGAGACCCGGATGTTCCGGACTTCCGCGCGCACCGGCACGATCTCGCTGCCAAGGGCGAGATCGAGCTGGAATACCGTGTGGATCGGATACGGCCGCGCCATCTCGAGCAGCGCGCCTCCCTCGCTCATCTGCAGCGTGCGCGCCACGCCGATGGGAGACTCCGCCCCGAACTCTCCCATCGAAACGAGGTTGATGGAGTCCACTCGCGGGTATTGTCTGCGTTCCATGCCAGCCTTTCCCCGGACGACCTGCCGGATGGTTCAGCGGGGATTGTATCGGGCTCTCCGAGTCCGCAGGGCTGCTTTGGGCTTTCTCATGGGCTCTGGATGCCCGAGCCGGTGGCATGAGGTGCCGCCGGGCTTGCCCTCTTTTCCGCCTTCTCGGCCTGGAGGGATGCGGCCAGCGCTTCCTCTGGAACACCGATCCGCAAATAGAGCTCGGCCGCTCGGTGGAAGTGCTGAGCGGAGGTGCTGTACATCTGCACCGAGAAATGAGCCCTGCCCAGACCCTGTTCGGCAGCAGCACCGGCGGCGATTTGGCCACGGTCCGAGCTTTCCGGCTCCGGGAGACTCTCCAAGGCCTTCTGATAGCAATCGAACGCCAGGCCCGGCAGGCTCGTCTCCAGGTAGAGATCACCGACCGTGACCCAAAGCTCCGGAGGCTTTGGGTCCGGGAACGACCGATAGGCTCGGACCGCGTCGCTGTAGAGGCCCGCGTTGGTGAAGATCCGCCCGACGAGCAGGGCGCGGCTGGAGGCATCGAGCGGCAGCTCGTCCAGGGCCTGCACCTGGGAGGTCACCCGGTTGGACTCCGCCGTCTCCAAACGGCGGATCCGATTTGGGCGCGAGTCGTCCTTGCGCAAGGGCCGGGCGATCCCGGTCCGGGCTCCCACTTCGAGAAACAGAGATTCGCCTGGGGGAAGCTCCGGCTGGTCCTCGGGCCAGGGAATCGAGCACACCGTGCGGCCCAAGCCGAGGGGATCCGGCCGGCAGCCCAAGGCGTTGGCGTCCAGTTCCACTCGGAACGCGATCGCTCCGGTCGCTTCGATTTCGTACTCGATGGCTGTAGGGCTCGCGGTCCACACGATCGTCGGCCGCGCTTCCAGGAGATTGGTGTTGCGGGGGTGGAAGAGAACCGGGATCAAGGGCTCGAGCCAGGGTGCTCGCGTTGGGCGCTCCAAGGTCAGAGCCCCACCCACCCGAATCAGGCGGCCCAGCTCCGGTTGGAGGCTCTTGAAGGTACCGGGCGGCAGCGAGATGCCCCTCTCGCTGGCGGATCTCGCCAGAACCCAGGCTTGCGCCGGCCGGCCGGTTTCCGGACCCTGGAGGTGGATCCAGCGATCGTCGGCGCAGACGAGGCCCAGCTCCGCACCCGGAGGCATCCGGATCTCGGTGAATTCGGAAAGCTCTTGGAGACGCTGGAGGGGCCTGGGGACGAGGCGCGGGAGCCCGGGAGCTCTCTGTCCCGGGGTCTCGTGTGTGCCCGTCACGTCACCCGTCACCTGCGTCACCAGCGCCCGCAGCGATGACCCGTCGAGCCCGACTCCCCCGGCAGGCGTGGAAACGGTGACCGCGACCCAGGTCGCGGCCCACGCAAAGAGGCGTACAGGCTTCGAGGGTTTCCCCACGCTCACCCTTGCGAACCCCCTTCTCCGGAAGCCCCCAGGTTGGGCTCCCAGGGGCAATCCAGCTCGGAGGCCAGCTCTGCGCCCTCGAGCTCCCACGGGGACACTGGAGGTCGGCCGCGATCTCGAAACTGCCCTGACAGGCGCGCACAGGCGCTCACCGGGGCGCCCTTTTCCACTTCCGCTCGGGCCATCCACATCACGATCTCGTCGCGGAGAGTCCAGTCGTCGAGAGCCGCCGTTTCCAGGGCTTTCCGCAGCGGCGCGAGAGCTTCATGCGGCCGCCCCTCAGCCACCAGGGCATGGCCAAGATTCTTGAGCAGCAAAATCTCGTCTTGGCGGTCCGCACCGCTCCGTACGCGGCGCAGCCCGGCCTTCAGCCATCTGCTGGCCTCCTCCGGATGCTGGAGGTCCAGGTACGCGAGCCCCAGCTCGTTGTAGCTCCGCGTGTGCTCCGGATCCAGCTCGACGGCCCGGAGCAGCTCCGGGATCGCTTCCGTGTCGCGTCCGTTCTGCTCGTAGAAGGCTCCCAGGTGGTAGCGATGGAGAGCGCAATAGGGCCGGGCCGCCACCGCCGCACGGTAGTGGTCTGCGGCCCTTTCCGGGGCTCCTTCCCGGTCTTCTAGAAATGCCATCGAGGCGTGGGCGACTGCGAGATCCGGAGCTTGCTCGAGGGCCTCCTCGAGGAGAGCTCGCGCTCTGTCTCTCTCATCTTCGCGGGCGAGCGCCGCCGCTTGGCTCACCTTCTGTCGCAGCACCTCGGACATGCGCTGCTCGCAGGGCCCCAGGGGCGCGGGCCACAGCCCCCAGGTCAGAACCGCCGCCAGCAAGAACGCAGCGAGCCCGGCTCGCATCGGCCACGGGGACGGAGGCCGGTGGACCGCGGCATCCGGGACCCTCTGAAAAAGCACCGGCACGCTCCACTCCGCCCGCGTGGACTCTCGGAAGACCAACCGCTTGCGTGCCTCGCGCACCGCCGTGGCGACCGTCGAGCCGGCCAGCGCCTCGCGATAGAAGGTCGCGCTGAGCTCGAGGGCCGCTACATCGGTGATCGGCTGTTGCATGGCCACCACCCGCGGGATCCCCACCGAGACCAGCGCGCTCGCCACGCTGGCGAGTCCGGCGAACAGCCGCGAAGCCTCTCTCGGATCGAGCTCCCGGCCGGAGCGCGTCGTCAGACAGGCATTGAGAAAAACCAGCTCCAGTCCGAGCCGGTCGGACAGCGCTTGCGCCAGCACCTCCGCCGGGACCTCTTCCGAGTCCCCGGCGGTGGCCGTGAGGTAGAGAAGCCCCTGGTCGGTCGCCAAGCTCAGACCTCCGTGCCCGAGGAAGTGAAGGACGCGGAACGGACGTCGCCGGTCCCGGGCGCTCGTCAGAGTCTCCACAATCCCGGCCAGAGATGCTCGGTGCAAGACCTCGATTCGGAGGCGACGATCGCACTGAGCCAACTCTCGGATCCTCTGCGCTTCCTCCTCGACCGCCAAAGGCTCGGTGTCGCTCGGATTGGACACCGCGAGCAGCACACGGAGACGCGACGGCGGTGGAACCCTCTCGTATGGGCTCTGAACCCGCAGATGGCGTACCACCGAGGTGGTTTCCGACAGCGCCAGGAACCGATAGTGGCGAGAGTCGTAGAGCAGCTCCCAGGGGAACAGGTTGAGAGGCGGAAACTGCGGATCATTGGGGTCGAGCCGCACCTTGATCTGGAGGATCCGGTGGCGCTCGCGAGCGATGGCGAGGCTCTCGAAAAACAGATCCCCGACGTGGCCGCGGAAGAAAGTGTCGAACAGCGACGAGCCGATCTCCCGCGGCGTGGGGGAGGGCGTCTGCGATCTCTCGGAAGCCCGCAGATCCCGCAAGACGGCGCTCTCCGAGACGAGATGGGCACCTCGGTGGATGGCCTCGAGATCGTCCCTGCTCAGCCGCAACGGCCCCCTTTCGGCGTCGCCCTCTCCAGCGAGCTCGCAACGCGCTGCGACCGTGTAGACCGGGTTCTTGTCGTCACCGGACGAACGAATCTCGAGCTCGAAGTCGACGACTGGATCCATGGCCTTCCGGTCCCTGCGAAGGGAGACACGAAAAGCCGCTGAAAGTTGAAAGGCGGCCGCTACCTCGCCGCTATCCCACCGCCGCCAGGTGCGCGTGAAAGGTCTCGGGATCGATATTCGTCCCGCACACGATCACCCCCACCCGCTTGCCGCGCAGGCGCTCGCGGTAGGGGCCCACCAGCGCCGCCGTCGCCGCCGCTCCCGCCGGCTCGACGGCGAGCTTCGCGCCCTCGAAGATCGTCTTCATCGCCCGCCGAAGGTCGTCGTCGGAGACCAGCGCCAGATCGTCGACGTGCTGCTGGCACAGTGAGAAGGTGTACGGTGCGGCGTGGGGGGCACCCAGGCTGTCGGCGATGGTCTGCACCCGGTCGATCGCCTCCGGCTTGCCCGAGGCGAAGCTGCGGCGCATCGTGTCCGCGCCTTCCGGCTCCACCGCCAGCACCTCCGCCTGCGGCTGCGCCAGCTTGATCGCGGTGGAGATGCCGGCGCACAGCCCACCGCCGCCCACCGGCACGATCACCGCGTCGAGGTCCGGCACCTGCCGGGCGAGCTCGAAGCCCACCGTGGCGGTGCCCAGCGCCGTGCGGAACCCCTCGAAGGGGTGGACGAAGGTCCGTCCCTCCTCGCGCTCGATGCGGTGCACCTCGTCAAACGCCTGGTGCACGTCGTCGACCAGCACCACCTCGGCGCCGTAGGCCCGCGAGCCCGCAACCCGTGCCGGGTTGGCGGATTTGGGCATCACCACCTTGGCCGTGGTGCCCAGCGCCCGCGAGGCGTAGGCCACTGCCATCGCGTGGTTGCCGGCGCTCACCGCGGTCACCCCCTGGGCGAGGGTCGCCGGTGGCAGCGCCAGCATGTTGACCAGCGCACCGCGCGGCTTGAAGGTGCCGGCGTACTGGAACAGCTCGAGCTTGAGAAAGACCTCGGTCTCCGCTCCCACGAGCTCCTCGATCTCTCGTCCTCGCCAGCGCCAGACGGGGGTCTCGCGCACCCGGTCGCCCAGGCGCTCGCGGGCGTCGCGGATCTCTTCGAAGGTGGGGGGACGGTCGGGGGTGTCGGGCGTGGCAGGGGTGGCAGGCATGGCGGCAGGTATCTTACCGCTGAGCCCGAACGCGGTCCGTAGGGGCCGACCGGCGTGTCGGCCCGCAGCGTTGCGGGTTCGGAGGACCGCTGCCGCTACTGCAAGCTGAAGTTCACCGTCAGGTTGTAGTACACAGGCACCGGCTCACCGTTGCGCGTCGCCGGCTTGAACTTCCATTGCAGGACCGTCTCGACCGCCAAGTCGGCCAGCCCCATGGGCAGAGGCTTGAGGATCACCGGCCGGGTCACGTTGCCCTGTCGGTCGACGATCACTTGCAGCATCACGACCCCCTGGATCCGCGCCTGTCGCGCCTCTTCCGTATAGCCGGGACGCGGTGCGTGGAGCTTGACCGGCGCCAGGACGTCACCGCCCACCTGGGCCACGTCGCCGAGCGAGGGCCCCGGGGGACCGTCGGGGATCTCCAGGTTGAGCTCGCCGATCGGGAGGTCGTAGTCCAGATCCGGCAGCTCGACCGTCATCTCCCGCACCGGCTCCGGGTCCTGGGGCGTGGGGTCGGGGATCGGGATCTTCTTGCGCTTCTCGTCCGGGATCTCCCGTTGCGGCGCCGCCTGGGGTGGCCGGAAGCGCACCTGTTGGATCACGTAGGCCTTTTCCTTGGCCGCGGCGGTCACCTCCATCGGCTGGAAGAAGCTCGGCAGATGGACGAAGAACAGCACAACGTGGAAAACGATCGCCACGGCGAAGGCCCGACGCAGGTTGCGCCGGTCGTCCTGCATCTCGCTCAGGATGTGAGCGTAGGCGAAGTCGTGCCGCGGGTCCTGGGGCGCACGCGGATCCCCCGGCGAACCACCGGAGGCGGCGGGAACCGCCGACAAGGGTGGCGCCGCCGACCCGCCGGGCCGTTCCTCGGGTGACTCTGCGGAAGGAGGGTCGAGGACGGCGGTGTCCGTGCGGCTGTCTGCCGGGTCAACGTCGAGAAGAGCGTGGGGATTTGTCATCGGAACGTCGAGAAACCGTCGTCCGGTTCTCTATACAATGCCTCCGTCATGAGATACGGGGCGAAGGTCGGCTCGTTGCAACGGTGCCGCAGGATGGGGGCGCGGCACCTTCACCGGTGGAAACCTCTCGAAGGCCCGGCCGATTCCCTGCGGCGCTGGTTCCGTGCCGCGTCGCGGCGCTCGTGGCGAGCCGGAATTGCGCTTCTGACGCTCGCTTCGGTGGGGCTGCTCGGCTGCCCGCGCGCGGCTGAGCCGCCGCCCGAGGGCACGCCCCGGCTGGTGCTCTTCCTGGTCGTCGACCAGATGCGGGCCGACTACGTCGAGCGCATGGATCCCCTCTTTACCGGCGGTCTGCGCCGTCTGCTCGACGAGGGGGTGCTCTTCACCCAGGCCCACCACGACCACGCGGCGACCAACACCGCGCCGGGCCACGCGGCCCTCGCCACCGGACGCCACCCGGGGCCCGCCGGCATCGTCAGCAACTGGTGGATGGATCGCACTGAGAAAGACTGGGCCTACTGTGTCGGCGACGACCGCTACGACACCTCGCCCGCCCATCTACTGGTCCCGGGCTTCGGCGACTGGCTCCAGGAGCGCTATCCCACCGCCCGGGTGGTGTCGATCAGCGGCAAGGACCGCAGCGCCGTCCTGATGGGCGGCTGGAACGCCGATGGCGCCTTCTGGTACGACAAGGACACCGGCGGCTTCACCACCAGCTCCTACTACGACACGCCCGAGTGGCTGGAGGAGCTCAACGAGGAGCACGTGGCCGACAAGTGGTTCGGGCAGCTCTGGGCGCCGGAGGACCTGGACGAGGAGACCGCCCGGCAGCTCGACATCGTCGATCTCGACGAGGGACCCTTCGGCCGCCGCATTCCGCACTTCGTGGGCAGCGCCACGCTGGGACCGAGCGAGAGCTTCTACGGGGCCCTCTACGAGACGCCCTACCTCGACGAGCTGACCGGCCAGTACGTCCGGCGGCTGCTGGAGACGCAGGACCTCGGGCGCGACGAGGTGCCCGATCTGCTCGCGGTGTCTTTTTCCTCCCTCGACACCGTCGGCCATGGCTACGGCCCCAACAGCCCGGAGGTCGTCGACGTCCTCCTGCGCCTCGATCGCATCCTGGAGGACCTGCTCCGCCTGGTCGACGACACCGTGGGGTTGGAGAACGTCGTCATTTCGCTGTCCTCGGACCACGGTGTGGCGCCGCTGCCGGAGCTGGCGCACCAGCGCGGAAGGCCGGGCCATCGCATCGACAGCGTGGACATCCAATGCATCCAGCGGGCGGGCCGTGAGCTGATCGAAGAGCTCGGCGTGGACCCCTGGATCGACGGCTCGCGCACGCTCGACCCCGAGGTGTTGGAGGAGGAGGGGTTGGAGGCCGACGACGTCCTCCGCCGGGCGAAGGCATTGGTGAGCGAGTGTCCGATGGTCGAGAGAGCCTGGCTCTCCTCCGAGCTGGAGGCTCCCGTCTCCGGGGAGCTGTCCGAGGTGGAGCGCCGCTACCGGAACAGCTATCACCCGGAGCGCAGCCCGGACCTGGCGATTCAGCTTCGTCCGCTCGATGTGCCGTTGACCGGCTGGCAAACCGGTCACGGCTCGGTCTACGACTACGACAGCCACGTGCCGCTGCTCATCCGCCGGCCTGGAGGAAGCATCGGCCGCATTCACGACCCGGTGCGCACCGTCGACCTGGCACCCACGTTGGCCGAGCTGGTGGGCATCCCGGTGCCCGAAGGCGTCGACGGGGTCAGCCTCGCTCACCGTCTGAGTGCCGCCGAGGCCCCCCGGGTCGGGTCGCGATAGGCGCAGCCCCCGCCTGTTGTCTCCAACTGGCCAAATCAAGCGATTGGGCGAGTCATGTTAATATGGCGCGCTCTACATCCCCACGTCTCGCGGAGGAAGCGGGAGATCGTCATTCTTGGACTGTCATTCTTGGACGGGGAGGCCCTCGGTATGGAACGCACCAGCACGGCGCGCTGCAGCGTCCACGACGCTCTCGAGCACGGATCCAACGAGCGGTCCAACCCGGCTCCGGACGGCGGCCGGAGGTTTCGCGGTGCCTTTGCGAGGTATTGGCTCCCGCGCCTACGGCCCTTCGCCGTGGCGGCGCTGGTTTGCGTGCTCTTCCAGGTGTTCACCCCCTGGCGGTACGCCGAGGCGCAAGCGATGCCCAGGCTCCCGCGGTCCGGCACCGGGTTCACGATGCCGGAGATCGGTGAGCAGCTCGGTCAGGCGGTGCGCCGGACCCGGGAGGCCCTCGACCGGCTCGACACCGCCTCCGTGCAGTCCCTGACCGGCACTGCTGGCCTCGGTGAGGCCACCGAGAGCTGTTCGGCGGCGTTCGACACGCTGGAGGCGATCGACGGCGAGATCCTGGCCGCGTACGAGCTGATCACCGACCATATACGCAGCGCCGGGCTCGGGGCCGAGATCCGGGCTCGTCAGGCTGCCGCCGAGAAGGCCTACCGCGAGAGCTTCCAAGCGCTCCGACACGAGGTCCGGGAGACCCTCCGGCTGGCGCGGGAGCAGGTGCGTGCGAGCGAGCGTGGGAACCGGAGCCAGGCGGCCGCACGCAGGACCGAGGTGGGGGCGCACGCGGCCCGGGCCGACGGCCTTCTGGCCGAGATGGTCACGCCTCCGCAGCAGGTGTCCCTCGACCCCGCCAACCTGCCCCATCGCAACCTCGAGCTCGAGCCTCGGGAGCCCCGCTTGGCGCCGGAGGAGTTCGACGAGATCTCGGCCCCGGCGGTGGCGGTGGACGGGTCCGCCCGCCGGGCCATGGCTCCGGTTCTGAGCTTCGACGCCACTGCCGCGCCGCCGGGCCCCGAGGACCTCGCCGAGACCGTCGAGGTCCAGCTCTCGCCGCAGATCCAGGAGCTGGCCGAGAGCCTCGGCCGGGATCCTCTGGCGATCTTCGACTTCGTCCACAACGAGATCGAATTCACCCCGACCTTCGGCTCGATCCAGGGTGCGGACTCGTGTTTGCTCACCCGGCGCTGCAACGCCTTCGACACGGCGTCGCTGCTGATCGCCCTCTACCGCGCCTCGGGGATCCCCGCCCGCTACGCCCTGGGGACCATCGAGGTGCCGATCGACGAGATCCGGGGGCTCGCCGGGGGCTTTGCCGACGCGCGCTCGGCCCTCCGGCTGATCGCGTCGAGCGGTACCCCGGTGATCGGCGTGGGATCCGACGGCGAGCCGACGTCGGCTCGCATGGAGCACGTCTGGGTGGAGGCCTTTCTCGACTACATCCCGTCGCGCGGCGTACGGCAGGTCGAGGGAGATACTTGGGTCCCTCTCGATCCGAGCTTCAAGCAGAGCGACTTCATCGATCCGTTCGACGCCCTCGGCGCCCTCGACTTCGATGCCGATGGATTTCTCACCTCGCTCCTTAACGGTGCGCAGATCGACCCGACCGCCGGCATCATCCAGGCTCTCGACCTGGTGGCCCTCGATGCCGGGCTCGCCGACCTGGAGCAGCAGATCGGGGCTCTGGCTGCGTCCCCCGAGGCCCCTGACACCGCCCGCGAAATCCTCGGCGGACCCCGCATCGAGCCGCAAACGCTGCCGGCGTTGCCCGGTGCGCTGCCGTACCGGGTCCTGGTGCGCGCCGGCCAGCTCGCCGAGCTGCCGGCGAGCCTCCGCCACCAGCTCCGCGTCGAGGTCGCCAGCGGCTTTTTCGGGCTCACCCCGGGTCTGGTCCACACGGCGCCCCTGCCCGCCCTCGCCGGCAAGCGGATCACCCTGAGCTACGTTCCGGCCTCCGAGGCCGACGAGGCGACCCTGGCGTCGTTCCTGCCGGCGGGGACGGACATCTCGGTGTCCGACCTGCCCACATCGCTGCCGGCGTATCTGCTGGAGATGCGCCCACAGCTCAAGATCGAGGGCGAGGTAGTGGCCACGGGCGCAGCGGCGACCCTGGGTACGACGGGTCGCTTCCGGCTGTTTTTCGACGGTCCAGGAGCCCCGACCCGGGCGGTGGACAATGCGATCACCACGGGCTCGTACAGCGCCCTGGTGCTCAACCTCGGACAGATCGAGAGCCCCGAGCCGAGGCAGCAGCGGATCCAGGCTGTCTTCGAGGAGCTGCAGAGCGAGGATCCGAGCGGGGTCGATCGGGACGACGCCTTCGGCGAGCTTCTGCACCTGGCCGGGGTTCTCTACTGGCTCGACGTCGAGATTGCCGAGCGGGCCGCTGCCGGCGACACGCGGGTGGCGTTCTCGCGCCAGCCGTCCGAAGGGATCTTCGCCTTCGACTTTCGGGTCGAGACGATTTTTGGTGCGCCCCTCAGAGTCTCTCCCGGGTCGTTCTTCACCGACGTCGATTCCAACGTGTTTTCGGCCGAGTCGCTCGACGGCGAGCGCCAGCGCGTCCTGGACTTCGCGCTCGCCTCCGGAGTCTCCGGCTCACGTGCCGAGTCGGTGATCTGGGATGCGCTGCTCAACCCGACGCAGACCGGCCGGGGCATCACCGCGATGGCCTATCTGGAGGCCGCCGCGCGGCGGGAGATCCCGATCTTCAGCATCGATGCCGACAACGTGGCCACCGCCCTGCCTCAGCTCGACGTCTCAGCGGCGGTGGCGCAGGACGTGGCGAATGCGGTCAACGCCGGCCGGGTGGTCACCATTCCCCAACGGGCCTTCGAGCTGGACGGGTTCAACGGCGTCGGCTACGTCGTGCTCGACCCCGTCACCGGCTCCGCAGGCTACCTCATCAGCAGCGGTCTGGCCGGCGGGGCCTTCACCTTTGACGATGCGCTCGGTTTGCTCTTCGACATCGCCTTCAACATCACCTTGACCCTGGCCGCGGAGGTCTTTCCGGCGATCGCCATCGCGCTCCTCCTGATCGGTATCGTGACCTTCTTGCTCGGCGTCGTGATCGCGTTGCTCAATGCTGCCGCGCGGATTCGCGCCAACCCGAACCTGAGCCAGGGGGAAAAGGTCGCCATCATCGTCGGAGCCGTGACCCAGGTCTTCCTGAGCTCGTTGTTTTTACTGGCGGGAGGTTTGAAGCTCAGTCTCCGAGCCTCGATCACGTTGGATATCGCCGGGCCGCTGACCAACTCCGCGGTGAGCACCACCGTCAACTTCATCGTCGGGGACACACCGCCACCGGGTCTGGCGGCCCCCACCGGGCCGGTCACGGCGGGGCTCGGGCTGTGGAAGCTCCTTGCGGGCACCGGTGCGAGCCCGCCCCCGGGTCCCTTCCTTCCCCATCTGTCTGCACCCGCAGGTTGACGGAGCGCCCTTCACGACGGAGACCGATTTCCAGGACACCACGCCCAGAGCGCAGCAAGGAGCCGGCCATGGACGATCGACAACCACGACGCAGCCCCAGGCGCCCCAACCTCAAGCGCCGCATCCGGAACCCGGGCTCCCTTTTCGGCCCCCGGGCCGGTGTCTTGGCGGCGTGGCTGGTCGGGGCGTGCTTGACGGCCGTGCCCCTGACGGGGCAGTCTCTCGACGCCGGCGTCGGCTTCTTGGTAACCGGCCAGCGGACCGACGGAAGCTGGGGCAGCGACCAGGTCCGCGATCTCCATGCCACCAGCGAGGCGCTGCGCGCCCTGCAGGTACTGGGCCGCGAGCCGGCCTCGCGCTCCGCCGCAGCCGACTTCCTCGAGGCCGAGCCGGTACTCGACACCGACGACCGGGCACGCCGCCTGGTCGTCCTCGCCGCCGAGGGCCGCGACGGCACTGCGCTGACCGACGCGCTTCTCGCCGCCACCCTCCCTAGCGGTGGGTGGGGTCTTCTGCCCGGCTTCTCCCAGGATGTCCTCGACACCGCCCTCGCCCTCCAAGCTCTCGCCGGGAGCCCGGTCGACGATCTCCTGGTCTTCAACGCTCTCAACCGCCTCCTGGCGCTCCAGCGGGACGACGGCGGATGGCCGTGCGTCGACCAAGGAGACAGCGAGATCTTCTGCACCAGCCACGTCCTCCGCGCCCTGGTGCCGTTCCGCGGTCTCTTCTTTCTCGATCCCGAGATCGAGGCGGGGGCGGCGTTTCTCCGCGCGCAGCACCAGCCCGAGGGCCGATTCGGCCCCGCCGGCCCCAACGCGGTCATCCACACCGCCATCGCCTCGCTCGCCCTCGGCGCCGTGCCGGCCTTCACCGACGAGGTGGGCGCTACCCTCGGCTTCCTGGCCGGCAGCCAGGGGACGGACGGTAGCTGGGACGGCGATGCGTACGCCACCGCGCTCGCCTTGCAGGCGGTCGAGCGACTGAGTGCCGTGCCCTTCTGCGGCGACGGCGTGATCAACCGGCTCGGCGAGGCGTGCGACGGCACCGACCTGCCGACCCTTTCCTGCGCCGACGTGGGGCAGGGCACCGGCACGCTCGCGTGCAGCTCCCAGTGCACCTTCGACACCTCGGGCTGCTCGCAAGCCGCCGTCTGCGGCGACGACCTGCGCAACCAGCTCTTCGAGACCTGCGACGGCACCGATCTGGCAGGGCGGACCTGCCAGAGCTTCGGCTCTTCCACCGGTACGCTCGCTTGCAGCGCCGACTGCACGGCCTTCGACGACAGCGGCTGCACCGAGGCGCCGCTGTGCGGCGATGGCGTGATCAACCAACCCGGGGAGCTGTGCGACTTCTCGGACCTGAACGGCGCCACCTGCGAGTCCCTCGGTCTGGGCGCCGGACCCCTGACCTGCGACCAGGACTGCACGTTCGACGTCAGCCAGTGCAACGCGTCCCAGACGGAGGTCGACAACGCCGGGCGGGAGTTTCTCGTCGGCTTTCTGCGGCCCTTCCAGAACCTGGGTTTGGCGGCGCTCCACCTGACCAGCAAGGTGCCGACCGCCGTGACCATCGAGTACCCGGTGAGCTCGCCGACCCTGGTCGAGACGGTCGAGCTGATCCCCGGTGAGATCACCGTCTTCAACCTGCCCTCGTCGGTCCACACCGGCTGGGTGGCCGGCAGCGTGCGCAACAATGCTGTGCGCCTCACGGCCCCCGAGGAATTCGTGGCGTATCTTGTGAACCGCCAGACGGCCACGTCGGACGCCGCCATGGCGCTACCGGTCGACGCCCTCGGGACCGACTACTTCGCGACCACGTTCCGCGCTCGCTTTGTCATCGGAGCCTCGGACTTCCCACAATTTCTGGTCATCGCACCCTTCGACGACACCACGGTGCGCATCTCCCCGACCACGCGGCTCGCGGGCTCTCCCTCGGGAGCGTTCACCATCACCCTCGACCGGGGTCAGGGCTTCCGCGGCGAGGCGCTGTTCCGCGGCGCCGATCTCACCGGCTCCCGGCTCGAGGCGGACCGCCCGGTCATCGTCTTCAACGGCGACGTGTGCGCCGAGGTGCCCAACAGCGCCCGGGCCTGCGATCACCTCTTCGAGACCGCGCACCCGGTGCGCAGTTGGGGCACCACCGCGCTGGTCACCAACCTGCCGAACCGCCCCGGTGGCTCAATCTACCGCGTGGTGGCTTCGGAGAACGACACTGTGGTGTCCCTCGACGGGGTGGTCCAGGGGACGCTTCAGCGCGGGCGCTTCCTCCAGCGGGGGCCGCTCGCCGGCAACCACGTCTTCTCCGCCAACCGGCCGATCTTCGTCAGCCAGTTCATGACCGGGGACACCAGCCCCGGCGCCATCGACGGCGACCCGGCGCTGGCGAATATGATCCCGCCCGACCAGTATCTGGAGGAGTACACCTTCTCCACCGTCGGCGGTGCCCAGTTCAGCAGCCACTTCCTCACCCTCACCGCGCCGGACAGCTCCCTCGGCTCGGTGCTTCTCGACGGGGCGCCGATCGATCCCACCGCCTTTTCGCCGGTGGGGAGCTCGGGCTTCTCCAGCGTCGTCCTGCCGCTGGCCGAGGGAAGCCACACGACCTCCTCGCCGGAGCCCCACGGCATCACCGTCGAGGGGCTTAACGTCTTCGACTCCTACATCTATCCCGGCGGCGCTCGCCTCGCCGTGGTCAACCCCTTCTGCGGAGATGGCCTGGTCAACCAGGTCTTCGAGGAGTGCGACGCCAACGACTTCGGGGGCGCCTCGTGCGCCGGCTTCGGCTTTGCGGCGGGCTTCCTCCAGTGCACCACCGCATGCGCCATCGACACGTCCCAGTGCTCGGGAGTGGGCACGCCCGACCGCGACGACGACGGCTTCCCGGCCACCGACGACTGCGACGACTTCGATCCGGAGGTGAATCCGGGTGCCACCGAGATCCCCGGTAACGGCGTCGACGACGATTGCAACCCCGCCACCCCCGACGTGATCCCGGACGGGGTGCTGACCTGCACCCTGGTGGCCGACCGCGTGAGCTACACGGTGGCCGACCTGATGCGCTTCGAGGCGGTGCTCACGAGCACCGATGCGGCGAGCTCGCTCACCGGTCTCGACGCCTCGTTGGAGGTCCTCGACGCGACGATGGGCAGCGTTCTCTCCGAGAGCCAGGAGCTGGCTCCGATCGTGCCGGGGGCGCGGGTGGAGCAGAGCTTCACCCTCTCCGCGGCCGAGCTGCTGCCCGGGGATTACGAGGCGCTGCTGCGGATCACCGCCCGCGACGAGCCCGTGACCTCGTGCGCCGTGACCTTCGCCGTCGACAGCTCGGCAGCCACCGGCGCCGGGCTCACCGGAACCCTGACCGTCGACCCGAGCGAGGTCAACGCCGGGGATCCGAGCGACGCCACCTACACGGTCACCAATGGGGGCAACTCGGCGCTGACCGATCTCGGGCTGCGGGTGCTGTTGGTCGATCCGAACGTGGGCGGAATCCTGGCCGAGCTGACCGACGCGACCACTCTGGGCGCGGGGGAGAGCTTCACCGCGACCCAGCAGCTCTCGACCATCGGGCTCACCCCGAAGAGCTATCTGGTGGTGCTGCTGGCCGTGCTACCCGAGACCGGGACCGAGCAGACTCTCGACACCGCGGCGCTGACCGTGGTCAACGAGCCGCCGGACTGCTCCCAGGCGGTCGCCGCTCCGGACAGTCTGTGGCCGCCCGACCACGGCTTGGTCGAGATCGGCATCGACGGCGTCACCGACCCGGATGGCGACCCGATCACCTTGATCGTGCTCGCCGTCTTCCAGGACGAGCCGACGAACGGGCTGGGCGACGGCGATACCTGCCCGGACGTCTCGGGTCTCGGCGGCTCGCAGGTGTCGGTGCGCGCGGAGCGCTCGGGGACGGGGGACGGCCGCGTCTATCGCGTCGTCTTCCTGGCCGACGATGGCCGCGGGGGCACCTGCGAGGGCGAGGTGACCGTCTGCGTTCCCCACGACCGCAGCGGTCGCAGCGCCACCTGCGGCGACCAGGGTGCGGAGCTCGACTCAAGCTTCTGCCCGTAGCGCCTGGGTCTGACGGCTCAGGGAGGAGGAAGCATGCAGTGTACACAGGTCCTGTGCAAGCTCACCGTAGCCCTTGTCGTCACCGTGGCTGTCCCGTTCTTCGCACGCGCCGAAGGACCCCCGGCGGACATCCCCTTGGAGCTCTTGATGGATCAGGAGGCGGTCACGACTCCGGCACCATCGGCCGTGCCCGAGGAGCTCGAAGACCTGCTCGGAGAGGAAGTCCAGATGGCCACCGTGTGCACGGAGAAGTGCCCCGGGAGCCTCCTCTTTGGCATCCCTCCATACACTCCGAATTGCTCCAACACCTGCACCCCTTGCTACGAGAACGGGAGGATCTGCGGCTTCCTCTGCGACGGGTGGGGTTTGCAGTGCTTTCCGCAGGGGTGTACCCATCCGAGCTGTTGACGGGGCAGGGCTCCGACGGGTAGTCCGGCAAGGTGGAGCCTGCCCCGGAGGCTCGCATCCGCGTAATGCCCTCCTTCGCTCCAGGATATAGATTGACAAGAAAGTCCGTGGCCTTTTCGAGCGTAAAGGTGCTCCCCACGGGTGGCCACGAGGTGACGTCCGAGCCGTCCTTGTGATTTCCCACCAGCGTCCCGCGGCTCTCGCGGGTCAACGGTCGCGCCGGCGGTGTGAAGGATGAAGGTTCCGTAGGCTTGCGTCGTGGCGAAAAGTACGGAGCCCGGGACCTGCTCGGTCTTGGTGATTACCAGTGGGCGGTCGTCGATGTTTCGATGCAACTTGCCCTGCTGTGCGGTTAGAGGCACGAGAGCCACGAAGAGGAAGATGATAGCTAGGGTGGTGAGCCGTTTCATGGTCGGTCCTCCGGGTCAATGTGAATGGTGAGCTCCGCGATCCGGCCCTCGGAGGCACGGAGGTGGAGGCGGCCGCCGGGTGACCCCGGGTCACGCCAGCGGTACTGCGCGTCGACGGCGTCCTCCTCCTCGCCTTTCACTTCGTCGAGGACGAGCTCGTCGTCGGGTGGATGAGCGGCGAAAGCTCCTGCGATCTCGCTACGGCCACTGAAGGGGCCGAAATCGCGCGGAAGACCACGAAATGAGAGCTCGCCATCGTGGGCAAAGAGCTCCACCAAGGGCGCAAAGTCTCCTATTCGCACGCCTCGGTTGTGCGCTTCGATGTACTGGCGCAACAGATCTTCGCTCATGGCGGCTTTTGCCTGCTAGTTTTGAGCAGTATCTTAACAACCTCCCTCCCGTCAGGGAGATGGCCGGGCATGGGCAGTCACCACCACGCAAACGCGGTCGGCCGAGAGGGCCTTGTAACCCCAAGGAGCTGGCACAGCGACGGAGCGTTGCGGTCAAGCATGGCGCTCGTCTCTCCGGACGCGCCCTCGGCGCTTGCAGTGCAACCCGCCACCGTCCAGCTCACGACTCGCCGGGAGGACGGCTCGCAGGCGACCCTGTAGCACGGCGTCTACGAGGTGCTGCTCGCCGCTCTGCAGGCGGCAGCGGAATTCTCCCTTCCGGCCCCGGATATTTCGTCATGCGGACGCTGCGATCGCTCATCGGACTTGCCCCCCGGGGGCAACGGGGGCAAGCGCCACAGAAGGGGCGCAGCGGGACAGCCGATTGTCGTAATCGCTCTGGCGGTGGGCTGACGGCGCGCGGGTGAGTGGGCGGGCGTGCGCGATCAAGGCGAAAGGGGATTCGTTGCGACTTCAGCAACCAGCCAGCGCCGGAGGCGCGTCCGGAGAGAGCCCGGGGCGTGAGCCCCGGGAAACAGGATCCCCCGACTCCACCCGAACCCCGAAGGGGTGGCAGGATGGGTGACCCTCTCCTCAAAAAATCAACCCAACAGGTAGCGTTCATCGAATTCCACACCGTGTTTCCTCAGCAACGCCATGTACTCCTCTCGGAACGTCCGCTTCCGATGGTGCTCGGGTTGCCTTGCGATGTAGCGTCGCACGCCGGAAGCCTGAGATTCGCTGACGGAGAAAGCACCGTACCCAGCTTGCCAGGCGAACCGCTCGCCATCGTCTCGACCTTCGTTGATCCAACGAGAGGAGTTTGCCTTGAGCTTGCGCACCAGCGAAGCCAAAGCGACATCCGGGCGGAGACGCACGAGTAGATGGACGTGATCCGCCACGCCACCGATGGCGAGCAACCAACAACGCTCCGAGCGCACGAGACCGCCCAGGTAGGCGTAGAGAGGTTCTTGAAGGTCGTCCGAGATCCGGGCTTCTCGGTTCTTGGTGCTGAAGACCAGATGGACGAGCAACTGGGTGAGGGTCGAGGCCATAGGGTGAGAGAGTTTACTCTTCCGTCACCCCACCTGCCGCCCCTTTGGGGCTCATTCTCTTCAATCGGCCTACATTCCCCGGGCTTGCGCCCGGGGCTCTCTCCGGACGCGCCCTCGGCGCTTGCAGTGCAACCCGCCACCGTCCAGCTCACGACTCGCCGGGAGGACGGCTCGCAGGCGACCCTGTAGCACGGCGTCTACGAGGTGCTGCTCGCCGCTCTGCAGGCGGTACCGGAATTCTCCCTTCCGGCCCCGGATATTCGTCATGCGGACGCTGCGATCGCTCATCGGACTTGCCCCCGGGGGCAACGGGGGCAAGCGCCACAGAAGGGGCGCAGCGGGACAGCCGCCGGTCGTAAGCGCTTGGAAATGGGGGAGATCTCTGGAGCCGACGATCGGATTTGAACCGATGACCTGCCGCTTACGAGGCGGCCACTATTCCATCTTCTGTTGCCTTTAACCTGCTCATTCGAAACAGGTTATAGTGTTCAGTGAGGTGGAAAAAATTGCTCGGTGGCAAGTCGGTGGCAACCTCTCCTCACAGTGTCCCTTTACTGCAGAGGCGGCAGGGCATGGCGCAACTGCCAATAGGTGATCCCTGGCACGACCATTTGCGGCACGCAGTCGGCAACAGTGTCGAGAAGCCGTTCGCCAATTTGAACTCCCGCCCAGAGTCCGGTGACGCCAACGAGAGTCATGAGAATAGCGAGGACCAGCGCAATGGGATGCTTAGCGGTGGGCGCAATCCAATGGCCTACCCAAACGAACACGAACGAACCGAGACAGGACTTGATGAGATTGACCCAGAACAGGGGCTCCGTAGGATTGAAGAGGGTATAGAAGAGCCCAGCCGCCACCTCGATAGCCAACGAAGCTGCCAACGCTCCTGGGAGGACAGCCACCCACCTAAGAGTCTGCAGCACGATCTTCTTAGATTTCATAACGTTTCCGCCTAGCGCGTTTCGTTATCCTACCTAACACCACCGCTCGTGTCAGAGACACATCGAAGGTGGGGGGAGGGGGTGGGGGGCTTAGGATTTTGGAGCCCCCCGGGGGTGCCCCCGGTGGCCTGGCGGCGGTGAGCTGCTACCAGTCGATGGACTGGACGGCTTGGGCTCTTTCGTCGGGGCTGATGCTGTCTAGGTAGGTGGCGGTGGTGTTTAGGCTGGCGTGGCCGAGCTGGGTTTGAATGTGGCGCACGTTTACCCCCCGGCGCAATAGGGCGGCGGCTCCTGAGTGACGCAGGGCGTGCGGGTGGACTCGCTTGTCGATCCCCGCTGTCTCCGCACGGCGTCTCAGCATCGCTCTCACGTCGCGCGCGTTCAACGGATCGCCGGGGCGTAGGCTCTTCCCTCTCGAGATCGTGCAGAGGTAGGGCGACTTGGCGCCCAGGCGGAGCTGTCTCCGGCGATCGCTCCATGCCTCGAGGTGAGGCCGGGCGGCCGGGTGGATCGCCGCCACGCGGTGCCTGCTGCCCTTGCCTACCACCGTCACCCGCAGGTCCTCCAGGTCGATGTGGTGGGGGAGGAGGCTCAACGCTTCGCCTACGCGGAGCTGTGCCCAGTACAGCAGGGCGATGAGCGCACGGTCCCGCAGGCCAGACGGTGCCCGCCTCGAGGCCGCGTTGATGAGCAACGCGACCTCTTCGGCGGTGAGGAGCTCGATCGGTTTCTTGCGGCGCATCAGGCGGTCTCTCCCTTGGCGAAGCACGCTGCCTGTTCGAGGCGCTCGATTACAGGCCCGAGGTCGCCGACGTCTGCCCAGCCGGGGCCGCCGTCCGCCTGGACTCGGTCTCCATGTTTGAGCAGGGCGGCTTGAAGCTCTTCGATCAGCTCCTGTGCGCGCCGCTGGCGCTGACAGTAGGCTTTCATCTCCGGGCTGGACATGGTGCGTTTCCTCCGTCGTTGTGGGTAGTCATGCAGAACTACGGTCCACCCGACGGTCTATTCCGAATAGCACCGATTATAGATAGATTCGGTGGTATATGGTGCTACGTTTCGAGGTTGTCAGGTAAACGGTGCTATTTGATGCTCTGGCGGGCGGTCATCGAGGGGCTTTGGTGACCGGCTTCTGGGGTGCCGTGATGTGCCCCAGGTCGCGGTGTTTGGCGGGCTCGAGGCCGGTTGGATTTTCGTTTGTGGGCTTGGGGTCGCCCGCGGGGGGCCGGTCGAGACGGATGTCGACTCCGCAAACGCCCGGTTTCTGGGGCTCAATCCGGCGGCGGAGCCCCCTCCATAGCAAGGGAAGGGAACAAGGGTTTCCTGGTGCCGCCCCGGGGTGCCGACTCGGCCGCCTTCAGAGGTCGTCCCGCAGCTCTTGCAGGGCCACCTCAGCGACCAACTCCCGCGCCTTCTCCTTCCCCAACTGCTCTTGGGCTTGAGACAGAGCCACGGCCCGCACGTACTCGGATAGCCCCACCCCTCTCTTCGCAGCCGCCGCTTCCAGCACGGCCCACTCGGCGGGGTTGAGGCGAATACCAAGAGCCTTGTTTGCCATGGTGACAGTCTAACCAGCGGCAAAACTGCCCGTCAAACAATCTGGTGTGAATAGACTGGAGTGCAAAGTCGTACTACAGATCTGGAAGCCGCGGGGTCTATCCCTGCAATCTGACAGCGGCCCCGGCCGGTGCACGAACACCAGACCGGAGCCTAGCCACCCATGGAGGTGAGTCCATGAGCGACCGCTCACAGTCTATCCCTATCAACCCCCACACCTGTTTGTTCACCCGCACCGGGCTGTTGACCTTGCCACCCGAATGGCGCCTGCCCATGGTGCACATCGGCGAAGCTCTCTACCAGATTGGCCTGGAGGTCTTCGGCATCACGCCGGAGGCCGAATCCTCCCTGGAGAGCACCGGTCGTCGACTCATCGCTTTCGCTGTCGACCTCGAGTCGCTGTCCGATGAGCTTGCTGCCACCGGGATCGAGCCGGAGGCGACTCAGATGGGGGACCGGGAACGCCGGCTGTGCAAGCTGGCGGGCCGCTTCGCTCCCCAGGTGCGCGAGATCTCCAGGACCTTGCTCGACGCGGGCCGCGGGATCGGCCCGGATGGAGGACCGGTGCCATGAGCGACAAGTTTTCCCTCACGATCAAGATCGACGTTGATGTCTGGCACGACCTTGACAGCGTGTCCGGCGCCCTGAGCGGCCGCATGGGCCTGGGTCTCAAACGCTGGATTGCGGAGGTCGCCTTGCCTCGATTCGTCAAGTACGAGCGCCGCCGGGTCAATCGCCGCAAGGCTCAGATCGAGCGGGAAGTGGCCGAGCTGGAACGGCGCGCCCGGGAGCGTTCCCAGGTCCGCAAGCTCGAGGCTGCGGAGATCCGGGAGGGTCTGGAGATCCTCGACAAGCTGCAGAGCCAGGGGAAAGATCTGACCTCGGAAGAGAAGGCGAAGGTCGAGGAGATGATGGCCGATGTACTCTCCCGCAGGACGGTCAGCCGGCTGCACGCTGAAGCCCTCGTGGAAGACGAGATCCACGAGTCCAGGAAGATCGCCAACCGGCTTCGGGCGAGCGGCGATCTGAGATATGAGGAGTGGCAGCAAGTGGAGCGGATCTTGAAGGGCTGACGTCCGCAGAAACGGGAGGTTGCACACAGGGGGCGGTCCTTCGGGATCGCCTCCTTTGTTGCTAGGGGGGCCGGTCGAGACGGATCTCGGCGGCGCAAACGCCCCATTTCTCGGGCTCAATCCGACGGCGGACCGCCTCCCTTGCAACAGCAGGGAATCTAAGTCTCCTTCTTAGTCTCCGCCTCGTTGCGCTTCAGGTACTCTGGTAGCTGCGTCTCGTCGTTTACCTTCGCTTTGGAGATCTGCACCAGTGTAAGCCCTCCAGTTTCTGAGAGATCCGCCCCAAACAGGATTGCCTCCCTGAGGTCCGCCCCTTTGAAATTCGCCCCTTCGAGGTTCGTCGCCCCATAGAGGTTCGCCCCTTCGAGGTTCGCCCTATAGAGGTTCGCCCCAAAGAGGATTGCCTCCCTGAGGTCCGCCTCTTCGAGGTTCGCCTTTTCGAGGTTTGCCAAAAAGAGACTGGACCCTGTGAGGTTCGCCCTCTTGAGATTCGCCCTCATGAGGTTCGCCCACTCGAGATTCGCCTTTTCGAGGTTTGCCTCATAGAGGTTCGCCCACTCGACGTTCGCCTCATAGAGGATCGCCCCGTAGAGGTTCGCCCCTCTGAAGTTCGCCCGCTTGAGGTTCGCCTCATGGAGGATCGCCCCATAGAGGTTCGCCCCTCTGAAGTTCGCCCGCTTGAGATCTGCCTTGGGTAGGTTCGCCCAAGCAATCTCGACACCAGCCAGGTTTAAGGTACCTGGAAGCGGACTTCGACCAATCACATCCAGCGCGGCTTGTACGGTCGTTGAAGGTGGCGCGACCTCTTCCAGGTGCTCCTCTTCGGCCTTGTTTTGCGGCCGTGGCGACACGACCGCCTCTCTCCGCGTCGCCTCCCGTACGAAGGCGCACAGCACTTCCATCACCTGCGGATGATCTCGTTCGGAATCTTTCGCGATCCGCTCGAGAGCATAGATTGTTCTTCGCTCGAGCCGTAGGCGGAGTGGTAGAAGGTCCTCGGGCGCGCCGTCAGCAGCCACCATCCCAGAACCGCGAGAACGATCGTCGCTGCCAGCCCTGCAACCCACCACTTGTACCTCTTCCACCACGGCTGGAACGCTTGCCCAAAAGCTCGCCACCGCCCACTCACACCCCCACCCCCACCCGTCGCGCCACCTCTACTAGACTCACCACTGGCGCCTCCTTTCTCTTCAATGGATGCTTGCGCTCCAGGGCTCCGGCCAGCTTGGCTCGGCTTCGCCCGTGTAAATAGATCTCGGTGCTGGTGATCGACTTGTGCCTCAGCCAAG
>Ga0209956_1000052_pt1 | contig 62988 bp, 49 predicted proteins | sample SalPon2A_C_D1_MG_FD_185720 | JGI IMG/M metagenome (GOLD analysis project Ga0209956, IMG submission 185720) | Soil microbial communities from South San Francisco under conditions of wetland restoration - Salt Pond MetaG R2A_C_D1_MG (SPAdes)... | ecosystem: Environmental > Terrestrial > Soil >...
CTCCAAGACGTTGTTGGTGTTGGTGTCACCGGTCGGACCCGTCAACGTCGTGCACTGCGGGTCGCTGACCACCACGCTCGTCAGGTCCACGTCCCCGCTGTTGTCCACCGTGATGGTGAACACCGCCGAGTTTCCCGACACCACCGTCTGGGTCGCCGGACTCTTGGTCACCGCCAGCGACGGGTTCTCCACCGTCACATCCGCCGTGTCGCTGTCCGACACGTTCGGACCGGTTGGAGGCGTCGCGGTCACCGTCGCCGTGTTGGTAAAGCCCGACGTCACGTTGGTCACCGTGCACGTGTAGCTCCAGGTCTCCGTCGTCTCCAAGACGTTGTTGGTGTTGGTGTCGCCGGTCGGACCCGTCAGCGTCGTGCACTGCGGGTCGCTGACCACCACGCTCGTCAGGTCCACGTCCCCGCTGTTGTCCACCGTGAGGGTGAACACCGCCGAGCCTCCCGACACCACCGTCTGGGTCGCCGGGCTCTTGGTCACCGTGAGGCCGGGCATTGGCACGATGGGGGGAATCCCGAGCTCGACGGCGTCGCAACTGCATTTCGAGTTCGTCCCTGGGAAGGCTCCAGAGAGGTCGTTGCACACGGTGCCGGCGTTGTTGTCCCAGCTCGTACACACCGAGACGTCGACGCTCCCATCCATGTTGTTGTCGACACACGCGAAGCGCAGGGTTTGCAGGACTTTGAGCACCTGCGTGTTGGTCCCGATATCGCCGCAGCCATCGCTATCTCCATCCAACCATGGACCTCCATCTATATCCATGATGCCGTCCATGTTCGCGTCGCCCAAGGTGGGAGTCGCACTGAGTGGCGGGACGAGGAAGTCGTGGAAGCAACTGTCCCCATCGCGGGCGCTTCCGCCATCCAGAGCCAGGAAGAGTCCAATGTCGAAGCGGTCCGGGGAGCCGTCCGCCGAAACCAGCACCTTGAACATCACCTCGGTCTCTCCGACGACGCCCGAGGCGCAGTCTTCAATCACCGTTTGCGGTACCAGAGCCTCGATCCGGACGTCGTTGGCCGTACAGACCGCCCCGGATCTGAAGTCCCGGACGCAGACGTTGCCGGTTTCGCCGGATTGCGCCATCAAGGACGCCGGTGCACTCCATAGAAGAAACCCCAGGATCGCCGGGGTAAACGATCGATACATGGTCATCAATTCATCCCTCCGCAAGTGTCGTGTTTTCGCTTGACCTGGAGCTCTCCAACGCACGACTCGTGCCCACCAGGATCCGGGTCAAAACAGCGGTGGAAAGGAAGAAGGCGGGATGTCCCGGACATCGCGAGGATGTCCGGGACACTGTGTCTGGACGCCGATCCGGACACTGCTCGGGATGACGCTGCTTGGAATACCTCGCCCGAACCGGGGCGGGGGACCAGCTAGCCCTTCAACTCGCGCAGCCGGCGCTTGAGACCCTGGGGGGAGACTTCTAGATGGGCCGCCGCCGCTTGGGGGTCGCCCTCGTGTTGCGCCAGCGCGGATTGCACTTCCTGGGCGGTCAGGTCGGCCGCTTTGCGGATCCGCGGGCAAGCGTCGATCAGCCGGTACAGGCTCGCTCGCGAGACGCGCAAGGCGCGAGCGGTGGGCTGGATGCGCCAGCCGTGGGTGGCGAGAGTGGCAACCAGCTCGTCGTCCGCCACGTCTTTGGGCTTGCGGTATCGCCGGGATCCGCGTCCTTCAGCTCCCTGCGAGGGACGGGGCGATAGAGGCGAAAAGGACCGGGTGGAAGACGAGCTGGACGACGAGGAGGAGCCCAAGGTGTCTGCGGCGTCGAGCAGCGCCTCCACCGTGCACACGAGGTCCCGCGCCGTACCCGTCTCCCGCACGACGGCCAACCTCCGGGCCACGTTGCGCAGCTCCCGGACGTTGCCGGGCCAGCCGTGAGCCACCAACCGCGCCACCACCTCCGCCGGGGGCCAGGGCCGGTCGTCCCCGGTTTCGAGACCCGAGCGACCTATCGCACGAAGCTCCCGGTCGAGAAAGTGGTAGAGGAGCCGTGCGACGTCTCCTCCCCGCTCCCTCAAGGGAGGCAGGCGGAGATCGAAGCCCGCCAGGCGGTGCAGGAGAGAGGCCTGGAAGCGGCCGTCCTTCGTCGCAGCGTCGAGATCCACGTCGGTGGCGGCGAGGACCCGGACGTCGACGGGGCGACTCTCGACGCTGCCGACGGGCTGGATACGATGACTCTCCAGGACCCGGAGCAGCATGACCTGGATCTCCGGAGGCACGGCACCGATCTCGTCGAGAAACAGAGTCCCGCCATCGGCGCTCTCGAAGAAGCCCTGTTTGGCGCGGTCAGCCCCGGTGTAGGCGCCGCGTACGGCGCCGAACAGCTCCGAGGCCGCGAGGTGGGGCGACAAGGCCCCCATGTTGACCGCAACGAACGGGCCCTCCCGGCGATGGCTCGCTTCGTGGAGAGCACGGGCCACCAGCTCTTTACCGGTGCCCGTCTCACCCCGCAGCAGGATCGGCACCTCGAGCTCGGCGGCGGACACGATCTGCTGACGAAGGCGTACCAGGGCGGGCGACTCCCCCACCAATCCGAAATCGGGAGGTGTCGCCGGCACCGGATCCAAGCGGTGCAGCAGCAGTGCCACCCGTTCGCTGAGCACCAGGGGGACTCCCCGCTCGACCTCGGCCGCCGAAAGCTCGCGGTAGCCCCGCAACGGCACTCCTCCCAGGGTCACACGGGTTCGGGTTGTAGAGGCGTCGATCCGGACGCCGCCCGCCTCGGCACCGGGGATCAATCGCACCGGCTGACGGCTCAGGTGGGCCAGCCCCAGGGGGCGGATCGCCCCCGTCCGGCCCGGCGCAGCGAAGGATGGCTCCAGCCGCGACAGGCGGACCGTCTGTCCCGACACCAGCTCGGGCAGCGGCGCTTCGTCCCCCAACCGGGAGGGATCCGGATGGCACAGGATCACCAACCCCGGAACCCGCGCCTGCAACCCCTTCACGTCGAGGCGCAACGCCGTGGTCCGGGTCGTCTGATGGTCCATCTTGCCGTCTCGAAGGGACATGCCTTCAGAAGTTTACCCAAAGGGTAAGCTACCGCTTCCCTGACCTTCTCCCAGACTCCAGATTGCAGCCCTTGTGCCGGGCTCGGGCACGGGATTTGCTCCCTGGGGACACTTTCCGATGTCTCGAAGCCCACATCTCACCCTGCTTTGCTGGAGGGAAACATGACCGACTCTCATTTCGAGCTCCGTGAAGACATTCAAATCGCCAACGCCAACTGCTCCATCGACATCTTCGTACACGTTCAGGAGGGAAAGGGCAAGCTCTATCACGACTGGGAGGGCAAGCACCCGTACCTCGCGCCAGCCAAGCTCCACGTGGGCTTCAACGCCATCTGCGCGGCGTACTTCCGCTTCACCCGGGCGTCCGAGCACCTGAAGTTTCCCCAGGATCCCTTCGACTGGCTGGGCAACGGCCAGCCGGCCGCGGTCAGCTACGAGTACATGAAGCCCGACTACAAGGCCTTTTCAATCCAGGACTCCAATACGACGCAACACCTGAAGGATCAGGAGCACCGCTTCGATCTGTTGGTGGACACCGGTGGGCAGGTGATTCCGCTCAACCTCGCGGTCACGGAGATCGATCCCACTATTCTCAACAAGGGGGAAGGCTCCGGCGGCGGCTAGTGTGAGTCAGTCGGAGCGGCTTCCGCCAGCTCCGAGCGCAAGAGCTCGAACCAGGAGAAACTGAACCAGCGGAGATCGACCCCGGCCTCCAAAGCGCTCAGAGCGTGCTTCAGAGCGGTCTCCGTCTCGCCGCTGAGCGCCTCGATCAGCGCCACCTCGTACAGCACCTGGGGATTGTCCGGGTTATCCCTGAGGGCCTCCTCGGCGGCCGCCAAAGCCTCCGCGGCGTGACCGAGGTGGGCGAGAGCCTGGGCACGGACGGTCACGAGCTGTCCTGGGCTCGGATCCTGGTCGACCAGCCGGATCACCTCCAGGTAGAGCCGCTCCGCCTCCTCCACCCGGCCCTGCAGGAGCTCCGCGTCCGCCAGGTTGAGCAGCGCCGGTGCGGAGGACGGTGCTCTTTCCCAAGCCTGGCGGAGCCGCGCCGCCGCCTCCGGGTAGCGCTCCAATAGCAGAAGGCTGGTACCCAAGTTGGCCAGCTCGACGACCCCGGGGGACCGGCGCACCAGTCTCTCGTACAGCTCTGCAGCCCGTTCCGCGCTGCCACTCAGTAGCTCGAGCTGGGCCAGTCGCGACAGGCCGTCGTAGCTGTCCGGAGAGCGCTCCAGGGCCCGTTCCAGAGCCTCGCGGGCACCACCCACGTCACCGCGCCGAGAGAGCATGTCAGCGAGATCGAAGAGGTGCCCTACCGAGGGCAATCGCTCGACGGCGGACCGCATCCAGCGCAACGCCTCGTCCGGCCGCCCCTGGCGTTCCCGCAGCAGCGCCATCTGGGCCATCGAAAGGGCGTTGGCGGGCTCCAGCCGCAACAGAGCCTCCAGAAAGGCCTCGGACTCGTCCAGACGGCCGCCGATACGGGCCACCTGGGCCTGGCGGCCGAGCACCAGGGGATCCCCGGGGGCCAGGCGGTGGGCTCGCTCCAAGGCTTCCTCGGCAGCCTCCAGGTCCGCGGCAGATCGCTCTTCCTGGAACCGGCGCAGCCGTACCACCGACTCGAACAGGAACAGGGCGACGAAGCGCGGAGAGCTGCGCTGCAGGCGGTCCAGGGTCTGCAGCACGTCCTCCGGCGACAGCCCCTTCTCCCGGCTCTCATAGCTTCGCCGCAGATCGAGAAAGGCCTCGTAGTCCTCCGGCCGCACCTCCAGGCTCAGCGCTCCCGCCCGGCTATCGAAGTCTTCGTAGGCACTGCGGACATGCCCTAGAACCGCCACGCTCAGGTCCAGCAGGCTCTCGGTGCCGACGGTGAAGCCGCGGGTCCATAGCACCCGCCCGTCCTCCGCCTGCACCCGGCGCAGCACCGCCTGGCAGGTGCGCTCACCGCAGTCGAGCCGCGAGGTCAGAACCTCGTCGGCGGCCCAGCCTTTCGCCGCCGTCACGGAATCCCCCGGGGCTCCTTCCCCCACTTCCGGCGGCGGCTCCAAGACCGCCAACCCTTGAAGGCCCAAGAGGCCCCGTAGCAGGGCGGTGTGGACGGCGGAGGCGGCGAGCTCGACGTCCGGCGCGAGAGACGCCGTCCGGGGCGGTGGCACCGCCACGTACCTCAGATCGGGCTCGGACCGGCGCGGAACCGAGACGACGAGCAGGATCGCTCCGAGGACGCCGGCGGCGATCCAGCCGGACAAGCGACGCAGGGGCGACGGAAACCGGTCCAGGAGCGCCGTGGACAGGAGAGTGGTAAAGGACCAGGCGGGATCCCGGTGCGGGCTGTCAGCGAGGCTACCTGCAGCCACCGACCCACCCCCACTGCCGGAGCCGGGGGCTCCTGCAGGAGGCAGCGTGGCGAGGACCGTCTCGAGGTCGCCCAGCGCCTCCCGAGCGTCGGCGGGCCGGCGGCGGGGATCTTTTTCCAACAACCGGTCGATCATCGCCGACAGGCCCTCCGGCACCTCGGGGCGGACGGTGGCGACAGTGAGCGGCTTGAAGGTGCAGATACGCCGCAAGGTTTCGCTCTGCGAGCCGGAATAGAAGGGCGGTGCTCCCGTAACCGCCTCGTAGAGCAGACAGCCGAGAGCGAAAAGGTCCGAGCGATGGTCCGCCGGCCGACCCAGGACCTGCTCGGGAGCCAAAGCGGTGACGGTACCCACCAGCGAAAGAGTTTCGCCGCCGTGGTCTTCGATCCGCTCGCCACCGGGCTCGGAACCGCCATCGTCCCCGGAGCTCCCTTCGACCGAGGGATCCGGCAGCCGCTCGGCCAGACCGAAGTCGAGGATCTTGGCCCGCTCCCCGTCGCCCTCACCCTCGCCCTCGCCGCTGACGCTGCCGGCCGCGGCCAGCATGACGTTTTCCGCCTTGAGGTCGCGGTGGACCACTCCGATGCCGTGGGCGGCGCGCAGCCCGTCGAGAAGGTCGCGAGCCAGCCGGACTGCTCGATGGAGCTCCAGCGGTCCCCGGCGCAACAGCTCGCGGAGCGACGCCCCTTCCACCAGCTCCATCACCATCCAGTCGCCGTCGTCGGTCTCCACCCAGTCGTGCACCTGGACGATGGCTGGATGGTGCAGGCGGGCGACAGCCCGGGCCTCGCGCTGGAGGTGCTGACCCGGGCCGGGCCGCACCCGCTTCAAGGCCACCGGACGGTCGAGACGGTCGTCGTACCCCGCGTACACCTCGCCCATGCCGCCCCGGCCCAGGCGGTGCTCGACGCGGTACGGTCCGATCGACGCGGGCACATCGGGTTGGCTTCGACGCAAGAGCAAGACTCGTTTTCCCCTCCAGTGGAGCACCTACTCTAACGCGAAGGGGCCGAAGCAACGAGTGCGGGCCGGCTACCCTCCCAGCAGCTCCCAGACGCGCGTCACCCGCTCGCTTCGCCGCTCGAGCGCCTGACGGGCCTCGACCAGACGCTGGCGCTCCGGCGCCGTGTCGAGGGCACCGGGAGCTCCCTCGTGGGTGCGCAGCCGCCAGGCGTCGGCGGGGTCCACAGTCACCGCCCCGACTGGATCCTCCCCCACCTCGCGGTAGGCGGTGCGGAAGGGCGTCCCCGCCGCCACCCGGCGGTAGACCTCGTCGGTGGCGGCGGTGGCGGGTTGGAGGGCCGCCCGGCACCTCTCCGGGTCCACCTGGAGACCCTCCAGCACCGGCCGCGCCACCGCCAGTAGATCGGTGGCCCCAACCATGCCCTCGAGAAAGGGCTCCTTGGTCGCCTGGAGATCGCGGTGGTAGCCGGACGGCAGGGAACCGAAGACGGCGGCGATCTCGGCGTGCCGCGCCCGCAGCCGGGCGGCACCGGCCCGCATCAGCTCCAAGACGTCGGGGTTGCGCTTCTGGGGCATGATCGACGAGCCGGTGGTGACCTCTTCGGAGAGCCGCACGAAGCCGAGCTCCTCGCTGGAAAACCAGATCAGGTCCGCTGCCAGCCGGCCGAGGTCGGTCACCGGTCCGAGCACCGCTCCGAGCACCAGCCATTCGGTCTTGCCGCGGTCGTTCTGCACCGCCAGGGTGTTGCGCTGCAATTCATCGAAAGCCAGCAGCTCCGCCACCCGCCGCCGGTCGAGCGGCAGCGCGACGCCGTAGCCGGAGGCCGAGCCCAGCGGCGAGCGGTCGGCGTGGGCGAAGGCGGTCCGCCACCAGAGCACGGCGTCGAGCAGCACCTCGGCGTGGGCATGGAAGAGGTGCCCGAGCGTCGAGGTCATGCCCTGACGGGTATGGGTGTAGCCGGGGACCGCCACCTCGCGGTGCCGGTCGGCGAGATCGAGCAACAGCTCCGCGGTGTCCAGCAGCAGCCGGCCCTGGGTCAGCAGCTCCTCGCGGGCAAACAGCCGCACGGCGGCGATCACCTGGTCGTTGCGGCTGCGGCCGGTGTGGATCTTGCGCCCGGCGTCCCCGAGCCGTTCGGTCAGCCGCGCCTCGATCGCCGTATGGCCGTCCTCCAGCTCCGGCGGGACGACGAACCGGCCGGCCCGGGCGTCGCGCACGATCTCCGCCAACTCGCGCAGCAGCCCGTCGCGCTCCTCGGAGGTGAGAATCCCGATCTCCATCAGCATCACCGCATGGGCCGCGGAGCCCAGAGCGTCGAAGGGCACCAGCCGCAGATCCAGCTCCGGATCGCGGCCGACGGTGAACCGCCGCACCCGCTCGTTGAGCGCCTCCCCCTTGTCCCACAGGCGCCGAGAGCCCGTCGGGCTCACGGGCTTTCCCCCTCGGAGCCTCCGGCCTCGCGGCCCTCGTCGGCGCGGCGCCGCGCCCCTCCCCGCAGGATCACCTTGTGGGCCCGCAGGCGCAGACCGTTGATGGCGATAAAGCCCTTGGCGTCGGTCTGGTCGTAGCCCCCTTCGACGTCCATCGAGGCCAAGGCCCGGTCGTAGAGAGAGCTGGGCGACTCGCGGCCGAGCACGGTCACGTTGCCCTTGTACAGCTCCACCCGCACATGACCGTCGATCAGGCTCTCGGCCTGGGCGAAGGCGGCGCGGATGAAGTCCATCTCGGGGCTGAACCAGAAGCCGTCGTAGATCAGCTCGGCGAATTTTGGCGACAGCGAGTCGCGCATGCGCAGCACCTCGCGGTCCATGGCGATGCCTTCCAGGTCGCGTAGCGCCGCGTGGAGGATGGTGCCGCCGGGAGTCTCGTAGACGCCGCGGGACTTGATGCCGACGAAGCGGTTCTCGACAATATCGATGCGGCCGACACCGTGCTCGCCGCCGAGTCGGTTGAGCCGAAGGAACAGCTCCAGAGGGGTCTCGAGGGTGCGCGTCTCCCGGGTCTCCTCCCCTTCACCCTCCAGCTCGACCAGCCTCGCCGGCATCGCGTCCTTGAAATGAAGGTCGAGGCGCACCGGGCGGTCCGGGGCATCCCAGGGCGAGCGGGTGAGCGTGTACATCGTCGGGTCCGGGGTGTGCCACGGATCCTCCAGCACGCCCGCCTCGTAGCTCTTGTGCATCAGGTTCTCGTCGGTGCTGTAGGGCTTTTCGACGGTGGCCTCGACCTCGATGCCGTGCTCCCGAGCATAGCGGAGCAGGTCCGACCGGCCTTCGAAGCGGCTCAGGAACTCGGCGTCCTTCCACGGGGAGATCACCTGCATGCGAGGAGCCAGGGCGGCGAAGGCCATCTCGAACCGCACCTGGTCGTTGCCCTTGCCGGTGGCGCCGTGGGCCACCGCTCGCGCGCCGGTGGCCCGGGCCACGGCGATCTGGCGCTGGGCGATGAGGGGCCGCGCCAGCGAGGTACCCAGAAGGTAGCGGTTCTCGTACACGGCGTTGCCGGCGATGGCCGGAAAGACGAAATCGGTGACCAGCTCCTCTCGCAGGTCTTCCACCACCACCTCGACTGCGCCGTTCGCCTGGGCCCGCCGGGCGACCCGGTCGAAGTCCTCCTTCTGGCCGACATCGGCGATGAACGCCACCACCTCCCAGCCCTTCTCGGTCAGCCACTTGAGGATGCAGGCGGTGTCCAGCCCGCCGCTGTAGGCAAGAACCACTTTCTTCATCGCTGTGTCCCCTTGGATCGTCAAGCCCGGATCGTAGAGCTTGAAGCCGCCGGTCCGGAGCCGTCGGCTCGAAGCTCCGAGCTTAGGGGCAACCGCCGCGCCGAGGCAAGCCCGGATATACTCCCCTCTCCGAGCCTGTCGAGCGGTTTCATTTTTTCTGGGAGGACGGCTCCTGTTCAAGCCTTACCTACGCAAGATCTGGTTGTTCGAGAACCTCGACGAGGCCGCTCTGGAAGCTCTCGCCCAACGCTTCCACGAGATCAGCCTCCCGGAGGGCCGGTACGTCTTCCGCCTGGGAGAGACCTCGGACGGCTTCTACGTCCTGCGCACCGGCAGCGTGGCCATCGTGCGGGACGCCGTGGGCAAACCGGTGCAGCTCCTGGCGCGGCTCAAGAGCGGCGACTTCTTCGGCGAGAGCGGTCTGCTGGACGCGCTGCCCCGGACGGCGTCCGCGCGCACCCTCGAGCGATCGCGGATCCTCGAGATCGGCCGCACGGCGTTTCTGGAGTTTCTCGAGCGCCAGCCCTTGATCAAGCTGCAGCTCCGGCGCGCCGCGATCGAGCGCCACGGTGCCAACGTCGAGGCCACCGCGGCGGACCGCTCGATGCGTAAGGAGGTGCGCATCACGGTGGATCGCGAGGTGTCGCTGGGGCTTGCGGACGGCTCGAAGGTACGGGCGCGCCTCGACAATCTCTCTCTCGGCGGTGCCGCCATCGACGAGGTGCCCAACGACTGGCGCATCCAGCGCAAGGTGAGCTTCACCCTCGGGCTACCGAGACACGAGCCACTGTTGGACCTCACAGCCGTGGTGACTTGGCGTCGGGGCCAGAAGGTCGGTCTCGCCTTTCGGGATCCCTCCCCGGACCTGCGCATCGCGATTTCGCGGGCGCTCCAGGAGCTGCTGTCGGGCCGAACCGGCACCAGGTCCTGAGCCGGGCCCGCCGGAAGCCCGCTGAAGGGCATGGACGAAATGGACGTCATGGACGCTCGAAAGCGACCCCTGACCGACCTTTGAAGGCCCAGCAGTGTAGACAGCATCGTCCATGCAGTCCACACCGGCCATTCCGACCTGCCTCTAGAGCCTCCTACCTCCCACTCTTCTTGAGGAAGCGGTAGAGCTCGCCGTCGGTGGAGAGGAGCAGCGTGGTGTCGTCGTCCACCGTCGCTTCGAGAGTTTCCAGGGACTTGAGGAGCTCGTAGAAATTGCGCGTGTCCGCCGAGCGGTCGTAGGCGCCGGCGAAGATCGCGGTGGCTTCGGCGTCAGCGTCGCCCCGGATCTCCTCCGCCGTCCGATACGCCCCCGACTGGATCTCCTTGAGATCGCGGTCACGCTGGCCCAGGATGCTCGACGCCTCGCCCTGGCCCTCGGAGCGGTAACGGGCGGCGATCCGCTTACGCTCGGCGATCATCCGGTCGTAGACCTTCTCCTGGTCCTCGTCCCGGTAGTTGATGCGTTTGAGCCGGACGTCCAGGATCTCGATGCCGAGATCCGAGGTGCGCGCCTGGGCAGCGGCGAGGATATCCTGGCGGATCCGCTCGCGGCCGAGCTGGATGGGCTCGAAGATCGCCTGCTCGTCCTCCGCCAGGTCCTGGTCCACCTGCGGCTCCCGATTGCTTGTGCGGACCACCTCCAGCACGTCGTGGTTGGCGATGGCGTTGCGGGTCTCACCGTCGAGGATGTCGTCGAGCCGGCTCTGTGCACCCTGCTCGTTCTCGAGCCGCTCCAAGAACTGCAACGGATCGGAGATGCGCCAACGGGCGTAGGTGTCCACCAGGATGAACCGCTTGTCGCGGGTGGGCAGCTCGCTGACCTCGCCGTCCCACTCGAGAAAGCGTTTGTCGAAGTAATGGGCCTGTTGGAGAAAGGGCAGCTTGAAATGGAGACCCGGGCTCGTCACCGGGTCGTCATTCGGTTTGCCCAACGTGGTGATGACCACCTGCTGGGTCTCATAGACCACGTAGGTGGCGCTCCAGAGAGCTGTCACCGCCAGGAGCAGGACGATGGCCAGAATTGCGGACCTCATGGTCGCCCTCCTCCCCCACCCGCCCCGGGCACCCGGGGCACGGTGTCGTTCAGCCCGAGCAGCGGCACCAGCCCGGAGACGTCCTCGTCCACCACCACCGTCTGTTTGGTGCGGGACAAGATCCGCCCCATCGTCTCCAGGTAGAGGCGCTTGCGGGTGACCTCCGGTGCTTCCCGGTACGCCCCGTACAAGGCGTTGAAGCGCGCCGCCTCACCCTTGGCCCGGTTGACCCGGTCGAGGGCGTAGCCCTCCGCCTGCTGGACGGTCTGCTCCGCCTCACCCCGGGCGCGAGGGATCACCTTGTTGTACTCCTCCTGGGCACCCTTGATCGCCTGGTCCTTCTCCTGCTCCGCCTGGTTGACCTCGTTGAAGGACGGCTGGACCCGCTCCGGCGGCCTGACATTCTGGAGCACCACTTGCTCCACCTGGATGCCGGTCTGGTACTGGTCGCAGAGATCCTGGAGCCGTTCCTTGACGACGGATTCGAGAGCCACGCGGCCAAAGGTGATGACCTCGTTGATCGAGCGATCACCCACCACTTCGCGCATGACCGACTCGTTCATGGCGCGAAAGGTCTCCTGCACGTCGCGCACTCGGAAGAGGAACTGCTCCGAATCGAAGATCCGGTACTGGACCGACCACTCGACGTCCGCCAGGTTGAGGTCGCCGGTGAACATCAACGACTCGTCGGAATAGTCCCGCTGAGAGTACTCGGTACGAATACCAGCCCGCTCGGTGCGGAAGCCAAACTCGTCCTTGAGCTGGCGTCGGACCGGCACCTTGAGCACCACGTCCATCAACGGAACCTTGAGGTGCAGGCCGGGCGATGTCTTCTTGGCGAAGCGGCCGAAGCGCAGCACCACCCCTTCCTCCTCCGGGTCGATGATGTAGAAAGTGTTGAGCGCCAGGACGAGCAGCACCAGGACACCAATGATCCAGCCCAGGGGCAGACCGCCCCGCAGACGCCGGAGGTGCTTGCCCAGGTCGGGGAAGTCGATGACGGACTCGTCGAATTTGCCGTTGCCACGGGTCATGATGCCGCCAGCGTACTGGACGCGAGCCCGGCGAGGCAAGGCGAGGTCCCGGGACCAGCGGGAAGGGGCCCGCACGGAGGCACCTGCGACGACGTCCTCGGAGTCCTGGGAGAGAAGAAGATGGAAGGATGGCCCGGAAGTGGAAAAAGAAAGGAGAGCTGGATGGTCCGGGGGAGACCATCCAGCTCCCCAGGAGGAGAGGAAACGATCGCGTCAAGCGCGATCACTCCTCAAACACTAAGGGAGATGTCTGGCGTTTCATCCCTTCAACAGTTAGTGCCGTTCGTATCCAAAGGCGGGACAGGAATTCCCCGATTGCGGCAACAGGAACGGCATCACAGATCCAGGTAGCCGCTCTGGCAGCGTACCTCGCTGCCGGTGCGGTCGACCTTGACCCGCACCTGGCGGAAGGTGCCGTCACGGCGGGCTTCGGCCGGATAGTAGCCGAGCACGTACTGCTCCCGCAGCTCGCGCAGGATCTCTCGGAAGGCGGGTTCGATGTCGCCCACCGAGCCGAGCACCTCGACGCGCCCGGCGCTCTCCTCGACCACCCGGCGCAGGGTCCGGAGCTCCTCCCGGTACTCCTCGGTGGTCCGCCAGAAGCCGCGCAGCGACGGCAGCTCGCCGCCGGTACCCTCGGCGTAAGGCAACTGGAGCCAGTAGATCAACGCCTGGCTCCTCCGTGCTCGCTCGAGGATCCGCTCCATGCGCAGGACGCTGTGGGAGTCCACCCCGTCGGAGAGCAAGATCACCACCCGCCGTCCCTGGCGCGCCTCGATCTGCTGGAGCGCCAGGTACAGGTGATCCGCTACCGCGGTGCCGCCCCGCGCACGGATCCCCGGCAGCCCCGCGGTCAGTACCTCCGGTACGGTGGTGAAGGGCGTGGTGTGGAGCACTCGGTCGGAGAACACCAGCAGCTTGCCCTCGTCGAGCCCCCGCATGCCGCCAAAGAAGGCACCGGCCCCGCGCACCGCCGCCCGCAGCTTGGGGCCTTCCATGCTGACGCTCGAGTCGAGCAGCACGACGGAGGTGAAGGGGATGTCGCCCCGCGCGAAGGTGACCAGGTCCTGCGGACGGCCCTCGTCGAGAATCTCGAAGTCCTCCCGTTGCAGGGAGAGCACCCGGTCCCCGCTTCCACGGTCGGTGACGGTGACGTAGAGCTGCTGGAGCGACAGGTCCACGTGCTCGTCGACCCGGATCGCCGGGGTCTGCGCCGAGGCCGAGGCAGTGAGCCCGCCCTCGCCGTAGGCGAGGACCTCGAACCGGTGCTCCCGGTTGTCGGACCCGACGTCGACGGTGAAGGTCCACGGGGGCTCGGCCGCCTCGCCGCGGACGAAGCCGTCGACATAGAAGACCACCCTCTCGACCGGGACCTCGGCGACCACGGTGGCCACCATCTCGACCTCACCGAAGACCGGCTGGAAGGGATCGGGGCGGTCCAGAAAGACCCGCAGGGGCTCTTCCTGGGCGGTGAGCGTCGGTCCGAGCCCGGGTCCGAGGCCGAGCCCGAGAGCCAGAAGGACGAGCAGGGCGAGCCGGACGAGAGCCTCTACACCGCGTCGCACCTCAGCCTCCCCGCGCCGTGAAGTCCGCCAGCGCCTCGGCGAGAGCGGTCATCCGGGACATCGCGGCCTTTTCGAACAGCCGGCGGCTGGACTCCAGCGCCTGCTCCGGCCACTGGCTGTAGCGCAGCCGGGGGGAGTCGCGGTCGCGGCCGGGGTGCCGGCGCACCCGTTCCTCCAGCCGGTCCAGAACCGTCCGCGCCGTGCCCGGATCGCCCAGGGACTCGTACATCGCGGCGAGCTGAATGTAGAAGCGCTGCTGCTGCGGCATTCGTTCCACCGCCTCCTCCAGCACCTCGGCGGCGACCTCGAGATCCCCCTGGCCGGCGTGGAGCACAGCGAGCTCCTCGTAGGCGACGGCGCGAATCCACCGGGGGCGGTCGGGGGCGAGGCTGGCCTCGAGGTAGTCCGCCGCCGCCCGCCGGGCCCCCGTCCGGGCCAGGTTGACGCCCAGCCGCAGCCGCGCCTCGGCTCCCACCGTATCTGAATCCGGGGCCACCTTCTCCAACCGGTGCAGCAGGCCGACCGTTTCCGGATAGTCGCCGAGAAGCTCGTAGATGGCCGCCAGGGTGAGCAGCGCCGGGGGGTGGTCCGGGTCGTGCTCGAGGGCCAGATCCAGGACGCTGATCGCCTCCAGCGTGTTGCCGTACTCGAGAAGCTCGGCGGCCAGACCCACGAGCGCGGCGGCGGCCACCCGGCCGCGGTCCTTGTCCTCGCTGTGCTGGATGTAGAGCTCGATGAGTCCGAGCGTCACCCGCCGGGCATGAGCGGCCAGCGACGGCCGCCCCCGCTCCCGGTGCTCCCGGTAGAGCTCCTGGTGAAGCTGGATCAAGGGCAGCAGACGCTCCACCGCACCGCCGCTGACGTCGAATGCCACCTGGAGCTGCCCCCGGGCGAGTCTTTCAGTCGCCGTGCCGCGGGCAAAGCCCGACTGCTCCACCTCCATCACGGCCGTCAACGTGGTCAGGCGGTCGCCGGCAGCGAGGTGGCCCAGAGCTTTGAGATAGGCCGCCTGGAAACGCACCAGCTCCTCGTCGGTGATCTCCGCTGCCTCGACGGTGCGGGGCTCCGGCCGGATCTGCATCGGCACGGAGGCGGTGGTGTCGAGGAAATCCGTCCACAGACGTGTGCCCGCGGCGTCCGTGTCGACCGGCTCGGCCCGGGCCAGCCGCGGCGGGATCACCACCGCCGGCAAGGAGGCTCGGACACCGGCCGGCGCGGTCAGCACCAGAACTCCGGCTCCCGGCATCAGGGGGTCCGGGTCGAGATCGGCCTCCCACAGCTCGAGCGTTCCGACCGCTCCACCGGAGCCCAGGCTCCCGACGCGGGTCACTCGCGGGAAGGCCGTGGCGTCCCCAGGGGTGTCTTCGGACGCCGAAGGCTCCTCCGCATCTCCCCGCGGCTCGGTGCCGGCCTCGTAGGCGCGGGCGGTCCATGCGGCCGGCTCGCCGGGCCGTGCTCCTACAGACGGCGTCTGAAGATTACGTCCCGCCAGGAAGAAGGCGCGGCCGCCGGGCTCGATCACCGGCCGGGTGGAGGGCACCAGCCAGCCTTCCCCGGCGCTGGTGGCCCGCAGATCGAGGGGAAAGGGTGCAGCAGGACCCGCGCCCCGCACCAGGATCCAACGCTCCGGGGGATCTGCGAACAGCGGAGGCAGCAGGAGGGGCTCCCGGGGATCCATCGAGGCGAAGTCCGGCGCCGTCACCGGGATCGCCCGCAGGGCCATGCGGCCATGGTTGCGCTGGCGCACCAGAATCCGGACCGACCATTCGCCGGGAGGCACCTCCAGGACCCCGAAGTATTTGACACCGGCCTTGGTGCCGGTCTTGGTGCCAGCCTTGGAGTCGGCCAGCTCCTCGGCTTCGAGCGCAAAAGCCTGGGTGAAGTGGGCGGCCAAGGTGTCGTCCGGCCCCAGGGCGTAGGCGTGGATCTCGGTGATGAGCGGTCCCGCGTCGTCCCCGCCCGGCGTCTCCTCCGCCTCCTGATCCTCCCCGGTGGGAGCGGTGACAGCCTCCGTCGCCTCGGTCGCCTCCGTCGCCTCGGTCGCCGCCGACGCCTCCGTCGCCGCCGACGCGGTCAGCGAGCCAGCATCCAGATCGACGATCAGCACCAGACGGGTGGTCTCCGGATCGCGGCCGGGAAACGGGACGACCAGGGCGGAGGCGGCCAGATTCCCGCCCTGCTGACCGCTGAGCACCAGCGCGGCCGAGCGGGCTTCGAGCCCGCCGACGTCGGACGCGGTCCGCACCTCCGGCGGCTGGGTGGCCCGGGCCGGCGAGACGTCGGCCAGCCCGATCCCCAGCCCCATCGCCAGCGCGGCGGCGAGGCCAAAGGTCGGGATCGCGGGCGACGAAGCCATCACTGCGGGAACCGGCAGGTGCTGGGGCTCAACGCGACGAGTGGGCCACATCGGCGCTCCGGTCCCCGGGGATCCCCGATGTGTCGGGAGCCGGCTCGCGGGCCGTTTGCTCGGCGCCCACCACCAGCTCGAGCCGGGCGGTGGAGTCGCGCGCCGACAGCTCGTCGCGGACGCTCACCGCCACCTGCTGCTCGCCGGGGCGCATGAGCAGCCGGACGCCGCAACCGGCGTAACCGCCGAGTGCCACCAGCAGCTCGGAGTTGGGAATGCGGATGGGACACATCTGGCGTTGCACCTCGGAGGTACGCCCGCGGTCGTCGACCACCGCCACATACATCGACACCCGGGCCTGGTGCTCGCGGGCTCCCGGCACCAGCACGAGCTTGCCCAGGGGGATGCGCACCACCACCGGCACGAGGTACATTCCCGGACTGCCCCCCGGACCGCTACCCTCCTCGGCCGGCTCCGCCTCCAGGGCCTCCAGCCGCACCTCGAGAGGATTGTGCAGCCGACCCAGGAGCAGCGCGGCCAGGGTGCGCTCGGCCATCCGTTCTTCCACCGTCCGGTCGCGCACCGCGGAGCGGTGGCGTAGGGTGAGCTTGCGATCCACTCGTGCACCACCTTCGGTGCTGCGTTGGAGCCGCACCTCGAGCTCGCGCTTGCGGCCGGGATCCGGCTCGGTCTGGAAGCCGAGGGAGTAGAAGCTCTCGGAGTCGTCGAAAAAGCTGCTCAACGTCGAGTCGAGCGTGACGTTGGACAGCGAGGCGCGGCCGCCGGTCTGCGCCGCCAGAAATCGCAAAGGCTCCTGCTCGTTGCGCTCCTCCGTGGAGGCGAACCGGGAGCCGCGGAGGTAGGAGCTCCGGTCGGCGGAGCCGCGCCGCAACGCCTCCGGTGGAGAAGCGTCCAGGGCGTAGATCGTGACCCGGCCGGTGTTGGCCAGATCGGCGACCTCGGTGAAGGCCGCCTGGAGATCGTAGCGCCCGACCTCGTTGCCCAGACCCACCACACCGGGTACCCGGGCGAGAGGCTCGAAGTGCTCGTCGTAGGTCTGGAACAGGGCCTCCGCGGGGTTGACCGACAGACCGTCGCTGACGTGGAGGACGGCCTTACGGCCGGGGAGCCCGGAGAGGGTGTCGACCAGCTTGGACAGCACCGCCAGGCTGCCCAGCACCTCGTCGTTGCGCTGCTGGGCGTACCCGAAGATCTGCGGAATCAGCGCCTTGGCGTCGGAGGCCACCTCGGCGGTGACCGTCTCCTGCGAATCGATGTCGAACTGGTCCTCCTCCGACAATGTGGTGGGGTTGCCCAGCCGTCCGGGGCCGAACATCCCCGCCTTGGTGCCGACCAGACCGCTGCCGGCGTCGACGTTGACCGCTCCGATGGCGGCGAGGAGTTGGCTCAGGTCGTTCTCCAGCCGCGAGCCCCGGATGCCCTCGGTCTTCAGGTCTTCGAGAGCACCGAGCACCTGCTCCCGCCGGCCGGTAAACGACTGGCGGATCGCCATTCCCCGGTCGTTGGTCGCCAGCATGACCGACAGCCCGGGGCGCCAGCTCTCGGCCAGGTAGTCCCGCAACCGCTCGAGCATGCGGTTGCGGTGGGAGGAGCGGATCTGGACGTTGTCGACGAAGACCGCCAGGTGGAGCTCCGGGGTCGGTGGTACGCCGACGGCCGCGGATTCCCCCGTCTCTCGGCTCTCCGGATCGTCGCTCGACCCCACCTGGAGCGGCTCGGCCCGGAGCGGTACCGGCAGCCCGTCCTGGACCGCGAAGAAATTGTCGATCGTCACCGGGCGGCCGTCTTCCAGCAGCTCGAAGTCCTCACGGGTCAGCCCGGTCACCGGCTGGCCGTCGGCGTCGGTGACCACGACGTCCACGTTGATCACGTGGACCTCCTGGGTGTCCTGGAAGATGTTGGAGAGGGGATCTGGGGTCTGCCCGAGCGCGACCCCGGCCGTCCAGGCGGTGAGCACCGCCAAGCCCAGCACGGCCCCAAGGGTCCGAGCGAGCGCGTGGGGATCGGCGGTGAAGGTCGGAGTGCACGCAGGGCGGAGCGTGGATAGACCTCTCATGGGAACCTCCCGCCCCGGCCCTCCTCCGGAGCCAGGGCCGCCACCGTGGGCGACCCGGTTGGAAACGACGCGAACCGGATACGAGTATACGTCACGTGTACGGCACGGAAGCCGACTTCCCGAATTCGATCGTCTTCAACGCGCTGTTCACGATCCGCTTTACGGACTAGGCGCGCGGCCGGTGCGCGAGGGGGACCCTGTCGGGGGCACCGGGGTCACCCCTGCGCTTCGGAGCATCGAGATCGCTTCCAGGGCCCGGGCGAAGTGCTCCCGGTCGGCGCCGCTCTCCGCCAGCTCGACGGCCCGATGGAGGCTCTCCTCCGCCTGCTCCAAGTCGCCGGAACGGTACAGCGCATCGCCGAGAGCGAAGTGGAACCGAGCTTCTTCGGGCTCCCGCCGCACGGCGTCACGGAAATGGCCGATGGCCCGTTCGAGATCTCCCGCGGCCACTTCCGCCTGTCCGCGGCGATAGGCCTCGAACGGGTTCCGAGCACGGTACCGGTGCAACCGCCGATGCAGAGCGTCGGCCTCGTCCCCCCTTCCCCAGGCGTCGTAGAGATAGGCCAGGTTGGCGAGCGCCGCCAGCTCCGACCGGTCCAGCTCCAGCGCCCTCCGGTAGGCCCGCTCCGCATCGTCGAAGCGCCCCCGGCGGCGCAGCGACACACCGAAGTTGACCCAGGCGGCGGAGAGCTCCGGCGCCAATTCGAGGGCCCGCTCGAACCATGGCATCGCGGCATGGGCACCGTCCTCCACCAACCGCTCGACCCCCAGGTTGTTGAAGTAGTGGGCCGACGCCCGCCGGTCCGAGATCCTCCGTACGGCCCGGTACTCCTTGGCATCGGGGACCAGATCGACGTGGAAGACGGCGTTCTCCATCTCGAATTCGACCACCATGTGTTTGTTGTTGATCAGCGTCTCGCCCCGAAGATCCTGCGTCAACACCTCGTCCACCTCGGCGAAGTAGGCGCTCAGCCCCACCTCCCGCGCCAGGGCGACCAGCAGATGGGTGAAGGAGATGCAGTTGCCCGAGCGCTCGGCGAAGGTCTCGACCGCGCTGCGCGTCTGGTGGCTGCCGTAGACCACCCCCAGCCCTCTACGCCCCTTGGCGAAGATGGCGTCCATCAAGGCGGAGAGCCGATCCGCGGGCTTGAAACCGGCAGGCACCCGCTCGTGGACATAGGCGCGCATCTCGTCCGTGACAGCGAGGGGATCGACGTGCAATGGATCTCCAGGCGCCGAGCTCTCCAAGGCGGCGGCCTGCACCGCGGGTACGGCCCCGGCGAGAGCCGCCAGCGCCGCGAGCAGACAGCCGAGCGCCCGTTTCATCCCCCGTCTCCCTTCTCCGCCACGCCTCCGCCACGACCCTCCCCGCCGGCGTCTCCACCCCTTTTTCCTTTTTCCCCCTCCTCTTCCCAGGGCGCCCGCCAGGCCGTCGTGTGCTCTACCTGCTTCCAGGTGAAGCGCAGGCCGTGGGCTTCGGCGAAACGCGAGGCGGCGACCAAAAAGGGCGTCTCGCCGTCACCGGGCTCCTCGACGCACTCCAGGTGGACGCGGACCGGAAGGTCGCGATACCGGGGGTACTGCTGGACCAGAAACCCGTCGAGGATGTAGTTGAAGTAGGCGTTGAGCTTGTCTTCGAGTTGGTGGAGCTGACCGTCCACCGCACCCCAGGGGCGGGGCTCGAAGATCTTGAGCACCACCTCGCCGGTCTCCCGGTCCGGAGCGATCAGGTCGACGATGCGTGGGTTGGCGACTCCCCGACGCTCGTAGGTCTCCCCGGTAGTCTCCGCGGCTGCGTCCGCAGCAGTCCCCTCGACGGCGTCCCCGGTGCCGGCCCCGGAGCTCCTCTCGGTGGGCTTCTTCCGCCCGTCGTCGACGATAGGTAGCGACATGGCAGAAATCATACCCCTTCCCGCTCGATCTCCCGTAGCGTGCGCTCGACGAACTCGACGTGGGCGGCGGTGGCACGCCGGGCTTCGGCGTCGTCCTGTCGCTCGACGGCGTCGAGTACCGCCAGGAGCTGGTCACGGATCGTCGCCACCGCCCCGGGCCGGCGGGTGAGACGGAAGTGGCTGTACGCGAGAGCATCCCGGAGCATGCCTGCGACTGCTTCCGTCAGCCGCGTGATCAAGCGGTTGTGGGTGGCCTCCGCCAGACGGGCGAAGAACCGGCCGTAGATACGCGGGGAGCCCTTCCGACGGGCCAGACGACCGCCCGGAACCTCGCGCAGAGGCCGCACCAGCTCGAGCAGATCGGCCAGGTCCTCCGGGGTCCGGCGGCGGGCGGCGAGGACGGCGGTCTCCGGATCGAGGATGCGGCGGATCTCGAGCACCTCCCAGAGATCGCGGCGCTCCAGCCGCAGCAGCCCTTCCAGGAGATGGCCGGCCTCGCCGTCCTCGGGCTCGCGTACATAGGTGCCCGAGCGAGGACGGATCTCCAGGAGCCCATGGTCCCTGAGCTCTTGGAGGGCCTCGTGGACGGTCGGCCGGCTGACCCCGAGCCGCCGCGCCAACACCGCCTCGCCGGGCAGCCGTTCCCCCGGAGCCAGAGCTCCCGAGGCGATGAGCCGCGCCAGGTGGTCCGCCACCTGGCGCCTGACCGTCGGCGGCCGGTTCTGCGGACGGATCTTGGAGCTCGACACGACGGTCAGGATAGCAAGGCCCAGCCAACGGGCGAGCGGTATCGGGAGCTTCAATCTGAGGCGGCGGCCGGTGGCTCCCGCAGGATCCGGCCAAGCTCGAGCTGGAGCTTGAGCAGCACCGTGTCCGGCAGGGTGCAATCGGCCACCACCCCGAGACCGTAGCGGCCCCGGGGCGTGATCGTCTCCATCAGATGTAGGCGGCGGCGGCCGCCGAAGGCGAGCATCAGCATGCCCCGCTCCGGACCGCCGCAGGTGTTGCGCTGGTGGGCGAAGAGCCCCATGAAGGCCGGTCCCAGCGACAGCTCGAGGGTCTCCATGCGGCTGGCCGCCAGGGTCGCGCCGGTCGGATCGCAGACGAACGCGCCCTCGACGCCGGGGACCCCCCGCACCTGATCCAGCAGGGCGTCGAGGCGGGCCGGGTCGGGACCGGCTCCCACGTCGGGCTCTGCGGTCCCGGTCTCCGGATCGCCCGCGCTCCGGGTCTCCGCGGAGAGCCGCGAGCGTTCCAGGAGTTGGGTCCAGCGGGCAGGGTCGATCCAGGACAACGAACGGCGGGTCATCTCGAGCTCCTCTTCCAGGGTTGGAACGCAGGCCGGGGCTCGCCGGCGAGACCGAGCCTCGGCGCCAGCTCCTCGGCGATCTGGTCGAACACCGAGCCGACGGCCGCCTTCTCCGCTTCGAAGACCGGCGCACCCTGGGCGCTGGCTTCGAGAAACACCGGATCCCACGGAATGAACGGATCGAGCACCAGGCCGGGAGGGAACAACCGGAAGAGCTCCTGGGCGGCGGCGAGGGAAACCCGCTCGCGGGAGCGCACCATGCTCGCCACCAGACCGACAAGCTCCGCCTTCGCCCCCCGCTCCCGCAAGGCGCTCAAGGTGTCCAGGAGCACCGGCAGAGTGCGCAGAGCCAACGGCTCCGCCTGGACCGGGGAGAGCACGTGGGTGGCGTGGAGCAGGGCGCCGCGAGTCGGACCGGCCAGACCGGCGGGGGTGTCCATCACCACCAGCGGAAAGCGTCCGTGCAGCGCCCGGAAAATCGATCCGAGCCCCTCTCCGGAGGCGAGACGCCGCCCCCACTGCTCCATCCGGTCTCCCGGCGGATGCCCGGCTCCCAGCAAGGCGGGAGTGGCGTCCTGGTCCCGGTCGCCCCAATGGAGCACCCGGCCCAACAGCAGTCCCTCTTCCACCACGTCCCACAGTCCCGGGTACCGGTCGGGAAACAGCGAATGGTCGAGACCGCCCAGGGGGTCGAGGTCGACGAGCACCGTCTCCCAGCCGCGCCGCGCCATGGCATAGGCCAGATTGAGAGCCAGGGTGGTCTTGCCCACCCCTCCCTTGGGGCTGACCACGGCGAGCAGACTCACCGCGCCACCCCCATCGCGACCGCCACACGCTCCGTGCTCACCGATCTCACCGCCTGCTCACCCCGGGCAATCATCGAAACACCTTTCCTGGAGGGACGGTACAGCATCCCCCGGAAGCCGGGCAAGCGAGAAGCCCGTGAGAGTCGAGGCTCAGGTTAGCGCCGAAAGCCGGAGGCGGGATAGAAGGTCACCCAGCGGACCTCTTGCTGGCCCGGGCTGAGCATCGGGCCCTTGTGCAAAAAGGCCCACTCCTCGTCCCCCGGAACCACGGTCACGAAATCCGACGAGGACGCGAAGTCGAGGAACTCCATCCCGCCGGTGGCCGGGTCGATGCGCCAGATCCCCAGACCGAGGTCGTTCTTCTGGACGACGTAGAGAAAGCCCTCCCAGCCGAGCAGAGCCAGGGGCACCTGCTGTCGCGACACCGCTGCCAGGGTCTCCCGCATCTGCCGCCGATCCTGGAAGAAGGCGACCTCCGGCATGGGGGAGGGCAGACGCGCCACGACACGGTGACCGCGGTGATGGGACGGCAGCTCGACGATCTGGAGATAGCGATACCCGGACGCGGTCCGCGTCTCCACCGGCTCGGGAACGATCGCGTAGCCGGTGTTACCCAGGGACGCGACCCACTCGAGACCCATCAGGTAGAGCGGCAGCTCCGAGCCGTCCAACGGATAGGCCAGCTCGGGCGGGCCGTCGGAGGAGACCCAGAACAGACCCGCGAGCCACGCGGGCTCGGCCTCGTCGTCCGCGGGCTCGGGGTCCTGTGCCCCGGAGCCGATGGGCGCGGTCAGGGCTTCGGAGGCGGTGGAATCGATCGGTTCGGCGGCGGTCTCGAGACGCACCTCACCCACGCCGAGGATCTTCTCGCCGTGGAGCGCAGCCCAGGAGTGGATGGAACACGAGGGGCAGGCCCAGCGACTCCGGAGCGCCCATTCGCCGGAGGGTGCCACCCGCAAGGTCCACCACTCCTGGTTGGCCATCTGCACCAGGAGATCCCCGGAGGTCCCCAGAGGTCGCATCCGCTGGACCATCTCGCCGAGCTCGCGCAGGGGCGTGAGCCGACCGTCTCCGTCGAGCCACTGGAGCCGCTCCTGGGTCAGGTCGAGCAACAGCAGTCCGCCCGGAAACCACGCCGCCGAAGAGATGAAATGCGGCCGCTCGGCGCGCACCTGCAGCGTACGGCCCTCGGTCGGTCCCTGGGCCCGCACCGATGTCACCCCGACCGAGCCGCCAACGAACAGCACGGCGACCAGGCTCAGGGTAACGGCGGCTCTATGCATCGAGGCTCAGCAGTTTCTGGGCTTTCCCGTACAGGAGAGGGCTCCCGAGTCCAGCGTTCCCGAGATAGACGGGTTCAGCTCCCCGTCCGCACAAGGCGGTTGAAGGGCGGGGCTCGGCGGATCGTGAGCGGGTCGATCGGCATCGGGCATCGGAACGAGAAGAGCACAAGCCAAGAGCGAGAGACGAACAAATCGTCGCAACATGCGAAAACCTCCCATGCAAAGAAATCGGAATCCTCCTGAGCGGGCACCGTACCTCCGAGAAGTATCAGTGATGCTCAAAGGTAAAAGGGGGACACTTGGCGATAGACTCGATGGAAAATCGAGGTGGAAGACGATATGGCATCCGAGCCCGACAACGGCCGAGGGCGACACCGGTGGTGGGATCCGAGACCGGGTCTCGCGCGTCTCTGGCGGCACCCCGACAAGGCGCTCGCCTGGATCGCTCCGATCCTTCTCGTGGTGCTGTCGTCGCTGCTGTTGAATTCCGTGCGCGGCTGGCTCGCCCTGGGATGGCCGCGGCAAGAGATCGATCCCGACCGGCTGTCCTGGAGCCACGGGTATCCCTCCACTCTGGTGCGCGACATGACCGCCCGTCTCGACTGGGGTCTGACCGTGCTGGCTCTCCTGGTCGCCCTCGCGGTGCTGGTGTCGGTCTGCGGTGGCGTGGTCGGCGACGCCCTCCGCAAGCACCGGCCGGGTCTGGCCACCGGCGTCTGGGCGATTCTCTTCGGCGTGGCTCTGTGGGCCACCCTGCAGGTCGGCACCGGCTACTCCACGGCGTCCATTCCGAGCTTTTACCCGCTGCTCGATCGGGCGCTCCCCGGTCTTCGCGATCTGGCGGCCGAGCTGAACCGTCTGGCGCTGCTCGGCGCCATCTGGCTCGCCTTTTCCGCCGCGAGCCTGTCATTGTCCGCCGGCCGCGCGGTCGAGGAGGACAACGTCGCCCATCTGCGGATCCGTCTGCGCGCTCTGCACCTGCTGCTCTACAGCGGCGCCGCGGTGCTGGTGGCGGGGGTGTTGGAGATCCACGCCTTCCACCGCTGGGCTCTCGCCCTGCTCGACCCGGCGGACGGGGAGCTCCTGGCCCCTCTCGCCCGGTCGGTGGTGCTGGTGATCGGGACCTACTGGACCCTGCTCCTCCTCAGCATCTACGCTCCGGTGCGCTCCCATCTCCACCTGGAGACCTCGCGTCTAGGCCGGCTCGCAGAGCGTCCGCCCGAGCAACGGCGGGCCTGGCTGGAGGAAAACGAGCTGGCCTCCACCGGCTGGCAGATCTTCCTGCGGCTCGGTGCGGTGCTGGGCCCCTTCCTGGCCGGCGCTCCGCTCGGCACCCTCCTCGAGCTGTTCGGCTCCTGATCCCGGGGCACCTGCCTCATTCGACGACGGCCCGGCTGACGCTCCCGGGTACGGTCACCACCGGGGTCTGCCAACGGCGGCCGTCGCGGCTTACGATCACCAGCTCCCAGCTTCCTCCGGGCAGATGGTCGAGACGCCCGCGGCCACCCACCAGGGTCCACGGACCGACTGGACCGAGCAACGGATCGAGAAGGCGCAGAGGGCGGCCGTCGGGCGCCGACAGCTCGGCGCTGGCGAGCTGATCGGAAGTGGCCAGGGCCGGCACCTCGACCTCCAGCGCCGCCGCCGGCTGCAGGGCCACTTCCCTCGGCTCGGCGGGTAGCTCGATCTCGAGCTCCGTGCCCGCGGCGCCCGGAGCCCCCAACCACAGGCGCCAACGTCCGTCCGGAGCGGTCGGCAGCCGGAGCCGGCCATCCGCCGCCACCGGCCGGTTCTCCTGGACCCGGATCTGACCGGCGGCATCGAGAAGCGCCACCGACGCCCAGGGCGGTGCCACCGCGGGGGCCGGACCTCGCAACCACACATCCCAACCCGGGGTGGGCTCCAGCCGGACCTCGATCGGCCCCACCTCCTCTCCGGCGATCAGGGTCAGCTCCCGGTCGTGAGCGGCAAAGCCGTCCTTGCGCACCTCCAGACGGTAGCGTCCCGGCGGGATGCGGGCGAAACGGAATTCGCCTTCCGCCCCCGATCCCAGGGCCAGCAGACCCTCCTCGCCGGGGCTGTCCACCTGACGTCGCAAGACCACCAGGGCTTCCGTCACGGCAGCGCCGGAGTCCTTGGCGAGCACCCGTCCGCTCAAGCGGGCGGGTGCCAGATCGAGCGTCACGTCCCGGTCGCCGTCCAGCTCGAGAGTCTGGTTGTGCACTACGAGCTCCCGGCCGTGGGACACACCGAGGTGGTAGCGGCCCGCCGCAACATCCTCCATCCGGAAGGCGCCTTCGTGGTCGGAGAGGACGTTGCGGTCCACCGAGCTGTCGAGACCGCGGAGGGAGATGCGTGCCCCCACCAGGGGCTCTCCATCGAGCCGCACCCGCCCGGTGAGGGTGAGCTGGGTTCCGAGCTCCAGGTCGTGTACCGCCTCCTCTCCGGGTGAGGCGATGACGATGCGCTTCTGCGTCTGGCGGCGGCCGTCCGCGGTCCACGCCCGCAACCGCCAGGGACCGGTGGACAGCCCTTCGATGCGATAGGCCCCGTCGTAGCGTATGCTCCCCAATCGGACCCGGCCGCTGTCGTCCTCGGCCTGGACCGTGGTGCGGGCGAGCCGGTCGAGCTCCAGACCGAGGATGTACCCGGTGACCACCGCCGACCGCTCCAGCACCACCTCGAGATCCTCGATGGGCTCCTCCCCCACCACGAAGTCGAGCCGCTCGAGGGTAGCCAGACCCGGGCTGGACACCTCGAGACGGTAGGTGCCGGCGGATACCGAGGCCAGCCGGAGCTCGCCTTCGGCATCGGTAACGGTGAAGTAGTCGATCCGGTTGCGCAGATCCTGACGCTCGAGCACGAACCGGGCTCCCGGCACCGGCTCCCCTGTCGGGCCCATGACCCGGCCGGCTACCGGAACGCCGTCCGGAAGCGTCACGTCGAACCGATTGTCGCCCTTCTCGAGGGTGAGCTCCTCGACCTGCGATGGGTACTCGGGGTGGGTCACCTCGAGCCGTGCCAAGCCTGCCGGCAGCCCCTGCAGCCGATACCGGCCCTCAGCGTCCGTGGCATCCACCTGCTCGTGGCATAGCACCCGGGCGTGCTCCACCGGGTCTCCGGACGCGATGGTCACCCGGCCTGTGAGCACGTTGCCTTTGCCGACCACCAGGACGATCTCGTCGTCGGTTTCCGGCGGGAGAGTGAGCTCCAGAGGGTCCGGTGCCAACCAACCGGGGGCGAAGACCTGCACGCGGGCCGGGCCCGCCGGCAGCCCCTCGAACACGAATCGCCCCTCGCCATCGACCGGAGTGGAGCGCTCCTCGGTGCGATCCGGGGCCCCGGGTACCGGCTTTTCCCCCAGCGTCATCCCGATTTCCGCCGGGGCCACGGGCGCGTCGCTCTCGTCCACCAGCCGCCCCTGGAGGCGATGGCCCGGCACCAGCCGGACGATCAGGGGCTCGGGAACCGGCGGTGTGACGTGCTCCACCCAGCCCGGTTGGTGCTCCGGATGGCGCACCAGAAGGTGAAACGAGACTCCGCTTTCGAGTCCGTCGATGCCGAAGCGGCCTTCGGCATCGCTGGTGGCCACGGGCCGCGGTGCCAGATGAGCCACCACCGCCCGGTCCAGCCGCTGGGGACGAATCTCGGAGGGCAGGATGCGGATCTCGGCCCCGGCCACCGCCGCCCCCTCCTCATCCACCACGCGTCCGCTCACCCGCTCCCCCGGCGCCATCACCAGATCGCCCAGCTCGACCACCGTCTGGTCGCTCGGGATCTCGACTCCTCTCACGGTCATGGGCAGAAAGGCGGGGTGGAAAGCGTGGATGTCGACGCGGTCGGCCGGCACCCCGGGAACCCGGAAGCGTCCGTCGGGGCCGGTCTCGGCCCGGAATCGATGACCCTTCTGAAGCTCGGCGGAGCCGGGGCGCGGACGCGGCCGGCCGGCCACGGTCAAGACCACCTCCACGCCGGCGATGGGGCGCTCCTCGGGATCGAGAACCCGCCCCCGGGCCGCCCGGTCGACATCGAGCACGACGGTCAACGGTGCAGCGCTGCGCCCGGCGGCCGGCGTCACGGCCTCCACGACAGCGGTGAGGTAACCGTCGCGGTGGACCTGTACGCGATGCTGGCTCTCGGCTTCCAGCCCTGGCAGAAGAAAGGAGCCTTCGGCGTCGGTCCACGCCCGACGGTCGACGACATCCGAGCGGAAGTAAGGGCGATGGCCGCCCCGGTAGCGGGTCTGGAGCTCGATCCGGGCGTCGACCACGGGGCGGCCCTCCCGGTCCACCACCCGACCCGGGAGCTGGGAGCCGGGAGGCAGCGCCAGCGCCACGGGCTGCCGCAGATCGAGCTCGTCGTCCTCGAAGAGCCGTTGCCGGGGCCGATGATCGACCGCCTCCGCCTGGAGATGGATCGCCCCATCCGCGGCGAGGTCGAGCGAGAAGCGACCCGCGCGGTCGGTGACGGTCCAGCGTCCAGGGTCCGTGCGCGACCACACGAGGGCTCCGGCGAGAGGCCCGGCGGTCGCGGAAGAGGTTACCCGACCCGAGATCCTGCGGGGGGGCTGGAGGGTCAGCGTCTCGACCGGCTCCGGCGAGCCGGCTTGCGCTCCGTGGGTCCCGCCTTCTCCGGCAGCAACCATCGGCGCAATACGCCAGTAGGTCTGGAGCCCGTCTTCGGTGAGCACCGTCAGGGCCAACGATTGGGTGCTGGAGGACACGGGTACCGAGACCCTGCCTTCCGCATCCGCGATCCCCACCGGCAGCCCCGGGGGCGATCCCAGACCCACGACGGCTCCTGCCAGCGGTGGGCCCTGGGCATCCAATAGCCGCACCGACCGGGGTACAGATGGCGGCAAACGCAGAGGATCGTCCCCCCTCGAGAGGAGCGGAAGACGCCCAGCAGCCCAGGCCATGCGCTCGACGCTCTCCGCGGAGCCCCGCGGGAGCACCGTCTTTCCCTCCGCATCGGTGAGGGCGATCCTCGGTGCCGGCGTCCAGCGGCCTTCGCCTCCCTGTCCGTCTCCCAGCGTCAGCGGTCCTGCCTCGGCCGTCAACAGCCAGACGGTGGCATCCGGTACCGGACGCTCCCCCTCCTCCCGGACTGCAACCGGGTTTTCCACCGCGGCCGGCAGCGGAGCCACGGGCAGCTCGAGAGCCGGCCCGGGACCCACCAGAGGCAGCGGGCTGTGCTCCACCGGCAAGCGGCCCTCGGCCGAGATGCGGATCCGCCATATGCCCGGCACTGGTGCCAGGAGCTCGTACCGCCCCTTCTCGTCCGTGCTCGCGGTCGCCGCCGCCGGCGGCCGGAGGTCCCCGGCAAGGAGCGCCCGGGCGCTCTCGTACCGTGTGGCCTGGGGAACGAGCTCGACCTCCGCTCCGGCGACGGGAGCTCCCTGGAGGCTCACGACCCAGCCGGTGAGAGCCCGCGTGGTCGGTGCGTCCGAAGGAGACGGTGCAGCTTCCACCCCCCGGGGAGCTGCGAGCAGGGGAGGTGCACCGAGGAGCAGGCAGGATAGAAGCAAAGAAGCAGAAATCGGGACAGTGAGAGTCCGAGGTCGAGCGCGAGGGGGGAAACGACAGGACATACAGAGCCTCCAAGAAAACGGGATGAGCGAGCCGGCCGCCCGACGAAAAGAACCGGAGACGGGACCCGCCGGGGGCACCGCTCCGGTTCAGCGAGCTCTCGATCGGAGCTTACGGGAAGAGTGGCGGACGCTCGGGCGGCTCGATGACGATGATGTCCTCGCAACTGTTGTAGTTGCTGCCGCCGATGCAGGTGTCGAATCCACCGCCGCCGTTCAGCGTGTCGACGCCGCCGCCACCGGCGAGGAAGTCGTTTCCGTTGTTACCGTTCACCGTGTCGTTACCCAGACCCCCATTGAGGAGGCTGTCCGACGCGTTGCTGCCATGGATGAGGTCGTTGCCGCTGCCACCGAAGGCAGAGACACCCGTGTCGTTGACGTGGATGGTGTCGCTCTCGGTCCCTCCGTCCATGTCATCGCTGCCACCGCCGCCGCCGATCGTGTCGAAGCCGGAGTCACCGTTGACATCGTCGTTGCCGGGGCCACCACACAGGATGTCGTTGTTGCTCCCGCCGTTGATGACGTCGTTGCCGCCCAGGCCATTGACCACGTTGATGGCCGAGTTGCCGTTGATCACGTCGTTGCCGGTGGTTGCAGACATGTTGGTGGCCACACCGAAACAGGTCGCCGCAGTGGCCGGAGAAGCCAGGACTGCGATAGCTCCAATTACCAAGAACGTCATGAGGGTGAGTTGGGACCATTTTTTCATCATTAACGACCTCCTAGCTTTGCGGTTTTGAGGATGACTACACAGTAAATCTCAAGCAAACACATATCCACCTTGGAAGGTCAGAGAACAACCGGCAGGTCCTGCAAGCTCATTCGTCTTCTCGGGGCCTGGTCTGGAAGGCTCCATCGACTCTTGCTCAATCGATGCCTCCCGAGCTTGCAGGTTTTAACGACCCGAGCAACACAATAACGCTCAGGGAATCAGGTGTCAAGCTGAACAGTTGCCACTGAGGAAGAATGATCCCGTCTCTTGACGTGGCTACTTCTCGCACGAGCCCGGGGTCGGGCTCGCCCCCGAGCTGGACCGATCTCAGGGCTGGAAGAAAGACGGACCGACCCGCAGCCCGAAGGTGAGGCTGCGGGGCAGGCCGTAGTACAGACAGAACGACAGCACCCCGTGAGCCAGTCCCAGAATCCAGAGGTTGGGAGCTCGCCGGTACAGCCAGCAGGACAGGAAGCCCACGACGGGGGTGAGGACCAGCAGGAAGGGATTTGGCAGATGGGCCAGGGCGAAGATCGCGGCGGCGGCCAGGTACGAAGTCCAGGTGTCCGGCAGGAGATCGGAGAACCGCCGGTAGTAGAAGCCGGCCAACACGTACTGCTGGAGGATTCCACCCAGGATCAGCCATCCCAGGGAAGCAGGCCAGCACTCCAAGGGTGGGAAGGCCAGGCCACCGGTCACGGCACCGGCGAGCAGCACGAGTAGGACCAGGGAGCCCAGGACGAGCCCGACGGACATCGCGGAGCGGCCGAGGTTGTCCAGCCGAAAGCCGATGCGGGCGAAGCCCTCCCCGTTGCGGCGATGGCTCCAGACGAGAAGCGGTATCACCATCACCGCCAACACCAGCGCGTGCCCACGAAACGCACCCTGCCAGAGCCAGAGATACGACAGCACCAGCGCGGTGAGGGCGACGATCTCGACGACGCTGGCGAGGGGCCGGGTCGGCCGGCCTTCCGGGGCGTCCATTCCAAGAGTCTATCGGGGTCGTTCAGGTACCCAGGGAATCGGGGGGCCCGGGAGGAACGGCATGGGCGGGATGGACGACGTGGACCCGGGAAATGAACCCTGGGACCGGCTCACCCCGGGATCCCACCCGGACCAAAGACCAAAGACCACCGCTTATCGACGACGCCGCAGCGCCAGGTACAGCACCCCACCGGTGACGGTGGCGGCGACGATGCCCAGGGCGGTGGAAATCCCCGGGTTCTTGACCGCCACGCCCATGTAGTACGGGAAGTAGAGGTGACCGGTGGTGTAGAGCCCGTAGTGCACCCCCAGGGCGACCACGGTGGCGCCGGCGACCGCCGCCACCGGGACGTCGTCGAGAAAGGTGCCGAACAGCACTGGCACGAAGGCGGCGGCGAAGTAGGCGTAGACGCCGAGCTGGGCGAAGATGATGACGCTCAGGTTGGGGTCGACGAGCTGCCACCACGCGAGGCCGAACGACACCCCGGCCAGGGCCGCGATGACGCCCCGGTTGAGCACGAACAGAAAGCGCTCCGACAGCTCGCGCCCGGTGGCCGCGCCGTGGACGTTGCGCACCAGGTCGTTGGTCACGATGACGGAGAGGGATTGGATCAGCCCCTCCAGAGTCGACATGCCGGCCGAGATCAACCCCAGGAAGACGATCACCCCGACGAACCAGGGGAACTGGGTCACCAGGTAGGTCGAGATCACGCTGTCCGGAGCGATGACCGTGCCGCCGATCTGCAGATCGGGAAACTCCAGCCGGGCGTAGAGTCCGGCGATCACCACCAGGAAAAACAGCACCTGGACGGCGATGCCCGCGGCAAGATAGCGGTTCACCTCCCGCTCCTCCTCCAGGAGCAGGGACTTGGTGATGATGTGGGGCTGGCAGACGATGGCGACGCCCACCACGACGGTGCAGAAGATCACCTCGAAGCCGTCGCGGAACAGCGGGCTCTCCGGGTTGTAGATACCTGCCAGGGCCGGGTCGACGGCGCGCAGACGGTCGACGAACCCGCCCAGCCCGTCCACCAGGTGCTCGGCGCCGGAGGCCAGCAAGATCCCCGCCACCACGATCATGATCACCGCCTGGATGGTGTTGGTGTAGACCATCGAGTTGGCACCGCCGAACATCATGTAGCCGAACGAGAAGGCGACCAGGACGGCGAGCACGGGGATCTCGTCGAGCGCCAGCGAGGCGGCGATCACCTTGGTCAATCCGACCAGGATCATGACGATGAAGGTGACCAGCAGCAGAGAGAGGACGGCGAAGAAGACGGCGAAGGCCCGGCTTCGGTACCGCTGCCCCACCCACTGCGACAGGGTCAGGGCCTTGACCTCGCCGCCGTACTTGCGAAAGCCCTTGGTGAGCACCACCAGCGACAGGCCCATCGAGACGGGCAGCACAACGCAGAGCCCAAAGACGGCGCTGAGACCGAAGTAGGCCACCAGCCCCGGGTTGATGATGAAGGTGGCGGCGCTGGTGGTGGACGCGGCCAGCGCCAGCCCCACCGCCACCGGCGAGAAGGCGATGTTGCCCACCGCGTAGTCGCTGACGCTGCGGTTCCGGCGCGCCCCACGGACCACCAGGACGACGATGGTGGCGGCGTAGGCGACGACGAGCAACCAGCCGGCGAGAATCTTGGGGTCCATCGTCGGGCCCGTCATCGGGTCTCCTGGGCGATCTCCGGCATCTCGAAGTCGGTCGAGCTGGCGCGCAGAAAGGCCCGGAGGATGGGAAAGAAGACCTCCCGCCGTTCCAGGTAGACCACGTGCCCGGCGCCCTCGACGAGCTCGAAGCGGGTGTCGGGGAGAACGTCGCAGAGCTGCCGCTGCTGCCACAACGGGATGGCCCGGTCCTGGCTGCCGGCGAGCAGCAGGGTCGGCGCCGAGACGCTCCGGTAGCCCGGCAGGCGATCTTCGAGCCGGTCGAAAAAGGGATCCTGGGCCTCGGTCAGACGCACCAGGCAGTGGACGCGATCCCGGTAGCGCTCGAAGAACCGTTGGCGCATCGAGTCCAAGACCTGCGGATCGGTGCGGCGCAAGAAGGGCTCCCCAAAGATCTTCTCGTAGAGGTAGTGGGTGTAGAGCTCGAAGGTTTCCGCTCCGCCCCGGTAGAAGCGCAGCGACAGGTCCTGGTACATCTGGAACTGGCGCTCGTGGCTGAGCAGGATGCCCGAAAGGGTCTGGGTGAGCAGACGGTCTCCATGGAGGCGACCGAAGTCGAGAGCGATGAAGCCGCCGTAGGAGACCCCCATCACGTGGACCCGCGCGATCTCCAGGTGGTCGAGGATCGCGGCCAGGTCATCGCCAAAGCCCGGGATCGAGTAGGGCTCGTCGGGGCCCGAGGAGAGGCCCTGACCCAAGTAATCGTAAAGCAGGACATCGAATTCGGGCAGCAGCTCGTCGAGAAAGCCGTACCAGGCCCGGGTACGCATGGCGAGGCCGTTGAGCAGCACGACCGTCTCCCGCCCCCCTCCGTCAGCGTCGCCGTCCCCTTCACCGCCGGCTTCGCCGAACAGCTCCCACCAGATCCGGTGGGGCTCCCCTTCCCCATCCCGAGGCCGCTCCAGATGCCCGCTCCGGGTCGGCTCGAGCTCCGCCGGGTACCTCTCCACGTCTCTCCCCGCGCCTTTCTCTGGGTCTCCCTTCCGGGGGCTCATCGCGGGAGGCTCTCCAGAAAGCCCACGGTCTGCGCCACCAGCCACTCGGGGTCCTCGACCACCACGGTGTGGCCGCTCTTCGAGTGCTCGACGATGCGCGCTCCGGCGATCGCCGCCGCCACGGCTCGTCCCCGCTCCACCGGCATCACCCGATCGCCGGTGGCCAGCGCCACCAGGACTGGGCAACGGATCCGCCCCAGCTCGTCGCGCAGATCGAAGGTCTCGACCGCGGTCAGCAGGTCGTCGACCGCGGCCAGCCAGGCGTCCGGCAGCGCGGCGATCTGCCGCCGCCGGACAGCCAGCAGCTCGCGGCTCTCCGCCACCCAGGCGGGGGAGTAGATGTCATCCACCAGGGCATCGAGAAAGCGGCCACGGTCCGCAGTGTCGGCCCCGTCGCCCCCTCCCCCCACCAGGAGCTCGCGGACCAGTCCGCGAAGCTCGCGGGTCTGCCGGGCCATGGCGTCGGTGGCGCGATCGCTGACGGTGGCCACCACCAGACTCGCCACCCGCTCCGGCCGGCGCGCCGCCAGCAGCAACCCCACCTGGCCGCCAAAGGAGGTGCCGAGGACGTCGACTTTCGCGAGACCCAGGTGATCGAGCAGCGCCACCAAGTCGTCGACGTTGGCTCCCAGCTCCCGGTGGGCGGGACCGGGGGTGCGGAGCTGACCCCGGAAGTCGCACCGCAGCACCCGGTAGCGCTCCGCCAGGGGCGTGGCGACGGGCTCCCAGGCGGCGATGGACATGAAGCCACCGTTGAGCAGCAGCAGGGTCGTCTCGGGGTCCGTAGCATCCGAGTCCGCGGGCCCATCGAAGCGATGAGTCAAGATCGGGGCAGCCCCCGGGCCGGTGGGCTCGACGTGGGACTCGTCGGAGGGCTCGACCGTGGGCGGCAAGCCTTCCGGAGGCGGATCGTCGCGCATCCCGGCGGTCACGGCTCCCCGCCTTCCGCCAGAAACCGCTCGCGCAGCTCCCCTTTGATCACCTTGCCGTAGGGCGTCCGGGGCATCTCGTCCAGCCGGCGAAAATGCTTGGGCACCTTGAAGCGCGCCAACCGGTCCTCCAGGTAGGCCGCGAGGTCTCGGGCCAGGGCCTCGGGGGCCATCCGGACGTCCGGTCGCAGGACCACGAAGGCAACGCCGATCTCGCCCCAGCGGTCGTCCGGCACACCCACCACCGCCGCGTCCTCCATCGCGGGATGGGTCACCAGCGCGGCCTCGATCTCCGCCGGATAGATATTGACGCCACCGCTGATGATCATGTCCTTGTGACGGCCGGCGATGTAGAAGAAGCCGTCCTCGTCGCGGCGGGCGAGGTCGCCGGAGTGGAACCACCCCTCGTCGTCGTAGGCCTCGGCGGTGGCCTCCGGTGCGTTCCAGTAGCCGAGCGAGACGTGGGGACCGCGGAACAGCATCTCCCCCACCTCGCCGGAGCCGACCTCGCTCCCCTCTTCGTCCACCAGCCGCACCTCGGTGAACATCATCGGCTTGCCGATCGAGCCGAGGTTGCGCACCGCGTCCTCGCGGGACATGGCGAAGCAGTTGACCCCCACCTCGGTCATGCCAAAGCCCTGTTTGAAAGCCACGCCGCGCTCCTGGTAGGCCTGCTGGAGGTACCGGGGAAGCGGCGCGCCGCCGCTGATCAGCCAGCGCACCGAGCCCAGATCGACGGTGTCGAGCTCGGGGGCCTCCAGCAGCATCTTCCAAATGGTCGGCACGCCGAGGATCACCGTGCATCCCTCGGCCTCGACCGTGCGCCAGACCTCGCCGGGGTCGAAGCCCCGGTGCAGCACCACCGTGCCGCCGATGACGAAGAGGGGAACGAGGAAGGCCATCAACCCCCCGGCGTGGTAGAGGGGGGTGAACACGGGGCTCACGTCGTCCGCCCGGAGCTGCCAGCCACAGACGGTGTTGTAGCCGTTCCACGCCACCATGCGATGGGGGATCATCACTCCCTTGGGCCGGCCGGTGGTGCCCGAGGTGTAGAGGAGGCAATAGACGTCCTCCGGATCGCAGCGCTCGCGCTGAAATTCCCCGGGGTCCATGGAGGCGGTGAGGTCCCGGTAGCGGGGGTCGCCCTCGGCCACCGGCTCGTCGAGCGCGATCCAATGAGGGATCTCGACCCGCTCGCGCAGGGCATGCACGGTGTCCGCCAGCTCGCCGTCGTAGAGCAGCGCCCCGGGACCGGAGTCCTCGAGGATGGGGGCCAGCTCTTGGGCGGTGAGCCGGGTGCCCAGGGGCACCAGGACGTGACCGCTCTTGGGGGCGGCGAAAAAGGCCTCGACCATCTCGACGCGGTTGTGGGCGAGGATCGCGACGCGGTCGCCCTTGGCGAGACCCAGCTCCCGCCACGCCCGGGCGCAGCACACGGCCCGCGCGTCGAGCTCGCCGTAGGTCAGGCGCTCTCCTGTATTGCGCCCTGCTGTGTTGCGCCCTGCTGTGTTGCGCTCTTCTGTGTTGCGCTCTCCTGTGTCGACGACGACCAGCGCAGTCTTGTCCGGAGTCAGCCGCGCCCGTTCGCCGAGGACGTCGCCGGAGATCATCGGGGGCTGTCCCCGCCGGAATGAGCTGAATGGACGAGATGGACGGCATGGACAGCCGGCTCCTCTGCCGGTGGCTCCCCTTTCGATTCCGAGGGCTCCCCCTTTGGCGAGCCCTCGGCCGGGGCGGTCTTCGCCACCGGTGGGTCCTGCGACAGGACCTCGTGCAGGGCTTCGAGAAAACGCTCCGGGCACTCGCTCGGCGGGATGTGGCCGCAACGCTCGAGCACCGTCAGACGGACCCGTGGAAGCTGGCTCTCCATCCGTCGCGCGTAGCTCAGAGGCATCAGCCCGTCGGACTCGCCCCACAGCAGATCCACCGGCACCGTCACCTCTCCGAGCCGGCCCTCCAGCAGATGGGCCATCAGCCCGGGCAGGTCCTTCATCATCCGGCCGACCGGACCGACGCGGGACCGCCGCACGATGTCGTCGAGCAACTCGTCGCTCAGCGGTGGGCTCGACGGGTCGCGCAACGCTGCCATCGTGCGCCGGGCGGTCTCGCGGTCGGGCGGGGTCAGGGTCAGACCCTCCGCGGGCACGTTGAGCAGGGCACCGCCGTTGACCAGGACGATGCGGCCGACCCGCTCCGGATGACGGTGGGCCATGAGGGTGGCGAGCCAGGCCCCCATCGAGCTCCCCACCAGCACCGCCGGTTTCTCGGGCGGAAGATCGAGGGAGAGGAGGTACGCTTCCAGCCCGACGACGATCCGGGCGAAGGGCAGGTCGCCCTCGGTCGGTCCGCTGTCGCCGTGCCCAGGCAAGTCCAGGACGTGCACGGTGTGGCGATCGGTCAAGCCCGGTGCGACGGCCACCCAGGACCCGGCTTGCTGACCGGCGCCGTGGAGCAGCAGGAGGTCGGGGCCGGTGCCGCCCTTCCAGTAGGTCAGGGGCTGGCCGGCGGCTTCCATCTCGCCCTCGTCGAAGCCGGCCACGCCGAGCTGGGCCCGAGCGGCGGCAGCGATGCGGGCGAGGGGGCCGGGGGAGTCGGCTTCGGCCACCCTTGGGTCGGGTGCTGGGACGGCTTGGGCGGGATGGACGGGATGGACCGTATGGACTCCATGGACATGGACTGCATGGACCATGAGGACCGCGAGCACGGAAAGACAGAACCCCCTCATCGTGAGCTCCCCTCCAGGGCTTCGGTCATGCGAAACGCCACCCCCGCCTGGTTGTAGCCCACGCCGGAGCCCAGAAACAGCACCAGGTGGCCGGGCCGGACGCGGCCCTTCTCCACCGCGTCGTGGAACGCCATCCCGAGACAGGCGGAGCCGGTGTAGCCCTGCTCCTCCATCACCGTGTGTCCGCGCTCGGGCGGCACCCCGAGCTCCGCCAGCACCAGCTCGATCGACGGCTTGCGCACCTGGGTGAGGATGAAAAGATCCACCTCGTCGAGCCCAAAGCCCCCGTCGCGGACGATGCGTCGGGCCAGCCGCGGCCAGCCCTCGTGGTTGACCTCCGGCGGATAGCGCTCGTGCATCCGCACCTGGGTGCGGCCCGCCGCCACCGCCTCGGCGCTCGCCGGCTCGGCGGTGGCGCCGGCGAAGATCCCCCAGTACTGGGCGTAGGAGCCGTCGGCCTGGGTGGCCGCCGCGACGAAGCCCGGCTCGCCACCCGCCTCCAGCACCGCGGCCCCGGCACCGTCGCCGTAGAAAAAGATCATCGGGTCGTCCGGATCGGCCAGCTTGTGCATCAGGTAGACACCGATCACCAGCACGGTTCGAAGCGAGGGGTTGACCGCCAGCCAGCCGGCGGCGGTGGCGAGACCGGTCGCGAAGGAGGCGCAGGCGCAGCCGATGTCGAAGGTCCCGGCGCGGGTCGCTCCGAGCTTGTGTTGTACGACCACCGACGTGGCCGGCGTCAGGTAGTCCGGCGAGTCGGTGCCCACGATCAGCAGGTCGACCTCCTCGGGCCGGCGGCCGGCCCGCTGCAGCGCCTGGAGGCCGGCGCGCACCGCGAGGTCCGAAGCGGCCCAGCCCTCCGGTGCGTACCAGCGGCGTCGGATGCCGGTGGCGGCCTCCATCTTGTCGACGAATTCCTCGAGACCCTCGACGCCGTCGAACCGACGGCGCAAGTCGTCGTTGGACACCTCGATCTCCGGCAGATAGCTGCCGGTGGCGACGATCTGGCCGTAGCGCTCCATCCCCTGTGCTCTCCTCTCCCCTCGGTCCTCTCCCCTCGGTATCCCCGGGCTCCCCCAGGGATCGGGTTGCGAGCCGCTCAGGTGCCGATCACCAGACCGCCGTCGACCGACAGCACGGCGCCGTGGACGAACGATGCCGCATCGGAGGCCAGCCACAGATACGCCTCGGCGACGTCCTCGGGCTTGCCCATGCGGCCGACCGGCGTCCTCTTGACCATGCCGTCGAGCACCTTCTCGGGCATGTCGCGCACGATCTCAGTGGCGACGAACCCCGGCGCCACGGCGTTGACCCGGATGCCGTAGCGGCCCAGCTCGCGGGCCCAGGTGCGGGTCATCAAGATGACGCCGCTCTTGGTGGCGGCGTAGTTGGTCTGACCGAAGTTGCTGTATAGACCCACCACTGAGGAGGCGCTGAGGATCGCCCCGCCCCCGGCGCGGATCATATGCGGCACCGCCGCGCGGGTGCACAAAAAGACCCCGCGCAGGTTGACCGCGATCACCCGGTCGAAGGCCTCGTCGCTCAACGTCCCCACCACCTCGCCGTCGCGCCCACCGTCCCCCGCACGCCACTTGACGAGCTGGGCGTCGCGGACGATACCGGCGTTGTTGATCAGCACGTCCACCCCGCCAAAGCGCTCGACGACGGCCGCCATGGCCGCCTCCACCGCGGCGCTGTCGCCGACGTCGACACGCTGGAAGGACGCCGCGGCGCCCGCCTCGGCCCCGAGCTCCTGCAGCAGCTCGTCGGCGGCGGTCTCGTCGACGTCCCACACCGCGACCCGGCAACCCTCGCGGGCGAAGCGGGCGGCGGTGGCGCGACCGATGCCGGCGCTGCCCCCGGTGACCACGACGGTCCTGTCTGCGAGCCCGGTGTCGATCATCGGAAGATCTCCTAGAAGAACCGGTACTCGAAGCCGGCGGTGACCGTCGCCGGGGCTCCGTACGAGCCGGTGACGACGCCGAGAACCGGGATGTTGTACCCGTTGGTCAGGTACTCCTCGTCGGTGAGGTTGTAGCCGTTGACCTTGATTCCCCACTTGCCGTCGCCGGACAGCCAGTTGAGCGAGAAGTCCACCGTCGTGTAGGCGTCCTGGGTCAGGGGCAGCAGTTGGCGGGTGGGATCCCGCGGATCCGGACCGCCCTCGTTGGTGAGCACCGCATCGTCCCGGTAATTGGCGCCCACCATCGCGGTGATCAGCCCGCCGAAGGCCGGCTGGTTGAAGCGCAGCCGCAGGCTGCTGGTGACATCCGGCGCGTTGGTGATCACCTGGGTGTCGACAAAGCCGTCGCCGTTCTCGTCGAGAAAGGAGTCCGGCTCGGCGTCGAGATAGCTGACATAGCCCTGGAGACCAAACCAGGAGAGGTCGCGCGGGCTCCAGTCGAATTCCACCTCGAGACCCTGGATCGTCGCGTCCCCGGCGTTGAGGAAGTTGCCGAAGAAGGCGTCGTTCACCCCGTCGCCGTCGGAGTCGAAGTCGGTGAAGGTGCTGACCTGGATGTCCGAGTAATCGCCGTAGAACGCCGCGGTGTTGAGCACGAGCTGGCGGTCGGCGAGGATCGACTTGACGCCGATCTCGGCGACGTCCAGGACCTCGTCGTCGAACGGCTCGGCGGATTCCGGGAAGGCCGTCGCCTGGGCCCGCACGTTGAAGCCGCCGCTCTTGAAGCCCCGGCTCAGCGTCACGTAGCCCATCACGTTGTCGTTGAATTGGTAGTCGAGACCGAGCTTGGGAGCCACCGAGTTGAACGTCTTGGTCTTGTCGTAGTCAGAGGTGACGGCGTTGACCACGGTGAACGTGTCGTCGGTATAACCGGCGTTGAACGCCCGGCCCTGCTTCTCCTCCTCCGTGATGCGGAGACCGAAGTTGAATCTCAGCCGGTCCCCCACCTCGTAGGTGCCGTCCGCGAACAGCGCGATGGACTCGGTATCCGTGGTGCCCTCGGTGGTGCCGAAAATCGCATCGAGAAAGATGTTCTCGACCAGACCGCCGGCCTGGCCGTCGAAGTAATAGACGCCGAGCACGCCGTCCAGCTTTTGACCTCCTAGGTAGAGAAACTGCAGCTCCTGCGAGGTCTGCTCGTCGAAGTAGGTGGCCCGGACGTCGGTGATTCGTGCCGGCGTGGTGTCGAAATCGATGTTGTTCTCGCTGTCGCTCTCGCGGTAGGCGGTGATCGACTTGAAGGACCAGTTGGAGCTCAGATCGACGCCGACGGTCAGGGCGTAGCCCTCGGAGTCGGTGCCGTTGAGCGGCACCAGACCGCTCTGGGTGTCAAACCGGTCGTCGAGGGGCGGGCAGGCCACGCCGAGGAACAACGGACAAAACGGGTTCGCCTCGAGACGCTGGTAGCCCTTGGGCTCGGCGTCGTCGGAAGTGCCATCGGCGCTGAATTGCACCGTCACCCGGTCCGAGGGCAGCCAGTCCAGGCCGACACGGTAGGCGGTGGTGTTCTTGTCCGACACGTCGCGACCGGTGAAGCGGTTGGTGCCGTAGCCGTCGTGGTTGAGCGAGGCGAAGGCGAGCTTGCCGCGCAGCTTGCCCTCGAGGAGAGGCCCGCTGACCAGCGCCCGCACGCTCTGGGTGCCATAGCTGCCGCCGAGCAGCGAGATCCTGGCCTCGGGGTCGTCGGTGGGCGCGCGGCTGACGAACTTGATGGCGCCGCCGATGGTGTTCTTGCCGTAGAGAGTGCCCTGGGGACCGCGCAGGACCTCGACCCGCTCGACGTCGTAGACGTCGAGCAGCGCTCCCTGGGGCCGTGCGACGTAGACGTCGTCCAGGTACAGACCGACCCCGGGGTCGACACCCCACAGCGGATCCGCCTGCCCGATGCCACGCAAAAAGGCGGTGAGCGTGGTGGACTGGTTGCGGCCGGCGTAGACGGCTAGATTGGGGACGTAGCTCTCGAGCACCGAGATGTCGGGTGCGCTGGTGTCCTCGAGCTCCTCGCCGGAGGTCACGGTGATCGCCACCGGCACCTCCTGGACGTTCTCCTCCCGCTTGCGGGCGGTGACGAAGATCTCGTCGCTCTGCTCCATCCCGGGAAGCGGCGCCTCGCCCGTCTCGCCTTCCTCGTCGTTCTTGTCTTGCGCGTCTCCTTCGTCCTGCCGGGCGCCCGTGGCCGCGGTGTCCGCGGTGACTTCGGCCGGTCCCTGGGCCAGCGCCGCACCTGCGGTCACCAGCACCAGCGCAGCCAGGATCGGGAGCAGTGGGAATAGCACCCGAGACGGACCCCAGGCGAAGCCCGAGCCCCTTGTGGGGATTTCCTCCCTCGCTACCTCACGTGGGAACATCGCAGGTGGATACATGACGTCCTCCCCTTCTCGTTGAGCCCGGCTCACGGCCGGGCGGGTCACTCGTCCCCTCTCACCCGTCCCCTCTCACCCGTCCCCTCTCACCCGTCCCCTCGTCGTCTCCGTCCCCCCGCGGCAGCAGCCCTCTTCGGAGCAGGCGGATGAATTCCTGGACCGCCGACTCCGGGCTCATACCGAAATGCATGGGAACGCCAAAGCACTTCTCTACGGTGAAGAAGTAGAAGAACCACCGGGTCGCCACCATGACCGCGACCATGGGGTCGACGTCGCCGAGCTCGCCAGCCTGTCGGCGCTCCTGGAAACGCTCGCCGTAGGTGTCCTTGAAGCGGTCGGCCATGCCCTCGTAGAACGAGCGGATGTGCTCCCCCTGGAACTCGATGACGTCGACATAGATGAGCAGGATGTAGGGCCGAAACTCCTCGACCACCTCCTCGATGGCTTCGGCGAGCTCCTCCAGGTCGTCCGGAAAGTCCGCCCGGGCGAAGATCTGGTTGAGCCGTAGCTCGGGATCCAGGACGCGCTCCCAATAGCGGTCGAGAAGACGCTGGAAGATCGCTTCCTTGCTGGGGAAGTGGTGGTAGACGTTGCCCATCGACAGGCCCGCCCGATCGGCGATCTGACGCATGGAGGTAGCCCCGAAGCCCTGGCTGGAGAACAGCTCGAGGGCCGCGTCCAGGGCTCGGGCCATGGAGGCTTCGGACTTCTCGCGCTGCGTCTGGACCGCCATGCAGATCCTCCGCTCCCTCTCCTCTCTAACAAACCGAACGCTCGCTCGGTATCTTAGAAGCGCTCTTCCATCGCTGTCAAGCGGAGCTCGCGGCAACACCGGTCATCGTTCGGAGGTCAGAGACCGTCCGAACGGCGGGAACCCGGCGCAGCCACCGGAAAACTCAGGGGATTGCCCGCTGCAAACTGTCGTCCTATGGGTCCATAGGACCTCTGTTGCCGCTGGTCACGGGCTCCGTGAGGAGGTCTGGAAGCCACTTGCCGCTGGTGGAAGAGGCTCTCGGCAACGGGCAAGCCTTCCTGCGGACGGGGACAGGGCCTGCGAGCTCCTCTCGGAGGGCGGTTGGGAGCGGTGAGTGAGCTTGTACCCGGTCCGTTGCGCTACCCGCGCAGCGCCAGGCCCCGTGCTAGCGTCTTGGACCCATGCCACCGTCGAGCCCATCCCAGCGCCGCTCTCCCATCCGACGTTGGGTGCGCATCGGCTTCCTCGTGTGGGCTGTGGTGTCGACCACCTGGATGATGGGCAAATTCCGCACTCGGGGGGTGGCTCCGGAGCTTCTCGAGGACAGCCCGACGGTGACTGTGCAGGACACGGAGGAGACCCTGGCCTTCCTCCCGTCCTCCCCCACCGCTTCGACCGGCCTTGTCTTCCTCGTCGGCGCCGGGGTGGCCGCGGAGGCCTACGCTCCCCTTCTTCGGCCGATCGCCGAGCAAGGCCACCCGGTCATCGTGGTGAGGCTTCCCTGGCGGGTCGCACCCCTGGAGCGGCACAAGCAAATCGCGGTCCGGAGAGCTCGGACCGTCCTCGAAAGCCAGGGGACGGCGGAGAGTTGGGTGATCGCGGGGCACTCCCAGGGCGGAGCGCTCGCCGCGCGAGTGGCGCGGAACCCCCCGGAGCACCTGCGCGCGGTGGTCCTGATCGGCACCTCCCACCCGAAGCGATTCGACCTGTCGGAGTCACCGGTCCCGATTACCAAGATCTACGGAACCCACGACGGCGTGGCCACCGTCGAGCAGATCGAGGCCAACAGGCATCTGCTCCCTCCCGACACCCGCTGGATCGAGATCGAGGGCGGCAACCACTCGCAATTCGCCCATTACGGTCACCAACTGTTCGACGGCACTCCGACCGTGTCGCGGGGGAAGCAGCAGGACATCACGCGCGCGGCGTTGGTCGATGCGCTGAAGATCGACCCCGCACCGTTTGAGCGGGAGGGAGAGGAGTCTCGACGATGAGCGAGCCCAAAGTCGCCCGACTCTGGCACGGCTGGACGACGCCGGCCAACGCCGATGTCTACGAAGCTCTGCTCCGCAACCGGATCTTTCCGGACATCGAAGCGATGGCCGTGCCCGGCTACAGAAGCATCGACCTTTTCCGCCGAGAGCTCGACTCGGGGGAGGTCGAGTTTGCAACCTTGATGACCTTCGACTCCCTCGACGCCGTCAAGAGGTTTGCCGGTGAGGATCACGAGAAGGCTCACGTCCCACCGGAAGCCCGCGAGGTGCTCGCGCGGTTCGAGGAACGCTCCCGTCACTTCGAGATTCGTGAGCGGCGCAGGTACGACAATTCCCGATGACCCGCGGGATCGGGGTTGCTGACCGATCGGTCGGTCCGCCCGGCCGTCGTCACCCGATGGGCTGGGGGCTCTTGAAGAGGGCTCTGAACCCATGAGGGCCACCCAACGAGCCGAAACGACCCGCCGGCCGGCGTCCACCCAACGCCGGCCGGCAGGCTGGAGGGGAGGGACCGGACGGGAGAGATCACGGGAAGGAGGGACGCGATCCCTCCCCGTCCGGCTCCGCCGTGAGGAGCATCTCCGCCGCGATGGCGGGCCAATGCTCCGGGTCGAGCACGCGGGCGAAGCCCTCGACCGGCTCGCCGCCGTCCTGGAGCAGAGCCCCGAGCTGCGGCAGCAGCCGGTGGCTGACGCGATCGAAGGACTCGTCCATCCAGGCCCGGGCGAGCTTGCCGGAGAGCAGGTTGCGCATCGTGCGGCCGGGACGGTGCGCGCGCATCGCGAGCAGCCAGCCGGAGCGATAGGGGTCATCTCCCAGACGGCCGGGGTCGGCCTCGGCCTCCGGGTTCACCGCGACCACCTCACCGCCCACCGGGGACAGCAAGGAAAGGTCGTGACCGCCGACGGTCAACCGCCAGCCGGCCTCACCGGCCTCCAGCCGGGTTCCCGGCGACGGCAGGTGCAACGCCTCGGGGCGGCCGAGCATGCGGAGCGCGAAGCCGTCCATGCCGACCCGGAAGACGCCGTCACCCTCCGGCCGGGCCCAGGTGTGCCCCGGGTGGAAGCCCAGGCCCTCGGGCAGTGGGAACCACGCCCCCGACCCGGTGCGGACCGCGCGGGCTCCCGCCGCCACGGCTCGCGCCATCCGTGGCCGGAGCGTCCAGGCAAACGGCACCAGCAGGAGTAGATATCCGATCACCATCAGGTACTCGAGACCTTTGGTCGGTAGGAATTCCATGGCAACCTCCCTTCGCTGAGCTCCGAGCTCAAGCCTGTGCCGGTGACGCGGCCTCGTCGCCGCCCTCGTTCGCACGCTCCGTCCCGGCGTCCTGCGGTCCCAGCACCGGCATCCGCAACATCACCCAGCGGAACACCCAGATCTCGGCGCACAGGATGCCACCGGTGACCACCAGCTCCATCCAGGACGGTACGTAGTGACCGGCCTCGTACCACTTGAAGGCGATCGTGGAAACGTTGAGCCGGTTGACCGCCACCCCGATCATGGTCACCAGCGCGGCGATCCGGAGGGTCCCCAGCCAGCCGCGCCGGGCTCCGACGACGAACAGCACCATCGGCAGCGCGGTCAGACCGAGCACCTCGAACAGGTACCAGGCACCCCAGCCGCCCGACAGGTAGTGCCAGCTCTGATCGTGCAGAAAGGCCACCACCTTCAGCCCCAGGTAGGCGAACAGGACACCGGCGCAGATCTTGGAGAGGCCGATGACGATGGCGTCGTGAGACCTGGCCAGCTCCTTCCCCGCCCGGTGTTGGAAGACTCGACGGGTGAGGCTGCCCTCGAAGATCACCATCGACAAACCGGCGAAGATGCTGGAGACGAAGAACAGCACCGGCAGCAGCTCGGTGTACCAGAGGGGATGGATCTTGGGCTTGGCCATCAGATAGAGCGCCCCCAGTCCCGACTGGTGAAGGGTCGACAGCGTGATGCCAAAGATCACCGCCCCCACGGTGAGGGCGCCGAGGACCTTGCGCACCCGCTGCCAACCCAGCCACTCCGCGATCGCGGGCGAGAGCTCGACCAGCTCCGCCGTCATGTAGAGGAGAAAGTGCCAGGCGACCAAGAACAGCACCGAGGTCAGACCGAAGTCGTTGCCGAGGATCGGGTTGACCACATTCCAGGGACGGCCCAGATCGATCAGCAGGGCTCCGGCGTAGAAGACGTAGGCCAGGAAGCCGTTGAGCACGGTCACCCGCACGATGGGCCGGTACTTCTCCACGTGCAGGATATAAACCAGGAAGGTGAGGATGTAGGCGCCACCGGCGAAGGCCACGCCGGTGAGCACGTCGAACCCGATCCACAGCCCCCAGGGGAAACGCTGGTCCAGGTTGGTGACCGAGCCGAGCCCGTAGACGAAGCGCACGACCAGGATCACCACGGTGGCCAGGATCAGCAGCGCCGAGACGACATTGAACGGGGTCAGCAGGGGACCCTTGGGGCGTAGCTCGCGGCGCAGGTAGGCACCGAGCCGCTCCCCGGGCTTGCGGGAGACGCTCGGTCCGGCGGCGGTCGCAGAGCTGGTAGCGATCACGGCGTTCACGTCACACCTCCTTCCAGACGCCACCCATCCGGCACGTCGGAGCTTTCACCGCCCCGAGCCGTCGCTTCCCGCAGACCGAAGAGCATCGCCGGCCACAGGATCAGCACCAGCGGCACCGAGGTCAGGAAGTCACGGGTCAGCTCCGGATAGGCCGTAGGCTCGAGATCGGTGCGGAAACCGAGCTCCTCGAAGGGAACCGGCGACAGGTAGAGCCAGCCGGTGCCTCCGGCCTCGTGCTCGCCGTAGATGTGGTCGACGTACTGATTCGGGCTCTGGACGATGCGCTCGCGAGCGAGCCGTAGCAGCTCACTCCGGGTGCCAAACGTGAGCGCTCCGGAAGGGCAGCTCTCGACACAGGCCGGCTCCTCCCCCTGCCGCAGGCGATCCCAGCACATCCGGCACTTCTGGATCCGCGGCACTGCGCTGTGGTACTCGAACTTGGGCACGTCGAACGGGCAGGAAACCATACAGAAGCGGCAACCCATGCACTTGTCGGCGCGCCACACGACGGGTCCCTCGGGGGTCTTGAGCAGGGCCTTGGTCAGACAGGCGGCGGCGCAGGCGGGCTGGACGCAGTGCATGCACTGGCGTTTGGCGAACACCTCGCCGCGGCTCGTCTCGTGGCGATTGACCACCGTCCATTGCTCCTCGTCGGCGAAGCGCTCGGTCTCGTAGGAGAAGTCGTCGCTCCAGTCCGGCTCGGGGAGACCGTGGGCCTCGGCACAGGCTGCTTCGCAGGTGCGGCAGCCCACGCAGACCGTCAGGTCCACCAGGACCGCCGCCTGGTCCTCGGCCCTCGCCGTCGCGGCGACGGCGTCCTCCGCTTTCGCAGAGCGACTCTCGAGCGCGGAGCCGGCCGCCGTGCCGGCGACTGCTCCCAGAAGCTTGAGAAAAGCTCGGCGTCTCATCGCGGTTCCTCCTTCCTCACCCTCGGGCTCAGGGCTTCTCGGTATCGAAGAACGACGCCTCGAGCTGCCGCCAGGTGACGTCATCGATGTGCCGGTGCAGCTCGTCCACCAAGACGCCGCCGTCCGGCAGGCAGGGCACGCCCGCGGGGCTTCCCACCAGCAGCGCCAACAGGCGGTCGACCTCTTCGCGCATCCAGTCCTTGGCACGACGGCCGCGCAGCAACCTTCGCCGCTGCCGGCGCGCCGGCTCGCCTTCACTCTCGAGCCGAACCACCCAACCACGGGTGAACGGCGCCTCGTTGACCAGCCCCGGCTCGTCACCGAGCAACGGGTTGGCGCGGGCGACGCTGCCGGTCACCGGCGAGCGAACCTCCACCGTCCGGTCACCGTGGCGCAGACGGAACAGGGGATCGTTGCGCCGCACCCGGGTTCCCGGCGGCGGTACCTCCACCGACTCGATGGGACCGAGCGCCGTCTGCACCAGATCGTCCGCGCCGACCACCAGCTCTCCTTCCTCGACCCGGGCCCACGCGTGGGCGGGATCGAGTGCCACGTCGGTGGCCAGGCGGATGCCGTTGTAGCTCACCTTGCCTTCCGCGCGGCCGGTGAGCCAGTCGCGGAAGGTCGGGCTGACGGCGAAGGCCACACCCCCCGCCGCCACCGCCACCAGACCGACGAAGAAGACCAGGCGCGTGGTGAAGGCCAGCACCGCCGCCAGCGGCAGAGCCAGCACCAGCACCACCACCACACCGACGATGAAGAGCGCCTCCTGGGTGCGTGGGCGGTGCCGCGCGGGCCTTGGGGATCTCGGTGTCTCGTGAGTCCTCATGGCTTACCTCCTCTCTGGGGAGACCTGGCCGGGTTCGCGGCTCGGGTCCCGTTTCCTCAACCATCGTGATTGCAACCGGCGAGCCAGAGACCGAGCGTCCCCGATCGGACGTCAGAAGCGCAGAGAAATCAAGGGTTTGTGAGTCTCCTCCGAATCGAGCCGTCGCGATGAGGAGGAAATCCGCACTCGGGAGGAGAGGAAAGCGTTGAAGGTCTCAACGGCGTGTGTCGAGCTTTTCAACGGTCCGATCCAACGGTCCGATCAATGGATCAGCTCTCGCAGCACCGCCAGCCAACGGCGCGCCCCGAGCATCTGCCGCACGTCGGTGAGCGAGACGCCACCGTCGGCGAGGGTGGGCCCTACCGGCGAAGAGCCTTCCGGAGAGGCGAGCTCCCGCGGATCCCGGGTAAGGAGATGGAGAGCCACGCGGCGGCGAAAGCGACGAAGGTCGAGCCGCGCCTGCTCCTCCGCTGCCGCGGCATCGATCAGCCCATCGGGCCGATTCGACCCCGTGAACGGAGCCGGGCTCTCGGGCCGGGGCTCGAGCTCCAGCAGCCAACCTTCGTCGTAGGGACGGGCGCCGAGGAGCTCCGGTGAGTCTTCGAGGGTGGGGTTGCCCGCCATCACCCGACCGCCGATCGGGGCCGACAGAGGCACCAGCCCACATCCCAGATCCAGCTCGCAACAGGTCTGACCGGCGGCTACCGAAGAGCCACCCGGCAGGGTTCGCAGGCCCCGGCATTCCGTCACCAGCGAGGCGGCGAGGGCGTCCACACCGACACGGACCACGCCGGGAGGGAGGGGCGAGCCGTCGTCCAGCCACAGATGGCCCGCGGTGTACCGACGATCCGCGGGAAAGCAGGGCGTGTACCGCTCCGCTCCCGCAGGCTGTCCACGGAGCGAGCCGAAAGAGGCAGTCGAGCGACCGCGCAGGGCCGCGTCCAGGGGGCAATGCTCGCAATCGAAATCCCGGTCACACAGCCGGTACGTCACCAGCCCGGCGGTCATCCAGACACAGGGCTCGACTCCTTCGGGGAGGAACGGTCGTGTCATATCCACCTCCCTTCTCCTTCGACTCCCCCCGGCTGCGCTCGACCCGTTCCACCGCTCCCGTCACCCGTCTTCCTTGCAAGCCCGGCACCAGCAGGGCTCCAGACTCGCCGAGAGCGTAGACCCGGGCTTCGCCTAGTCTCGGCGCACCGGTCCGAAGGGTGGGCTCGAAATCCACCTGTCGAGGATCTCTACACCCTGTTGGATTCCGCCACAGGGGTGCTAGGCTGAGATCGAGAAAGGCGCCGGGGGCATGCAGGGGACAGGATCACCCTTCGGTGGAAGGAGGTGCGGCGGTGGGCTCCCCTCATACGCTCCGCGCCTGGTCTCGCTCGCTCGGCATTCGGCTGCTGGCCCCCCTGCTGCTGATCGGTGTCGCCGTCCTGGCCGCCTACGCCTGGATCAGCTTCCACTCGACCAGCGAACGCATCGTCCAGCTCGTCACCTCCCACGCGGGCCAGTGCAGCGAGCTGATCCGGCGTTCGACCCACGACGGCATGCTCCTCAATCGGAAGGAGCAGGTCCAGCGCACCTTCGAGCGGATCGCGGCCGGCTCGGAGGTGGCCGCTGTCCGCATCTACGACCGCGAAGGGCGCATCTTTCTCTCGGGACGCCCGGCGGAGATCGGCTCGGGGCCGATCGATCGCACCGACGAGCCCTGCATCGCCTGCCACGACGCGCACGGGGAGCGCTCCCCCGCCGACGTGGGAACGACTCCTTCCCCCTCGCTGCTGCTGCGCGGAGAGGGCACCCTCCGGCACCTGACGGTGCTCGAGAACGAAGCCGGGTGCTCGAACGCCGCCTGCCACGCCCACGATCCCTCCGACCGGGTGCTCGGCGTGCTCGAGGTGGAGATGTCGCTGGCTCCCCTCGGAGAGGCCCTGCGCACCACCCGTTGGCAGCTCCTGATCGCCGCGGTGGCACTGATGGCGATCGTCGCCGCGGTGTCCTCGGTGTCGATCCACCACGGTGTGCTGCGGCCGGTGGCCCTTCTGCGCCGGGGGACGCTGCGGGTCGCCGGCGGCGATCTCGATACCCGAATCGAGGTTCCCGGCCACCACGAGCTCGCCGAGCTCGCCCACAACTTCAACCGCATGGCCGAAGACCTCGCCGAGGCCCGCGAGGAGGCCCGCCAATGGTCCCGAACCCTGGAAGACAAGGTGCTGGAGAAAACGGCGGACCTGCGCCACACCCAGCGGCAGGTGCTCCACATGGAGCGCATGGCGTCTCTCGGCAAGCTCTCCGCCACCGTCGCCCACGAGCTCAACAACCCGCTTTCCGGGATCCTTCTGTACTCCCGCCTGGTCGCCCGCGAGCTCGGCTCCCAGGCGCTGGACGAGGAGGTGCGCGCCGAGCTCGAACGCTATCTCGAGCTGATCGCCCGCGAGAGCCAGCGCTGCGGCACCATCGTCAAGAACCTGCTGCTCTTCGCCCGCCGGGGCGGCGCCGAAATGGCGCCGGTGGACCCCGACGAGGTGGTCGAGAGGAGCCTGCGGCTGGTCCGGCACCATCTCGAGATGCACGACGTGCGGCTGCTCCACGAGCCCCTCGCTGGGACCCCGGGCGAAGGCACGATCGTCGCCGACGCCGCCCAGCTCGAGCAGGCGCTGGTCGCCCTCTTCGTCAACGCCGTGGAGGCCATGAGCGGTCCAGACGACGGCGGTGGCGAGCTGACGGTCCGACTCCAAGGCGATGCCGACGAGGTCGTTCTCGAGGTCGGGGACACCGGCGTGGGCATCCCGCAGGAGGTGCTGCCCTACATCTTCGAGCCCTTCTTCTCCACCAAGGACGAGGAGAGCGGAGTCGGTCTCGGGCTGGCGGTGGTCTACGGCATCGTCGAGCGCCACGGCGGCGACATCCTGGTGAGCTCGACCCCGGGGCACGGCACCACGTTCCGGATCCGTCTACCGCGTCGTCCCAAGCTCGATGAAGGCGACACCGAGTGCGCCGACGAGAACGCCTCGCAGCAAGGAAGGAGGACCCTATGACCGCCCTCGACACCTCCAGCTCGGGCTCCGGCCCCAGCCCCAATCCTGGCTCCCGGCCGCGCATCCTGGTGGTCGACGACGAGCACGCGGTGCGCGACTCGCTGTTCCACTGGTTCGAGAAGGACGGCTACGAGGTCACGGCGGCGGAGAGCGCCACCGAGGCGCTGAGCGCCTTCCAGGAGCACGCTTTCGACGTGGCTCTGCTCGACATCAAGATGCCCGGCATGGACGGCATGGAGCTCCAGGAGCACCTCCACAAGATCGATCCGTCCCTCGCCACCATCATGATCACCGCCTTCGCCTCGGTGGAGACCGCGGTGCGCGCGCTCAAACAGGGGGCTTTCGACTACGTCACCAAGCCCATCGACCCGGACGAGCTGTCCCATCTGGTCCAGCGGGCGCTGGAGAAGCGGCGGTTGGAGCGCGAGAACCTCCAGTTGCGGGAAACCCTCGACGACCTGGTGGCGGTAGATACCATCATCGGCGAGAGCCTGCCGATGCAAAAGGTCCTGGAGCTGATCCGCCACGTCGCGGACACCCACGCCACCGTGCTGATCCGGGGTGAGAGCGGTACCGGCAAAGAGCTCGTCGCGCGCGCCATCCACGCCAACAGCCCGCGCCGCTACTTCCCCATCGTGCCGGTCAACTGCGGTGCGCTGCCCGAGACCCTGCTCGAGAGCGAGCTTTTCGGTCACGAGAAGGGAGCCTTCACCGGCGCCCAGTACCGCCGCAAGGGCAAGATCGAGATGGCCGACGGCGGCACCCTTTTTCTCGACGAGGTGGGAGCGGTCAGCGCCCGGATGCAGGTCGATCTGCTGCGCGCCCTCGAGACCAAGGAGATCACCCGCATCGGAGGCTCGCGGCCGCTCAAGGTCGACTTTCGGATCGTCTGCGCCACCAACGAGGACCTGGAGAAGGCGGTCGAGGAGGGCCGGTTCCGCGAGGATTTCTACTATCGGATCAACGTCTTCAGCATCGAGGTCCCGCCGCTCCGCGACCGCCGCTCCGACATCCCGCTGCTCGCCGAGCACTTCCGGCAGCGTCTCGCCCGGCAGATGGACAAGCGGATCACCCGCATCGGTCCGAAGGCCCTGAAGCTGCTCCAGGAGCAGGAGTGGCCCGGCAACGTACGAGAGCTCGCCAACGCCATCGAGCGGGCGATGGTCGTCGGCCGGCCACCGGAGATCCGCCCGGAGGATCTCCCCCTCGGCGCCCCGCGGCCCGCAACGATCCCGTTCGACGCCCCTCCGCTGTCTCTCGCCGAGCTCGAGAAGCGTCACATCGCCTCCGTGCTCGAGCAGACCGGCTGGAACATCACCCGGACGGCCGAGGTGCTGGAGATCGACCGGGTGACGGTCTACAACAAGATCAAGAAATACGCCCTACGCCGTGACGAGATCCTCGCGGGAGACAGCCCGGGGTTGCGGAGGGAGGGGTGAGTGGGGGCCGAGCCACCGAGGGGTGAGACGGGCCGGAGCCAGGGAGCTCTCCGGCTGGTACCGTTCTTCTTCGGCGCCCGGGCGCCTCTGCTCTCCCGGCTTTCGGAGCGAATATCCCGGGTCTTCGGGCTCCGGGTCGAGCAGCATCCCCCGGGCTTCGACCCCGAGGTGGCCTACGACGACAGCCGTGGCCAGCACAACTCGCGGGTGCTCCTGGCCCATCTGCTGCGGGAGGTCACCCCGGTGACCGAGAAGGTGCTGGGGGTCACCGACGTCGATCTGTTCATCCCGGTGTTGACCTTCGTCTTCGGTGAGGCGCAGCTCGAAGGACCGGCCGCGGTGGTCTCCACCCACCGGTTGGACAACGAGCGCTACGGCCTCCCGCCGGACCCGGAGCTTCTGTTCCAACGGCTGATCAAAGAAGCGACCCACGAGCTCGGCCACACGTATCGTCTTCTCCACTGCACCGCGGATCGCTGCGTGATGGGCGCATCCCGCACCGTGGACGAGGTGGACCTGAAGTCCGATCGCTTCTGCCCGGCCTGCGCCCACGCCCTGCGGACAAAGCAGGCGGAAGAGCCCCTCGCGAGCTAGACCGGTCCGGATCCCCTTCTAGAGCTTTGACGTGGGGCGTCGTCGTCTCGACGCCATCCCCCGGTGAAGGTCTGTCCCACCCGGCGCGACGTGGTTGGCATATTTCGAAGGGTCATAAAGTGGGATTCGAAAGGAGGTACACAATCATGGCAACCTTGATTACCTCGGATCAGTTCAAAGAGCTCTTCTCTCAGGTCTTGACCGATTCCAAGGTCCGGCAGGACCTGCAATCCAGAGGTGTCGGTGCGCTCCGCGACCATGGGCTGGCGACAGACATGTCGCCGGAGATCGAGCAGCAGCTCAACAACATCCAGCAAGTGGAGGCGACGAGCCGCTGCGGCACCTGCGGCGTCTGCGGCCTGTGCACCCTTTGCGGTGAGATCAACGCAGGCTCCGGATCCGCCTTCCTGTGGGCGACGTTCTTCCTTGGCGAAACGAATCTCGCTGCACCGTCCGCCTAAGACCTCACCCCTGGAAATGAGAGGAGGAGATCATGGACTCTTGGACCGTGGACTGTTGGAAGCAATACATCGGCATCGAGACCGGGGTCGAAGTACATTTCACGCCCGAGGGCGGCACCCTGTTCCTCGACTACCTCCCGCTTCCGCTCAACCTGGCGGAAGCCGACTTCCTCGCCGGTTGCGACGGCACCCGGACGGTGGCACAGCTTCAGCCCGGTGCCGACGGCGAGGATATCGATCGAGTCCGTCTCCTCCTGCTGGTGGCCAAGCTGGTCGAAGAAGGGCGGCTGACCTTCTCCGACCAGCCCCGGCCGCGGGAGATCCGGGTCACCGGCTCCCGCCGTGGCTTCATCCCCCCGCATCTGACCGTCGAGCTGACCGCCGGTTGCAATCTGCGCTGCCGCCATTGCTATCGGGAAAGTGATGCGGGCAAGAATTCCTACCTGCCCACCGCCGAGCTGCTCTCGATCCTCCAACGTCTCCACGACTCGGGTTTGCGCTCGGTGGAGCTGACCGGCGGCGAGCCGACCCTCCATCGCGATTTCCCGGACATCCTCGAATACTGTGCCGACACCTTTGCCCTGGTCGGCGTGCTCACCAACGGCACGATCGTCACGCCCCGCATTCTGCGCTTGATGGAAAGCCTGGGCGACCGCCTCCTGCTCAGCATCAGCCTCGACGGCTCGACGGCGGAGGCGCACGACTGCCGTCGTGGGGTCCAAGGCGCCTTCGACCGAACCACGCGCAACATTCAACGCCTCGCCCAGAAGGACATCAAGGTGCGGGTGTCGATGAGCGTCGACGAGGAGAGCTTCGCCGACATCGAGCCCACCCTGCTGCTGGCCCGCCGGCTGGGGGCGGTCGCGTTCAGCTATGCCCCGGTGCTTCCCTTGGGACGCGGTCAGGATTGGGCGGGCCCGGGCTGGCGCCTCGACGGCCAGGAGGTGATGCGTGCCGAGCAGGATCTGGTGGAGAAATATGCCGGGTTCCTGAGCGTTCTGACCGCCGATCAGCAGTGCGAGCTCGAAGGCGGCGAGCCCTGCGGTGCCGGCTATCGCACTTTCACCATGGACCCGTGGGGACGCATCCGCCCTTGTGCCATGTACGATCCGGATCTGATCGTCATCGGCGACCTGCGGACATCGAGCGTCGAGGACGTCTTCGCCAACCCGGCGACGCGCGCCATGGCCCACTTCCCGCCCCCGAACCCGAGCACCTGCTCCGGCTGCCGGTTGGAGCTGTTCTGCCGCTACTGCGGGCTGCGCGGCCTGCAAGGGAGCCAGCAGGTGGCCGACTGCGCCTGGGCGAGGCTGGAAGAGGTGCAAGCGGTGCTGCGGCTGTTGCCGGCGGCGCGGGGCACAAAAGGACCCGAAGCATCCGACCACGCTCCGCTTCTTCCAATCGCTCCTCCCGAGCCTCGGGTTGTCCGGTCACCCTGAGCTCGTCTCGGGTGGCCCCAGAGATCCTCAACGGGGTCAGCTATCGGGCTCGTCGTCGGCGTCGAACGAAATCCCGTAGTGCTCGTTGAGGATGTCTCGGATCACGACGGCCTCGGGGCGACGGTTTCGCCGAGCTTCGGCGCGAATCATTCTCACCGTCTCCTTGTCGAGAAAAATCGTCTTCCGTACGCGGTTCTCGGTGACCGTCGTGGTCCCACCTTGGGGACCAACCGGGCCTTTCATGCTCGCTTGCGGCGAGCTCTCGTCTTCTCTGGGGTGACGGCTCATCTTCTTATTCTAGTCGAGCGCAGGGTCGCCACCGGGAGCATCGAGGGAAGGAGCTCCCAACTCGCTGCGACCGAGAGGGGCCTGGGGTTGCAGGTACATCAGCTCACCAGAAGGTCGAACGGCATCTGCGCCGTAGGGTTCCAGCGAGCCAACCGGATGAGCTCGGTCGCCTGGTGCAGGAGGTGGGCGGCTGGCTGGCCCTGGCGCAAGGTGTCGGTCAGCACCTTGAGGGCCGCGATGGCGTGCTGTGGGAGCCGGTGAGCGCGGGCGAGGGCGAGGGCCTCGTTGGCGAGACCGAGCGCCAGGTCCCTCCGGTGGTGGCGATAGTGGATGAAGGCGAGCTCCGTGTTTGCGACGATCGCATCGTAGGGCGCGCGTCGCCCCACCGCCTCGTCCCGAACCGACGACAAGAGCCGCTCCGCCTCATCGAGCCGACCCTGGGCGGCGGCGATCCGGCCTCGAAGCCAACGGAGATTGTAATCGAGCCAGGTGTTGCCACTGGCGATCTCGACCTCGATCAGATCCTCGTCGAAGGCCACGACGTCGAGCGCTGTTTCATAGTCCCCCTGAGAATAGTGGCAGCGGGCGTTGGACAAGACGGCACAGAGAAACAGGTGACGGTGGCGCTCCGGATCGAGATACGTGAGGGCCTCGTGAGTGATCTCCAAGGCCGCGACCGGATCCGCGTCGTGCTCGTACGCGATTCCGAGCTGGATCAACACACGTCCGACCTGCTCGTCGGCCCGAATCGACTTGAACAGGAAGGCGGCTCGATGCAAGAGATGCTGAGCCTGATCGAGCCGACGCAGATCGACGTACAGAGACGCTTGAAGCGAGTCGAGCTCGGCGATGGCTGCCGGGTCGGCGACCTCGAAGCTCTGGACGATGAGCCTGGAGCGGGAAAACGCTTCCTCGGCCGCGCGGAGCTGTCCCAGGAGCCGGTGAGCGTTGGCCTGGTAGGCGATTGCGAGGACCTGCAGATCTGCAGCACGGGCCTTCGAGTCGAGGAGTCGGAGCAGACGGTCGGCCTGCTGCGCCCATAGAAGGGCCTGCGCCGGCTCATCCGGCGTGCAGCTTCGGCTCTCTTCGATCAGAGCGGTGGCCAGATTCCGGTCGTGAAGTCCCTCGGCCGCAACGAGGACCGACCAGCGCTCCTCGGCGGGAAGAGAACGGAGCGAGCTCATCAATGCATCGATGGAGGCTGTCTCGTCTTCGGTCCGTGGGCAGAAGGCGTCAAGAGCGCGGGAGACTGTCTCGAACCTCTGAAGAAAGGGGGCGTTCGACTCCTGATGCCTCTCCTGACGCCTGGAAAAGGCCTCCGCCTCCTCCTTGCAGGCCGGGCAGAGTTGGGTGAGATGCTCGCGGACGATGTCGAGGAGCTGGAGGAGGGCTGCGCAGTCTTTCTCTTCATACACATCGTGAAGCAACTTACGCGAGACATGCGTCTCGGCTCTCATGGTAAACCTGAATCCTTCATATATAGCAGGGTACATCTTCGACGCAAAAGCGTGACAACAGGGAGACAAGAAAAAGGGGCGGCCCGCCCCCCCAACAAGAAGCAGGCCAGATGACGAGAATGCTGGCGAGGCTCAGACCGGACCGACGGGATCGACGTCTTCCTTGGGCTCGGGGGGCAGCAAGGTGAAGCTGCCAGCATCGTCATCGCCGAGGTTCTCAGGGACCGAAGGCGACGTGAAACCGTTCGGGTCGAAGTTGCCGCCTTGCTCATCGGCTACCACCGCCAGACGAGGCGAGTCGCTCGGAGCGACCGGCGTTCCCGGTGCCGACACGCCGAGGGCAAGGAGGAGGGAAAGAAACAGCTCTGAGAAGATAGTGGTCATGAGGATTCCCTTTCCAGCGGGAGACTCAAGTCGCCGGCTCCATGCCAGAGCTTGGCTCCCCTATCCTCAAGGTGTATCGGACGGTTCGCAATGGTACTTATCGAGCGGAGCGAATATTTGGCCCAAAAGGAAACTCTCCCCCGCGACGGTCCTGTTCCCGGCTGGCTCCGAGCGCTGTCTCGAGGGCGTGCGCCCCGGTCGTTGGACCACTGAGGCGAGAGCCCGGTCTCGCCGCAAGCGACGAGACCGAGTTGGCGTTCCGCGCACGGCTACGGAGCCATGAACACGTCAGTCCGGCGCGGGCCTCAAAGAGCAAACTTCAAAGTCCTCCCGACAACGACCAAACCACACGAAACCCGCAGTCGGCGAGCCGGCGCTCCGGGGGGGCGAGGCCGCGGTCGGCCGCGCGCAGGAACCTCGGATGGAAGTCGAAGGCACCGCCCCGAAGCACCCGCGACGATCCCGAGCGGGCGCCTTTCGGATCCTTCTCCTCCTCAAGAGGATACTCGCCAAACCAGTCCGCGCACCATTCCCAGACATTGCCCGCCAGGTCGTGAATCCCCTCCGGAGTCGCGCCCTCCGGGTACGACCCGACCGGCGTCGTGTCCCCGACGTTGCCACCGAAGTTCGCCAGACGGTCGCTGGGCTCATCCGGTCCCCACGGGTACCTACGGCCCGCCTCGCCTCGAGCCGCAAGCTCCCATTCGGCTTCCGTCGGGAGTCGTACCTGTCTCGTCCGGTCACTATCGGCTCCTTCTTCCTTGGCCGCTCTACGGGAAAGCCACTCGCAGAAGGCCACCGCATCCGGCCACGAAACGTAAACCACCGGATGGTCTTTCTTGCCCTCGGGAATCCGGCCCTCCTCCCAGTGCTTCGGGGGTCCCATGTCCGTCTCCTCGACGAAGGCCGCGTACTCGGCGTGGGTCACCGGGTGGCGAGCCATGTGGAAGGGGCTGACCGTCACGCGCCGAACGGGAGATTCATTATCTCGAGCTTTCGGATCGTAGCCGGGTGCGTCTTGGTCCTGGCTTTGGGCACCCATGTGAAACGTCCCGCCCGGGATCTCCACCCACGCGCCGGAGTCGAGATCGAGCAGATCCCGCTTGGCGCTTTTCTTTGGCTCGCGGATCACCTCGACCGCGGGCGGTGTCGCGAGGTAGATCAACAGGTGTCGCTGACGATCCGACAGCTCGCGCAGGGTCTTCAGATGGCGCCCGGGAAGACCGCTCGCCTTCATGCGACGCCACTCCTCGGGAACCTCCCGTTCCTCCCCGCCCTCGCCTGGTTTCTCTTCGTCCTTCTCCCACCGTTCGGTCTCCCGGAGAAACACCATCAGGTTGGCCGGCAAGGCCCGGATGTCCCGCCACTGCTCCGACGGAAGAACCTCGGAGAGCAGATGCCAGGCCACCACCGCCGCCTCCGGAAGCTGCTTCTCCTCGTCCTTCCCCAGCTTGCCGGTGTTGCGCAGCACCGCCAGCGACATCGAAAGATCGTTCAGAAACCGCTTCACATGCCGAGGGTGACGCGTCTCCAGGGCTCGCGCCAGCACGCGGATGTCCTCCCCGACTCCTTCGCCCTCGGAGCTCAACACCGCCGCCAGGCCCGTCCCTTCGAGAAGCCCCTCGACGTACCCTTCCGCGTCGGGAGGGCTCACCTCCGGTAGGTCGAACGACACCTGGACGATCTTCTCGAGAAACTCGTCGCCCTCGTCCTTCACCGTCTCCGGCAGGACCTTCACCAGCCGGTCCCAGTCGATACCGAGAAAGAAGCAGACGCCGGGGAGATCGAGAAACAGATTGATGGCTTCCAGGACCTCCACCACCCGGCCGCCAGGGTCCGGGCGAAGCCTTCGAACTCGAATTCCAGGCGTTGGTCCCGCAAGGGGTGGTCGGCGAAGACGCGGGCAAGCACCGAGCCATGGCTCTCTCGACTTTTTTCGTCCTTACTCATGCGCCGTACTTTCTCATACGCCGCCAGGTGCCAGCCATCTCCAAGAACGCTCCCGCGGGGGTGAGTCTCCCGGCTCTCTGGAGCGCAGCCCAGGTTCCTCGGATTGTTGTTGAAGGCACCGCCCCGAAGCACCCGCGACGCTATGCCAGGTGACCGCGCAGAGGCTACCACCATTCGCAGCCGCGCAAAAATTTGCGTCCGGCCCGCGCACGGCGCGGGCCAAAGGGCAAACTCTAAAGTCCTCCCGACAACGACCACACCACACGAAACCCGTAGTCGACGCCCCGGTACCCTGGGCGGAGGACGTAGCGGAAGGCCGCGCGCAGGTACCTCGGAGCGTCGTAGAAGGCACCGCCCCGAAGCACCCGCGACGATCCCGAGCCGGTGCCCTTCGGATCCTCCTCGTCCTCACGAGGATAGTCCCCAAACCAATCCGCGCACCACTCCCACACGTTGCCGGCCAGGTCGTGGAGCCCTTCCGGCGTGGCACCCAGGGGATAAATGCCGACCGGGGTCGGTTCCCCGACGTTACTCCGGAAGTTGGCCCGCTGCGGGTCCGGCTCCTCCGAACCCCACGGAAAGCGCCTTCCCGCCTCGCCCCGCGCGGCGTACTCCCACTCGGCTTCTGTTGGAAGGTGCCCTCCCACCCAACGGCAGTAGGCATCCGCCTCGTACCAGGAGACCTCCGTCACCGGCCGGTTGCGGTGCCTCGTCTGGCCTCCAGAACCCGACCAAGAACCCGGCGCGGCATGGTCCTCACGGGACCGCCAAGCCCACCCCTTTGGATCCCAATTCGTCGGATCGAGATAGCCTTCGTCCGCCGCCTCGACAAAGGCTCGATACTCCTGGACCGTCACCGGGTAGCGACCCATCGCGAACCGGCTCACTGTGACCCGGCGCACCGGGGACTCATAGTCGAAGGCATCGGCGTCGTACCCTGGGGCCTCCGCTTCTTTGTCTTGCGCACCCATCCAGAACGTGCCGCCCGGAATCTCCACCCGGTTGTCCTCCGGCACGGCCAGACGGGGATCCCCTGCCGCCCCCAACGCCTCGCCGACCTCCACCCGCACCGGCTCCTCGACGATCTCACCGTCCGGCTCGAAGATCGCGAGCGTCTCCGCGAGGGCTTCTGGATAGCCCGTGCCCACGGAAGGGTCGCCCCCATAGGGCAGGATGTCAGCGAGGACGCGCCCGATGAGCCCCACCGCGCGAGCGCGGCTCACCCGGTCGGTGCCTGTCCCAAGAATTCTCTCGACGAGCTTCTTGCCCGCCCGCAGGCCGTCGAGACGCCGCAAACAGCCGGCCAACAGGAGCACCACCTCGTTCCAGCGGTCATCGTGGAGCCGGTCGGCCGTCGTCAGGCCCTCCCAGTAGTCACCCCCCGCGCGCAGCTCCAGCGCCGCCAGGTACTCCTGGAAGGAGAGATGCCAGAACTCCACCTCCCCTTCCGAACGACTCACCAGCAGACCGCTCTGGAGCGACTCCTCGTCGAGAAAGGCCCGGGCCTCGGCCTCCGTGACCTGGAGGAGCGGTGCGATGGTACGGCTAGCCTCCGGCAGACCGAAGGAGCGTTGCACCCCCTCGTCGTCGGTGAACATCTCCAGCGCCAAGGCCTGGAGTGCCTCGCGGCGCAGGGGAGCCGGATACGAGGACTGCTCCTTGCGCGATTCCAGCAGGTACTTGACCGCTTCCTCGTAGAGCTCGTTGCGGCGCTCGGGGAGCTTTTTCTGACTCCAGTGCACCACCGCCAGCATGGTGAGCATCAAGGGGCTCTCGGTCATCGGACCGACGTTTTCGTGCGACCGGATGGCCTCCAGCAGCTCGTCCTCGTAACGCTGGGCCTCGGCGAGGACGCTCTCCCGGCTCCCGCCGTCGTCCTCACTCCCCCGTGGGCGGACCTGAAACAGCGCCCGACTCCAACCGCGCACGAAGGCGGCCACCTGGTCGGCCTCGAAGGGGGCCAGAGGGTAGCCGGGAAGGTTGGCGAGACGGGTGAGACCACGGTAGGCGCGGGTGCGACAGGTGATGAGGTGGCGATTGTTCGAGCCGCCTGCCACGACCTCGTCGACGATGGCGGCGACCCGAGGGCGGAGCGGACCCGGCACCTCGTCCAAACCGTCGAGCAAAAGGAAGCAACCGCCAGATGCCGCACGTTGGCGCAGGTAGTCGTCCGGCAACCCCAGGTTGCGGCCGCGCAGGTAGAAGTCGAGATAGCGTGATAGGTGCTCGGGGGCCTCCACCGGGAAGGAGTCGTCCGGATGGTCGCGCAGGTATTCGGCAAAGCGGCTGAGGCGGATCAGGATGGGAAAGGGGATCTCCTCTCCTTCGATCCCGAGCTCGCGCGCTGCCAGAGCCGGGTCGTCGTTGAGCAGCGACCGGGCGAGCACCTGGGCGGCGAAGCGCAGGAAGGTCGTCTTGCCGGAGCCCGGATCGCCGACGAGCACGGCGTGACGCGAACGCCGCAGGACGTCCGGCAAACCGATCTGGCCGGCGTGGGGCTCCCCTCGCCCTTCCGCCAGCAGATCCTGCTTCCGGCCTCGACGACTCTCGGAGCCCTCGTCGCTCCGCAGACCGCCGCTCACCCGCAGCCGGGTGTAGACACGATCCAGCGGCAGTTGCTCGGCCACCTGGGCGCCCATGCCGCGGATCTCGACCGAGGAGTTTCGGCTCTCCACCGCTTCCAAGTATCGGGTGGGGTCGAGGCCGGAAGGCGGAGACGTCCCCGTGTCGGGCTTCGGGGTCGGGGCCCGCGCCGAAAGCGTCTCCACGAGCTTCCGGAGCCGGATCGCTACGTCGGCCCACGCCTCGTCCTCGCTTCCCCAGGAGCTGTGGGTCACCGCTCGACCATCTTTTGGCACCGCTTGGAGCTTGCCGAACGGGGCGCTGTGCCAGTCGCAGGGACGGATGATCACCGGCACCACCGTGGCCTCCCCAACGGCTTTCCGTTCCAAAGCGCGCTGCATCTCCTCGCCCCAGATGAACTCCGAAGCGATGAAATCGTCGCTCACCAGGAACAAAATGAGATCCGCCCGTTCGAGCTCCTGCTCGATGCCTTCCTCCCAGCGGTCGCCGGGCAGTAGCTTGCGGTCGCTCCAGGCGTCGATCTTCCCCTCCCGCTCCAGGAGGCGAAGGGCCTTCTCCAGACGTAGCCGGTGGGTGTCGTCCTGGTGGGAGTAGCTGAAAAAGACTCGTACCGGTTGGGGCTCGTGAATAAGATCCATGAGTGCCTACGTCAATAAGTTGTCTGAAGAAGACCCGAAAGCCTAACCTACCAAACTTGAAGCTGGCTGGGGCCGGCGCACCCACATCAGCGGCAAAGCAGCAGCACCGTGGCGCCAGCACATGGAGAATAAGATGCGGGACTCTGATTCGAAGTGAGCTTTGGGCGAACGGTGTTCGCGAGCAGGAGCTCCCCCGAGCTCCTGCACCAGCTCCTCGGAGAGCTCCGAAGTGGAGCTGCTCGGTCGGGGGCAGCTCTCCTCCCGGGCCTTTCTCGGAACGTCCGAGGGCGGCTTTGTGGACGCCGGGCCCGGGGCGCTCCGGGCCACCCCCTTCGGCTGGTCGGTGATGGCGCCGGACCTGGACAACGACGGCGACCCGGACGTGGTGTTCTTCGGCGGTCTGGACGGTGCCATCCACACCATCACCGCCGGGTCAATCGGGACGGCGTCGGCGCCGTGATCCGGGTGACCCCCGAGGGGGGCCGAGCCACGCTGCGTCCGGTCACCGGCGGATCGAGCTTCGCTTCCCAGAACGCCCTGGCACAGCTCTTCGGGCTGGGTGAGGCCGAGACTGCCACGGTGGAGGTCCTGTGGCCCGGGGGCACCGTCAACCGCCTCCATGACGTCAAGCCCGGCGAGCGGATCGTCTTCCCCGAGATCCCGTGCGACCCGCGGGACCCGTCCATGGGCCGCCGGAAGCTTCGTTCGTGTGTGGCGGGCGCCCTGAAGGCGCTCCGGGATCAAGGCCTGCTCTCCCGGAGCCTCGCCACCCGCTTCCAGGCGAGCGCGCCCCGAGGCCGGACCAAGTCGAAGCGGAGCGACGTCGGGCGGTAGCCAATATCGTGTTACCCAACGCCATGTTCCTCATGACCCACGGAGCTCCTCGCTCGAGTGGCTCGGCCGTCCGGCTCGGGGGTCACAAGTCATCGAATCGTCCTCCATTCAACCTCCAACGCCCTTTCATCGCTCGAAGAGGCTTGGATTCAATCCAGAACGGCTTGTCATCGACAGAATCGGGCAGGTGGCGATGTCGAGCGTGAGTTCATCGCTGGAAGCGGCTTCGAGACCGGATCGAACGCAATTTCATGGATGAAATCGGATTCTGGGAGACCTCCAAGCCTCTTTC
>Ga0209956_1000053_pt1 | contig 59095 bp, 52 predicted proteins | sample SalPon2A_C_D1_MG_FD_185720 | JGI IMG/M metagenome (GOLD analysis project Ga0209956, IMG submission 185720) | Soil microbial communities from South San Francisco under conditions of wetland restoration - Salt Pond MetaG R2A_C_D1_MG (SPAdes)... | ecosystem: Environmental > Terrestrial > Soil >...
CTTCCACCTCCCCCCGCCACCGGCCCACCACAACCCTCGCCGCCGAATCCCGGCGGCTCAACTGGTTGCCCACCATTGCCCGAACCGGGTGCGGGGGCACAATCCGTCCTGTCGCGCAGACTCCTAGTAAAGCTTGGGAAATGTCGGCATTCAGCTTACGACTGTATGCATTTTACCGAGCGAGTAAACGGTGTGGGCAAATCGAAAGGTTGGGCCTTCCCCCCACCCGGGCGGAGGCAAGCTCCGCCCCTACTTTTCGGCCTCGCTACGAGAAGATCGATACGTAGGGGGGCAGCTTGACTGCCCCCGGGAGGGTGGAAGGCACGGCCAGGACGCAAACGGCCAACCCGCCAACCACCCGGGCGGAGGCAAGCTCCGCCCCTACTTTCCGGACTCGCTACGAGAAGATCGATACGTAGGGGGGCAGCTTGTCTGCCCCCGGGAGGGTGGAAGGCACAGCCAGACCGCAAACGGCCAACCCGCCGCCCACCCGGGCGGAGGCAAGCTCCGCCCCTACTTTCCGGACTCGCTACGAGAAGATCGCCAACCCGCCAACCACCCGGGCGGAGGCAAGCCAAGCGTGGCTTTAGGAAATTGTCGGCACTCACGCCCTGAATGCCTGCATTTTGCTCAAGGCGACCCCGTACCGAAGCCTCCCTTATGCGACGATCGCCTCGAGATAAGGCAGCAACACGTGGGCGTCGGCATGCGTCATAGGGTAGATACTTCTCAACAAATGTCAACGATTCGCCACGGCGGGATAAAAACCTCATCACTTGCGGCCAGGTGTTGAGACTTTTATCCGGCCGCCCTCCCATCAGCTCACCACCCGCCCGGTCAAAGCCGCCAATCCCGCGACGATCTCCTTCTCGATCTCCCGGATTTCGGCCTCGATCTCCTCCAGCGGCCGCGGCGGCTGGTAGACGTAGAAGTACCGATTGAAGTTGATCTCGTAGCCGACGCGGCCTATCCCCTTGTCCTTGTCGTCGGTGTAGGACTCGTCGATCCAGGCATCCGGGACGTAGGGGAGCACCTCTTCGGCGAAGTAGTCGTCCACGGTGCGGTCGAGGGGCACGCTCTCGTAGTCCCGCAGATCGGGATCGGGCTCCGGGTGACCCTTGGAGTCGGTGCAGACCTCGGCCTCCTCGTCGCGCTCCGACAGCGCGGATTCGAGGGCCTTGCGGAGCGAGGCGGCGAGCTGGAGATCGGCGTCCTTGGCGGCCTTCTTGACGGCCTTGCGGAACGTCTTGCGATCCCGGTACAGAGTGTCGCCGAGGCCCGTCAACATGTCGCGGATCGCCTGTTGCTGAGTGCGGCCCGCGGTCTCCTCCTCCGCCTTCTTGGCCTTGTCCCGCTTGCGGCTCTTGGCGAGGTTTTGGAACGTCGTCTCCTCGTCAAGCCGTGCGATGCGCTCGTCGCTGGCCTGGAAGTTGAGCTGGAGGGGGCGCTCGACGCGGATCTTGCGGAAGCCGAAGTGGGTGGTGGGGTAGATCTTCGACCGCTCGCCCTCCTCGAAGGACTCCAGCAGCTCCAGGATCTCGGCGGCCTTGTCGTCGGGGATCTCGCGGCGTTTGTCGCCCAGGCTTTTGCGCATGGGGGTCCAGAAGTCCGTGGCGTCGAGGAGCTGGACCTTGCCGCGGCGCTCGGCGGGCTTGCGGTTGGAGAGCACCCAGACGTAGGTGGCGATGCCGGTGTTGTAGAAGAGCTGCTCGGGGAGAGCGACGAGGGCTTCGAGCCAGTCGTTTTCCAGGACCCAACGGCGGATCTCGCTCTCGCCGCTGCCGGCGTCGCCGGTAAAGAGGGGCGAGCCGTTCATGATGATGGCCACCCGCGAGCCGCCGTCGGCGGGGTCTTTCCTGTGGGAGAGCATGTGCTCCAGGAACAGGAGCTGGCCGTCGCTGATGCGCGGGGTGCCGGCGGGGAAGCGCCCGGCCTCTTTGCGTTCCGCTTCCTTCTCGACCGCCTCCTTGTCGCGTTTCCAGTCCTTGCCGTAGGGCGGATTGGCGATCTGGTAGTCGAAGTGCCGCTCGGCGTGGTGGTCCACTTCCAGCACCGAGCCATACGTGATGTGGTCAGCGTCCAGGCCGGTCGGATCCTTCATAAACAGGTCCGACTTGCAGATGGCGAAGGTTTCCGGGTTGACCTCCTGGCCGAAGAGGTGGACCAGGGCCTCGGGGTTGATCCCCGGGCGGTCGGCGGAGCCTCGGATGTGGTCCTTGGTGATGGTCAGCATGCCGCCGCTGCCGCAGCAGGGGTCGCAAACGGTGAGCACCACGCCGGGCCGGCGCAACCGTTCGTGGTCGCCGGCGAGCATGAGGTCCACCATCAGGTGCACCACGTCGCGGGGGGTGAAGTGCTCGCCGGGGTTTTCGTTGAGGGCCTCGTTGAACTTGCGGATCAGCTCCTCGAAGATGGTGCCCATGGTGTGGTTGGACACCGCGTCGGGGTGGAGGTCGACATTCTTGAAGCGTTCCAGGACCTTGAAGAGCAAGCCGGACTCGTCGAGCTTGCTGATCGTGTTGTCGAAGTCGAACTTCTCGATCACCTCGCGCATGTTGGGCGAGAAGCCCTGGATGTAGTTGCGCAGGTTGGCGGCCAGGTTGGGGGCGTCGTTGAGAAGCTTCTCGAAGTCGAAGTGCGAGGTGTTGTAGAAGGCGAAGCCGGCCTTGCCCCGCAACAGAAAGTCGCGGTCGTCGAGCTTGTCCTTGTACCGGGCGTTGGCCTCCAGCACCGCCTGCTTGGTGGGAGCGAGGACGCAGTCCAGCCGTCGCAGGACGGTGAGCGGGAGGATGACGTCCTGGTACTTGCCGCGCTTGAAGGTATCGCGAATGAGGTCGGCGACGCCCCACAGGAAGCTGACGATGCGGGAGTGGTCCATATACCCCTACTCGATCTCGAACAGGGGGTCGCCGCCCTCGACGGTCTGACCGGCCTCGACGAAGAGCTTGCGGATCACCCCGGGGTGCTCGGCCTGGATCTCGTTTTCCATCTTCATGGCTTCGAGCACCACCACCCCCTGACCCGCCTCGACCTCGGCACCCTCCTCGACCAGCACGTCGACCACCCGGCCGGGCATGTAGGCGGTGACCCTCTCGGCACCGCCGCGTCCCACGGCCTCGTGGGCCACCCGGGCCCGATGGGTCAGCGGATCGAGCACCTCCACCGTGTCGGCGACGGAGCCGACGGCGACCTGGTAGGTGCCGCTGGCGGCTCCCCGGCTGCCGGCGTCGCGATGGACCGCCACCTCGTGATGCCGGCCGCCGTCGATGCGCATCGAGAGCAGCCAGGCTCCGGCCACGGGACGCGTGGAGCGAGCATCCACCCGATAGGTGCGGTCGCCGATCGTGACCTCGTACCCCGCTCCGGGGTTGGCCGAGCCTCCGTCGGTGCGACGCACGGTCACCGTCTCCTGGCGGTCCCCCCGGAGGACGATCAGCTCCATGGCGTCAGCTCCATGACGTCAGCTCCACGGCGAGCTCCTCAGGGTTTCGCGCCGACCGGCCTGCGCCCAGCGCGAGCGCGAGCCGCCGTGCGGGGCGGGGGAGGCACTCTGGCGGTGCGCCCGCTGGTGATGCACCAACACAGCGGCGAGGATCGCCAGGTCTCCCTCGGTGTCGAGATCGGCGGTGGCCGGTGGCCTCAGCTCCCCGGCCTCCAGCTTGCGGTCCAGCATCGTGATGTCCATGCGGCCGGCGAGGAAGTCTTCGTCCTCCAGCAGGGCCTCGAACAGCGGGATGTTGGTGCGGATGCCCTCGACCCGGGTCTCCGCCAGCGCCCGCCGCAGCCGGGCCAGCGCCCGCGGCCGGTCCTCCGCCCAGACGATGAGCTTGGCGAGCATCGGATCGTAGTGGATGGTGACCTCGGACCCCTCGTAGACCCCGCAATCGTTGCGCACCCCGGGACCCTCCGGCAGACGCAGGACTTCGATCACCCCCGGCGACGGCACAAAGCGTCGGTAGGGGTCTTCGGCGTAGAGCCGTACCTCGATGGCGTGACCCTGGGGCTCGACGCCCGCTTGGAGACGCTGTACCAGGGGCTCCGGCAGCGCCTCGCCCTGGGCGATGCGGAGCTGCCAGTCCACCAGGTCGAGACCGGTGACCAGCTCGGTGACCGGGTGCTCGACCTGCAGGCGAGTGTTCATTTCCAGGAAGTAGAACTCGCTGTCGGGGCCGCCGTCGCCGGTGAGCATGAATTCCACGGTGCCGGCGTTGACGTAGCCGACCGCCGCCGCCGCCTGCACCGCTGCCTCGCCCATCCGGCGCCGCAGATCGGCGTCCACCGCCGGCGAGGGTGCCTCCTCGACCACCTTTTGGTGCCGGCGCTGGAGCGAGCACTCCCGCTCCCCCAGCGACACGACGTGGCCGTGGGCATCGGCCAGGATCTGGATCTCGACGTGGCGGGGCTCGACGAGGAATTTCTCCAGATAGACCGAGCCGTCGCCAAAGGAGGCCTCGGCCTCCGAGCGGGCGCCGCGGTAGGCGGCGGCGAGGTCCTCCGGGGCGCCGATCCGCCGCATGCCCTTGCCGCCGCCCCCGGCCGCCGCCTTGAGCATCACCGGATAGCCGATCTCCCCGGCGGCCGCGCGGGCGCTTTCCAGGTCGGGCAGGGGATCCCGTCCCCCGGGCACCACGGGCACGCCGGCGTCGATCATCAGACGGCGGCTCGCCACCTTCGAGCCCATGGCGTCGATGGCCTCCGGCGGCGGCCCGATGAAGGTCACCCCGGCGTCGCGGCACAGACGCGCGAGCTCCGCCCGCTCGGACAGAAAGCCGTAGCCGGGATGGAGGGCGTCGGCCCCGATCTCGCGGGCCAGCTCGACGATCGCCTCGGCCCGCAGATAGCTCTGCTGCGACGGCGCCGGGCCGATGGGGTAGGCCTCGTCCGCCAGCCGCACCGGCAGCCCGGTGCGGTCGGGCTCGGAGTAGATCACCGCGCCGCGGATCCCACGCTCGCGGAGAGCGCGGAGGATGCGCACCGCGATCTCCCCGCGGTTGGCGACCAGCACCTTGCGGAAGGTCTTCTCGAGGGTCTGCGACATGATCGGCCGCGATCTTACCCCGGGGCGGGCTCCCGTCGTCCCGCCGGGTGATCCGGTGGAGGCCCGGCCGCGGCTCGGCGCTCGGCGAGGCGGGGAAGCCACCCCAGACCGACGAGGGCCAGAAGCCCCAGGACCGCCAGAGCCCCCGCCAGCGCCAGGGGCCGGCGGTCGATCCAGAAGCGCACCCGGTAGCGGCCCGGGCTCAGCTCGACGCCCATTCGCTGGATGTTCGCCGCCAGGATCGGCACCTCCTTACCGTCCGGGCGCTCTCCCTCCGCAGTCTCGCCGGTCACGGAGGCGCGCCAGAGCTCCAGATGCGAGCGCTGCACCGCGAGCACCCCGTCGGTGTGGGCGTCCACCTCGATCTCCAGGCTCTCGGGTCCCCGGGAGACCAGCCGCGCGATCCCGTCCGCACCGTCCACCGCGTCCGCGGCCCGCCGCCGCCCGGCCTCCCCGCTCTCCCGCTCCTCCGCCTCCTCCGTGGGCACGGTCACCATGCGCAGGGGGTCGAAGCGCGGGCTCTGGAGCACCTCCACCGTCTCGTTGACGGTCGAGACCTCGATCACCTGGCCGGTGAAGAGCACGTCGGGCGCCGGATCGGCCAGCCGGTAGATCCATCGCGGCGCCCCGTAGGCCGGGCTCTCCCAGGCACCCGTCGTCCACCGGAGCGCCGCGGGCTCGAGCTCCCGGCCGAGCAGCAGGGTGCTCACGCCCCAGGCACGGAGCATCCGGACCCTCTCCAAGTCGTCCGCGGTCGCATACACCATCGCCGAGCGGGCGATCTCCGTGACAAAGCCGTCGAGACCCTCGGGCGAGACGTTGAGCTCGTATCTCCGGCCCCACTGGGGACCGGTGGCGGGAGTCAGCTCGAAGAACCGGCGCCGAAAGTACCAGCGACTTTCCGGGCCGGGGAGAGGAACGATCTCGGAAGCCTTCTCGCCGAACAGCAGCAGGTAGCTGCCGTCGGCCACCCGCCCGTCCCTCGGAACGTGGGCCAGGGCGGGCGGAGGGGTGACGTAGGGCAGGACGGAGTCCGTATCCCGGAGCGGCGCCAGAAAGAAGAGCTGGCTCCCCGCATGGAGCAGCAACAGCAGAGCCCCCGCCGGTCCCGGGTGGCGGCGGAGCCCACGGAACACCAGAGCCATCGCGAGCAGCACGAGCAGACAGAGAAACGCCAGCCCGGACCACCGCAGCAGCTCGTTGGTGACGAAGGCGTCCGAGTAGCGCTCGCGAATCAAGATCCGCAGGAGGTCCGGGGCGGCCGGATTCGCCCGCAGCAGCAGCAGCGCCCCGAAGCTCGCCGCGTACAGGACGACGAGGCCCCCGAGCGCCCACCGAAACCCCCGGCGCTGGTCTTCGCCGACTCGCTGCTCCGAGAAAGTCCGCTGGTACCCGATGCCGCACAGCAGGGACGCACCGAGCGCCACTGGCAGCCAGCACTTGATCGGAAAGCGCAGCAGACCCCCCTGGAAGATCCAGGAGACCGCCGGGTTGAAGCCACCCAGGGCCAGGAAGACGCCGCCGAAGACGCTGCCCCAGGCCCACCACGAGCGCGCCCTCCGGGGCCGCCCGGACGCCGCCAGCAGGACCCAGGCCAGCAGACCCGGAAAGAGCGAGAAGTAGTAGGGGGGGAATCCGTCGTAGTAGTCCCACGCCCAGAACGACGCCAGCTCGAACCGGTCCGGCCGGCCGAAGAACAGGGGCAGCCACCACTCCAGCATCTGGTGGGGATCGAAGCTCTCGACGACGCCGGCCTCCCCGCCAAAGCCGTAATGACCGCGGAACGACAACGGCAGGATGCGGAGGAACTCCACCCACTGGGGAGCCGCCAGCAGGGTGCCGGCGGCGAACGCGGCCGCCAGGGGAAGGACCGGGACCCGCCGCAAGAGGCGACGAGGCCGCAGGGTCGCCGCACGCACCCACACCGCGGCGGCCGCCAGCCCAAACGTCAGCACGGCCATGAACGGGTCCCCGGCGAGGACCTGAAGGGCCCACAGGACCGCCGTCGCCACCAGCAGCCCACCCTTGCCCAGGAGCTCGCGCCCATCTTCGCGCAGGCTGTCGCGCCCGGCTTCGCCCGCACCGTCCCGCGCGCCTTCGCGCTCTGCCGGCGCCCTCCACGCCTCCTGCACCCGGAGACAGGCGGCCACCAGCGCCGGCGCCAGCGCCACCCCGGCGATCAGGTTGTAGAAGGTGAGGTGCGACAGCAGATAGCCGGAAAAGCCGTAGCACACCCCGACAGCCCACGAGCCCTCGCGGCTCAACCCCCACGCCCGGCCCAGCCAGTAGGCGGCCAGCGGCGCCAGCAGCAGGTGGATCCAGAAGTGGGCGTTGAGCGCCCACAGCACCGGCGCCACCAGATAGAGCAGGTTGTCCGGATAGAAGGGAACCGAGTTGGGGTTGCCGGCCAGCGGCTGACCGCCCGCCCGATAGACGTCGATCTCGGGCACGTAACCCGCCCGCCAGGCTTCGGTCTGGGCGGTCTTGACCCCGAGATGCGCCTGCAGGACGTCCCGGAAATACAGCGTCTCGGACCCGCGGATCTGGGGGATCAGCAGGATCAGCAGGAGCCCCAGGACCGGGGCGACGTGGAGGAGGAGAAGGCGTCTCATCGGGGCTCGGGCGTCAGCGCGCATCATAGACCGTACAATAGGCGCCGTGCTCGTGGCCCTGATCCGTTCGCTGCGGCCCGCCCAGTGGGCCAAGAACCTCTTCGTGCTGGCACCGCTGGTGTTCGCCCAGCGGCTGCTGGACCTCGACGCGGCGGGCGCCGCCCTGGCGGCCTTCGGCGCTTTCTGTCTGGCCTCCAGCACCGTCTACCTGATCAACGATCTGCGCGACCGGGAGGAGGACCGCAAGCATCCTCTCAAGCGGCATCGGCCGATCGCCGCCGGAGATCTTTCGCCTCCGGCGGCGCTGGTCGCCGTCGGGGTGTTCGGCGCGGCCTCGCTGGGAGCGGCCTTCGCCCTCGGCGCCGCCACGGGCACCTTCACCACCGTCTATCTGGTCCTCAACCTGCTTTACTCCCTGGGGCTCAAGAACCAGGTGATCCTCGACGTGATGACCCTCAGCCTGGGCTTCGTGCTGCGGGTGCTGGCGGGTGCCGCCGCCATCGGGGTCGGCGTCTCCGGCTGGCTGATCCTGTGCACCGTCTTCCTGTCGCTGTTCCTCGCCTTCTCCAAGCGCCGCCACGAGCTGATCTTGTTGGCCGACGGCGCCGCGGATCAGCGCCAGGTGCTGTCCCACTACAGCCCCACCTTCCTCGACCAGATGATCAACGTGGTGACCGCCTCGACGGTCGTCTCCTACGCTCTCTACGCCATCTCGGACGACACGGTGAAGCGCTTCGGTACCGAGGCCTTGATCTACACCGAGCTGTTCGTGCTGTTCGGCGTCTTCCGCTATCTCTATCTGATCTACCAGCGGCCGGACGAGCGCAATCCGACCGAGGTGATCCTGCGCGATCCCCCCTTTCTGATCAATCTGGCGCTGTGGGGGCTGTCGGTGCTGGCCATCGTCTACGGCGGGGGTGACGGCTGGCTCGCGACGAGGCTGGGGTGAGCTACCGGGCGTTGCTCGGGCTGATCCTGGCCCTGGGGGTGGTCTTCGGTCTGCTCACCCTGCGCCAGACCGTCCGCCAGCAGCTCGCCATCGACGAGATGACCTACGCCCACGCCGGCGTTCACCTTTCAGACGGCACCCAACGTGTCGTTCTTCTTCTTCAATGACGAGACGGCCCGTCGCTTGCTCGCAGAGCGGCTCAGCCAGGAAGTCCCCCGGGGCGTCATCGATTCGGGGTGCACCGTCGCGATCCAGGGGCCTCGCTTCATTTATCAGCCCGACGCCATCAAGGATTTCTTCTTCCGCCACTTCCAGCCGTACGACGAATACGGTGTGTTCTGGATCTGGGGTCGATCCTTCGTCAAGGGCGCGCGGAATCGTCTCGAGGGCCGATTCCTGGCCGTGCGTGACGGGCTCTAACTTCATCGAGCCGCCGGACACCGTCGATGGGGGGCGGCTACGCATCGACGGCCGCGAGGTGAAGGAGGCGGTCGTGGAGCTCCCCCGGGGAGACCGGAAGATCGTCTACACCGGGGATCAGCCCGTCTTCCGGCTGTCCTGGTTGCCCCGCAACCGGAAGACTTTCCGCCCGGCTCCCCTGAGCATGAAGCTCTACTGGCCGATTCGCTATCGGGCCTGCCTGGCCTTCCGACCTCCCCCCGTCCTGCGGGGCCACCCTAGGTGGGCACAGTCAGTAGGTGAAGGGATAGAAAAGGCGCAAGCTCCCTTCGGGAAGCTCGGCCAGAGCGCGGCCCAGACCCTCAGGGGACCACACGATCGCCACCTGGACCGGGTCAGGGACGGGCCTCGCGAGTTGGAGCCGATGCTCGCCCGCCTCGAGCTCGACCGTTCCCCGGTAGGGCAAACCGTCGACGAGAAGAGCTGCCTCCGAGTCGCCTCCACCGAGAATCCTGTAGCGACCCGACAGCAGGATCGGAAAGACCGCTCCACTCGGCGCGTTCAGCTCCTCCGAGGGGACCACGTAGCCCAACACGCCGATCCTGGGATGGGGAACCGGGAAGAAGCTCCGGACCACTGCCTTGTCCTCCAGGGTGAGCCACTCGGTCCGGTAGGACGGCACCATCAAACGCCAGGGCTCCTCCTGCAGGCTTTTCCACAGCCGGATCTCCCCATCGTAGTACCGGGGCAACATGAGGCTATGTAGACGCCAGTGATAGGGACCCCGGCGAAACAGGATCAGCCCCGAGGCATCGTAGACCCGATCTTCGGGCCCGGTCACCGCCATGGCGAAGCGATTGACGGCGATCTGGTCGCCCAGGGTCGGGATCCAGAGCCCGGCGAGACGCGGCAGCGCGATGGCCAGCAGGGCCAGAGGGAGAAGCATGGCCCAACGGGGGCGCAGCCGGACCAGCATCCAGGTCAGCCCGGTGCCGGCCGCCAACGCCCAGAAGGGAGCCACGTCGACAAAATTGTAGGGAAAGAAGGTCGGATTCAACCACACGTAGGCCGCGGAGAACAGCAGTGGCGGAAGCCATTGGAGCCGCGTGATGTCGCGGCTCCCCAGCGCGTGTGCTTTCCCGCGGGCCAGGATCCCCAGCCCAAAGACGAACAGGGCGTAGAAAGGCACGTTGCGGATCAGCGATTGGAGCAGGTACAGCCCCGGAGCCATGCGGATTCTGGCGTTGCTGGAAACATTCAGGTTCCGGGAGAGGGTCTCGACGAACAGGGCGAGATCGCCTCGCAGAGCCAGGTAGAGGAGGTAGAGGGCGAGCCCGGCGAGACCCCCGAGCGCCAGGCCCCAGACCCGGCACCAAGCGACCCGAGGGCGCCAGGTCTCCCCCACCGGGGGGAGCAGGGCCGCAAGGCCCAGAAACGGGACGACCGACACCGTCTTGAAGTTGAAGGCGAAGGCCAACGCGGTGAGTCCTCCGGCGAGACGGGGACCCCGGTGTCCAACTCCCCGGGCGAGCGCTCCGAAGGCCAGGATCCAGAGCAGCACCAACGCGCCATCACTGCGGATCTCGATCACCCGCTCGTTGAACTCAGTGAAGATCGCCAGGCACACCAGAGTGCCCACAACCGCAGGGGAGGCTGCCGGCGACCCCGCGGACCGCTCGGGGTCCCGCAGACGATGCACCAGCCAGCCGGTGGCGACGAAGATCGCCAGGCTGAGCCCCCACATGCCGAAGCGAGCGATCCAGAGCCCCAGCAGACGGGCACCCAGCAGATGCCACAAGGGCTCGAGGAGGTCGATCAGCAGAGAGAACTGGGGAAAGGCATGGTCGACGCCGGGAATGCTGCCCGCGGTGCGCAGCCAGGCCAGGTGGAGGATCTGCATCTCGTCCACCTGGAGAAAGCGGACCATGGCGATTCCGAGACGCGCCACCGCCACCAGACCGACGATCCACCAGCAGACCCGCATCACGGAGCTCTTGAGATTCCCCATGGAGTGCCTCAGAATGTCCGTGTCCTCCTCTGGTACCACTGTTCTCAGACTCCGTGCTACCTCGTTCTTGGCTTGCTCGTTGCCATGACTCTTCGCCTGACCATCGCCATGCCCGCCTACAATGAGGAAGGGGGGCTCGAGCGGGCGGTTCGGGAAGCTCTCGCCGCGCTCGACGACCTGAGCGATCCGAACGGCGGCGAGGTCCTGGTGGTCGATGATGGATCCACCGACCGGACTCCAGAGATTCTCGCCCGCCTGGGCGCGGAGGATCCTCGTCTGCGCACTCTACGTCATCCGGAAAACCTCGGCATCACAGGGTTCAACCGGAGCATGATCGCCCACGCTCTGGGAGAGTGGGTGTTCTTCATCGGGGCCGACGGGGAGTGGGATCCGCGGGAAGCGCTCCGGTTTCTCGACATCGCCGAGCGACGGCGCTGCGACGGGGTCCTCGGCTACCGGGTCGAAAAGCATTACACTCCATGGCGCAAGATGGTCTCACGGGCGTTCAACTTCTCGCTGCTGCTGGGCTTTGGAGTGCGGCTGCGTGACGTCGGAAGCATCCGCCTGCTCCGACGGGCGCACTTTGCACCGCTTCGCCTCTACTCTCGCTCCGCGTTTCTCAACGCCGAGCGTCTCCTGGTGGGAGCGCGCCGGGGAGCCCGGCTGGAGGAGGTACCGGTAGAGCATCGCCACCGCCTCACCGGCCGGGGCCGCGGCTCCCGGCCGGCAGCGGTGCTCGCCGCGGTGTGCGATCTGATCCTCACCCGCCTGCGATGGTTTCGCTTTGAGCGCTACTACGCCTGACGCCACCCCGGCGCAAGACCGTCCCCCGGGCCGGTGGATCTCCCGGGCGAACATCGTCCGGCTGTTTCTCGGGCTGGCAGTGTCCGCGGGGGCCGTGACGGTGATTCTGCTACGCATCTCGCCGGCGGAGGTGGGGAGCCGCTTGAGCCGAGTACAGTGGCCCTGGATCGCGCTGCTGCTGACGGGAAAGCTGGGGCTTCTCACCGCCAAACATCGCCGCTGGCTCCAGGTCCTGCGGGCCATGGATCCGGGACCCTGGCGCTCCACCTTTCGCGCGGTGGCCGCCGGACACTTTCTCAACCTGGCCCTTCCCTTCAAGCTCGGAGAGGTGGTGCGCAGCGGCATGCTCCGGCGCCACAACCCCCGGGCCGGCCTGGGAGACGGGCTCGCCACCGTCGGCTCGGAGCGGCTTCTCGATGCAGCGGTCCTGGCTCTCTTGAGCGCTCTGGCGCTGCCCTGGATCGAGACCGCCCCGTGGTTTCGCAACGGGTTGGCGGTGTTGCTCGCCGTTCTCGGGCTCTCGGTGGTCGCCGCCGTGACCGTGCCCCAGCATCTGCGCTGGATCCGCCGGCTTCCGGTCGAGCCCGTGCGCCGCTTTCTACTGCGGGTGGCGCAGACGATCGAACGGGGCACCGATGTGTGGCGAAGCCCGGGCCGGCTGGCTCTCGCCGGCGCTTGGACGGTGCTGATTTGGTGCTTCGACGCCCTGATCCTCCTCCTGGCGACCCGTGCCCTGTACGTCCCCATCGACTTTGCCGCCGCCCTCGTCGTGACACTGCTCTACGCCTTTGGCGTGTTGATCCCCTCGGGCCCGGTACAAGCGGGTACTCACCAGGCGCTGGCGGTGGTTTTTCTGGCGCCCTTCGGTGTCGACGAGGTCTCTGCGGTATCCGTATCGCTGGTGCTGTCGGCCTGCAACCTGGCGGTGCTCGGTCTGGCTGGAGCCCCAGCGCTGGTCTGGGAGTCTCTCACCCGCCGCGAGGCTCCCCCCCCATCCCCGACTCAGGGTTCGGGCTCCCCCACAGCGTAGATCTCCGCCGCCAGCTCTGGGAGCTCCCGGCCCAGCTCCTCGTAGGCATCGACCAGCGCCTTCGGAAGCTCGGCCATGTGGTCGTTGGGCAGGGGTTTGAGCAGATAGCCCCCCGTCTGGACGACCCGCAACCCCGCCCTGCGCATCTCCCGGCGCAGGGTCTCCAGGGTGTACACCCGCTCGTGATCCAGAGCGTCGTCCGCGTCCCCGAGGCTCTCCAGATCGGGTAGAAGCCCCATGAGGACCCCAGCCCGGCGGTGGAGGGAGCCTCCGTTGGGCACCACGACGACCACGCGCCCCCCGGGGCGCAACCAATGGGTGGAACGCGCGAGGAGGGCAGCGGGATCGGCGACGTGCTCGAGAATGCAGGAGAGGACCACGGCGTCGAGCTTCTCTCCGGGCTCCGGCTCGAAGTCCTCGAACAGCGCCTGGCGAAGCTCTACCCGGCCCGGCGAAAGGCCGGCACAGCGGCGCGCCGTTCGCTGGAGCCGGAGGGAGCTGGCGTCGACCCCGACGACCCGGCGGTGCCGTCGGGCGAGACGCTCGGTCAGCAGCCCGTCGGCGCAGCCCAGGTCGAGCACCTCACCCGGGGGCAGGAGCTCTTCGAGAAGGCGGGCGCGGCAGGCGATCAAACGTGGGGTGAAGCCGAGTGTCTGATCGTGCTCCCGGGCCACAGCTTCCAACCGGTCTTGCAGCGGGATGGCCTGCCGGCGGCCGGAATCGTCCGTCACGGGCCGTCTCCCGGGTGCCCGAAGATCGGGGCGACGTCGAGCTGGCGATAGAGGTGCAGACCGATCTCCGGTCCTTCGGCCGTCACCGCGTCGCCGATCTTCCCACCGGTCAGCGCCCGAGCCGCGGCGAGGGGCAAATTCACTCCCGCGCGGGTGTAGAGCGAGGGTCGTCCAGCGAGGCGAGGGTTGACCTCTGTGACGCGGGGAGCCCCTCGCCGATCCTCGCGCAGGTCGACGCTGTAGAGCCCGTGGGGCTGCGGGTCCAGGGCTCGGATCACCCGCTCCGAGGTGTCCCGGAGCCTCTCCGCCGGTACCGTCCGGCACAGCGCGACCTGGCCGGAGACGCCACTCACCGTCGGCGCGCTGAGAAAGTAGCTGAGCCGCTCCATGGCGGCCTCCACCACGCGGCGGCCGGCCACATAGAGGCCGGTCCAGTTGAAATTGCTTCCGGGGAGCAGCTCCTGGAGCACCCAGCTGTCGCTCCGGTCCCGGCGATCCCAATACCCGATCCAGGCACGGGCCTCGTCCGCGGTCTCCACCGGCAGACTTCCCCGCCCCCCTGGTCCGGTGGTCGCTCGCAGCCAGAGCGGAGGCTCCAGCTCGCCAAACGCCCGCTCCAGCGAGGCCGAATCGTCGACCCGGCGGGTGTCCGGAAACAGATCGCCCAGCCCCTGCTCGGTGGCCCGCGACGCCGTCGCCGCCTTGTCGAGAAAGAGCCGGAGCACCGGCGTCGGGGGCAGCGCGTGGGCTCTCGGCGGAAGGGCATCCAGCCCCGCGAGGGCTTCGAGCTCCGGATCCGGGTTGACAAAGGCGAAATCGATGTCGCGGCGCACGAGGACCTCGCCGAGAGCGCGGTAAAAGCCCTCGGGGTCCCGGTCGGCCCGCGGCAGCTCCACCACCTCGTCGCACAGGCGCTCGCCGATCTGGCGGCCCCAGGGAGACCCGTCGGCTCCGGTCAGGTGGAGACCTGGATCCTGGCGCAGGCTACGGGCGACATCGATCCCGATGCTGCCGCCGATGCCGGTGATCAGGACCCGCCGCGCGCTCATCCCTGGTCTCCGGGCTCCGAATCCGCCAGCCGAATCCACCCCTTCTCGAAGACCGGGACCGCATCGAAGCGGTCCACCTGGGCGCAGAGCCTGACGTCCTCCTCGTAGCCCAGGCTCACCAGGTTGGCTCCGGACTCACTGGCGAAGAAGGCGGCCTCCAAAGACCGGGAGGGGACCAGCGGCGCGTCCTCCGGTAGCCGGTGCAGGCGGACCGTCTGGATCGCCTGCAGGGCGCGGAGGATCTCTCCCGCCGCCAGGGCATCCTCTTCCGTGACCCGGTTGTTGCGTCCCGCCAGCAGCAGGGTGATCGAGCTCGAGCCCCCGGTCGCAAGGCGCAAAGCCGCCCGAGCCACCGCGGATCGATTGAGCGTCGTCCCTACCAGGACTTGGCTCCCAGGGCCGGCGGCGGTGGTCAAGCACTCGGTCCCGTTGCTGGTCGTCAGCACCAGGGTCTTCCCCTCGTACGACTGCCCAAGAAGCTCGGTGGGGCTGTTGCCGTGCCGCACCGCAGGGAGCTTTCGCCCCCCCCGCTCGCCCGCCGTGATCTCCTCTTCCTCGTGGCCCGGCCGGGGCACGCACTCTTCCGCCGAGGCCACCGGACGCACCGCTTTCATGCCGCTCGCCAGCGCCGTGACGATGGTGGCGCTGGCCCTCAGCGCGTCCACCAAGACCACCACGCCGCCACGGCGGCGGGCGCTCATCGCACCGTGAACGCCCACCTCCAGAAACACCTCGATGCCCGGCAGGTGGACATCGGCGAACGTGTCGCCGCGGAATCCCGTGCGCAAGGTGACGAGCGAGAGCGCGTCCTCCGGCGCCACGTTGCCCAGGCTCACGTCGGCTCCGAGATTGCGGATCATCCACACCTGCTGGGACTTCCTGGGAGCCTCGAACACCAAGTGCCGGGCGTCCACAGCCTCCACCAGGCGGTGGATGAGCTCGTCGGCGGGTTCCCCAGAAGGCGAATAGATTCCCAGGGTTCCAGACTCTCGAGCCTCCAGCACCACCTTCTCTGCGCCCTCAGCGAGCTCCATCCGCACGGCATCCAGGCGTTGTTCCAGCGTCAGTCGGGCGTCTTCCTCGGGATCCTTCTTGCCCACCTCGCTCCAGACCCGGAAGCCAGCCTCCCGGGCACGGACAATCAGCTCCAGTTTTTGGCTGGCAGACATCGGGTGCACCCCGTTCGACACCTCGATCATGGTGAATCCCAGTCGCCGGGCCCCTTCGAGCACTTGTGAAACCCGTCCCTGCGCCTGAGCGATCTCGAGCAGCGTCCCTCCGGTACAGACCTCCACTCCCGCTTCCCGAAAAAGATCGATCTTTCCCCGCAAAGTGGGCTCGGGTTGGAAGCGGGAGGTGCCCCAACCCATCTTCACCACGTCGATCCAATCCCCGGCAGTGGCGATCAGATCGCGGACCTGTCCGGGTCCCAGCCCTTTGTCCAGGATCGAGGTGAGACCTTTGTCCCGAGGCCGAGCAGGCAACTCCGGAATCCACAGCGGGCCGAAGGGATGGTCGGCTCCTGGGCTCATCGATGCTTCCCGATCATGGCGCCGGCACCGATTCTGGCCGGCCGCCGGCATCCAAGCTTCGCTGGGCCGCTTCGAGCACAGCCACTACGTTGCGGCCCAGCGAGCCATCGCTCCTCGGAGGCGAGCCGTTTCGGATGCAGTGGAAGAAATGAATGCATTCCTTTTTGAGAGCCTCTGTCTTGTCCAGACGCGGCGCGTACATGTCGCCGGTCCGGTACTGGACGAGCGTGCGGTAGATGCTCTCGGCGCTCGTGTGGGTCTCAACCCCTCGATCGTAGAGCTTCACCTTGGTGTCGGGCTCCAAGTCGTCCCAGACCACCATCTTGCGGCTACCTCCGAGCAAAGTGAGACGGATCTTCACAGGCGCCAACCAATTGACGTGGACGTGGCCGATGATCCCGGAAGGAAAGCGCAGGGACAGGTAAGCGATGCTCTCGAGGGGGCGCTCCCCGGATTCCACCGGCGCTGCACCCACGGCCTGGACTTCGGAGGGCAGCTCATCGAGAAGGTACAGAAGAATGGACAGGTCGTGAGGTGCGAGGTCCCAGACCACGTTGTAGTCGTGCTGAAACAGCCCCAGGTTGACCCGCACGGAGTCAAAATAGAAGATCTTCCCGAGCTCCCCACTGGTCACGACCTCCCGGATCTTCTCCACCGCCCCGGTGTAGAGAAACGTATGATCCACCAAGAGCACCCGCTCATGGCGTCGAGCCAGGTCGGTGAGATGGTCGCATTCCTCGACCGAGTGAGCCATCGGCTTTTCCAGAAGCACGTGCTTTCCCGCCTCCAAGGCGCTCCGTGCGAGCTGCGCGTGAGTGGAGATGGGCGTGGCGATGGCAACAGCTTCAATCTCCGGGTCGTCCAGGATCGCGCGCTCGTCAGTGGTTACCCTGGGTACCCGAAACTGTCGTTGAACATATTCCAGCCGGTCCTCCTTGAGATCCACCGCAGCCACCAGATCGAATTCGTTGAGCAGGGTAAAGTTTCGGACCAGGTTGGGTCCCCAGTACCCACACCCGATCACCGCCACCCGTACCTGCGACGGCGACGAGTCGTGATCCTGCTCGGCTGAATTCATACGGCTTCTCGAAACGGTTGAGCCTTGGAGCTGAGTCCCTGGAGCTGAGAAGGGTATATTTTTACCACAGGCACCATGGCTTCGAGACTCTGGTCACCGGGATCCCCATGACATCTTCAGTGAAGATCAGCCCGAGCGAGCCGACTACGCGCTCCCTGCGGGGGGCCGCGCCCCAGTGGCCCGTGTTCGCCACCTTGGGGGCCCTGTATCTGCTGGTCTTGAGCGGCGTCTTGTTCAAGCTTCTGACCTCGGACACGCTTGCCCCCGAGCCGTTGTCCTGGGGGCAGCGGGCGGCGGTGACGATCTTTCTGATCTTCTTCACCGTCGCCGAGGCGGGGCTGCTGGCGCTGGTCAACGCCCTGTTCGAGCGTGCGGTTTGGAGCCTCGGCGTTCGGGTGCCCGCGGCCCGGACCGTGCTCGACACCGGCCGAGCCCTGGCGCTCGCGGGGCTCGCGGCCGCCCTCGCCGCTTCGCTCCTCAAGCTGGTGACCGCCCGGGCACACCTGCGGGTCACCGATCTGTGGTTCGTGGTCACCAACTTTCACCAGCTTCGGCAGGAGTCTCTCGGTACCGAGCTGTCCTCGGCGGTGCTGGCGGGCGGTGGCTTCGTGGCGCTCACCCTCGCCTTGTTCGCCGCCTTTCGCGTGCTGAGGCGCAAGGGTCCCGACACCCCCGCCTCCAGCGTCGCGCTGCTCACCGCCTTCGCCCTCCTCGGCGCGGGGGTGTCCTGGTGGCGTTACGAGGCGGTGCCGGCGACGGTGCGCGCCCTGGTGCCCGAGATCCACTGGCTCACCCGGACGACCGCCTCCGACCTCGCCGACGAAGCCGCCGCTCCGGAGAGCGCGGCCGCGCGGGCCGCGATCCCTCCGGAGACCCGGCCACTGATCGTTCCCTACCGGCCCTCGGCCCCACCGCGTGCCGAGAACGTCGTGCTGATCATGCTCGAGTCGCTGCCCTGGAACCGGGTGGGCTTTCTCGGGGGGCCGCCGGGGATCACGCCGAATCTGGACCGATTGGCCGAGGAGTCGGTGGTCTTCACCCGTCCGTACACCGCGTCGGTGCACTCCGACTACGCCCAGATGGCGATCCTCTCCTCGCTCTATCCCCGCAAGCTCGACCATCACGACTACTACCTCGATCTGGCCTACCCGCGAGCCTTGCTGTGGGACGCCCTGCGTCCCGCCGGCTGGCGCACCGCGATGTTCTCGTGCCAGAACGAGGCGTGGGGGAACATGCTGGCCTTTCTGCGCACCCCGGGGCTGGAGAGGATGGTGCACTCACCGGACTTCCCGCCGGACGTCCCGCGCAAGGGCCGGGGAGCCGAGTCCAAGGTCTACGAGGAAGCGGTGGTCGAAGCCTGGCGGGACTGGCTCCCGGATCCCCCGGGGCCTCTGGACGGGACCGCGGCGCCCTACTTCACCTATCTCAACTTCCAGGCGACCCACTTCCCCTACACCGTACCGCCGGACGCCCCGCGTCCCCGCCGGCCCTTCGAGATCGATTTCCCCGCCAGCTATCTGGGGTTTCCGCGGGAGAAGATTCCGGTGATGGAGAACCGCTTCTACAACGCTCTCGCCTACGCGGACCACTGGGTGGGGGAGGTTCGGCGGACGCTCGAGGAGCGGGGCGAGTGGGAGCGCACGGCGCTGGTCGTGGTGTCCGACCACGGCGAGGCGTTCTACGAGCACGAGCAGCCGACCCACGGCACGGCGCTCTACGAGGAGCAGGTGCGCTCCCTGTGGCTGATGCGGCTCCCCGGCGAAGAGCCGCGGCGAATCGAGGAGCCGGTGAGCCTGCTGGACGTGGCTCCCAGCCTGCTGGCCTATCTGGGGTTGCCCCCGCACGGCAACTTTCAGGGCCGGGGGGACGTGCTGGACCCCGCCTACCGCGCCGAGGGCCGGCCGTTGCTGTTCACCATCCAGGGGATGACTTTCGAGGACGGCCTGCTTCTGGACGGCTGGAAGTACATGATCAATTGGGACCGGCAGGTGCACCGCCTCTTCCACCTGCCGAGCGATCCCGGCGAGACCCGGGACCTGCTGGAGGGCGAGCCGGAGACGGTGCAGCGGCTCCAGGGCATCCTGTTGGAGCTGCTCGGACGCCAGCTCCGGTACTACGGCGAGCACGGCTGGGAGGCGGGCGAGTACCCTCCCGAGCTCCCCTGAGCCTTCAAAACAGCCGCTGGCGGAGAGGACCCCGGCCAGCGGCTGGGCACACCCTCAGCCTCCCGGCTCCCCACCCGGGCAATCCACCACCGTGTGAGCGCACGGACCGCAGGTGATCTCTCCGCATTGGGTCACCTGCTGGGTACAGAAGCAGGAGACCTCGAAAGTCGGAAGGGTACCGGTACCGCCCACGACCCCCTGCAGCGAGGGCGAGTGCAGGCGGCGCAGAGTTTCGCGATGCAAACCCAGCTTGCGGGCTCGTTTCTTCATGAGCAAACCTCCATTCTCGTCGTTGTCGTCGCTTAGCGACGCGAAGACTTCGAGAAGTCTACCGTTTGGAGAGGCCTGTCTGCTCCACGCTGTCTGCTCCACCGAGCAAAAAGTACCTCGGCGACCCGGTCAGCTCGACCCGGGAAGACCCCCCGATGCCGGGCAAGCTCTCGCCGTCACGCTCCCAGGCCCGGGACACGGCACCCGACAGCTCGGTCTCGGTCCGCTCACCGGCTGTCCAACCGACGATCAGCTCACCCGACCCGGGCTCGGAAAGGCGGAATCGAAACAGGCGGGCGTCTCCCGCCGACGCGAGGGGTCCCAGCGAGGTCGCGCCGTCGAGCCGGACGAGGAGGTGCCGGAAGGCTCGGAACGAGGGGCGGCAGCGGAAGGTCCCGGCGCCGTCGCGGGGGGGCTCGACCAGACCGTATCCTCTCGCCACCATCTGCCACCAGAACACCCGCTCGACGAGGCCGGTGGTCAGGGTCAGGACATAGAACCGCACCAGGTAGTCCGCCTGGGTCTCCTCGTCCACCGAGACGCTCTTTCCCGCCGGCGAGTGCGGTCCCTCCCACAGCGGCCAGTTGACCTCGGTGATCCAGGATTCGGGTCCGCAGTGACGGGCGGTCTCGGCGATGGCCTTGAGCAGCACCACCTTGTCCACGGTGTCGAATCCGAGCTGCCGGTTTTCCGGCGCGCCCCGCCGATCCACGTAGAGGAGGCTGGCGAGGGCATCCAAACAGGGGGGCTCGGATTCGGGAGAGCGGCCAAAGTTGAGCAACCCCATGGTTTGATGCAGCTCGAAGTCGATCACCGCGGGGCCGAGGAGACGCACGCCCGGGTGACGCCGCAGCTCCTCGGCGGCGGCGGCCGTCATCGCCACCCACTCGCGGGCGTTCCACACGCCCCACTTGCTGCGATTGACCGCCTGCCCGATCTGGAAGGTCCGTCCGTGGGGCGTAAAGCGCTCGGCGAGCTCCGCCACCGCCTCGCGCCAGCGGGATCCTCCCTGAGCCAGATCCCGGACCAGCTCCCGGTTCTGTGGCAGCGTGAAGACCAGCTCGTGGCCACGGGCGGCGAGCTCCCGCGCCAGCGCCTCCTCTGCGGCGTGGTCCTCCTGCCAGGGATGGAGCCGCAGAAGCACCGGTCGCACGCCCAGATCCGTCACCGCGGCGAGGAGCTCCGGATGGGGCTGCGCACCCGCCGTACGACCCGCGGTACGATCCGCCGTCCCTTCGGGCCACGGCCGGACGGCCACTCCGGCACCGGTAAAGGGCACCGGCTCCCGATAGAGATCCCGCTTCAGCTGCTTGGTACGGCTCCGGACCCGCGGCAGCACCCGCACAAACGCCGCCGTCTGTCCCAGGTGAGCGTCCAGGTCGGCCAGCCGCACCTTGAGCTTGTCGAGGCGGCTGGCATGGAGATGAGGCTGGTCGGAGAGGGCGTCCCACACCACCCGGTCGCGGGTCGCGGTGTCCTTCGGCGCCGGCGGGATGTGAGGGTGGGCTCCCCGCGACACCAGCCGGCCCTTGAAGGTCCGAAAGAACCCCTTCAGCCGGTTCTTGATCCGGTGCCGGGTCCGGAAGCTCCACTGATAGAAGTGATAGAGGCGGCGGCCCCACCGCAGTCTCGGATCCTCCCCGACCCCGTCGTCGCCTCCGCCGTCCTGACCCCAGTAGGCCCGCAGAAAGCGCTCCTGGTGCTCCGGACGGTGGATCATCATCCGCGACAGGTCCCGGCTGCGCTGCGAGAGCGACAGACGGTCGAGGCGCCGGGTGCGGTTGAGGTCGACGAGATAGAGATCCGGCGGGCGATCGGAAAACCACCGCATCAGCACGTTGCCGCTGGAGAGGTCCCGGTGCCAGAATCCCGCCTCGTGGAGCTCGCGGACTCTCTTCCCCAACGCGTCGAGAAACCGCCCCGGGTCGATCTGGGGAAACTCCTCCCGCTCCCGCCCCGCGTTGAGCGCCCGCAGGAGGTAGCGGGCCTCGAGCACGTCGTCCAGATGGCGGCTGACGAACCAGGTGGCGCCGTCCGGATCGCCGGACTCCGCCACCAGCACCGGCTCGGGGGTCTGCAGCCCCGCTGCGGTGAGCGCCCGCGCCACCCGCCAGCTCTGCAGCGCCTTGCTGTCTCGGAGCTTGCGCCGCAACCTCTTGCGCCAGCCGCCGCCGGGGAACTGCTTGACCGCCACCTCGAACGGACCTTCCGCGGTCGGCAACCGGGTCAGGTAGATGTAGTTGCGGCCCCAGTGGAGGGTACGCACCGCGGACGAGGGGTCGAGGATCCGCCGGATCGCCTCGGCCGCTTCGTCGGAGGACCCGGGAGGACGGCACCGCTGCACGACCCGCCCGGTGATCTCGCCGGTCGAGAATTCGAGCGAGGCGGAGCCGTCGCTTGCACCGCCGGGCATCTCACATCTCCACGATGTCGAAGCGCTCGTGGTGCAGGGAGGCGTCGCTCTGCAGCAGGATGTGGGTGGACAGCGACCGCTCGAGCTCGTCCAGGATGGCCCGCTCTTCCTGCTGGAGAGCTTGCGCGACCTCGGGGTGGACTCGCAGGAGCACCTCCCCTTCGTCCAGAGGCCGGCGGCTGCGCAACAGGTCGCGGCGCAGGTTGAGACAGATGGTGGACAGGGACTTGATGCGCCCGCGGCCTTCGCAATAGGGACACGGCTGGGTGAGCAGCCGTTCGAGGTTGGCGCGGCTGCGCTTGCGGGTGATCTCCACCAGCCCGAACTCCGAGATCGAGAGGACCTTGGTGCGGGCGCGGTCCTTCCGCAGCTCGTTCTCCAGCGCCTCGAAAACCTGCTGGCGGTGATCCTCCTCGACCATGTCGATGAGATCGACGACGAGGATGCCGCCGAGATCGCGTAGCCGGATCTGACGCACGATCTCTTCCACCGCCTCCAGGTTGGTCTGCAGGACGGTGTCCTCGAGATTGCGCTCCCCCACGTAACGCCCGGTGTTGACGTCGATCGCCACCAGCGCCTCGGTGGGGTTGATCACGATGTAGCCTCCGGACTTGAGCCACACCTTGGTTTTGAGCGCGGCTTCGATCTGCTCTTCGATCCCGAAGCGCTCGAACAATCCCGCCTCGAGCTCAAACAGCTTGACCTTGCGGACCAGGCCGGGTTGGACTTGATCCAGAAAATCGACGATGCGCTCGTAGGTCTCCTCCCCGTCCACCCACACGATGCTGATGCTCGGACCCAGCAGGTCGCGAATCGTTCGGAGGGCCACGTCGAGGTCCTGGTGCAGCAGGGTGGAGGCCGAGACCTTGGCGGCACGCTCCTCCAACCGCGTCCAGAGACCGAGGAGGTAGGCCAGGTCGGCCTCGAACTCCCCCTCCCCGCGGTCCTCCGCCACGGTTCGCACGATGAGCCCCGCCGACAAAGGCGCGATCTCGCGCATCAGCGCGACCAGGCGGTCCCGTTCCTCGGGATCCTCGATCCGGCGCGAGACCCCGAAATGGCGAACGGTGGGCAGGAGCACCAGGTAGCGACCCGGCAGCGTGACGTGGGTGGTGATGCGGGCCCCCTTGTTGGGCAGGGGATCTTTGACCACCTGGACGATGATCTCCTGACCCTGCTTGAGCAGGTCGTCGATCGAGCGACGCTCGGCGTCTCCCGGATCCTCGACCGGCGCGTCCCTCGCGGCCGCGTCCCTCGGCGTCTCTCCCACCGTCTCCTCGCTCACGGCCTCGTCGCCCATCGCCTGCTCATCCGTCGCCTGCTCATCCGTCGCCTGCTCATCCGTCGCTTGCTGGTCGGCGCCCATCTCCGTCTCCAGCCGCGAATCCACGTCGCTGACGTAGAGAAAGGCATCGCGCTCCAGACCGATGTCGACGAAGGCCGCCTGCATGCCCGGTAGAACCCGGGTCACGCGCCCCTTGTACACATTGCCCACCAATCCCCGGTTGCGGCGGCGTTCGACGAATATCTCGGTGAGGCGATCGTTCTCCAGCACCGCCACCCGGGTCTGGTGCGGATCGCTTTCCACGAGTATCTTGTGGCTCAAGAAGGTCTCCCGGACGAGAATCGGTAATGCATCGAGGTCGAGGAATCGGCAAGAGGCATCGACATCGGGTGACGAATCGGACCCGGATTATGACAGCACGTCGCCGGCGAGCGGCTCGGGTGCCCGCTCAGCGGTTCACATAGCGCCGGATGTCCACGTTCAGGATCAACCCCGTGCCCATCAGATTGAGGATCATGAACGAGCCGCCGTACGAGAGAAAGGGCAGCGGAATGCCGGTGATGGGAGTGAGCCCGACCACCATGGCCGTGTTGTACAGCACGTGGAAGCCGAAGACGGAAACGAAGCCGACGACGAGAAAGATCCCCGCCCGATCGCGTGCCCGGGTGGCGATCCTCAAGGCGGAGTACAGATACAGCGCGTAGAGGCCGAGGACCGTCGCCACTCCCAGAAACCCCCACTCCTCGGCCAACACGGAGAAGATGAAGTCCGTGTGGCGGGCGGGCAGGAAGCGAAGCTGACTCTGGGTCCCCTGCCCGTAGCCGCGCCCGGTGAGCTCCCCGGAGCCGACGGCGATCTTGGACTGGCGGACCTGGTACCCCGCCCCCAGGGGATCGCTTTCGGGAGACAGGAACGTGCGCACCCGATCGCGCTGATAGTCCTGCATGCCGAAGGTCCAGGCCAGACCTCCGATCGCAAGAACCACCAGCGCCACCGCGAGCAGGATCCGCAGCCGGATCCCCGCGATGAGGAGAGCTCCTGCCAGCATCGGGACGAACATGGCGGCGCTGCCCAGGTCCGGCTGCAACACGATGAGCGCCATGGGAAGCCCGACGATCGCCCCGCAGGTGAGGATCTGGCGCAAACCGAGGAACTTCCTCCCGGCGTTCGACAGATAGCGGGTGAGCAGGAGGACGGTCACCAGCTTCGCCAGCTCGGCCGGCTGACCGAGCCGCACCCCGGCGATGTCCAGCCAGCTCCGCGTGCCCCCGGGGCCTTCACCGATCCACAGCACCAGAGCGAGCAAACCCAGCCCCAGGGCGTACAGGGGGATGGCGAGATCCACCAGCAGGTGGTAGTCGAGCAGCAGCACCAGCAACAGACCCAGAGCTCCAAAGCCCAGCCACATGGCCTGTCGCGGGAGGTAGTCCACCGTGAGCTCGGTGCTGGCGCTGTGGACGGTCGCGAGCCCGATGAGGGACAGGAGCAGCACGGCGAGCACGAGCCAGCCGTCGAGCCCCGAGAAGGTGCGCAGCGACGGACCCTGCTCAGAAAGTCTGAATGTCCCGGAAACCGGGCTCGAAATAGGTTTCATACAGGGCCTTGGCAATGGGGGCCGCCGCGGTCGAGCCGGCTCCACCGTGCTCGACGAAGACGACGATGACGAGCTCCGGAGCTTCCACCGGGGCGAAGGACACGAACCAGGCATGGGTTCGCTCCTCGTAGGGTACGTCCTCCGTGGCACCGCGTCGGATTCCGCTCACGACCTGCGCGGTTCCGGTCTTGCCGGCGATCGCCACCTCCGGCAACCGAGCCGTCCAGAAGGCGGTCCCTCGGGGATGGTTGACCACCGCGGCGAGGCCGCGCCGGATCGGAGCGAGCACCTCGTCTCCAAGGCCGAGGGTCGGAGTCGGCGGGGACGCCGGCTCCGCTCCCGGGGGGAGCCGGACCAGCCGGGGAATCACCAGGTGTCCGCCATTGGCCAGCGCCGCCACCATGCGCGCCATTTGCAGCGGCGTCACCAGCAGGGGTCCCTGCCCGATGGCCAACGAGATCGTCTCCCCCAGATACCAGGCATGGCCCCGCTGCCGGAGGCTCCATTCCGGGTCCGGCACCAGGCCCCGGGCCTCGCCCTGGAGATCGATGCCGGTGGGGCTGCCCAGGCCGAACTTGCGAGCGTAGCGGGCAATGGTCTCGATCCCCAGCTTCTGACCGAGCTGGTAGAAGTAGATGTTGCAGGATCGTTCGAGCGCCTGCTCCAGGCTCACCCAGCCGTGGCCCTGCCGCTTGCCACAGTGAAAACGGTGGTTGTAGATGTTGGTCCAGCCACGGCAATAGATCCGGTCGTCCGGGCGGGCGATCCCTTCCGACAGAGCCGCGGCGGCCATCACGATCTTGAACACCGAGCCCGGGGGATGAGCGTTCTGGATCGCGCGATTCTGGAGCGGCTTGTGGGGGTTCTCCAACAGCTCCTGCCATTCGGCGGGGGTCAGGCCGCGGGCGAATCGGTTGGGGTTGTAGCTCGGGGACGAGTAGAGCACCAGCACCTCACCGTTGCGTGGATCGAGGGCCACCACGGCGCCGACCTTGTCCCGGAGCTGACGCTCCGCCTCCTGCTGCAGGCGGAGATCGAGGGAAAGCTGGAGATTCTGACCCGCATGCGCGTTTTCCTTGCCAAACTGCCGCAGCACCTCGCCCCGACTGTCCACCACCACGATTCTCTGGCCCCGCTCTCCGCGCAGCTCCTCATCGTAGACCTCTTCCACCCCCCGTTTGCCCACCAGCTCTCCCGAGCCGTAGCGAGGGTTGCGTGCGAGCTCTTCTTCCGAGGCCTGGCCGAGGTAGCCGAGCACGTGACCGGTGTGCATGCCGTATCGGTACAGCCGCAGGTGCTCGATGTCGACGGTGAATTCCGGATGCTCCAACGCTGACACGCCGAAGCGCGCCACCTGCGCGAGGCTCAGCCTGCGGGCCAGAGTCACCGGCTGGAAGCCCGGGATCTCGCGCAGGGAGCCCAGACGCCTGTCGAGCTCGTCCGGTGCCACCTCCAACACGCGCGCCGCGAAGCGGAGGCTCGATTCCGGATCCGTCATGCGGCTGCGATCCAGCGTCAGGTTGTAGCTGGGGCTGTTTTCCACCAGCAGCACCCCATGACGATCCCGGATGAGGCCCCGCGGGGGGCGGATCGGCAGCTTGCGCAGCCGGTTGTTCTCCGCCTGCTCCCGGTAGTGGGAGCCTTGCACTCCCTGGACGAACCAGAACGACCCGGCGATGATCGCAAGCAGCGCCACGAGGGCATACGTCAACACCCAGACCCGGCGGACCAGCGTGTCGCGATACTCGGGGATGACTCGCATTCGGCTTCGTCTCACCCCATTCTCAAGCGGCGTGTGCGTCGCTTGCGCCGGGCGTCGGCGCCCTGCCGCCAGCGGGTGACCAGAAAGTAGATCAGCGCTCCGAGCACCCCGGAGACGCCCGCCCGCACCAGCAACCAGAAGGGATCCGGCAGAATGAGCTCCGGAAGGGTCAAGGCGCTGAGCGCGAGGAGCGCCACCGCCTGGACCAGCACGGCGGAGCTGATCAACAGAAGCGCTCCCGAAACCCGGCGCAGCACCAGCCGCTGGGAGATGCGGGACGCTGCATACCCCAGGATCGTAGCAGTGAAGCCGTGCAGCCCGAAGACGGAGCCGGACAGGGTGTCCTGGCAGAGACCGGCAGTGGTGCCCCCGAGCATCCCCGCCAACGAGCCCCCGTTCATGCCGTTGAGCACCGTCAGAACGACGAAGAGATCCACCGCATTCAACAGCTGGGGGCTCACGCTCGCGGTCGCCACGTGGGCGATCACGGTGAGGGCCAGCGCGCCCAGGAACCTAAGGGGTCGCACCGAAAGGCTCCTCGAGCAGACTTTCCGGGATCGGCTCGGTGGGGAGCAGATAGACCTGATCCAACAGGCTCAGCTCGACCGCAGGCCGCACCGAGATGAGGTGGAACAGATCCTCGGACGGCCGAACGGACACCACCGTTCCCACCAGAATCCCGCGCGGGTAGACGCCGTCGAGGCCGGAGGTCAGGACCCGGTCGTCGGGACGCACGTTCGCCTGCAACGGTACCAGCTCGAGCTTCAGCTCCCGGGGCTGCGAGCCGCGGAGGACCCCCTGGCGGCGGGTGCGCTCGATCATCGCCGCCACGGCGGCGGCCCGGTCGGTGATGAGCTGGACCTTGGCGAAGGAGCCCGAGACGAAGATCACCCGGCCGACGAGCCCCTGGGCCGCCACCACCGGTTGATTGGGGTGGACCTCCGAGCCCTCCCGAACCCGGAGAATCAAGACTCGAAGCGACGGCCGATGGTCGGCGTAGACGACATCCGCCACCTGCAACGGTCGACGATCCGCTCCCAGACCCTCCGGCGAAGCGTAATCCAGGGCCTCGGCGAGGCGCTTCACCTCTCCCTCCATGCCCTGCAGTCGCACCATCTCCAGCCGCAAATCGAGGACCTGCTCGCGGAGCCGGCGGTTTTCCTCCAGCAGGGACCGCTGGCGTCGAAATCCCTGGAGGGTCCGGCCGGGCAGGGCGGAGATCCGATGAACCATGCCCGCCACCGGCGCGATGATTCGGAACAGACCGCGCTCCACGGCCGTCGGCTCGGGGGCCGACGAGGACGCTTGTGCCGTGATCAGTACGAGCTGAGCCACCAACAGGAGAGCAAAAATCCCGCGGGTGCGTCGCTCGGTCACTACCGGATCGAGACCTTGCGCAGGAGATCGAACTCGGAAAGCAGCCGGCCGGTACCCAGGACCACCGAAGCCAACGGGTCCTCCGCGGCGACCACCGGCAAGCCGGTCTCGTCCCGCAGCCGCTGATCCAGGTTGCGTAGGAGGGCCCCGCCGCCACCGAGCACGATGCCGCGATCCACGATGTCCGCGGACAGCTCCGGGGGCGTGCGCTCCAACGCCATCCGAACCGCCTCGACGATGGTGGCGACCGGCTCTGCCAGCGCTTCGCGCACCTCCGAGTCGGTGATGGTCAGGGTCTTGGGAACCCCTTCGACGAGGTCGCGACCCTTGATCTCCATCTTCAGCTCCTCCTTGAGCGGATAGGCGGAGCCGATCTCGATCTTGATCTGCTCGGCCGTGCGCTCGCCGATGAGCAGGTTGTACTTACGCTTCAGATACTGGATGATCGCCTCGTCCATCTCATTGCCGGCGATGCGGACGGACCGGCTGTAGACCGTCCCCGCCAGCGAGATCACCGCGACGTCGGTGGTCCCGCCGCCGATGTCGACGATCATGTTGCCGGAGGGCTCCGTGATCGGAAGCCCGGCGCCGATCGCCGCCATCATGGCCTGCTCGACGAGGTACACCTCGGAGGCACCCGCACGCATCGCCGAGTCCTTGACCGCCCGCTTCTCCACCTGGGTGATCTCCGAAGGAACCCCGATGATGATCCGCGGATGGACATACATCTTCCGGCCATGCGCCTTCTTGATGAAGTACTCGAGCATTTTCTCGGTGACCTCGAAGTCGGCGATCACACCGTCCTTCATCGGCCGAATCGACTGGATGTTCCCCGGGGTCCGCCCGAGCATCTGCTTGGCCTCGCCGCCCACCGCCTCGATGCGATTGGTGAGCGTGTTGATGACGACGACCGAGGGCTCCCGCACGACGATCCCCTGGTTGCGGGCGAACACCAAAGTGTTCGCGGTGCCCAGATCGATGGCGAGGTCTTTCGAGAAGTAACGCAGTAGAGAAGGGAGCACTCGTGTCAGCTCCTGTCGCTTGGTCGCATCGTTGATCGAACCCGGAGGGACGGCGCCCGGGTGGCATATCCGGCCCGCGCTCGTGGCGGCGAAAGTCTAGCCAAGGACGGCTTTCGGACGGCTTTCGGACGGCTTTCGGGTGGGCTCGGCTCCGATTGTCCTCGAAGGCTGCCCTCAAGGACTCTCCACAAACACGGACTCACGCGCCACCGCCTCGTTGCCCCAGGCGTCGCGGGCGACGATCTCGATCACCGCGGCTCCGTCGACCCGGAGCTCCACGGTCTTGTTGAACGTCCCGTCCGCCTGCACGCTCACCGGGATGCCGTTGACCGAGAGGATCGCACCCGACTCGGTCTTGCCCCGAACGATGTAGAGGTTGCCGTAGGGGCGGACCGAGGTGATCTCGAGAGGTGGCGGGATCTGATCCTCGATCGTCGCCCGGCTGGCCAGAGACACCACCCGAAATCGGCGCCATTGGCTCCAGGGGCCCAGGGACTCGTCCGCGCCACGGGCCGCCACCTGCCACATGAACGAGCCTTCTCCGTGGATGCCCAGGAGCGCGGACGTCTTGGTGCGGTCCATGTCCTCGACGATGTTGTGTCCGAAGAGGTGATTGTCCGACACCTGCAGCGCGTAGCTGGTGGACCCCGCCACCGGCTCCCAGGTCAGGGTGAGCTCGTCGGTCTGATCGGAATTGATCTCGAACCTGTCCGGAGGATAGAGCAGGCTCGGAGCGCGGGGAAGCGGAAAGCTGTCCGAGACTCCCTCTTCCGTCTGGACCACCTGCTCGTGCTCTCCGATGCGCTGCGGCTCTCCTTCGTCGGGCCGCAGCACCATGCCACCGCGAATGGCTCCAAAACGCCCTTTGCCGGAGGACCGCTCGTAGGATAGAAAGACCTCGGAATCGCTGTCCACCTGGGCCTCGGCGTCCGGGGTCCGCACCTTGCCGGGGGTCTTGGACGTGCTCAGGTTGACCCAACCGTATTCCATCTCCATCTGCTTGCCCGTCTCTCCGGAGCCCTCCAGAGCGTGGGAGATGATCACCTGGGAGTTCTTGCGGACCACGAAGAACGTGCCATCGGGAAAGTAGATCTCGGCCGACCCGCTGACGCTGGTTCTCACGTAGTCGCCGGGCTGGAGGAGCACGTCGCCGCGCGCCGGCTGCCAGCGGCCACGCTCACCCCGGCGGAACTCGACGCCCCCTTCGACCGCTACGAACTGGGCATCTTGAGAGCCTCCTCCGAGCGCGTTGCGGAGGGCGAGGAGCGCATCCCGGCTCTCGACGGCGAGGGGAAGCGCGGTCCGGTAGTCGTCGGCTTCCACGGCGCTGGAGGCCTGCTGGAACTTCGCCCAGGCACTTTCGTACTCCGGCCGATACTTCTCCTTCACCTCGCGGGTCGCCAACTGCTCCACGAGGACCTCGACCTGTGCCATCACCTCCGTCGTCCGTCGCTCGACCCGGTACTCCTGCCAGAGACCGAAGCCGAGCCACCCCACGACCACCACCATCAGCACCACCCCGGGGAACACGAGGAGGCGCAAGGTGTCGACGGAGATGCTGTACCAACGCCGCCGATCTCTCTTTCTCTTGGGGGCCATCGGTGTCTCTGTCCGCTTCTCCGACCGTGTCTCTGACCGCGTCTCCGACCGTGTCTCTGACCGTGTTTCTGACCGTGTCTCTGACCGCGTCTCTGTCCGTGTCTCTGACCGCGTCTCTGTCCGTGTCTCTGACCGCGTCTCTGTCCGCGTCTCCGCCCGGCCGGAGGCCGGATCTGCAACCGCCGACGAAGGCGTCTTCGCGGCCCTTCAATGTAACATAGACGGCCACCTCACGGGGTTGCTCCGGCGCGAAGCCCCCTGGTACAGTCAAAGCTTCGTCTCGCGAGGTACAAAGGAGTCGGAATGCTCAAAGTCTTTCGTGACAATTTGAAGTACTTCAGCTGGGTCCTCTGGATCGTCATCGCTGCCTTCATTCTGTTCTACATCCCGGACTTCATGACGCCGCGGGGCAACGTCAACGCCGCCGCGGCCGTCTGGGGCGAGGAAATCACCTACCAGGAGCTCCGGGAGACCCTGCGCAACGTGGAAGCTCAGCTTCGCCAGATCTATGGCGAAGAGCTTCCCCCGGACTTCGCCAAGCGGAGTGCGTTCGACCAGCTCGTCAACAGCAAGATCCTGCTGCGGGAAGCCCGGCGCCTGGGTCTCGAGGTGGGCAACGAAGAGCTGTCCCGCGAGATCATGTCGTTTCCCTCTCTCCAGGGAGCGGATGGAAAGTTCGTTGGACAGCAGGAATATCTTCGTCGTCTGCGAGGCAACCGCGTCGATCCAGCCGAGTTCGAAGAAGGTTTGCGAGTGGAGCTGCTGCAGCGCAAGCTCCAGGAAGTCCTCAGCGACAATCTCGTGATCTCGGAGGCCGATCTCGAGCGGAGCTACCGGGAGTCCACAGAGCGGGTACGCATCCGGTACCTCCAGCTTCCCGCCAGTCGCTTCACCGACGAGGTGGAGGTGACCGAGGAGGAGATCGCGAGCCATTTCTCCGAGCACCGGGACGAGTACCGGTTGCCCGAGCGGCGCGAGATCGTCTACCTGCTGGTCAAGCTCGACCAGATCCGGCGGACGATGGAAATCGGGGAAGGCGAGCTGTTCTCCTACTACCAGGAGAACGAGGAAGACTTCCGGAACGAGGAGCAGGTACGAGCCCGGCATATTCTCCTGACCACCGCCGAGCGCTCGATCGACGAGGCGAAGACGGAGCTCGCACAGATCAAGAGCCGGATCGAGGGCGGAGAGGACTTCGCCACCATCGCTCAGGAGGCCTCGGAGGACACGGTCTCCGCGGCTCGCGGCGGCGATCTGGGCTTTTTCCGCCGCGGCCAGATGACCCCGGAGTTCGAGCAGGCGGCGTTCGAGGCGCAACCCCACGAGCTGGTGGGGCCGATCGTCACACCGTTCGGCGTCCACCTGATCCGGGTCGAGGAGCGGCGCGAAGCGGAGGTCCGGCCCTTCGCCGAGGTGCGCAGCCAGATCCGCGCCACCCTCGCCGCCCGGCGCGCTCCGGAGGAGATCCAGGGCGTCGCGACCACCCTTTCCGACGAGCTGGCACAGGTGCCCGCCGACGAGCTGACCGTGGAGCAGCTCCAGGCCAAGGCCGAGGCCTCGAGCGGCGAAGTGATCTTCGGCGAGCCGGCGCCGTTGTCTCGCGAAGGCTCGCTTCCCGAGCTGGGCGGACGCTCACCGCAGGTCTTCGACACCATCTTCGACCTCGAGACCGGCGAGCTTTCGGATCCGGTGGAGCTCCCCAACGGAGACCGTGCCCTGATCTATCTCGAGGAAATCCTCGCTCCCCGCGACCAGGAGCTGGAGGAGGTGCGAGAGCAGCTTCGAGCCGGAATCAGGTCCCGCAAGCAGCAGCAGATGGCGGTCAATCGGCTCGACGAGGCCCGCCAGGAGCTGGAGGCGGGCACCAGCTCGTTCGAGGACCTCGAGCAACAGCTCGGGGTCACCGCACAGGAGACCGCGGAGTTCGGTCCACGAGGTCCGATCCAGGGACTGGGGTACAACGCCAAGGTCGCTCGCGCCGCTTTCGAGAAGGAGGAGGGCGACCTGGGTGGGCCTTTCGAGACCGGCTCGGGAGCGCTCCTCTTCGAGGTTCTTGAAAGAAAGGCCTGGGATCCGGCACAGTTCGCGGAGCAGAAGGAAGAGCTCCGGGATCGGTTGAAGCAGGAGCGCCAGCAGAGGCTCCTCTCCTCGATCATCCTCGAGCGTCGCGACGAGCTGCGAGCCGACGGTGAGCTCCAGATCTTCGATCCGGGGCTCCGTTCCCTGCTCGGCTCTTGACCCAGCCACCGACCCGGGACGACGCCCCGCGGCGGAAGGCCGCCACCGAGGCGGTCCACGCCGGGGAACGGCAGCCGCCGCCACCGAGGCGTCCGGTCACCGTTCCCATCCATCAGACCGCACCTTTCGTCTTCGACACCGCCGCCGAGCTCGATCGCGCGTTCGGCGCCGGTTACGAAGCTCTCTACAGCCGCTACGGCAACCCTTCCGTCCGGGTCCTGGAAGAGAAGCTGGCGGCGCTCGAAGGCGCCGAGGACGCGGTCGCCTTCTCTTCCGGGATGGCCGCCATCAGCGCAGTGCTGTCCACCTTGCTGCGCTCCGGCGATCGCCTCCTGGCCGCCGCGGAGATCTACGGCGGCACGCACGCCTGGCTCACCTGGCTGGAGCGTCATCATCCGGAGGTGGGCGTCGACCGGGTCGGCCTGGCCGACCTGGAGCATCGTCTGGAAGAGGGCGTCCCCGAGACGACCCGCGTGGTCTATCTCGAGACCCCCAGCAACCCGCTGATGGCCTGCTGCGAGTTGGCGCGGGTGGGCGAGCAATGCCGCCGCCAAGGGTTGCTCCTGGTGGTGGACAACACCTTCGCCACCCCGCTGCTGCAGAACCCCCTGGCCCTGGGTGCGCATCTGGCGGTCCACAGCGCCACCAAGTACCTCGCCGGCCACAGCGACGTGATGGCGGGCGCGGTCGCCGGTGACCGCGAGACCCTCTCCGCTCTCCGCGAAACCCAGCGGGTGAGCGGCGGTTGCCTGGATCCGCACGCCGCGTTTCTCGTCAGCCGGGGGATGAAGACGCTCGCCTTGCGGGTGGAGCGTCAGAGCGCGAACGCCGCGGCCCTGGCCGCCTTTCTCCGAGACCACCCCAAGGTGGGGAGCGTTCTGTTTCCGGGGTTCGATCCCGTCGCGCGACGCCAGATGCGAGCCGGCGGGGGCATGCTGGCCTTCGAGCTCGCCGTCCCGGAGGCTGAGGGCGCGAGCGCGGCCGCCACGGTCGTCGACCACCTGGAGCTGATCCGGATCATCCCCAGCCTGGGAGGCGTCGAGACCGGCATCATGATCCCCGCGCTGACCTCGCATCGACAGCTCTCCCCGGCGGAGCGTAGGGCCGCCGGCATCTCCGACGGTCTGCTGCGCGTCTCCTGTGGCATCGAGGATGTCGAGGATCTCGAGCGCGACCTCGCCCAGGCTCTGGATCGGGTTCCGGATCGGGTGGAGGCTCCGTGATCGGCCACCTCCGGGGCACCGTCCGGCAGCGCAGCCCCGACACCGTGATCCTCGATGTCGGAGGGGTCGGCTACGAGGTCCACATTCCGGTTTCCACCTTCTACGAGATCGAGCGGGCCGGCGAGGACGCCACCGTCTCGCTCCACATCCACACCCATCTGCGAGACGACGGTCTGTCGCTGTTCGGCTTCTGGACCGAGCGCGAGAAGCGTCTGTTTCAGAAGCTGCTGGGGGTGGGTGGCATCGGACCGAAGCTGGCGCGGGTGATCCTCTCGGGCATGGCGCCGGCGGACCTCCTGGACGCCATCGTCGCCGGGGACATCGCGCGCCTTTCGAGCATCCCGGGGGTGGGCAAAAAGACCGCCCAGCGCATGGCCCTGGAGCTCAAGGACAAGGTGCGCGAGCTGGTGGGGGAGGGCGACGGCGAGCGTCCCGCGCCACCGGGCACCCCGGAGGACGACCTGGTCTCGGCCCTGGTCAACCTGGGCTACAAGCCGAGCCTGGCCGCACGAGCCGTCTCGGCCAGTCGCCGCGAGCAGCCCGACGCCGCCTTTCCCGAGCTGCTGCGCCTGAGCCTCAAGAAGCTCTCCCGGGCGTAGGGACGCTCCCACCCCAGGCTGCGACTCCAGGCTGCGACTCCAGGCTGCGACCCACGCTCGCATGGGCCCGCTCCCAGGGGCCACGCTCCGATCCCCCGACCGACTCGCTACAATGGCCTCCATGACCGCCGAGCACCGCGTACTCTCCGGCGCCGCCGAGCCGGAGGACCTGTCCATCGAGGTCTCTCTCCGACCCCGGAGGCTGCGGGAGTACATCGGCCAGAAGAAGGTCGTGGACAACCTGATGGTCTTCATCCAAGCCGCGCAGAAGCGCAGCGAGACGCTGGACCACGTGCTCCTCTTCGGCCCGCCCGGTCTCGGCAAGACCACCCTCGCCCACATCGTCGCCTGCGAGATGGGGACCTCGATCCGTACCACCGCCGGGCCGGCCATCGAGAAGGCCGGCGACCTGGCTGCGATCCTCACCAATCTGGAGCCCGGCGAGGTGCTCTTCATCGACGAGATCCACCGTCTGGGCCGCGCCGTGGAGGAGATCCTGTATCCGGCGCTGGAGGACTACTCGCTCGACCTGGTCATCGGCCAGGGTCCGGCCGCGCAGACCATGCGCATCCAGATCCCGCCCTTCACCCTGGTCGGGGCCACCACGCGGGCCGGGCTGATCTCCTCCCCGCTTCGCGCCCGCTTCGGCATCGTCCACCGCCTCAACTTCTACCAGGTCGATGAGCTGCAGACCATCGTCTTGCGCTCGGGGAAGCTGCTCGAGATCGAGGTCGACGAGGAGGGCGCTCAGGAGATCGCCAGCCGCAGCCGGGGCACGCCCCGCATCGCCAACCGGCTGCTACGCCGGGTGCGGGACTTCGCCCAGGTCACCGGCGAGGGACACATCGACCGCGCTGCCGCCCGCGAGGCGCTGGCACGTCTGGAGGTCGACGAGCACGGCTTCGAGGAGCTGGATCGCAAGCTGCTGGGGACGCTGATCGAGCACTACGACGGCGGGCCTGCGGGGCTGAAGGCCCTGGCCGCCGCCGTCGGCGAGGACGAGGGCACCCTCGAAGACCTCTACGAGCCCTTCTTGATCCAGGAGGGGTTTCTCCAGCGCACCCCCCGCGGGCGCGTCGCCACCCGCCGCGCGTACCAGCATCTCGGCTTCCCCACACCTCCCGGCCCGGCGAGGACGCTGTTCTGATCCGGACCCCTCTCCGGGCACCCTGACGCTCGGCACTCCCAGGCCGTCTCGTGTTGCGCTCGATCCTCATCTACAACCCCACGGCCGGGCAGAGGCGGCACGGACGGGTGATGTCCCGATTGCTCGCCGCCTTGTCCCGGGGAGGCTTCCAGGTGGAGCCCGCGGCCACCCGGTGTCCCGGCGACGCCACGGTTCTGGCGCGGGAAGCGGTGCGCGAAGGGGTCGAGCGGGTCTTTGTGTACGGCGGCGACGGCACGGTGCGGGAAGCCGCGGTGGGCCTGCAGAGCAGCGAGGTGCCCCTGGGCATTCTGCCCGGGGGGACGACCAACGTATTGGGTCGGGCGCTGGGTCTGCCCTCGAGCCCGGTGCACACCGCCGAACGCATGGAGCTCTTTCGTCCCCAGAGATTCGATATCGGGGTGTGCGGCACCACTCCCTTCTTGATGATGGCGTCGTCCGGACTCGACGCCGAGGTGATGGGGAATCTCGATCCCGGGCTCAAAGCGCAGCTCGGGCAGCTCGGCGTGCTGGTGGGCGGGCTGTCCCGCTGGTGGCGCTACGACTACCCCGAGATCCAGCTCTCCGCGGACGGGGAGCCCTCCTCCGCCACGCTGGCGGTCGCCAGCAACATCGCCCTGTACGCCGGTCCCTACCGAATCGCGCCGGAAGCCCGCTGGGACGACGGGATGCTCGATCTGGTGCTCTTCCAGGGGCGCGCCCGGAGAGCCGCCCTCGCGTTCGCGGCCAGCCTCGCCGTCGGCCGACACACCTCGCGGTCCGACGTCGAGATCCGACGGGTCCGCGAGGTGGTGATCGAGGGACCGCTGGGCCTCTCTCTCCAGGTCGACGGCGACCCCTGCCAGGAGCCTCTACCGGCGCGGCTCTCCGTCAGTCCCGACCCGGTCTGGATGCTGGCACCGGAGTGAGACGGTAACCGCCGGGGACCGCCCCGTGGGGTCTTGCGTCCGGCCTTCGGTCCGGCCATCATCCAAGCCATGAGCCGCGACTCCTCCCGCTTTCTCGACCCCATCTTCTCCCCCCGTTCCATCGCCGTCATCGGCGCCTCGCGCAACCGGAATTCTCTCGGGTTCAAGCTGGTCCACAACCTGGTCGCCAACTCCTTTGCGGGCACGATCTTCCCGGTCAATCCCCATGCCGAGTCCATCCACTCCCTGAAGGCGTATCCGTCGATGGGAGCTATCCCGGACGCGGTGGAGCTGGCGGTGATCGTCGTGCCGCGGGACCTGGTCCTGGCGGTCCTCGACGACTGCGTGGCCAAGGGAGTGCGCGGGCTGGTGGTGATCACGGCTGGCTTTGCTGAGACCGGAGAGGAGGGTGCGGCGCTGGAGGTGGAGCTCCGGGACCGGGTCCGCGCGACGGGGATCCGCATGGTCGGGCCCAACTGCATGGGCGTGATCAACACCGACGAAGGGGTCTCGATGGACGCCACCTTCTCGCCCACCGCCGCCCGCCGCGGCTCGATTGGATTCGTCAGCCAGTCGGGCGCCCTGGGGGTGGCGATCCTCAACGTGGCGTCGGATCTGGGGATCGGCCTCACCCAGTTCGTCTCGATGGGCAACAAGGCGGACGTCTCCGGCAACGACCTCCTCGAGCACTGGGAGAACGACCCCGCCACGCGGGTCATCGCCATGTATCTCGAGTCCTTTGGCAACCCAAGGCGGTTCACCGAGATCGCCAAGCGGGTGAGCCGCAAGAAGCCGATCCTGGTGGTCAAATCCGGTCGCACCACCGAAGGGGCCCGTGCCGCCAGCAGCCACACCGGCGCCATCGCCGGCACCGACGTCACCGTCTCGGCGTTTCTCGACCAGTGCGGCGTGCTGCGGGCCAACACGATCGAGGAGCTGTTCGACGTCGCGCAGGCCCTCGACCGCTGTCCCCTGCCCGCGGGGGACCGCGTCGCGATCGTCACCAACGCCGGCGGTCCGGCGATCATGGCCACCGACGCCTGCGTCAGCGCCGGGCTGCGCATCGCCGAGCTGACGGCGGCGACCCGCGACCGGCTGCGCGCCGTGCTGCCGGCGGAGGCGAGCGTCCAGAACCCCGTCGACATGATCGCGTCGGCTGACGAGCACGCCTACCGGCAGGCACTGGAAACGGTGATCGAGGACGACGGGGTCGACCTGGTGCTGGTGATCAACGTCACTCCCCTGCTCTCGGACCCCCGCGACATCCTGGCCGAGGTCGCCCGCGTGGCGGAGGACCGCGGACGGCGCCTGGGCAAACCGGTGCTGGCGGTCATGATGGCCACCGAGGAGTTCTACGAGGAGGTGTCCCGCCAGGAGCGCCTACCTCCGGTCTACCGCTTTCCCGAGTCCGCCGCCCGGGCCATGGCGCTGCTCAGCCGCTATGCCGCCTGGCGCCGCCGGCCGGTGGAGGCCACACCGCCCACGTTCGAGGTGGACGAGGACGCCGTCCGCGAGATCCTGGACCGGTACGAGAGCGAGCCCGCGGACGAAGCTGCGGAGCCGATGGAAGGCCCGTATCTCTCGCCCGACGACGCCTTCCGGGTGCTCGAGGCCTACGGGATCCCCTACGTCGGCGGCCGGCTCGCGGGCGATCAGGAGGAGGCCCTGGCGCTCGCCCGGGAGCTGGGCTTTCCGGTGGTCGCCAAGGCGGTCTCGTCGACCCTGGTGCACAAGAGCGACGTCGGCGCGGTGCGAGTGGGTCTGGAGGACGAGGAGGAGCTCCGCGAAGCGCTGGAGGAGATGGAGGCCTCGGTGCGCGCCGCCGGTCACGACACCGAGGGGTTTCTTCTGCAGGAGGTGGCACGGGGCGGGCACGAGGTGATCTTTGGCATCTCGACCGACCCGCGTTTCGGTCCGCTGTTGATGTTCGGACTCGGCGGCAAGTACGTCGAGGTGTTTCAGGACGTCCGCTTCGGGGTCACGCCCGTCCACCGGCAGGAGGCCGAGGACATGGTGCGGGGGATCCGGGGGGTGAAGCTGTTGGAAGGCGTTCGCGGCGAGCCGGCGGCCGATTTCGAGGTCCTGGTGGAGGTGCTGTTACGTCTGGCTCAGCTCGCCCAGCGGCACCCGCGGATCCGCGAGCTCGACATCAACCCCTTTCTCGCCGCCGCCGACCGCCGTCAGGCGAGGGCGCTCGACGTGCGGATCCAGGTGGGGCGACTGGCGGGCTCACCGGCCGAGTGAGCCTGCGGATCGAGTCCTGACCCCATCCCCCCGCCCGGGAGGGGGGGAAGGCTAGCCACCCAACATCCTTCTTACCGCGTAGGGATGACGATCTAGCAACCGATCGGTGCACTTGACTGGTAGGGGTGACGATCTAGCAATCGAACGGCGTTCTTGACCGGTAGGGATGACGATCTAGCAACCGAACGTTGATCTTACCGCGAAAGATCCACAGTCGAGCGACCGAACGGTCTTTTTGGCACGTTTCAACGCCCTGTTTACGCTTTCTTGACTCGGCTGCGTCATGCCCCCGGCCTCCTCTCGCCTGGCGATCTCTCTCCGCAGGTGGAGCCGCCCTACACCCCGAGACTTTCGAGGCGTTGGGCGAGGCCCATCACACTCTGAGCCTTGCGCGCAACGAAGCAGGCTGAGCCCTAAATCGGTTCTTCGTCAACCCGAGACCGCCGTCAAAAGGCATCGAGGACCTCGAGGGCGGTCTCGAGCACGGTAGGGGCCTCCAGGCGCCGCAGATCGCCTCCAGGTGCAGCGAGAAGCCGGTGGTGCTCGCCGCGGGGGGCCCGCCGCCGCGGGTCCGTGGGGCCGAACAGCGCCACCGTCGGCGTGCCCACCGCCGCCGCCAGATGCAACAGCTCGCCATCCGCCGCCACCGCCAGGTCGCTGACCGCGAGGAGGGCGGCGAGACCGAAGGCGTCCAGATCGGGGCCGATGAGGGGCACGAAGCGAGCGGTTTCTTCGTGGACGCGCACCGCGGGCCACAGGGGCTCCCGGCCGGCCACCAGAAGGCAGCGCAGCCCGGCCACCCGCTGGCGCAGCTCGCGGGTCAGCCCGGCGAAGCACTGCCACGGCCAGCGGCTCGCCGGGGGAATCCGCTCGCGCGCCGATGCCACCAGCCGGCCGCCGGGGATCAGCGCCACCACGGGGGAGGCGTCCGCTGGGATGCCCCCGCGCTCCAGACGCTCGCGCGCCGCTCGCCGCGCCTCGTCGCCGATCTCCAACCGGGGTACCCAGCTCGCCGGGGGCGGGACCTCCATCGCTTGCAGCAACTCGCGGAAGTCCTCGCTGCGATGACGAGCCTGGAGGACGGAAGAGAACGGGGGACGCACCGCCGGAGCCAGCAGCCAGCGCAGGAGCAGCCCGGGCAACCCCAACCCCGCCAGACCGCGGACTCCGTAGCCCCAGCGCCGCGGGATCCCCAACCGACGGAGGTGCCGGAGCCGAGCCAGCTCCTGCGAGATCCCGTCACCCGGACCCCGCGACAGCACCACCGCCTCCTCGCACCTGGCGAGGGCGTCGGGCTCGGCGAGGTCGGACACGACCTCCACGACCCCGGGGAGCGTCGTGGCCAGGGGCGCCAAGTGCCTCTCGGCAACCGCCACGAACCGCCGCCCCGAGGCGGCGAGCGCACCCAACGCGGGCAAAGCGAAGACCAGAGCATCGGTCTCGCTGGGTGACAGGAGGCAGCCCGACCGCCTAGCGTATTTGGGCTGGCTTCTCATGTGTCCGACGAAAGGAATAAACTCCACCTGAGATCTTCGAAGATTAGCAGCCCGCCCCCTTCCAGCGCCGGTGCATCCACAGCCATTGCTCCGGGGCGCGGAGGATCTCCTCCTCGGTCACTCGCATGTACTCGCGGGTCAGGTCGTGGACCGCGGCCTCGCCGTCATCTCCTTGCGGGGCCTCGATCGGCGGCCGGGCGACGAAACGGTAGCGGCCCCGCGGCTCGCCGTAGCCGAAAATGGGCACCACCGGGGCGCCGGTGCGCAGCGCAAGCCGGGCCAGCAGCGGGCTGGTGAGCGCCGGGCGGCCGAAGAAATCCACCTCGATCGCCTCCTGCTCGGGGACGCGCTGGTCGATCAGGATGCCCACCCTCCCACGTTCGCGGATCACCTTGACCATCCGCCGCGCCGCGCCGCGCTTGGGGATCACCTCGTTGCCGCACCGGCGGCGCAGCCGCTCCAGCTCGCGGTCCAGGTGCGGATTGTCCAGCGGTCGGCCGACCACGTGGAGCGGCCCGCCGTAGAGACCCGGGGGGTAGGCGGCGATCTCCCAGTAGCCCAGGTGGGCGGAGAGAAAGAACACCCCGCGGCCGAGGGCCTCGGCGTCCTCGACGTGCTCCCAACCCTCGAGGGTCAACCGCCGGCACAGCTGGACCGGATCGAAACGGCTGGAGGAGAGGGTGTCGAGCACCGCACCGCCGAAGTGCCGGAAGCACCGCCGCACCAGACGGGAGCGCTCTCCCGCGTCCAGGTGCGGCATCGCGGCGGCGAGGTTGTCGTGGGCGACCCGACGATGGCGGACGTCGACCAGCCAGCCCAGATCCCCCAGCCGGCGGCCCAGAGGACGCGCCGCGCGGTGCGGCAGCGCCCGGACCAGACCCCGAAAGCTCAGGTACGCGATCTGCTCGATGCGGTGGAGGATCGGGGCGTCCTTCATCGCGAGCCGTCCTCGAGCTGCGCGAGCCGTGAGTCGAGCCAGGTGAAAAACGCCGGCTCGGGCTCGCAGGCCAGCGGCAGCTCCGCCAGGATGACCTTCGTCTCCGGCTCCTCCGGATCGCCTGACAGACGGCCTTCCAGCTTGACCAGATCCTTGCCGGTGGTCAGCACGGCGGTGGCCTCCCGGCGGCGGATCTCGGAGCGGATCCGGTCGAGGGTGGCCTCCGCGTAGGGGTCGTGGTCGCCGAGCCGCACCTCCGCCTGGATGGTGAAGCCGACCTCTTCCGCGACGCGCATCGCCGCCGTCGTAAAGCGCTCGGGGCGGGCGATGGCGGAGACCAGCAGGACCCGGGCGCCCGGATCCAGCGGTCGCCCCTCGGCGGTCCGCGGAGGTTCCGTGTGGGTGGGGGCGGCGAAGCCGGGGCCGGTGAAACCGAAAGGGCGGAGCGCTTCGGCGAGCTTCCGGGCGCCTTCGGGGGTCGCCCGCCCTGCCTCGGAGATCGCAGCGCCGTCGCCGGTGAGCAGCGCGGCGTGGGCGCGGGCGCTGGCCGCCAGCGGCTCGCGCAGGCGGCCCGCGGGAGGCAGCCGCCCGCCGGCGAAGGGGTCGGCGGCGGGAAACACCAGCAGATCCAGATCCCGCGCCAGGCGGAGGTGGGAAAAACCGTCGTCGAGCAGAAAAACGTCCGGCGGCGGATCGAGGGCCTCCAGCGCCCACTCCCCGGCCTCGTCGCGGCGCTCGCCCACCACCACGGCGACGCCGGGCGTTTCGCGGGCGATCAGCGCGGGCTCGTCGCCGGCGAGGGTCGGCGGGAGATGCGGAGACCCGCCCTCGCCGTCGGAGACCAGCCGCACGCCGGAGCCCTGGCGCTTGTAGCCCCGCGACAGCACGGCCACCCGCCGGCCCCGGTCGCGCAGGTGAAGGGCGACGGCGATCGCCAGCGGGGTCTTGCCGGTGCCGCCCCAGTGGAGGTTGCCGATGGAGATCACCGGCCGCGGCAGCCGTGCCGCCCGCTCCGCCCACCGGCGCTCGCGCCAGCGGTGGACCGCACCGTAGAAGCGCTGCCAGGGAGAGCGGGGCGGGGACGGCGGGGCGGGAAACGTGGGGGTCGGCGCGGGGGTCATGAGGACGGGGGAATTGTACGAGACCGGGATGGACGACCGGGATGGGCGGTCTACGGGATACCGACCCCGCTCAGCATCTCCAGGGTCCGCTCCAGGGCGCCCCGGTTGCGCTCGACGACCGCGGCGCCGCGGTCGCCCACCTCGCGGGCGGCGGCGGGATCCTCCAACCACCGCCGCCAGACCTCGGCGAGCTCCCGCGCGTCGGCGGCCCGGGCCCAGGCGCCCTCTCGGTCGAGCTCGGCCGCCATGTCGCGGAAGTTCTCCATCGACGGTCCCACCGCCACCGGTATGCTGTAGCGGGCGGGCTCCAGCGGGTTGTGACCGCCGGTGGCGACCAACGTGCCGCCGATGAAGGCGGCGTCGGCGAGCGCGTAGAGCCCGGCGAGCTCGCCCAGGCTGTCGAGCAGCAGGATGTCGGTCTCGGGCGCTCGGACAGGATCCTCCCCGTGGCCTTCCCCGTGGCCTTCCCCGTGGCCATCCCCGTCGTCGTCCCAGTCGCTGCGCCGGTGATGGGAGATCCCCGAGCGCTCGACGAGCCTGGCCACCGGGTCCCAGCGCTCGGGATGGCGGGGGGCGAGCACCAGCAGCGCCGTGTGACCCCGGTCGTGGAGGGCTGCCAAGGCTTCGAGCACCTGCGGCTCCTCGCCCTGCATGGTCGAGCCGGCGACCAGGATCGGCCGTCCGCCGGCGAGCCTCCGGATCCGGAGCTCCAGCTCGGGCTTGCGGACCGGCTCCGGCGACTCGTACTTGAGATTGCCGGTGACCGTCACCCGCTCGGCGTCGACGCCGGCCGCCGCCAGCCGCTCGCGGTCCCGGGCGCTCTGCACCCCGAAGCGGTGCACCGCGGTGAACAGCGGCCGGGTGAGCGCGCTGCTCCACCGCGCCAGCCGGGCCAGCCGCCGGGCGTTGGCGTCGCCCACGCGGCCGTTGACCACCGCCACCGGCAGGCCCCGCCGCTCGACGTGGCGGAGGAGGAGGGGCCAGTAGTCGCCTTCGACCAGTACCAGCGCGCGGGGTCGGAAACGGCGCAACAAGCGGCGGATGGCGAAGCCGAGGTCGAAGGGCAGGTAGGCGACCGAGGCCCGGCCCGCGAAGCGCGTGCCCTCGCCGAACGTCTCCCGCGCCCGCTGCTGGCCGGTCGGGGTCACCGTGGTGATCAGCAGCGGGGTGTCCTCCGCCAGGGCGCGGGCGAGGGTGGCGGCCACCGCCACCTCGCCCACCGACACCGCGTGCAGCCAGACCGCGTCGCGGACCACCGGACCACGATGGCCACCCAGCCGGCCGGGAAGGGTGGGGAGGTAGTGGCGGCCCCGGAGGATCAGCAGCAGAGGAGCGGCCACCAGCAGCAAGGCGGCGTGGGCGATCTGGTAGAGGATCCACATGGCGGGTCGGGCGCCGGCAGTATAATCGTAGGTCTTCGAGTCTCCGATCGGAGATCCTCATAGACGACCTCCGGAGTCGCTTCGTACAGTAAGCCGTAAGGGAGCTTGAGACGAATCATGACTGGCCCGCAGCTCGCATATTCCGCCTCCCGCCACCGCGAGGCCCTGGCCGACGGAACGGACAAGGAGCTTTTGGTGGCGGTGCGGGACGGGGATGAGATGGCTCTCGACGAGCTGATCCGGCGCAAGACCAACCCTCTGCTGCAGACCACCTACCGCATCCTGGGCGACATGGAAGAGGCCCGGGACGTGGTGCAGGTGACTTTCTTCCGCGTATGGGAAAACCGCGACAAGTTCGATGAGCGTTGGAGCCCCAACACCTGGATCTACCGCATCGCCAGCAATCTGGCCATCGACCAGCTCCGCTCGAGAAGGAGCCGGGAGCGAAGCCAGGAGCCGGTGCGGCTGCATCTGCGGCAGGTCTTCGGCAACCGGGAGCGGCGGGATACCGCACGTCTCCAGGAGGAAGAGGTGATGGGGATTTTCCGCGAGCTGTCGGCGGACCTGACCGACAAGCAGAAAGCGGTCTTCGTGCTGCGGGAGCTGGAAGGCCTGTCCTCGCAGGAGGTGGCCGGCATCGTGGGTTGCCGGGAGTCGACGGTGCGCAACCATCTGTTCAACGCCCGCAAGGTCTTGCGCCGCGAGCTGGTGAGCCGCTATCCGGAGTACGCGCCCGAGGGCTATGCCCCCGAGGACCGTGGCTCCGACGCCGACTCGACCCCCGACACGAAGGAGGCGTCATGAGCCCTCGGATCTCCCCGCACGGGGAATGCCCGTCGTCCGGACAGTGGAACGACCTGCTCGCCCACCGTTACGAGGCGGACCGGGACCAGCCGGAGGGCTGGGGCTGGGCGCTTGCTCACATGGAACAGTGCGCCTCCTGCCGCAAGACGGCCGTGGGTCTCGACCCGACGCTGTTGTTCCGGCGGCTGACCGCTCCGGCGCCCGCGCTCGAGCCCGCCGCCGAGGTGGCGGCCATGCAGCAGGCGGTCGCCGCGATGCGCCGCGCTGATCGGGTCGAGCGGACGGAGCAGCGCTCCCACGGTGGGATGTGGACCTCTGGGGGCCGTTGGGTCGCGGCGGCGGCGGTGGCGCTGTCCACCCTGTCCCTGGGCGCCAGTCTGTGGAACGACGGTCTGTGGCAGAAGGGGCCCGGAGGTGAAGGGTCGCTGGCCGCTGGGCTCGGCGCCGTGCCGTCCTCCCTGGATCTGGTTTTGGACGCGGTGGGCGAAATGCCGGCCATCGAGTCCTTCGGGACACCTCAGAGCGCGAGCGATGAAGGTCCAATGATTTGGGAGAGCGAGGGAATGCCGGCCTTCGAGCCCTTCGGGATACCCGAGAGCGCGAGCGTCGAGGGTCCGATGATTTGGGAGAGCGAAGTGGCGACCCTGATCATGTTGCCCGGCTCCGAGGAGCTGCAGGGCGTCTGATGGCGTCGCGTCTGATGGCGTCACGTCTGATGACGTCACAGCCGACGTCGATCCGGTTGTCGTCAGGAGCCGGCCTGGCCCGGCTCATCGGACCCACCTCCTGACACAAGCTGATGGAAGGGACCCGCGTGGAACGGATGTGCTCGAATTGGAAGCTCGTAGCAGGGTGGCTGGTGATCCTCGCCACCCTGCTCGCGGGTGAGCAGTCTGCGGCGAGCGCCCAGATCCGTCCGCAGATCCGTCCGCAGGCTCCGGCCCCGTCCCAACAGCTCTACGCCTACACCTTGCGGCATCAACCGGCGCGCGACGCCGTCGACGTCATCCAGCGGATGTTGTCCTCGGAGGGCAAGATCACCTTCCGGCAGGGCTCCAGCACGTTGGAGGTCCGGGACACGCCGGAGATCGTCCGCCAGGTGGCCTCCTTTCTGCGCAGCTTCGATCACCCGCCCCTGACCCTGAGCTTCGAGGTCATGGTGGTGCGGGCGATGACGCTGCCGGTCTCTCCTCAGCCGGTCGACTCGCCGGAGATCCCGCGCTCGCTCGTCAACGAGTGGCGCAAGGTGCTGCGCTTCCAGGCCTACCGGCTGCTCGCCCGTGCCGAGCTCGAGCCGCGGGAGAACGAACAGGTGACCTACGAGATGGCGGACGGATATCGGGTCAGCTTCCGGGTCGGCACGCTGCTGGCGAACCGCCGGATCAAGCTCCACGGTCTGCGGCTGGCGAGGCTGCAGGCGGACGGCGAGAGCGAGGCGACCCTGATCCATTCGACCCTCAATCCCTGGGTCGGTCGTCCCACCACCTTGGGGATTCCCCAGAGCGGCACCGACGATCGCTCGGCGCTGATGCTGGTCGTGATCTGCCGCAGCCCGCAGCTCTGGAATGCACAGCCTCCCTCCACGGGCGAAGGATCGGAAGGCGGGGTGCGCCGATGAGAGAGCCGATGGGGGAGGTGCGCTGATGCAGTTCTTGTGTCGGGTGGGCACGCCGGAAGGTCAGGTGCTGGAGCAGACCTTCACCGCGACCGACGAGCCGTCGCTGCGCAAGGATCTGGAAAAGCGGGGGTTGCATCTCTTCGAGGTGCGCCGGCGGGGGCTGGAGCTGTCGTGGAGCTCGCTCCTGCGCCGCAAGCGTCGGATGCCGGCCCAACAGTTCGTGCTCTTCAACCAGGAGCTGGCGGCGCTGCTGCGCTCCGGTCTGCCTCTGCTCCAGGCCCTCGAGATGATGCTCGAGCGGGTCAAGGACCGTGACTTCCACCCGATCATGATCGACATCCGCGACCGGGTGAAGAGCGGGGCCGATCTGTCGGAGGCGTTCGAAGTCCACGGCGACCTGTTTCCCCGTCTGTACCCGGCTTCGCTCAAGGCCGGCGAGCGCAGCGGCGAGCTGGAAAGCGTGCTCCGCCGGTTCATCCGCTATCAGCAGCTCATGCTGGACGCGCGCAAGAAGGTGGTCTCGGCGCTGATCTATCCAGCGGTCCTGATCGGGCTCTCGATCACCATGATCATGATCCTCACGGTGTACGTGATGCCCCAGTTCCAGAGCTTCTACGACGCTCTCGAGGGGGACCTGCCACAGCTGACGAAGATCACGCTGAGCTTCTCGATCTTTCTGCGCACCCATTGGCCCGCCGTTCTGCTCGTTCTGGTCGTTCTCGTGAGCCTCTTCGTGTACTGGAAGCGGACGGAGACCGGCCGCCTGGTGGTCGATCGCCTCAAGCTCCGGTTGCCGCTGCTGGGTCCGATCTTTCGCCGTCTCGGGCTGTCCGAGCTCACCCGCTCGCTGTCGACCCTCTTGGCCGGCGGCATCCCGCTGGTTCCGGCCTACGAGCTGGCGGCCCAGGCGGTGGGCAACGCGAGCATCCGCGAGCGGTTGGTGCCGCGGATCCAGATGGTGCGGGAAGGCAAGCCCTTTTACGAAGCGTTGGAGGACAGCGGCGTCTTCACCGACATGTCGATCGACATGATCAAGGTCGGCGAGGCCACCGGTGCGCTGGACGAGATGCTGTTGAACGTCTCGGACTTCTTCGACGAGCAGGTCGAAACGCGGCTGCAGAGGATCCTGTCCCTGTTGGAGCCCATGATGCTGGTGTTCATGGGCGTGATCATCGCGCTGATCTTGGTGTCGCTGTATCTGCCCATGTTCAGCATCATCAGCTCCGGGAACTTCTGAGCGAGAGAGCGACGGAGAGCGACGGAAAGAGACGATGGCAGTCGACGAAAGCACCACGGTAGAGACGGGAGCGGGCCCGGGCGAAGAGGCCGGCGGGATGATCGGTGAGACAGCCGGTGTCCCCGCGGTGCCGCAGATTCCCGGCGGCATGGAGGCCGAGACGGTCGAGCAGGCGCGGGCGCGTCTCGAAGCCGAGCGCCGGGAAGCCGAGGAGTTCGCCCGGAGCTTCGGGCTCGAGTTCGTCAACGTGAGCAACTTCCGGGTCGACAACGACCTCTTCCGCAGCGTGCCGTTCGACCTGATGCTGCGCTACAGCTTCATCCCGGAGAAGGAGCACGACGGGGTGGTGTCGGTGGTCATGGCCGATCCGTCGAACGTGGTCAAGGTCGACGAGCTCGAGCTGCTGCTCGGCCGTCCGGTGGAGGTCAAGGTCGGACAGCGCTCGGCCATCGAGGAGATCCTCCAGAAGTCCGAGAGCGCCCAGAGGGTGCTCGACGAGGCGACCGAAGACTTCCGCATCCAGCTCGTGCAGGAGGACGAGGAGGGGGAAGAGGTCCTCTCCATCGACCGCATCACCGCGGACACCAGCCCGATCATCAAGCTGGTCGACTCGACCCTGTTCAACGCCATCCAGCGGCGGGCCAGCGACATCCACATCGAGACCCGGGACACCGAGGTGCTGATCAAGTACCGCATCGACGGCGTGCTCTACCAGGCGATGGAGCCGATCGACAAGCGGCATCACCAGACGATCATCAGCCGCATCAAGGTCATGTCGGAGCTGGACATCGCCGAGAAGCGGATCCCCCAGGACGGACGCTTCAAGGTGCGCATGAAGGGCCGCACGATCGACTTCCGCGTGTCGATCATGCCCAGCGTCCACGGCGAGGACTGCGTGATCCGCATCCTCGACAAGGAGTCGATGAACAAGGAGTTCAAGAACCTCCGGCTGGACATCCTGGGCTTCGACGACGACACCCTCAAGAAGCTGCGCAAGTTCATCCGCGAGCCGTACGGCATGGTCCTGGTCACCGGCCCCACCGGCTCCGGCAAGACCACCACGCTCTACGCGTGTCTGTCGGAGATCCAATCCTCCGAGGACAAGATCATCACCATCGAGGATCCGGTCGAGTATCAGCTCACCGGCATCACCCAGATTCCGGTCAACGAGAAGAAGGGGTTGTCCTTCGCGCGCGGGCTGCGGTCGATCCTGCGTCACGACCCGGACAAGATCATGGTCGGTGAGATCCGCGACGAGGAGACGGCCCAGATCGCCATCCAATCCGCGCTCACCGGGCATCTGGTGTTCACCACCGTCCACGCCAACAACGTGGTGGACGTCCTGGGCCGATTCCTCAACATGAACGTCGATCTGTACAATTTCGTCTCCGCCCTCAACTGCGTGCTGGCCCAGAGGCTGGTGCGCAAGATCTGTCCCCACTGCAAGACCGCCGTCAAAGCCTCGCCCCGGGTGCTCGAGGAGAGCGGGCTGGACCGCGAGGTCTACGCCGACTTCACCTTCTACGAAGGCAGCGGTTGCATCGAGTGCAACGGCACCGGGTTCCTGGGGCGGCTGGCGGTGTCCGAGCTGCTGGATCTCTCGGACCAGATCCGCGAGCTGATCCTCGACAAGCGGCCGGCGTCGGAGATCAAGCGAGCGGCGAAGGAAGAGGGGATGAAGTTCCTGCGTGAATCTGCCCTGGAAAAAGCCTTCGAAGGAGTCACGACTCTCCGTGAAATCAACAAAGTCACCTTCATCGACTAAAGGGCAGAGCGCCCTGCAGACGGCCGGCCGGACCGCGATGCACGCCATCCGCGGCCTGCTGGGCTTCCGCCCGCTGCCGATGCCTCCGCACGTCTTCACCGTGGAGCCGGGGCGGTTGAGCTACGGCCGCTTCGAGCGCGCCGCCGACGGCTTCGAGCTGGCGAGCTTCCGCGAGCAGGAGCTGCCCGAGAAGCTCTTCCAGAGCGGCCTGCTCGGCGGGCCAATTCGGGATCCGGCGGACTTCGACGCCGCGCTCGGCTCGCTGCTGGAGCGGCTCGAGGTGCCGGTGCAGGAGGCCTCGCTGGTGATTCCGGACACCTGGCTGCGGGTCGCCTTCTCCGGGGTCGGAAATCTGCCCTCGGATCCGAAGGCCCGCACCGAGGTCCTGCGCTGGAAGCTCAAGAGACTGGTGCCGTTTCGGGTCGAAGAGCTGCGGATCGGAGCCATCGAGGTCCGGCCGCTGCCCGGGGCGGACCAGGAGGAGCCCCGGCGCGTGGTGCTGGCGTTCGCCCTCGAAGCCCTGCTCGATCAGCTCGAGAAGGGGTTCGCCGGGAGGGGAGTGCGGATCGGACAGATCACCAGCTCGAGCCTCGCGGTGCTCGGCTTGATGGCGGACGTCGAGCAAGCGGAGGGTGGGGAGGCCGACCTCGTCGCTCTGGCGCTGGTCGAAGGGGACGCCTACACGCTCGCCTTCGCGCGTCAGGGAGAGCCGGTGCTCCAACGCTTCAAGGCCACGGCGATCGGCCTCTCGGAGCAGGCCCGGGGCGAGATGCTCGAACGCGATCTCAAGCTCACCCGGCGGTTTCTCGAAGAACAGCTCCCCTCCGAAAGCCTGGGTCGGGTGTTTCTGGTCTCGCCGCCGGAGCGCGAGCCCGAGTGGATCGAATGGCTGGAAGCGGGTCTCGGACAGCCGGTCGAGCCGCTCGGCCGTCGCCATCTGATGCTCACCGAGAGCGGGATGCTCGGTCTGCCGGGATCGGCGCCGCCCTGGCGCCGCCTGGCGCCGATGCTGGGCGCAGCCAGCCGGGAGGTGGCATGACCGAAGCGAGAGGCCACATCCCCAATCTGGCACGCAGGCCGTTCCTCAACGCGCGGCCGGTGATCCGCGTGGCGATGCTGCTGACGGCGCTCGGGCTGCTGCTGGCCGCGGCCAATCTCTTCGCCTACTGGAGCTTCTCACAGGGGCAGGACGTCAAGCAGGTCCGGCTCGAGGAGACCCGCGACCGGATTCTCCAGATCCAGGAGGAGCTCACTGGGCTCGAGCAGCGGCGCCAGCGCATCGATCTCGACAGCCAGAACGAGCAGGTCCAGTTTCTCAACCGCAAGATCGAGCAGCGGACCTTCGGCTGGAGCCTGCTCTTCGACACCCTGGCCGAGCTGCTGCCGCGGGACGTGCGCATCGGCCGGTTGAGCCTGCAGTCGATCGAGGAGAACGATCGCAGCCGTCGGGCCGCCAAAAAGGCTGGCGACGAGCTGCGACCGGGAGAGATCCTGCTCGGCATCCAGGGGCAGGCGCGCAGCTTCGAAGCCTTCGTCGACTTCGTCGATGCGCTCTTCGGATCGTCGGCCTTCCGCCGGGTCGACCCCACGGGAGACTCCAAGATTCAAACCGGCATGTCCCAGTTCACACTGAGCGTGATCTATCTCCCCGAACGGGCGGCGGCGCTCGATCGGGCGGTCTCGGACGCGGAGTCCCGAACGGTCGAGGACGGAGGGCCGCGAGACGGGGGGTTGCCGGACGGCGGACTGCGCGACGGAGCGTCGCCGGACGGGGAGCCACCCGACGCCGGCGCACGGGAGGCGAGCTCCCGGGAGGGGAGATCGTGAGAGGCTTCATCGCATCCGTCTGGGGTGGGCGCCGCTTTTGGATCTGGCTCCCCCCGCTCGTCTTTCTCCTGGCCAACCTGACGGCCTTCGGGATCTACCAGACCATCTTCGCCGACGAGGCCGCCGTCGTGCAGAGCCGGTTGGACGACGCCCAGGCCCGCCTGGAGGAGCTCCAGGGCCGGCGGGATGAGTTGGAGGACTACATCTCCCTCGTGGAGCAGACCCGGCAGCAGATCGCGCAGATCTACGGCTCCCAGCTCGCTCCCGAGGAGGAGCGGCTGACCGCGATTCTGCGCGAGGTCCGGAAGCTGGCCCAGCAGGCCGATCTCGAGCCGCAATCCACCACCTACCCCAAGGAGGAGCTGGACGATTACGGTCTCAACCGGCGCTCCTTCGTCTTCACCGTCCAGGGCACCTACTTCGATCTGCGCAAGCTGATCAACAGCCTCGAGCTGTCGGACTTCTTCCTGACCCTGGAGGACGTGGCGCTGTCGGAGGCCGGCGGCGGCCGCGCGGGCGGTCAGCTCACGATCGGGCTCCGGCTGTCGACCCTCTTCGCCGAGCCCGGCTTCTCGCCGGAGCGCCTCGCGCAGCCCCCCGCGGGGAGGAGCTCCGGATCCGCCGTCCTGGGAGGCTCCTCATGACCCCCGAGCGCCGTCAGCGCATCCTGGTCATCCTGCTGCTGGTCCTTCTCGTGGTCTTCGGTTGGCGGTCGTTGGGACCCGGGCTCGGCTGGGGCGGCGGCGGGGGCGGCCTGGGCGGCTGGACCGCGGGCGGCGAGATTCCCGACGCACCCGAGGGCGAGATTCTCGAGCTGGCAGCCCTGTCGCCCGAGGTGCGGACCTACAAGGTCGAGCGTGATCCCTTCCGCTTCGGGGAGATTCGCCGGCCTGCGCCGCCCCCCCCACCGCCGACCCCGCCGACCCCTCCGCCGACGCCGCCCAAGCCGGAGCCGGTGGATCCGGGGCCGGCTCTGCCCGCGATCAATCTCTCCTACCTGGGCAAGTTCGGGCCGACACGACGGCCGATCGCCGTGCTGACCGACGGAGAGACCATCATCAACGCCAGGGAGGGGGACGAGGTGAACGGAGATTTTCGGGTCCAGTCCATCAATCTCGAATCCATCGACCTGGAGTACATCGAGTTTCCCGACGAGCCCGCGCAACGCCTGGCGGTCGACAGCTAAGTCGACAGCTAAGTCGACAGCTAATGAGACGCTGAGACGTGTTGAGACGTTAGATGTTGTGACGTTAGATACAGAGGAGAGGCCCATGCACAACCGGAAACGACTCCCGAGCGCAGTGCTGGCGATGCTGGCCGCGGTGGTCATCGCGGTCATCGCCGGCTGCTCGAGCCACCGCAGCTACCGCGACGGTCAGATCGCGGCGCAGGAGGGTGACTGGGACAATGCGGTGGCTCATTACATGCGGGCGCTGGAGGAGGAGCCTTCCAACATCCAGTACCGGGCTGCCCTCTTGCGAGCCAAGATCGAAGCGTCCAACCACCATTTCGAGAAGGCCAAGGATCTCATGGAGGCCGGGGTGCTGGAGCGGGCGATGCTCGAGCTGCAGCAGACGGTGCAGCTCGATCCCACCAATCAGTACGCCGAAACCGAGCTGCGCAAGGTGCGCGAGACCCTCGAAGCCCAACGGCGCGAGGAGGAGTATCCGGGCTCGATCCAGGAGATGAAGGACAAGAACAAGGGCATCCGGCCGCAGCCCCCGATGCTCAACCCGCGCTCCGACAAGCCCATCTCGCTGTCGTTCCCCAAGCCGGTGGAGATCTTCCAGATCTACAACGCGCTGGGCCGCGCCTTCGGCATCAACATCCTGTTCGACCCCAACCTCAAGGACCAGCCGATCGCCATCGAGCTCGAGGACGTCAACGCGCAGACGGCTCTCGAGACGCTGATGCGCACCGCCAGCCACTTCTACAAGGTCATCGACGAGCACACCATCCTGATCGCCGCCGACACCCCGCAGAACCGGCGCATCTACGAGGACCTGGTGATCCAGACCTTCTTCCTCTCCAACGCCGAGGTGAAGGACATGATGACCATCCTGCGCAGCCTGGTGGACGCCAAGAAGATCGCCACCAACGAGCAGCTCAATGCGATCATCCTGCGCGACACCGCGGACAAGGTGAAGATCGCCGAGCGCATCATCGAGGCCAACGACAAGGCCAAGGCGGAGGTGGTGGTCGACGTCGAGCTGCTCCAGATCGACACCACCGAGCTGCGGGACCTCGGCGTCGAGCTGTCCCAGTACTCGGTCACCCAGAGCCTCGACCTGGGGGGCGAGAACGTCCCCTTGCGGGTTTCGGACCTCGACACCCTCACCGCCAACAACTGGGTGCTTTCGATCCCCGACTTCATCTACCAGTTCGTCAAGACCAACACCAACGCCCAGCTCCTCGCCAAGCCGCGCCTGCGGATCACCGAAGGGGAGTCGGCGCGGCTGGTGATCGGCGACCGGGTGCCGATCCCGGTGACCACTTTCAACACCGGGACCACCGTCGGCGGCAACGTGGTGCCCATCACCTCCTTCCAGTACCAGGAGGTCGGCATCACCATCGACATCGAGCCGCGGGTGCACCACAACAAGGAGATCACCCTCAAGATCACCGTCGAGGTCTCCAACATCAGCGGCTTCATCACCGGCTCCGGCGGCCAGCAGCAGCCGCGTATCGGCACTCGCACGGTCGACACCACGATCCGGCTGCGCGACGGCGAGACCAACCTGCTCGCCGGGCTGATCCGCACCGACGAGTCGCAGACCAACACCGGAGTGCCCGGGCTCTCCGACATCCCGGTGCTGGGCCGTCTGTTCTCCAAGAAGCGCACCGACAACCAGCGCACCGACGTCCTGATGACGCTGACCCCGCACATCATCCGCAACGCGGAGATCACCGAGCTCGACCTGCAGCCGATCTGGGTCGGAACCGAGGCGAACCTCACCTTCCGGGGCGGCAGCCCGCGGGTCGAGTCCGATGTCGATGGACCCTTCGACACCGGAGACGGCACCCCCGAGGAGATCCAGGAGATGATGCGCCGCCGGCTCCAGCGCCTGCCTCGGGGGCTGCGCCAGGATCAGGGTGGCGCGGAGGAAGGCCAGGAGGACACCGAGCCCCCGGGCGTGGATCTCGTCCCCGGTCTGACCGACGTCTTCAACCGGGAGCCGCAGCCCGAGCCGGAGCAGGAGCCGCCCGACCTCGACCTCTCCTCCGTCGAGCTGGTCGACCCCACCGCGGAGGTCCTGCTGGCCCGAACCTCCCCCGCGGCCGTGGAATCTTCGAACGGCGCGGCTCCGTTGTCTTCCATGGAGGCGGTCCCGGCGGCCCCGGCGGCGAGCGGGCTTCAGCCCACCGACCCGGAGGACGGTCCGACCGAGAACCCGTCGCCACCGGATCTGGAGCAGGAGGGGATCCGGCTGTGGATCTCCCCGCGGCGCCTCGAAGCCCAACCCGGCGATACCTTCACCGTCCGGCTCGAAGCCTCTGCGGCCACTCCGGTGTCTCACCTTCCGCTGACGCTGACCTTCGATCCGAAGGTCCTGGTCGTGGATCAGGTGGACGCCGGGGGCTTCCTGGGGGACACCGGCGAGTCCCAGGTCCTCTCCGACACCTCGGCGGCGGGACGCCTGGTGATGGGTGCCAGCCGCCTCGGACAGGTCCCGGGGATCGTCGGCGACGGGCTGGTGGCCGAGATCTCCTTCCGGGCCCTCGCTCCGGGACGCTCGGAGGTGAGCTTCGCCCAGAGCGTCGCGCTGGGGCCGGACCTGATGCCCGTGGAGCCGGTGCTCGCCACCCCGGCGCAGATCCGGATCCTCCCCGCCGAGACCCCGGTGCTGCGCCCCCGCTTCGCGGGTGACGGCTCGGGAGGCTGAGCCGTATCACTACCAGGGTGAGATGGAGCCCGGGACCGAGAGAGCCCAGGACCGAGAGAGCACAGGACCGAGATGGAGCCGCCGATGAGCCTGCAACGTCTGAGAGCCCTAGGGAAAGCCCGGCACGCCGCCGGCTATTCGCTGATCGAGCTGGTTCTGGTGGCAGCCCTCCTGACCATCCTGGCGGGTGTGACCCTGCCGGTCGTCAAGTACGCGGCGAAGCGGCAGAAGGAGATGGAGCTCCGCCATCACCTCCGCACCATGCGCAACGCGATCGACGAGTACAAGCGCTACAGCGATCTCGGTCTGATCCCGGTGGATTTCGAAACCGACGGCTACCCGACCGATCTGGAGGTGCTGGTGGAGGGCGTCGAGATCGTCGGTCAGATCAACAAAAAGGTCCGTTTTCTCCGCCGCATCCCGGTCGACCCGATGACCGGCGAGCCGGAGTGGGGCAAGCGAAGCTACCAGGACGAGCCGGACGACACCTCGTGGGGAGGGCAGAACGTCTACGACGTCCATTCGACGTCGGAGGGCGTCGGGCTCGACGGGGTGCCCTACGAAGAATGGTGACCGCCGAAGGGTGCGCCCGAGGCGAGAGACTCGAAAAGACGAGCACCCGAGAGGACAAGCACCCGAGAGGATAGACGATGACAGCGATGCAGAGGTCGACCCCCAGCTCCAGCCGCCGGCGCTCCGAGGAGGGCTTCACCCTCCTCGAGATGATCGTCGTGGTGGCCATGATCGGCATCCTCGCCTCCATGATCATGCCCTCCCTGCGCCCCGCCCCCCAACGGGCCAAGGAAGCGGTGCTCAAGACCAACCTCCTGGCGATCCGGCAGAGCCTCGATCAGTTCTACAGCGACAAGGGCCACTACCCGTCGACGCTGGAGGAGATGGTGGACGAGCACTATCTGCGCCGGGTGCCGGTCGATCCCTTCACCAAGAGCACCGACACCTGGGAGCTGATCTACGAGGAGGTCGACGACGACTTCGCGCCGGCGGAGACCGATCTGCCGGAGGACGGCGCCCCCGGGATCTTCGACGTGCGGTCGGGTGCCGACGGCACCGCCGCCAACGGCACGCCGTACAGCGAATGGTGAGCGCCAAGCGGTAGATGCGAGGGGTAGAGCCGGGAAGCGAGACCATGTTCGAGACCAGCCGACAGCGTCGACAGCGACGACAGCCACGACAGCCACGACAGCGAGGGCAGCAGCGCTCGCGGCGACCCGGCCGGGAGGCCGGCTACAACCTGGTGGCCCTGGCGATCGCCATCACCATCCTCAACGTCCTGGTGGCGGCGGCCCTGCCGATGTGGAGCACGGCGATGAAGCGCGAGAAGGAAGAGGAGCTGGTCTTCCGCGGCTTCCAGTACGCCGAGGGCATCCGTCTCTTTCAGCGTCGCTTCGGCCGCCACCCGCAACAGCTCACGGAGCTGATCGAGGTGCGACCTCGCTGTCTGCGTCAGCTCTGGGACGACCCCATGACCAAAAACGGCAAGTGGGGCCTGATCTTCGCCAACGCCCCCGGAGCCCCGGCCGGCCGCCAGCCCGGCGACCCGGGGGGGCAAGGCAGCGACAACACCTCGCCGTCGCCTCCTCCCGGTACCGATCCCGGCGTGCCCTCGCCCGGACGGGAAGGGGAGGAGACGGTCACCATCGGTCCCATCACGGGGGTGCGGAGTCTGAGCACCGAGGAGTCCCTGCTGGAGTTCAACGGCCAGTCGACCTATGACGCGTGGCAGTTCACCGTCGGCATGGTCACGGGCTCGATCGGGGTGCCCGGCCAGCCGGGGGGCATTCCGAATCTCAACACCCGGTGGCTGGGGCGGCCGTTGCGCAAAGGGCTGACGGCCCCGACCGGCGGCGGCGGGCTGCCGACGGAGCTCCAGCGGGACCCCAACGGCGGCGGCCCGGGGAATCCCCCGGCCCCGGCGGAAGGCGATGAGGGCCGCAACACGCGGCGCCGGACTCTTCCCAACACCCTGGGGGGCGGCCGCAGCAACTGACGGCCCTCCGACCGACGGCCCTCCGACCGACGGCCCTTCCCCGACAACGCCCCATAGCGGCTCTCCGCGACCCTCGATGACCGACCTTCCCGCCGGCCCTCCCGCCTCCGTCCGGCTCAGGGTTCGGCGTCTCGAGGGCAGCGAAGACCTTCCGTTGCCCCGGCCGGCTTCGGCCGGAGCCTCGGGTCTCGATCTGCGGGCCGCGGTTCCCGAGGAGGTCACATTGGCTCCCCTGGAGCGGGCGCGGATCCCCACCGGCCTCGTGCTGGAGATTCCCCCCGGTTGGGAAGGGCAGGTGCGGCCCCGGAGCGGTCTCGCGCTACGGCACGGGCTCACCGTGGTCAACGCGCCGGGTACGGTCGACAGCGACTACCGCGGCGAGGTGGCGGTGCTCCTGGTCAATCTCGGCACCGATCCGTACACCGTGCGGCGGGGCGATCGCGTCGCCCAGCTCGTCCTGGCGCCGGTCGCCCGCGTGGAGGTGCGGGAGGTGGCGGAGACGACCTCCACGCAGCGTGGCCGTGGCGGTTTCGGGTCCACCGGCATCGAGTGAGGTCAGCTCTCGGAGTCCCCACCCTGGGTGACGGGCGGGCTGGGCTTGGAGGCGATGGCGACGAACAGATCGTGTACCACCTGCCGCAGCTCCACCGTGTACTCGGCCACATGCCGCAAGCGCTCCTCGAGCTGGTCGACCCCGGGGCGGGAGAAGCCCCCGCCGGCCCTGGGCCGCACCTTGTGGGTCAGACGGTCATCCAGCGCTTCGAGATTCTGGTAGGCGGCTTTCAGCTTCTGTGGATCCATGGTCGTCGTCCTCGCTCTCGTCCTCGCTGTCGTCGTCGCGTTGGTCCTTGCGGTTGTCCCCGCTCGTGTCCTCGCGGTCCTGCCCGCTCTTGGCCTCCAGCCCTTCGTCTCGCAGCCTCAGGGTGAGCTCGACCAGACGTTCGAGGGTCTCGGGATCCACCTCGTCGATGTAGGCGGGCATCTGGCCGTAGCCGTACGCGATGCGGCGATAGATGCGCTCGCGGTCACCGCGGGCGATCCAGCGCGAGGTCAGCAGATCGACCTCGTGGCCGCCGGCGAGCAAGCTCTCGTTGCCGCTTCCGTCCTCGCCGTGACACTTCGAGCAGTACTTGGAGAACAGCTCCGGGTCCGAGAGCTCGCTGTCCGGGGTGCAGGCTCCGAGCCCCAGGACGGTAACGCAGGCGGCGACGAGCGCGACCGCAGGTACCAGGTTCCGCACCCGCCTCCGGTCTCTCCTCCCCCCGCTCGCCCCGTTCACCCCGCGCTCCCTCAACCTCCGATCTCCCGGCTCTCAGCGGGCTCGCCGTTCGCCCCGCAGCTCGCGGATGTACCGGATCAGAGCGTCCATTTCCTGCCGCGTGAGCTCCGGGTAGGCGGGCATCTGGCCGATCACCCCTTCCCGGATGGAATTCTCGAGAGCCACCCGATCGCCCCCTCGAGACCAGCTCTCGTCGATCAGATCCGCAAAAGGATTGCCCATGCTGCGGGGAGTGTTTCCCCGTCCGTCTTGCCCATGGCACCCGCGGCAGTCCTTGATCCAAAGGCGTTCCCCTTCGCTGTCCGCCAGCATCATCTCGACCTGGTCGCAACCGCTGAGACCCACGCCGAGCCCCAGGATGATCCAAGCCAGGAGGAGGAATGCCAGGGTCGGGTTCGTGGTCCGTCTCATGGTCTTGGGCCTTTCTCCAGGCGTCTTTCCGGTCTTGGTGTCTTGGTATCGTCCGTCTCCGTGTGTCTCCCGCGTCCCTTGCCCGAGCTAGGGTTGTCGATGCACCACGGTCGAGGAGAGCTGGTCGCGGGGACGGAGGACGATTTCATCGATATTGACGTGCGCGGGTCGGGTGGCGGCGAAGACGACGCACTCCGCCACGTCCTCGGCGGTGAGAGGCTCCATGCCGTCG
>Ga0209956_1000055_pt1 | contig 57742 bp, 47 predicted proteins | sample SalPon2A_C_D1_MG_FD_185720 | JGI IMG/M metagenome (GOLD analysis project Ga0209956, IMG submission 185720) | Soil microbial communities from South San Francisco under conditions of wetland restoration - Salt Pond MetaG R2A_C_D1_MG (SPAdes)... | ecosystem: Environmental > Terrestrial > Soil >...
CCGACCTGTGGCGGGCCACCGTGCCCGTGAGACTCCCCACACCCTCGCAGTGCTTCTCCTGACTGACGAGGACCTTCTGCCGGGCTAAAGTGGAGGTCGGCGGAGGACCCACACCGAGGGAGGCCACACCATGGCCAGCCCGGCCACGCTCCAGGACCGCGAGCGCTCACGCTCGCATCCCGAGAACGCCGTGTTCAGGGCCCGCTCCGTCTCCAAAGTCTATCACATGGGGGACGTGGACGTGCACGCCCTCCGGTCCGTGAACCTGGACCTGTTCGAAGGCGAGCTCGTGGTCATCCTGGGAGCCTCGGGAAGCGGAAAGTCCACCCTCCTCAACATCCTGGGTGGTCTGGATGTACCGACGTCGGGCTCTGTCTGGTTCGAGGAGCACGATCTCACGGAAGCCGACGACGCCTCTCTGACCCGATTCCGTCGCGAACACGTGGGCTTCGTGTTCCAGTTCTACAACCTGATCCCGAGCCTCACAGCGCGGGAGAACGTGGCCCTGGTGACCGAGATAGCGGAGCGCCCCATGGCCCCCGACGAGGCGCTGTGCATGGTCGGGCTCGGGGAGAGAGTGCACCACTTTCCGGCCCAGATGTCGGGGGGCGAGCAGCAGCGGGTGGCCATCGCGCGGGCCATCGCCAAGCGCCCGGACGTGCTGCTGTGCGACGAGCCCACCGGGGCCCTGGACTACCAGACTGGCGTGCTGGTGCTGGAGGCGATCGAGCGGGTGAACCTCGAGCTGGGCACCACCACCGCGCTCATCACCCACAACGTTCCCATAGCCCGCATGGCGGACCGGGTGCTCCACATGTCGAGCGGTCGCATCGTCTCGGAGGATCGGAACGGGGTGAAGGCTCGCCCGCGCGAGCTCACCTGGTGACGCCGTGCGCTCCCTGGACCGGAAGCTGGCCCGGGACCTCCTGAGGCTGTGGGCGCAGGTCCTCTCCATTGCGCTCGTGGTGGCCGCCGGGGTGGCGACGATCGTGCTGTTCCGCAGCGCGTTCGATTCCCTCGAGGCGTCGACGGAGCGCTTCTACCGCCAGGCGCGTTTCGCGGACGTGTGGGGACCGCTGAAACGAGCGCCGGAATTCCTCGCGCGGCGCATCGAGCGGATCGAGGGCGTGGCCGCCGTGGAGACCCGGATCGTGCTCGACGTGACCCTGGACGTACCGGGCGTCGTCGAGCCCGCCGTGGGGCGACTCGTGTCACTCCCCGACCGGGGCGAGCCTCGCATCGATCGCCTCCACCTGCTAGAGGGCCGGCTCCCGGAGACCGGTCGTCGCGAGGAGGCGGTCGTCAACGAGCAGTTCGCCCTGGCCAACCGTTTGGTGCTGGGCGACTCGGTGGGGGCGGTGATCAACGGGCGGTGGGAGCGGATACGGATCGTGGGCATGGCGATGTCGCCCGAATACGTCTACCCGCTGGGCCCCGGCGGGGCGTACGCCACGGACAACACGCTGTTCGGCGTGTTCTGGATGCGGCGCCGGGCGCTGGCGGCCGCCTACGACGCCGAGGGCGCGTTCAACGAGGTGTCCCTCAGGCTCGCCCCCGGATCCAGCGAGGATGCGGTGATCTCCGACCTGGACCGGATCCTGGCCCCGTACGGTGGAATCGGGGCCTACGGCCGGGAGGACCAGCCCTCGAACCGGGTGATAGAGGATGAGGTGGAGCAGAACCGCGCCACGGGAACTGTGGTGCCGGCCATGATCCTGGGGGTCGCGGCCTTTCTGCTCAGCGTGGTGCTGGGACGCATGGTGGTCGCCGAGCGCGAGCAGATCGGGGTTCTCAAGGCGTTCGGGTACCGGAACCGGGATCTGGGATGGCACTACCTGCGCTTCGCGCTCGCGGCCGTGCTGCTCGGCTCGCTGATCGGCATCGGGGCGGGCGTGTGGCTGGGCGGCGGACTCGTGCGGTTGTACGGAGAGTATTTCCGACTGCCCGACCTGAAGTACCGGGCCAGCTGGGGTCTGGTGCTCGGAGCGGTGGCCATCAGCGGGCTCGCGGCAGCCGTGGGGGCGTTGGGGGCCGTGCGGCGGGTGGTCCGGCTGCCTCCGGCCGAGGCGATGCGGCCCGAGCCTCCGGCCCGCTTCGCCCGCGGCTGGATCGAGCGGGTCCTCCCCGCGCGTACGCTGTCGACCTCCGGTCGCATCGTACTGCGCAACCTGACGCGGCGGCCCTTCCGCACCGGCGTGTCCGTACTGGGAGTCGGGCTCGCGGCCGCCCTCATCTTCGGGACGCTCTTCTTCTACGACGCGTTCCGCTACACCTTCGACCTTCAGTTCGCGGTCGCCCAGCGCCAGAGCCTCACGGTGCTGCTCAACGCCCCGCGATCGGACGCGGTGAGGCACGATCTCCGGCACCTGGCGGGCGTGCGGCGGGTGGAGCCCTTCCGCGCGGTCCCGGTCCGACTGCGGTCCGGACACCGCATGCGGCAGCTCGCCCTCCTCGGCCTCGAGCCTACGCCGAAGCTGAGCCGGGTGGTCGACCGGGACGGCCGTGCGATCGCGACTCCGGAGACCGGAGTGCTGGTGAGTGCCATCCTAGCCCGCATGCTGGGCGTGCGTCCGGGAGACTCGGTCCGGGTCGAGGTGCTGGAGGGCCGCCGTCCCGTCGTCCGACTGCCGGTGGCCGGAACGGTGGACGACCTGTTCGGGATCAACGCCTACATGGATCGGCGGGCCCTGTCGAGACTGCTCGGCGAGGGGCCGACGGTGTCGGGAGCGCACCTGGCCGTGGACGCCCCGATCCTGGAACCGTTGCAGTCGCGGCTCAAACGAATCCCGCGGGTGGCCGGCGTGAGCTCTCCGGCGGCCATGCTCCGCCACTTCGAGGAGAGCATGGCCGAGAGTCTCGACACGACGCTCCTGATCGTGTCGATCTTCGCGGCCATCATCGCAGTGGGTGTCATCTACAACGGAGCCAGGATCGCCCTCTCCGAGCGGGGACGGGAGCTGGCCAGCCTCCGCGTGCTCGGCTTCACGAGGCACGAGATCGCCGTGATCCTGCTCGGTGAGCAGGGCGTGATCACGGCGCTGGCGATTCCGGCCGGCTTCGGCCTGGGCCTGGTCTATTGCCTGGCGTGGATCCTGTCCCTGAACGGCGAAAGCTACCGCATTCCCATTGTGTTCGCGGCCGCCAGCATCGTGTGGACGGGGCTCATCATCCTCGGCATAGCGGCCCTTACCGGAGCGGCGGTCTGGAGGCGCCTCAAGCACCTGGACCTGATCGGGGTCCTCAAGACCCGTGAGTGAATAGAGAGAGGGCGGCATGGAGACCCAGCAGGTGGACGTGGAGACCCGGCGGCGGCGGGGAAACGGGGCGGGGCGGGATGGCCCGCCGCCGCCCGACGTGAGCCGGGAGGCGGAGCAGGCGACCGCGGGTACGGCTGCGCTCGAAGCGCGTCCATGGGCCCGGTGGAGGCGTCGCCTCGTCTACGCCACGGCGGAGCTCGTGCTGGCCGCGGCCGCGGTGTGGGCCCTGCGGCCCTCGCCGGTGGCGATCGAGACCGGAATCGTGGACCGAGGCTCGCTCCGCGCTACGGTGAGCGAGGAGGGTACGACCCGGCTCCTGGACCGGTACCGAATCGCGGCGCCGGTGACCGGCCGACTGCTGCGGCTCGAGCTCTCGGAGGGAGACAGAGTCGAGGCCGGGCAGGTCGTGGCCCGCATCGCCTCTCCGCCACTGGATCCGAGGACCGGCGTGGCCGCGCGGGCCCGCGTCACCTCGGCGGAGGCGGCCCTACGCCAGGCCATGGCGGCGCTCGAGCATGCCCGCTCCCTGTCGGAGCAAGCCGACCGGGAGCTGCCGCGGCGCCGCGAGCTGGCGGCCGCCGGGGCGATCAGCCCCGAGGCGTTGGAGCAGGCCCAGGTGCTGGCGGCCACGCGCCACCGGGAGATCCAGGTAGCCGAGGCAGCGGTGGGGGCAGCGGAGTCCGAAGTGGCGGCGGCGAAAGCCGGGGTGATGGATGCCACCCCGGTCGGGGCTTCCTCGGTCGTCGAGGTCCGCTCGCCGGTGTCCGGCCGGGTGCTCCGGGTCCCGGAGGCGAGCGAGCGGGCGGTGGCTGCCGGCGAGGGTCTGGTCGACGTGGGCGACACGGAATCGATCGAGATCGTGTCCGAGGTCCTGTCGACCGACGCCGTGCGGATTCGGCCCGGCATTCCGGTTCTCGTGGAGGACTGGGGCGGCGACGATGTGCTGCGCGGCCAGGTCACCGGCGTCGAGCCGGAGGCGTTCACGAAGGTGTCGGCCCTCGGCGTCCAGGAGCAGCGGGTGCGCGTCACCGGCGAGATTCCGGTCGTGCCGCCGGGCCTGGGCGTGGGCTACCGGGTGGAAATCCGCTTCGTGGTGTGGCAGGCGGAGGACGTGGTCCGGATTCCGGCGGGAGCCCTCTTCCGGCGTGGCGAGGCATGGAGGGTGTTCGTGGTGGAGGGTGGCCGCGCTCGGGGCCGCCAGGTCGACGTCGGCGAACGCGGAGAGGACCGGGCGGAGGTACGCGGCGGACTGCATCCGGGGGATCGCGTGATCCTATATCCCTCCGATCGCGTGGAGGAAGGCGTGCGCGTGCGAGAGCGCGAGTGAGCGGCTCGGCCCGTTCGGCTCCGCGCTCCGGTACCGGAAGGCCGCCTTGCAGGAACTCCGCGCGGCTGGCCGGGAGAGGCGACCTACCGGCCCGGCGATCCCCTACACCCGGGGCGGGGATTCCCCCGACAGTGGGCCGCAGCCTCGACCCCGACCTTGAAACCACACGGACGAAGTGCATCGGTGCACACGCCACGCTGGCGCCGCGGAGTCCTGGCGATGAGCTCCTGATCACCGTTCCGGCGGTGCTCACGTCGGCGGCGACCCGGGGGCGCGAGAGCTTTGTCGTCCGACTCCCGGCACCTGTCGACACCTTGAGCGCACCGTTGTCGGAGGCCCTTCTGCAACGTCGATCGGCGCGGGCTTTCAGCGCTCGGCCGCTCGACATGGAGCAGATCGTCACGCTCCTATGGGCGGCCCTGGGCCTCCGCGGCACAGAGGGCCGACGCACCGGTGGTCGTACCCTGGCGGCCGACGTGAGGCTGACCGCGAGCCAGGACGGCCAGCCGGCGCCGCGGTACGTGTGGATCGAGACGGGCGCTGCCGCCGAGAAAATCTACCGGCAGGCCGCCGCGCTCGGGCTCGGAACCGTGCTGGTCGGAGCCTTCGACGGTGAAGCGGTCGAGCGGGCCCTCGGGCTCCCGGAGCGCCTGGAGCCCGTGGTCCTGATGCCGGTCGGGACGACGGACGACGGCGGCCGCTGAGGTCTTCCCGTACCGAGGATGTGATCATGGAAACCGTTCCCGAGATCAGCTTCCGGAACCTCGAGTCCACACCGGCCCTCAGGGCCCAGATCGACGAGGAGATCGGGCGCCTGGAGCGCTTCTTCGACGGGATCACCAGCTGCCACGTCATGGTGGAGGTCCCCAATCCGCGTCGTCGGGAGGGCAATCTCTACCACGTCCGCATCGAGGTGCGCGTGCCCGGCACCGAGGTTGTCGTCAGCCGCGAGCCACCGGCGCAGCAGAAGCGCGAAGAGCTCCGGGTGGCCGTGACGGAGGCCTTCGACGCCATGGTCCGCCAGCTCGAGGACTACGTGCGCAAGCTGCGCGGCCAGGTCAAGTCGCGTGAGGAGCTTCCGCGGGGCCGGGTCGCACGACTGTTCACGTACGAGGGCTATGGCTTCATCGAGACCCCCGAGGGCGAGGAATACTACTTCCATCGGAACAGCGTGCTGAGCGGGGCCTTCGACGACCTGGAGATCGGCACGCCGGTTCGTTTTGCGGTCGAGGAGGGGGTGGAGGGGCCTCAGGCCAGCACCGTGCATGTCCTGGGCGGTCCCGCCGTGCCGGCGGGTGAGGCACGGTCCGAAGGAGAGGACGCGTAGCGGCTCCCCGGGCTCTGGTCCGGACGCCGGCGTGTCGCCCGGTGGTCCGGGGGTGCTCAGAGCGGGCCCGGCGTGCTACGCGGCCGGGCCTCTTCGTCCCAGGCTCGCTCGAGCAGGGCCCGGACCTCGTCGTCGCCCAGCTGGGGGAAGTCCAGGTACCAGACGCCGACGGCGAAGAAGGGCACGGGCTGGACCGGGCACACGACCAGGTCCGCATCGCGTCGCAGGACGGACAGAATCGCCGGACTCGCCACCGGCACGGCGACGACGACGCGCTCCGGATCGAGCGCCCGGACGGCCTGTACGGCCGACAGCATGGAAGAGCCGGTCTCGACGCCGTCGTCCACCAGGATCGCGGTCCGGCCGTGGAGGCGCAGGCGGCCCCGAAGCCCGCGGTAGACGTTCTCGCGGCGACGGATCTCGGCCCGCTCCCGGCGCTCCACCTCCGCGAGGGTGCGCCGATCCATGCGGGCCCGGGAGAGCATCTCGGCGTCGAGAACGCGGCCCCCCCCCGAGGCGACCGCGCCCATCGTGGACTCCGGTCGGCCCGGGAGACTGAGCTTGCGGACGACCATTACGTCGAGCGGAGCCCCGAGGAGCCGGGCCACCTCTAGGCCCACGGGCACACCACCGCGGGGCAGGGCGAGCACGATGGGGTCCACCAGCTCCGGAAGTGCGTCCCGCAACGCGGTGGCCAGCAGGACTCCGGCCCGGGAGCGACTCTGGTAGGGAGCGGCCTGACTCATTGCACCGGACCGGCTGCGGGGAGGGTCCAGGATCGTTGGCACGACGACCGGCGGTCTGCCGATCGCGGGCCTCGACGCATCGATGCGAGCGACAGGGCCCGTATGACAGGGTAGCCGACCGGGCCCATCCTGTCTGTCGGGGCGCCGCCGGACCGGGGTGTGGGAGATTCCCCGCTGCCGACCGGGCGGCGACGTCCCCGTCGCGCGCCCGCAGCGCCTTCCTGGAAGCGACCGGTCGGGAAGCGCGGGAGGAATGGGGCTCATGGGGAGCCGGAGGCGGTCTGCCATGGACACGACGCTCGCACCCGAGACGCTGGAGCTGACACGACTCGACGACCACCGGTGGCTCCTGCCGCGCCGTGATCCCATGCGGGTCGACGGGATCGTGTACGCCGACGACCGCCTCATCGAGGACGTCCGCCACGACGAATCGCTGCGCCAGGTGGCCAACGTCGCCTGCCTGCCGGGCATCGTCGGCCGCTCCATCGGGATGCCGGACATCCACTGGGGCTATGGCTTCCCGATCGGGGGGGTGGCGGCCTTCGATCCAGAGCAGGGCGGGGTGGTGAGCCCCGGGGGTGTCGGCTACGACATCAACTGCGGCGTGAGGCTCCTGCGCTCGGACCTGACCGAGGCGGACGTCCGCCCGCGGCTCGAGCCCCTGATGAACCAGGTCATGCGCGACGTGCCCTCCGGCGTCGGCTCGCACCACCGTGGCGGTGGGCTGCCGGACGAGGCGCTGGAATCCGTGCTGACCGGCGGGGTGCCGTGGGCCGTGGAGGCGCGGGGCTGGGGTGTTCCCGCCGACCTGGCGCGAATCGAGAGCGGCGGCGTGCTTCCGGGGGCCGACCCGAGCCGGGTCAGTGCCAGAGCCATGGACCGGGGGCGCGATCAGCTGGGAAGCGTCGGCTCCGGGAACCACTTCATCGAGGTGGGCTACGTCGACCGGGTGTTCGACGAGCCGGCGGCGGCCGCGCTCGGTCTCGAGGAAGGGACGGTCACGGTGCTCATCCACTCGGGCTCGCGAGGCCTGGGTCACCAGGTATGCACCGATTACCTGGAGGTGATGCTGGACGCGGTGGCCGAGTATGGAATCGCGCTCCCCGACCGGCAGCTCGCCTGCGCGCCGCTGGACTCCCCACAGGCCAGGGACTACCTGGCCGCCATGGCGGCGGCGGCCAACTTCGCGTTCGTGAACCGGCAGCGCATGGCCCACCTGGTCCGGGGCGCCTTCGAGCGCGTGCTCGAACGACGGTGGGAGGCGCTGGGCCTGGGGCTCGTCTACGACGTGGCCCACAACAACGCCAAGTGGGAGACGCACCTCGTGGACGGCCGGGAGCGGCGCCTGTGCGTGCACCGCAAGGGAGCCACGCGGGCCTTCCCGCCGGGGCATCCGGACCTGGACCCCAGGTATGCCGCGGTAGGACAACCTGTCCTAATTCCGGGGGACATGGGACGCTACTCCTACGTTCTGGTCGGCACCCGGCGGGCGTTCGAGGAGACGTTCGGTTCGTGCTGCCACGGCGCCGGACGGCGCATGAGCCGCACGCAGGCCAGGAAGGCCGCCGGGAGTCGCGCCCTGAAGCGCGAGTTCCGCGAGCGGGGGATCGAGGTGCGGGCGGCATCGCGGGCGACGATCGCCGAGGAGCTTCCGGAATCGTACAAGGACGTGGCCGAGGTGGTCGAGGTCGTCCACCGGGCGGGCATCGGGCGTAAGGTGGCTCGCCTTCGGCCCATGGGCGTGCTCAAGGGTTGAGCCGCCGCCCGCGCCGCCCGCCGCCGGCCTCGACTACGCGGCACAGTCCGACCGGCCTACCTCCTACGGCCCCTTCCTCCCCACGGCGGGGAGGGGAATGGCCCTACAGACGGGGGGACGCCCAGGGATGAACTTCCGTGTCGTCTACGGACGTGGAGTCCGCGGACGAAACGGAGGACCATGAACCTATCTGCGATCCTGCTGAACAGCGGCTGGTCGGGGCCCGTGGCCCGGCTCGACGAAGACGACCCTCCGGGCGGTCCGCCCCGTGGAGCGCCCGGCGTGGACGGAGGATCCGATCCTCGCGAGCCGGACGACCCGGAGCGGGAGAGGGAGTCCCCGCCGGTCGTCCGGGCGCCGGGCAAGCTCACCTGGTGAGGATCGAGAGCGCCGGCCCTGCGGCGGTCGGCGCCCGCCGTTCGCCCGCGCAGCCGGGCTAGCGGCCCGTCGCGGCGGCCGACGGGGCCCTCCCGCGCCGGATCGCTTGCAGGAAGCTCCGCTCGAACCGGACCCGTGCGCCGCAGGCGGCGCACGCTTCGAGGTGCCGGGCCACCCGGAGCTCCCGGGCCGGCCCGAGCTCTCCGTCCAGGTAGTCGTACAGGGACTCGAGGACCTCCCGACAGCCGATCCACCGCCGGGCGAGCTCGAGGCTCGCGCCGGCGCTCCCGGGCTCGCCCTGGCTCATCGCGACCTTTCCGCTGACGGCAACGCCCCTCGCTCGCAGCCCCACCTCACCCGGCGACCGGAACCGCGCACGGGCCCTGGTCTCACCGCGACGGTACCCCGCATACCGGGCACACCGGTGGAACGACGCGCGCGCGCCGTCGGTTCCGGACCCGCGATCCCCCTTTTCCGTCCGGGGACTCCGGCCTAGCTTCGCGGCCATGCACGATACCAACATCCGCGCCTCCGGCGCCCAGACATCGTCCGCTCGACTCCTCCGTCGCCGCCCGCTGACGGCGCTCCTCGCCGCGACCGTGGCCGTGTCGGCCGCTCCGGGCCTTCCGGGATCCGGGGGAGCGGCGCCGGGCTCGCCGCCGCTCCTCGCCCAGGAAGCGCCCTACCGCGGACTGCCCGTCGAGGGCGGTGTGACCGAGACGGCGCTCCTCCTCCGCCGGATGGGGGGCGTGAAGCGCGTCCTCCTCATCGCCGCGCATCCTGACGACGAGGACACGGCGCTGCTGGCCGAGCTGGCCCGGTTCGAGGGAGCTCGGGCCGCCTACATGGCGCTCACGCGCGGCGAGGGCGGACAGGACCTCATCGGCCCCCAGCTCGGGAAGGGGCTCGGACTCATTCGCACCGAGGAGCTCCTGGCGGCGCGGCGGATCGACGGGGCGGAGCAGTTCTTCTCCCGGGCCTACGACTTCGGCTTCTCCAAGACCATGGCCGAGTCGTTCGGCCACTGGCCCAGGGACACGCTGCTCAGCGACATGGTGTGGGTCATCCGTACGTTCCGGCCACAGGTCGTCGTGTCGATCTTCAGCGGCACTCCGGCCGACGGCCACGGTCAGCACCAGGTCGCCGGCGATCTCACCCCGATCGCCTTCAGGCTCGCCGCGGACTCGACCGCGTTCCCGGAGCAGCTCCGGTGGGGCGCCCGGCCGTGGCGCGCGGAGAAGCTGTACCGGCGCACATGGCGAAGCAGTGACAGCGTGACGCTGCAGATTCCGACCGGGAACTACGATCCCGTCCTCGGCCTGTCCCCCTTCCAGCTCGCCATGCTGAGCCGCAGCCAGCACCGCTCGCAGGACATGGGTCAGGCCCGTCCGCCGGGGCCGCGCTACACCCGTCTCATGCTTCTCCAGAACCTCACGAAGGCGGCGCCGGGCAAGGGACTCTTCGCCGGGATCGACACGACGCTGGTGGGTCTGGCCGGCGGCGTTCCGGGCGCCCGCCGGCAGGCGGCGCGCAGGGAGCTGGCCGAGTACCGCGCGGCCGTCCAGGAGGCTCGGGACTCCCTTCGGGCCCTGGACCCGGGTGCGGCCGGTCGCCCGCTGCAGCGCGCGGTCGAGGCCATCGACTCGGCTCGGGCCATGGCGGCGGGTGCCGACCCGGCCGTGCGGGCCGCGCTCGACCGGCAGGTCCGGCTCGCGGGCCGGGCCCTCCTGTCGGCCTCCGGCGTCACGTACCGCTTCCGGGCCGAGGACGATCTGTGGATCCCGGGGACGACGGTCCGCGTGCACGCCGAGCTGTGGAACGGCGGATCACGGCCCGTCCACGCGGACGCTCCCGCGCTGTCGCTCCCGGACGGATGGTCGGCGCGGCTGCTGCCGGCCGACAGCGTGCGGGCCGCCAATCCGCGTCGCCCGGGCTTCTACGGGGTCGCCCCGGCCGCGGCGGGTGGTGACTCCGGGCTGCAGCTCCCGGCCGGACGGCTGGCGCGCTGGACGTTCGACGTGCACGTGCCGGCCGACGCGCGCCCCACCGAGGAGTACTTCCTGCGCCAGGACACGGTGGGCGACCTGTACCGTTGGCCCGAGAATCCGTCGCTCCGGGCGCGGCCCCTGGATCCGCCGATGGCGACCGGCCGGTTGTCCGTTCTCGTGGGGGGCGGACGGGCGGTCTCGGCTTCCGGGGATGTACGCTACCGCGGCGTGGACAAGGCCCGCGGAGAGTTCTGGCGTCCGGTCTACGTCGTCCCGCGCGTCTCGGTCGCGGTCGAGCCGGGCGTACTGGTGTGGCCGACGGATGGGATGGACGCATCGCATGACTCCGACCGCCAGGTGACGGTCACGGTCCGGAGCGAGGCCCACGACACGCTGGACCTGGACGTGGGGCTCGAGCTCCCGGGCGGCTGGACATCGGATCCCGCCTCGACGAAGGTCGTCCTCGACGAGCGCGGAGCGACCGAGAGCCGGAGCTTCACGCTGAGGCCCGCGGCGGACGGGGGGCAAGACGGCGGGAGCGCGTCGGCGGGCCGGGAGGGTCCGGACGGCTCGCGCACGTTCCGCATCCAGGCCGTGGCGCGCGCGGCCGGGCGCACGGCCGGCGAGGGCCACGGACCCTGGACCCGCCAGCTCACCCTGCTCGACTACCCCCACATCGACCCGGTGCCCCTGTACCACGACGCGACCGTCCGGCTGGAGCGCTTCCCGGTCCGCGTGGACCGCACGGGGAGGGTCGGCTACGTGATGGGATCGGGGGACGCGGTGCCGGACGCGATCCGGCAGCTCGGGCTCTCCGTCACGATGCTCGGTCCGGACCAGCTTCGCTCCGGGGACCTCTCGGCCTTCGATGTGATCGTCCTCGGGGTGCGGGCCTACGAGGTGCGCAAGGACCTGCAGTCGGCCAACCAGCGCCTGCTGGACTGGGTGCGGGCCGGGGGGACGCTCATCGTCCAGTACAACAAGTACGAGTACGTGGACGGCGGCTATCCCCCGTACCCGGCCACGATGGCCCACCCGCACGATCGCGTCACCGACGAGCACGCGCCCGTCACCCTGCTGCATCCGGACGCTCCGGCGCTGAGCGAACCCAACCGCATCGGCCCCGGGGACTTCGAGGGCTGGATTCAGGAGCGCGGGCTCTACTTCCTGCACAGTTGGGACGACCGCTACACGCCGCTCCTCTCCATGCGCGATGCGGGTGAGGCGCCGAAGGAGGGAAGCCTGCTGGTGGCCACGCTCGGGAAGGGGGTGTACGTGTACACCGGGCTCGACTTCTTCCGCGAGCTCCCGGCCGGTGTCCCGGGCGCGTACCGGCTGTTCGCCAACCTCCTGTCGCTCCGGCCTGCGGCGTGGCACCGCTGGAAGGAAGGGGCGGGCGGGGGCTCGTGACCGGGCGACTCTCCGCCGCGGCGCTGGCGTGCGCCGCCGCGCTGTGGGGCTGCGGGGGCGGCGGCGGCCGCACCCCACTGGTCATCTACTCGCCGCACGGCCGCGACCTGCTGTCCCACTTCGAGAAGCGCTTCGAGGCCGCCCACCCGGACGTGGACGTGCAGTGGGTGGACATGGGGAGCCAGGAGGTGCTGGACCGGCTGCGCTCGGAGAAGGCCAATCCGCAGGCGGACGTGTGGTGGGGCGCTCCCACCGAGATCTTCGCGCGTGCCGCGTCGGATGGGCTGCTGGCGCCGTCCTCCCCCACCTGGGCCGATTCGGTGCCGGCGGCGGCGCGGGACTCCGCCGGCCGCTGGTACGGCACGTACCGCACGCCGGAGGTCATCGCCTACAACTCGGACGCGCTCGCCCGGGCGGAGGCGCCCCAGGACTGGGACGACCTCCTCGCCCGGAAGTGGCGCGGCAAGGTGCTCATCCGGGACCCGCTCGCCTCGGGCACCATGCACGCCATCTTCGGCGCCATCATGTGGCGCGAGTACCAGCGCACCGGTGACTCGACCGCCGGCTACAAGTGGCTCCTGAAGCTCGACGCCCAGACGAGCGACTACGTCCTCAATCCGACCCTCCTGTATCAGAAGCTGGCCCGACAGGAAGGGCTCGTGACCGTGTGGGACATGCCCGACGTCGAGACGCTGCGCGCCACGACCAGCCTGCCGATCGACTACCTGATCCCGAAGAGCGGCACGCCGGTCGTCATCGACGCCATCGCCGTAGTGAAGGGGGCCAAGCACCCGGCCCTGGCTCGCACCTTCCTGCAGTGGGCCGGCAGTCGTCCGGAGGTGCTCGAGGCGGCCCGGAAATTCTACCGGATTCCCGTGCGCACGGACATTCCCGCCGACTCCCTGCCGGCGTGGCTGCAGCGGACCCTCCCGGAGCTCCGCCCCATGGACGTGGACCGGGCCTACGTGCAGGAGCACCTGCCGGGATGGCTCCGGCACTGGGACCGGGAGATCCGGAACCGCGGCCGCGACGAGGGCTACTGAGCGAGTCGGGCGTGCCCCACGGCGCGGAGCTCGAGCTCGTCCGGCTGGGCAGGACGTTCGGATCCACGGCGGCCGTGGACGGCCTCGACCTCGAGGTCGACCGGGGGGAGGTCCTCACCCTGCTCGGGCCGAGCGGATGCGGCAAGACCACGGCGCTCCGGCTGGTGGCGGGCTTCGAAGTGCCGGACGAGGGCAGCGTGCGCTTTCGCGGCCAGGACGTGACCGCCTGGAGCCCGAGGCGTCGCGGCTTCGGCATGGTGTTCCAGAACTACGCCCTCTTCCCCCACCTGGACGTGTTCGAGAACGTGGCGTTCGGGCTGCGCTGCCGGTCCGTGGGGGACTCCGAGATCCGGCGCCGGGTGGGCCGTGTCCTGACGCTCGTGGACCTGCCCGAGCATGGGGAGCGCCCCGTGCAGCAGCTCTCGGGAGGGCAGCAGCAGCGGGTGGCGTTGGCCCGGGCCCTGGCCATCGAGCCTCCCCTTCTCCTCCTCGACGAGCCGCTCTCCAACCTCGACGCCGCCCTGCGCGAGCGGACCCGGACCGAGCTCCGCCGGCTCATCAAGGAGCTCGACATCACGGCGCTGTTCGTGACCCACGACCAGGAGGAGGCCTTCGACCTCGCGGATCGCGTCGCCGTGATGCGGTCCGGGCGGCTCCGCCAGGTCGGGAAGCCGGAGGAGCTGTACGACGCCCCGGCGGACGCGTTCGTGGCCGGATTCGTCGGCCGCGCCAATCGTCTGCCGGTCCGGCTCGAGCGGGAGGACGGAGGCGGGCGCGTGGCGCGCCTGCCGGACGGGACGGTCTGGCCGCTCCCGGTGACTGCCGCGGGCCGGGAGGGAGGCCGCGGGCCCGCGCCCGACGAGGTCGGCGCCGAGCTGTGGGTGCGCCCCGAGGATCTGGAGCTGCGGCCCTGGGCGCCCGAGAGCGCGGGGCGGGAGGTCCTGGCCGGGAAGGTCGTGGATCGTCGCTTCCGGGGCGCGGTGACCACCTACCGGATCGACGCGCGGGAAGCGGGCGTGCTCGAGGTGAACGGGCACAGGGACGCGGCCGCGCCGGGCGACCGGGTGGGGCTGGCCCCGGCTCGGGGAGCCGCCATGCACCTGTTCGGGGCCGGGACGGACGCACCCCCGGGCGGGTGGCCGGACGAGGGCGGGGAGGGCGAGGAGCCGGAGACGGAGAGCGCGCGCGGCGGCCGTGGCGAGAGCTGAGGGCGGTCCGGAGGCCGGGGCGGGGGGCGCGGGCTCCCGTCGCCTGACGTGGCTCCTGGCCGCGCCGGTGCTCGTGGTCCTGGTGTGGTTGGTCGTGTACCCGAACCTCGTGGTGCTGGGCCGCTCGCTGGTCGGCCCGGGCGGCTTCACGCTGTCGGCTTACCACGACTTCTTCACCACCCGGGCCGAGCTCGAGGCGGCCTGGTCCAGCCTGTGGATCAGCGCGGCCAGCGTGTTCCTGTGCGCCCTGGTCGGCGTGCCGCTCGCCTTCCTGTTCGCCCGCTACGAGTTCCCGGGACGGAAGGTGTTCGGGGCCCTGGCGGCGCTCCCCGTGCTCCTGCCGCCGCTGGTGGGCGTGATCGCCTTCCTGTTCCTGTTCGGAGGGAGCGGGATCTTCACCCGGATCGTGCAGCGGCTCCTCGGGATGTCGAGTCCCCCGTGGGAGCTCCAGGGGGCTCCGGCCATCCTGCTCGTCCACGCCTACACGATGTACGTGTACTTCTACCTGTTCGTCCGCGCGGGTCTGTCCCGCCTGGACGAAGGGGCGCTGGAGGCCGCCGAGTCCCTCGGCGCCGGCCGCTGGACCATCTTCCGGCGGGTGACGCTGCCGCTGCTCACGCCCTCCCTGTCGGCCGCCGCGCTGCTGGTGTTCATGACCTCGATGGCTTCCTTCTCGGCCCCGTATGTGTTCGGGGGGGGCTTCCGGGTGCTCACCACGCAGATCTACGCCAGCAAGCTGAGCGGTTCGCTGCCGCTGGCCATGGTGGAAACCGTGGTCCTCGCGGGAGTGTCGCTGGCGTTCCTGTGGGTGCTCCGCAGGCTGGAACGGGGACGGGAGTTCGCATCCGTCGGCAAGGGCACCGCGGCCCGCCGGCACCGGATCACGTCGGGCTGGGCCCGGTGGGGCCTGGCCGCCGCGGGGGCGGGAGGCGTGACCTTCCTCCTCCTCCCGCACCTCACGCTTCTCCTCGTCTCGTTCGTCCCCCAGGGGACCTGGACCACCCAGATCTTGCCGCACCGGTTCAACCTGGCCAGCTACGCGGGGCTGGCCTCGGATCCCGGGCTGCTCCAGCCGATCCTCAACTCGCTCGAGATGGCCGCCCTGGCCACCGCCGCCAACCTCCTCCTGTGCTTCGTGGCGGCCTGGCTGGTCGTGCGGCGCCGGTTCAGGGGCCGGGGCCTGCTCCGCGTGCTCCTGGTGCTCCCGTGGGCGCTGCCCGGCACGGTGATCGCGCTGGGGCTGGCCACCACCTTCTCGGTGGACCGGCCCGCCCTCGGTCGCTTCCTCCTGGTCGGGACCTTCTGGATCCTGCCGCTCGCCTACTTCATCCGGAACACGCCCCTGGTGGCCCAGGCGGCCGTGGCTTCCTTCCGACAGTTCGACCCGACTCTCGAGGACGCGGCCCGGTCGCTCGGGGCGGGCTGGGCGACGATCATGCGGAGGGTGGCCCTGCCGCTGGTCCTCCCCGGCCTGGCCGCGGGCGGGACGCTGGCGTTCGTCACCGCGCTCGGCGAGTTCGTCGCCTCCATTCTCCTGTACACCCACTCCACCCGCCCCATCTCGATCGAGATCCTCGCGCAGCTGCGGGCGTTCGACTTCGGGAAGGCCACGGCGCTCGGCGTCGTGTTGGCCGTGCTGGTCGGAGGGGCCTTCGCGGTGGGCGGCCGCTGGTTGCAGCGGGGCGAGCTGCTCGGGGGCTGAGCCGGGTGACGACAGTCGTAGTCGTATCGGAGCGGTCGACTACAAGTGTAGGTCTTGACGCGACGGCTCCGCGTCCTAGGATGGGGTCCGACGCCTTCAGGGGGAGGGCGCCTGTGCGTTCTTCAGAAGGAAGGTGTCGAATGCTGTACGGCTTCATGACCACGGCCGCCCTGACCGCCGCCGCGGTCGGCGCGGGACCTTCTACCACGAACCCCGCCGCGGCCGTCCGGGCCGATTCCGCCGGTCCCGAGCACGTCACGATCGTGGCCACGGACTATGCGTTCCAGGCGCCCGATTCCATTCGGGCCGGGCTCGTCGACCTCCGTCTCGTCAACGACGGCCGCCAGGCCCATCAGGCGTGGCTCCTGCGCCTCGACGATGGCAAGACAATGCAGGACTTCCTGGACGCGACGCGGTTCGAGCCCTGGATGGTGGATGTGGGCGGTCCGAATGCCGTGGGTCCGGGCTCACGAGCGAGCGCGACGCTGATCCTCTCTCCCGGGAACTACGTCGTCATCTGCCTGATGCTCGATCCGAAGGGGAGGAGCCACCTGGCCCTGGGCATGAAGCGGGCGCTCCGGGTGGTCGGTCCCGCCCCGGCGGTGGCCGAGGGTCTCCCGGCGGCGGACGACACGGTCCGTCTCACGAATTACTCCTTTTTGATCGCCCACCCGCTGGCGGCGGGCCGCCACCGTCTCCTGGTCCGGAACGAAGCCGATCAGCCGCACGAGCTCACCCTCGTCCGCCTCGCCCCCGGCAAGGGCCCGTTCGATTTCGCCCGGTGGTCGGAGAAGCAGGCTGATCCGCCCGCCGGCCAGTGGCTTGGGGGCGTGACGGGATTGTCACCGGGTCGGGAGGCGGAGGCCGAGGTGGACCTGCGGCCGGGTCACTACGCGTTCCTCTGCTTCCTGCCCGACGCAACGGACGGCAAGCCGCACTTCGAGCATGGGATGGTGAGCGCTTTCACGGTGCGGTGAGCGCGGGTCCCGTTCCGGAATCCGGCGTTCTCGTCCCCGGCGTGGCCATGATCGGGGCTTCCGGGCGTTCCCTTGCGCTTCCGCTCGGTCCCGGCCCAAGCTGGGCCGTCCCCGGAGGAGGAGCCCCGGGACCAGCGCCCACACCAGCCACGAGGACCGCTCCATGATGCCCATCGCACCGCGCCCGGGCACCGTCGCCGCGCACACCGCGCGGTCGCTCCGTTCGCTCCGCCATGCCCCGCGGGGCCCGGCGGCCTCGTCGATCGCCCGTCGTCCGTCCGTACTCCTGCCGCTCCTCGCGCTCGCGGTCGGCGCCGTGCGGCCGACCACGCTCCGCGCCCAGGACCCCGACGCCGTGCTCGCGCCCGTCCCGGTGCCGGCGCCTCCGGCGGCCGACACCGGCTTCTTCCACGGCCTCCGGTGGCGCGAGCTCGGCCCGGACGGGAACCGGGCCAGCGCCGTGGTGGGCGTGTCCGGGAATCCGCTGGTCGCCTACGTGGGCGCCGCTTCCGGGGGCGTGTGGAAGACCGAGGACGGCGGCTCGAGCTGGCGCCCCGTGTTCGACGAGCAGCCCGCACAGTCGATCGGGGCGCTGGCCATCGCGCCCTCGGCCCCCAACGAGGTGTGGGCCGGCACGGGCGAGACGTTCTACATCCGCCTGGCCACCGCCCTCGGGGACGGGATCTACCTGTCCACCGACGCCGGCAAGACGTGGGCGAACATGGGCCTCCGCAAGACCGGCCGCATCGGCCGCGTCATCGTCGATCCCCGCGACCCCGACGTGGTCTACGTGTGCGCCATGGGGAACGGCTACGTGCCCCAGGCGGAGCGCGGCGTGTTCCGGACCCGGGACCGGGGGAAGAGCTGGGAAAAGGTGCTGTTCGTGAACGACAGCACCGGGTGCTCCGACCTGGCCCTCGACCCGAAGAACCCGGGCACCCTGTTCGCGGGCCTGTGGCAGGTGGAGATCCACACGTGGGACCTGCACAGCGGCGGCCGGGGGAGCGGCGTGTACGTGACGCACGACGGCGGCGACCACTGGACGAAGGTCGCCGGGCACGGCTTCCCGTCGGACACCGCCACGCTCGGCAAGGTGTCCGTGGGGGTCGCGCCCTCGGACCCGGACCGCGTGTACGCGCTGGTCCAGGCCGGTGACCCCGCCCTGTACCGATCCGAGGACGGGGGGACGAGCTGGAGGCTGGTGAGCCACGACCACAGCATGGCCGAGCGCGGACCCTACTACACGCGGCTGCGGGTCTCCCCGGCCGATCCGGACCGGCTGTACTTCGCGTCGGTCCGCTTCGGCATGTCCCGGGACGGCGGCCAGACGCTGGCCCAGCACCCGCCCCTGGGCGGCGGCGACAACCACGACATCTGGATCGACCCCACGAACGCCGACCGGTACATGGTGGCCCACGACGGCGGCGCCAGCATCACGCTGGACGGCGGCAAGAGCTTTCAGCGTGTCGTCCTCCCGATCGCCCAGATGTACCACGTCTACACGGACGACCGGGTGCCCTACTTCGTGTACGGGAATCGGCAGGACGGATACTCCTACCGCGGGCCCGGCCGCACCCCGGGCGGCTTTTCGATCCCGATCGGCTCGTGGACGGCCGTGGGGGGCTGCGAGAGCGGCTTCGCGGTGCCCGACACGGTCTCGAACGACGTGGTATGGTCGGGGTGCTACGATGGACAGCTCGGCCGGACGGTGATCTCGACGGGCCACGAGCGGGACGTGACCGTGTGGCCCGAGGCGGGATACGGAGTGCCGCCGAAGGACAAGAAGTACCGCTGGAACTGGACCTTCCCGATCGCGATCTCCCCCCACGACCCGAACCGGGTGTACGTGGGGAGCCAGGTCGTCCACATGACCACCGACGGCGGCCATAGCTGGAAGGTCATCAGCCCGGACCTGACGCGCGACGACACAGCCCGTGAGGGGAGCTCCGGGGGCACCAGCATCGACAACCTGAACACCTTCAGCTCCGCCACGCTTTCCTCCATCGCGGAGTCGCCCGTTCAGGCCGGCGTCCTGTGGGCGGGGAGCTACGACGGGCTCGTGCACGTGAGCCGGGATGGCGGTGAGAACTGGACGGACGTGACGGCCGACGTCCCGGGCCTGCCTGCGTGGGGCAGGGTGAGCAACGTCGAGCCGTCCCACTTCGAGGCCGGCACCGCCTACCTGGCCGTGGACCTCCAGGAGCAGGGCGACTTCGCGCCGTACGTGTACGTGACCCGCGACTACGGGGCGCACTGGAAGCGCATCGACGCGGGACTGCCGCGCACCGAGCTGAGCGTGGTGCACGTGGTCCGCGAGGACCCCTCGCAGCCCGGACTCCTGTTCGTCGGCACCGAGAACGGCGTGTGGACCAGCCTGGACGACGGCGGCCACTGGCGCTCGCTGCAGACGAACCTGCCGCACGCGCCCGCCTTCTGGCTCACCGTGCAGCCCCATTTCCACGACCTCGCCGTGGCCACCTACGGCCGCGGCATCTGGATCCTGGACGACATCACGCCCCTCGAGCAGATGGCCGCGACGGGCGCGGGCGTGGCGGACAGCGTCGCCTTCTTCGCTCCCCGGAAGGTCTACCGGTTCCGGCCCGTGCAGACGCGACACTCCACGCCGGGCCACGTGCAGGGCAGGAACCCTCCGAACGGGGCCTCGCTCACCTACGCGCTCCCCGCGAAGGCGTCCTCGGCGGTCCGGCTCGTCGTGCTGGACGCGCAGGGCGACACGGTGCGTACGGTGCGGGGGGAGGGCGACGCGGGACTCGACCGCTCCTGGTGGAACCTGCGGTACGAGGATGTGCGGCGGCCGAAGCTCAGGACCCCGCCACCCGACGCGCCCTGGGTGCCCCTCGGAGAGGATGGGACGCGTTCCATCCTGCCCTGGGACCTCGACCTGAGCCAGCGCGGACCGGTCGTGCCCCCGGGCACCTACACGGTGCGGCTGTCCGTCTCCGGCAAGACGCTCTCGCGCGAGGTCCAGGTCGTCAAGGACCCGAGCACGTCGGGGACGGCTTCGGACATCCTGGCCCAGACCGAGCTCGCCCTGAAGATCCGGGACGACATGGACACGACCGCCGTCACGATCGACCGGCTCGAGTGGCTCCGAAAGCAGCTCTCGGACCTGTCGAACCTGCTGGCGAGCCAGGCCCAGGGGGAAGCCGGGGCGTCGACCTCCTCCCCGGGCGACCTGCAGAAGCGGGTCGATGCCGCGCGCGACTCGGCGACCGCGGTGGAGGGGCGCCTGTTCGACATCCACCTGACCGGGGCGCGCGAGGACGCCTTCCGGCACCCGAACCGGTTGTGGAGCCGGTACGGCTCGCTCCTGTCCGACGTGGCCGAGGAGTCTTCGGACTTTCCGCCGACCGATCAGCAACGCCAGGTGTTCGGCCTGCTTCACGGGCGCCTGGGCGAGGCGCGGGTGGCCTACCACGATCTCGTCACGCGAACCGTGCCGGCGCTCCGCGAGGCGCTCCGAAAGGCGGACCTCCCGTTCGTGCTCCCGGCCGGCCCGACCGACTCCGGGGGCTGACACCGGCGACCGCCGGGACGGCGCGGAGGCCGGCTGGCGCCGGGCCGGTCCTCGGGGCTGTGGGGAGGCGCCCCACGGCCGCAGTGGCGCTCGTCCCTACGCAGAATGGCGTGGGATCCCCTACAGAGTTCTGGGGTCCGGCCGTCTAGACTCCGGTTCGGGCGGAGAGCCCCGGCGTTCCCGCCGGGGCGGCTCGGCCCACCCGCGACGAGCGCGGCCGCCCGGTGCCGGCTCCGGGTCGCGGGAATCCCCGGACCGAGTGACCTCCCATGGACCTCACCCGAGTCACGGCCCGCGAGCTGATGAGCGCTCCGGTGGTCACGGTGAAGCCCGAGCTCACCGTAGCCGATCTGATGGACGTCCTGTTGACGGAGGGACTCTCCGGAGTCCCGGTCGTCGACAGGAATCAGAAGGTGGTGGGGGTCGTCTCCTCGACGGACATCGTGCGGGCGGCCGTGGAGGAGACGCGTCCCCAGACCGAGCCGCCCGCCGGCGAGGACGGCCCGGCCGCGTTCTACCGGGAGCTGGGCGCCGCTCCCCGGGCCCTGGCGCTCACCCTGCCCGCCAACCTCCCGAGGACCCATCTGGGTGCGCTGCCCGTGCGGGACATCATGACGCGGGCCACGCTTTCGGTCCGGCCGGAAGCCACCCTCCCGGAGATCGCTCGCTTCTTCGAACGCTCCGGCGTCCATCGCGTGCTCGTCCTGGAGGGTTCGAGCCTGGTCGGCATCCTGAGCGCTCTCGACCTCATAAGGCCGCTCGGCGCGCTCTGAGGGAGATCGAGCGGAAGCCGCGAGGGCGCTGCGACTTTTGCCCGGCGGGGCCCTGAGCTTACAGGGTCGAAGATAGGGTAGCCGTCACGATCGTCCTGATCCACCCCGGCCCGGCGAACCCGCTGGCCGGGGCCTTCCCCACGCACGAAGACGGGAGGCTCCCGACAGACACGCGGAGCCATTCTGCCCATCCTGGAGGAAACCCGCTTTTGCGCAGCTAAACAGGGCGCGGCGTTACGGGCGTGTTACGCCCCGGCTGCCCCGCAGTGACGCGGTCCCCGCATCCTTCGGCGGATCGGAAGCCGAACGCGAGATACGGAGGAAGCCGCCTTGTACACGCTCATCCGCGATCCCGATGGGACCGTGACCCTGCGCACCCACGTCGACCTGGACGAGATCCCGTCCTCGGAGGCGCGGAGGCTGCTTCGCGCACTGCATCCGGTGCTCGAAGTCCTGCGAGAGCGCTCGCGAGCGGATCAACCCGCGTCCGCCGGTCCCGGCCTCCGGGCTACGCGAGCCTTATCGACCGGGACTCCCGTGCCTCTGCCGCGCAGGCCGGAGCTCCTCCCGATCGGCTGACCTTCGCTCCGAGGGGGACCCGTGGATGGAATCGTCGATCGAGGTCCGGAGTGCATCGGAGTCGCCATCGACCCGGGCAAGCCGTGTGAGCTGGCGCTCCGCTATGCTTCCTTCCTGGCGGCCTGGAACGGCGCCGAGCTCGTCCTCCTCACCGCTGGCCCCGTCGAGGGCGCCGCCGCCGCCGCGGTCGGCGACGCGGCCGGCCGCCTCGTCGAGCTGGCCGCGGGCCTCGAGCCCGAGCCCGGCTGGCGACCCGGGGCAACGGCCTACCGACTTCGACCCTTCGGGGGAGACCCCGGCCGAAGGCAGCCGCGCACCACGGAGATCCCGGCGCGCTCGCCCGTGACCGAGGCGCTTCGGGCGGCCGTGCGGAGCCAGGACGTGGATCTCCTCGTCGTCCCGCGGGGGGTCTGCTGGGCCGGTGCGCTCTACCCGCTCGAATCGATCGCGGAACGGCTGGCGCTCGGCTCCCCGGTGCCCGTGCTCGCCGTGCCCGAGACCGGGTCTCCCGGCGTCGTGGGACCGCGGCCGACGATCGTGGTCCCGGCTCTCTCGGCCGAGAACGCGCCGGCGTGTCTGAGGTGGGCCTTCTCCTTCTCGGACCGACTCGAGGGCCGGGTGGCCGTGGTGCCGGCGGGCGGGGATGCAGCCGCGGCCCTCGCTCGACTGCGTCGCGCCCTCGGCCGCATCCGTACGGATCTCGTGGTGACCACGGCCGAGGAGCGTGACGTCGCGGGTGCTCGGATGTTGTCCCACGTGGTGGCCGGTCTGCTGCGTACCGCCCCCTGTCCGGTCCTCGTGTTGCCGCCGGGCCGCCGCGTCGTCGCGCCCGATCCGGCGGATGACAGGACCCATCCGCCGCTGGGGAGACCGCGCTCGACAGGTGCGGGGAGTTCCCCCACATCCGTCCGGTGGCACCTCCGTACGTCCCGGGTCGAGCGACGTCCGACAGACGGACGCGTGGCAGGGCGCTAGGATGAAAGGGTGACCCCGGGGCCTCCACGCGAGGGATCGACATGCGCCTCTCCTACCAGACCGTGTCCGAGATCATGCAGACCGATGTGGCGACCGTGGATGCGGACGCCACCGTCCGCTCGCTGGTCCGGCTCCTGACCGAGAAGGAGATCAGCGGAGCGCCGGTCGTGGACGGAGAAGGGCGCGTCGTCGGCGTCGTCTCCGCCAGCGACGTGCTCCGGGCCGCGGCCACCGAGCCGCGTCGGGGAACGGCGTCGACCGCCGCTTCGGGGGAAGCGACCGCGGAGCCCGAGCCGGTGGAGGGCTACTACGAGGACCCGGGCGGGCCACATCGGCACTACGAGCCGCTGGTGCTGTCCCTGGTCCCGCCCGACTGGCTGGACACCCGGCGCGTCAGCGACCTCATGACGCGCGCCCTGCACACCGTGAGGCCCAAGACGACGCTGGACAACCTGGCCCGGCTGTTCCTGCGAACGGGGATCCACCGGGCACTCGTCATGGAAGAGGGGGCCCTGGTCGGGCTCGTCACGACCTTCGACGTGCTGCGCTGTCTGGTGGGCCGCTCCGAGATCTTCCAGCGGACTTTCTGACCCGATCCCGCCCCTCGCCTCCGTCGGGCTGGTCTGACCCTACATCCCTCCGCGTCGCGCCGAGGGCGGCAGCATGCCGTTCATGCGCAGGTACAGTGACAGCCGGCTGTAGTGGTCCGCCCAGTCGGCCGCGAGGGACATCATGACGGCGCCGCGCGCCATCTTGCGGCCCCCGAAGAAGGGCACCGGATCGGAGAGCTTCGAGTCGTCGACGCCGGCAAGCGCCTTCTGACAGAAGTCGAACGAAGCCTGCAGCATGGATACGAGACCGTCCTTGTCGGTATCGCCGACGTCCTTGCCCTTGGGCCGCTCCACGCCGCCGATGGCGGAGCACATGTAGTCGTTGGACCGGGCCACGTGCTTGATCTCCGCCCCGAAGCTCCGGACGGTCTTGTCGGCCTTGAAGGCGTACTTGTCGGCGGGCATGTCCTTGGCGGACTGTACCAGCCAGCCGCTGTAACGCTTCATGGTGCTCTGCAGACTCTCGGTGATCGGGTTGGAGCCGCCCTGCTGCGCCTGCGCGGGGGGAGCGAGGACGAGCGCGGCGGCAGCGCAGAGCAGGGCCGCCGGAAACAGGGCTACGCGGCGTGTGGACGCCATGGGTGACCTCCTCGGGTTCCGTGGGATGGCGCACAACCGACCGCAACATGAGAAGAGCCGGTCCGACCGGCAATCGAGGGCCGTCTGGTACGACCCTTGATCGGGACTCGGAGGGCGGGGGGCCGGCGTGCCGTCGACCCACCACGACCGCGCGCACAACCAGGGGAGGGCCAGGTGGGACGAGTGGAAGGAAAAGTTGCGGTGGTCACGGGCGCCGCGCTCGGGATCGGACAGGCGACGAGTCGGCTCCTGGCCCGGGAAGGCGCCTCGGTGGCGGTCACCGATGTGCTCGCCGACGAGGGACGGCGACTCGTCGGTTCTATCGAGGAGGCAGGGGGTTCGGCGCGCTTCTGGACCCTCGACGTCACGAACGAGGAGCAGATCCGGACGGTTCTGGACGAGGTCGCGGACGCGTTCGGAGGCATCGACGTGCTGGTGAACAACGCCGGAATCGCGGGAGCCAGCGCGCCCACCGACCAGATCTCCGTGGAGGCGTGGCAGCGCGTCATGGACGTCAACGTGCGCGGCGTGTTCCTGTGCACCAAGCACGCGGTTCCGCACCTGCGACGGCGGGGAGGCGGCAGCATCGTGAACCTCTCCTCCATCTACGGGCTGGTCGGGGCCAAGGACAATCCGCCCTACCACGCGTCCAAGGGGGCGGTCCGCCTCATGTCGAAGACCGACGCGCTCCTGTACGCTGAAGAAGCGATTCGGGTCAACTCCGTCCACCCCGGTTTCATCTGGACACCCATGGTGGAGGGTTTCCTGCGTGCCTCGGGCGACGTCGCGGAGGGTCGCCGGAGACTCGACCGGCTCCATCCCGTGGGGCACATCGGCGAGCCGGATGACGTGGCCTACGGGATCCTCTATCTGGCCTCGGACGAGTCCAGCTTCGTGACGGGCAGCGAACTGGTGATCGATGGGGGCTACACGGCGCGCTGAAGAGCTTCCGGTAGAGGCGGTCACGCGGGTCGCCCGACGAACGAGGAGCGTCGCATGAAGGCCATGGTCCTGGGACGGATCGCTCCGATCGAGGAGCGGCCGCTCGAGCTGCGAGACATCCCCGATCCCGTGCCGGGACGGGGCGAGATCCGGGTCCGAGTCCTGGCGTGCGGGGTGTGCCGGACGGACCTCCACGTCATCGAGGGCGACCTGCCCGCGCCGGACCTTCCCCGGGTGCCCGGCCACCAGGTCGTGGGCGTCGTCGAGGCATCGGGCCCCGATTGCAGCCGCTTCGAGCCCGGCGACCGGGTGGGGATCGCCTGGCTTCGCGAGACGTGCGGCACGTGCGAATTCTGCCGGGCCGGCCAGGAGAACCTGTGCGAGTCGTCCCGCTACACCGGTTACCACGCGGACGGCGGTTTCGCCGAGCTCGCGGTCGTGCGGGAAGACTTCGCCTACCGCATCCCGGACGCCTTCGGCGACGTGCAGGCGACCCCGCTCCTGTGCGCCGGAATCATCGGGTACCGGTCCCTGAGACGGGCGCGGCTGCCCGACGGGGGGCGGCTGGGCCTGTTCGGGTTCGGCTCCTCGGCCCACATCGTCATCCAGGTGGCGCGGCACCGCGGCGGCGAAGTCTACGTGGCCACGCGGGGAGAGAGCCACCGCGCGCTGGCGCGGGACTTGGGCGCCGTGTGGACGGGCGGCGCCTACGATCCCATTCCGACCCCGCTGCACTCCGCCATCGTGTTCGCTCCTGCGGGCGAGATCGTGCCGATCGCGCTGCGCTCGCTGCGGAAGGGCGGGACGGTGTCCCTGGCGGGGATCCACATGTCCCCGATCCCGGAGATGGAGTACGAGCCCTGCCTCTTCCACGAGAAGACGCTGCAGAGTGTGGAGGCCAACACCCGGGAGGACGGCCGGGAGCTGTTGCGGGAGGCGGCCGAGATCCCGGTGCGCGCGTCGACGACGGTGTTTCCCCTGGAGGAAGCCAACGAAGCCCTCGCGCGGCTCAAGCACGATGGGATCGATGGCACGGCCGTCCTGAGGGTCGCCGGCGCCTGAAGCGGCGGGCGGCCCGGACTCGAGCCGGTCGCCTCAGCCCCCGGTCGACGACGGCTCGGGAGGGGCCGGCACGCTCATGATCACGCGCGCGCCCTCCCCCAGACCCGATACGATGGCCACCGATCCGCCCACGGCACGCGCCCGCTCGCGCATCCCGAGCAGCCCGAGGCCGGCGGCTCCGTTCGTGGTCTCGAGGTCCGGCTCGAAGCCCCGTCCGTCGTCGATGACGTTGAGTGTGACGCGTCCATCTCCGGTCTCCAGCTCGAGCCGGATGCGGCTCGCACCGGCGTGTCGGACGGTGTTCACCAGCGCCTCCTCCGCCACGCGGTACACGGCCAGGGCCACTTCCTGCTCGAGGCCGGGCTCCGGTCCTTTCACCTCGAAGTCCACGGGCAGGTCCGCCTGATCCGAGACGGCCCTCGCGTGGGCCCGGAGCGCCGCGACGAGTCCGAGCTCGCTCAGCTCCGGCGGGTGGAGCCGGCGCGCCAGGCGGCGAACGAGCTCGAGGCTCTCGGCCGTCTCGTCGCGGAGCCGCTCGAGATGACGGGCCCCCTCCTCGCAGGATGGCTCGAGGCTCACCACCTTTCGGGCCAGTTCGACCCGCAGGAGGAGCGCGGCCAGGCGCTGGGCCATGTCGTCCTGGAGCTCGGCCGCCAGGCTGCGGCGCTCGCGCTCGCCCGCCTCGAGGACCCCCACGCTGAGACGGCGCAGCACGCGTTGACCCCGGACCAGGCGCTGGAGCATGTCGTTGAACACGTGGATGAGGCGGCGCATGCCCGGATCGGCCACGAGAGAGCCGGGAGCACGGGCGTCCAGGTCTCCGCCCTGGACGCGCTCGGCGGCCCGCTGCAGGCCGGACAGGGGCGACAGGGCCCAGTGCACCAGGATCCAGTTGATGGGCACGCACACCGCCAGACCCACGACGGCGGCCAGGCCGGCCGCGACGACCGGATCGTGCTGGACGCGGGCCAGGAGCACGGCGAGGACCGCGGTCCCCGCCACCAGGACGCTGTTGGCTCCCAGGATCTTGAAGGGCAGGGGGAGGCGAAGGAGCCGTGACGTCAGCCGGCGGACGGGGGATCGGCCGGGCTCGAACCGTGTCGAAGGCGAGACGCTAGGCATACGGCGAAGCTCGAGGCCCGCGAGGGGGCCGTCTGTAAGGACAATCCGTATCAACGGTGTGGGGAGATCCCCGCCGCGTTGCGCGACGGGCGTGGAAGCCCGGTGCCGGTCGTGCTAGATTGTGTTCCTCATGGCCGATACGCATGCCACTACAGCCGACGCCGGGACCGACGGGACGGTCCACGACAGCCTGTTCACGGCCGCGCAGTACCGCGCCGTGTTCGAGGCGGCGCCCGATGGCATCGTCATCGTGGATGGAGGAGGGCGGATCCGCGACGTGAACCCGAGAGCGGAGGCGCTGTTCGGGTACGCGCGCGACGAGCTGGTGGGCCAGCCGGTGGAGAGGCTGGTCCCGGAAGCCGCCCGCAGCATGCACGAGCGGGTACGCGCGGGGTTCGTACACGATCCGCGGGCGCGGCCCATGGGGGCCGGCCTCGACCTGCGGGGTCGCCGCAAGAACGGCGGCACGTTTCCTGTGGAGATCAGCCTGAGTCCGTTGCGCACCGCGCAGGATGTGCTGGTGATCAGCACGATCCGGGACGTGACGGAGCGTCGACGGCTCCGGCAGTTCGGCTTCGGAGCCCTGCGGGCCGCGGAGGAGGAGCGGCGCCGCATCGCCCGCGAGCTCCACGACGACACGGCGCAGCGGCTGGCGGCCATCTTGCTGCGTCTGCGCCTGCTGTCCGCCGAGAGGACGGGCCCGGATCGAGACCGCCTGCTGGAGGAGGTCCGGACCGAGCTACGCGAGGCGGCGGAAGCGGTGCGGAGGATCGCGCGGGGCCTTCGCCCCCCGGCTCTCGAGGACGCGGGAGTGGCCACCGCGATCCGGGCGCACGTGCGGACCCGTTTCTCGGAGGGCGGGCCCCGGGTGGAGCTGGATCTCGCCCCGGTGGACGAGGTCCTGGACGAAGAGGCCAAGCTCGTGCTGTATCGCATCGTGCAGGAGGCGCTCTCCAACGTGGTGCGGCACGCCGAGGCTTCGCGGGTGATCATCCAGGTCGATGTCTCCGGGGACCACGTGCGGGCTGTCGTGGAGGACGACGGTCGGGGCTTCGATCCCCGGCAGCCGCCCCGCGACGACGGCCGGGGGCTGGGCCTGCTGGGCATGAGGGAGCGTGCCACCCTCGTCGGGGGACACGTCGAGGTGGAGAGCGAGCCGGGTGCGGGTACCCGCATCCGGCTGCACATACCGCTGTACGAGGGAGGAGCCACGTGAGCCAGGCCATCACCGTGTTGCTGGCGGACGATCACGCGATGTTCAGGTCGGGTCTGAAGGCCCTCCTCGAGTCGGAGGCGTCCATCGAGGTGATCGGCGAGGCGGCCACCGGCGATGAGGCCGTCGACCAGACACGACGGCTGCGACCCCAGGTCGTGGTCATGGACCTGTCGATGCCGGGCTCCGACGGCCTGGAGGCGACGCGCCGCATCGCCGCGCTCGAGCTGGACACGAACGTGCTCGTCCTCACCGTGCACGCCGAGGAGGAGTACCTGGTGCCCGTGGTGCAGGCGGGCGCCAGCGGCTACCTGACCAAGACGAGCGCGGACCGGGACCTCGTGGAGGCCATCCGGGTCGTGGCCCGCGGAGAGGTCTACCTGCCGCCCCAGGCCACGAAGCTGCTCCTGCAGGAGTACAAGGCGGCCGAGGCCGACGAGGACACGAGCAAACTGCAGCAGCTCAGTTCCCGTGAACAGGAGGTCCTGGCGCTGACGGCGGAGGGCTTCAGTTCACGCGAGATCGGCAAGAAGCTGTTCATCTCGCCGAAGACGGTGGACACGTACCGGTCCCGCATCATGAAGAAGCTGGGGCTGGACCACCGTTCCGAGCTCGTCCGCTTCGCCCTGCGGGTCGGCCTCCTGAAGGAGGTGTAGGCCGCGCCTCCGGGCCGGCCGCGCGGCCGGCCCTTCCTGCTACCCCGAGCCCATCTTCCCGCCCTCCCAAGCGACCCCCCCACATCGAGCTGCCGCCGTTTCCCGGTGGGGACGTCCCCCACACCTCGCCGGCCACTTCTCCCTACACGGTGACGGGGACTTCCTCCGACAGACGCGCCGTATACCTGAAAATATCATGGTTTAAACCCTGAAAGACAGGAGGCGGTCGTGCATCGACACTCGAGGACCATCCTTCTGCTCGTGGCGCTCCTGGCTGCCGCCTGCGGGGGGGAGCGGGGAGCTTCCGGAGACAGTGCGTCCGGTGCCGCGGGCACCACAGACGCGGCGAGGGCCGATCGAGCCACCGCGGCCGCGGCCCCTGAGACACTCCCCATCCAGGAGCCCACCGGGCCCATCGACGAGGCGCTCGCCGAGCGGGGCGAGAAGCTGTTCTCGTCCAAGGGCTGCGTGGCCTGCCACAGCATCGGCAAGGGCAAGCTGGTCGGCCCCGATCTCATGGGAATCACGGAGAAGGTGACCTTCCCGTGGATCTTCCACTGGGTGTCCGACCCCGACTCCATGCTGCGCTCGGACACCACGGCGCAGCGACTCCTCAAGGAGTACCTCGTTCCCATGCCCAACCAGAACGTGAGCCCCGAGGAGTTCCAGGCCATTTACGAATATCTCCGCGAGCGGGCCGCGCGGGAGAAGACCTCGTGACCGACCGGGGCCGGAGCCCTGGATCACGCTGTCACGCCTCATCACAGGAGAGACTGTCATGATCCACCACGGAAGCGGGCGCGGCGCGCGCCTGGCCGCCCTGGGAGCGGGCCTCGGGCTCGCCCTGTCGGGCCTCGCCTGCGGCGGCACGGCGGGCGGAGGCGCCGACGTCTCGTCCATCGCCCAGGCACGAGGGCTCTCGGCGACGGACGTGGAGGCGGCGGTGAAGACGTACGTGCCGACCGGGAAGATGGACGACTACCTGATGTTCGCCTCGGGGGGGCAGTCCGGGCAGGTCGAGATCATCGGGATCCCCTCCATGCGACTCCTGAAGGTGGTCGGCGTCTTCACGCCCGAGCCCTGGCAGGGCTGGGGCACCGGGGCCGAGGAGACCCACCAGGTGCTGGCCGAGGGTCGCATGGAAGGCCGCGACCTCACCTGGGGCGACACCCATCACCCGGCCCTGTCGGAGACCGACGCCGACTACGACGGCCAGTACCTGTTCATCAACGACAAGGCGAACCCCCGCGTCGCCGTCATCGACCTGCGGGACATGGAGACCAAGCAGATCGTGACCGACCCCCTCATGGGCGCCAACCACGGCGGCACGTTCGTGACCCCGAACACCGAGTACGTGATCGAGGGCAGCCAGTACGCGGTGCCGCTCGACGGACAGTACGCGTCGCTCGACCAGTACCGGGAGCGCTATCGGGGGGCCGTCACCTTCTGGAAGTTCGACCGCGACAGGGGCCGCATCGACCAGGCTCGCAGCTTCAGCATGGAGCTCCCCCCGTACTGGCAGGATCTCTCGGACGCGGGCAAGGGACCCTCGGCCGGTTGGGCGTTCATCAACACGTTCAACACCGAGATGGCGACGGGTGGCGACATGGAGGGCCAGCCTCCCTTCGAGGCGGGAGCCTCGGCCAACGACATGGACCTCATGAATGTCATCGACTGGCGGAAGGCGGCGCAGGTGGCCACCGAGCCGGGCAAGACGGTGACGATCCAGGGTCGGAGGGTCATCCCGCTGAAGACGGCGGTCGCCGAAGGGATCCTCTATTTCATTCCCGAGCCCAAGAGCCCGCACGGGGTGGACGTGACGCCCGACGGCACGCGGCTCGTGGTGTCCGGGAAGCTGGATCCGCACGTGACCGTGTATTCCTGGGCCAAGATCCAGAAGGCCATCCAGGACCAGGACTTCTCGGGCAAGGATGCCTACGGCGTGCCCATCCTGAACTTCGACTCGGTGCTCGACGGGCAGGTGGAGCTCGGACTCGGACCGCTGCACACTCAGTTCGGCTCCAACGACATCGCCTACACCAGCCTGTTCATCGAGTCGGCGGTGGCCAAGTGGAGCCTCAAGGACATGAAGCTCATCGAGAAGCTCCCTGTCCACTACAACGTAGGTCACCTGGCCGCGGCCGAGGGTGACACGAAGTCGCCGGACGGGAACTACCTCGTGTCGCTCAACAAGTGGAGCATCGACCGTTTCCAGCCGGTCGGGCCGCTCCACCCGCAGAACTTCCAGCTCATCGACATCGGCGGCCCCCACATGGACCGGCTGTACGACATGCCGATCGGCATCGGCGAGCCGCACTACGCCCAGATCATCAAGGCCGACAAGATCAAGGCGTGGACGACCTACCCGGGCGTGGGCTTCGATCCGGGGACGATGAGCGTGGACTCGGCGGCACCCCAGGCCGGAAAGGAGCGCATCGAGCGCAAGGGGAACGAGGTCGACGTCTACATGACGGCGATCCGGAGCCACTTCACGCCCGAGCACATCGTCGTGAACCGCGGCGACCACGTGGTGATCCACATCACCAACATCGAGCAGGCCCGGGACGCCACGCACGGATTCGCGATCGACAAGCACAACGTCAACCTCAGCCTCGAGCCCGGCGAAACCCAGACGGTCCGCTTCGTCGCGGACCGGGCCGGCGTGTTCCCGTACTACTGCACGGAGTTCTGCTCCGCGCTGCATCTCGAGATGGCGGGCTACCTGCTCGTCCGTCCGTGACCGCGGGCCCGGGCCGCCGCCGCGCGCGGCGGTCCGGGCACCGTCTTCCCGCACGCAGGGGAGCGAGGCCCATGACCGACCGGATCACGCCGTTCTTCCAGAGCCAGATGTCCCTGCCCAGCCGCATCCTCATGGTCGCGGTGGCCGCCGCGCTCCTCCCGGCGGTCTTTCTGCCCATCTGGAAGATCACGCTGCACGCGCCGCAGTATCCCGGCGGGCTCACCGTCCACATCTACTCCCACACGGTGCGGGGCGACGTGCAGGAGGTGAACGAGCTCAACCACTACATCGGGATGAAGGCGATCCGGGCGGAGGACTTCGGCGAGTTCCGGTTCGTGCCCTTCTTCATCCTCCGCTTCTTCGCCTTCGCGGCCCTGGCGGCGCTCGTGGCCCGGCTGCCGGTGGCGGCGATCGGCTACATCGACTTCATGATCTTCGGGGCCGTGATGCTGGTAGACTTCCAGACCTGGCTGTACGACTACGGTCGCCGGTTGGACCCGAAGGCCCCGATCCACCTGGAGCCCTTCACGCCGAAGTTCCTGGGTACCACGCAGGTGGGCCAGTTCCACGTGACCAGCTTCCCGGATTGGGGCGCCGTGGTCATGCTCCTGGCCGGGCTCGCCGGCCCCGTCATTCTCGTCTACGAGTGGCGCAGGCAGCGGGCCGCGTGATCCCGGCGGGTCGGCTGCTCCGTGTCGCCGCTCTGGCCGCGCTGGGCCTGGCCGCTGCGGCTCCCTCCGCTTCCGCTGCCGGGCAGCCGGTGCCGCGGGTGGGGTCTTCCTTTCCGGCCGATACCGGAGCGCGCGTGCGGGTCGGAACTCGGGCGTACCTCACGATCGGGGATGCGCTGGCGGCCGCAGGACCGGGGGACACGGTGGTCGTCGGTCCCGGCATCTACCACGAGCGACTCCGGATTGGCGGGCCGGTCGTCCTGGTCGGGCGGGGACGTCCGGTCGTCGACGGAGGCGGTGAGGGGCACATCGTCGAGATCCTGGCCCCATGCACGGTGCGCGGCTTCCTCCTGCGGCGGTCGGGTGTCAACCCGGAGCGGGAGGACGCCGGGATCATGGCGCGCGTCGGCCCGGTCCGAATCGAGGACAATTGGCTCGAGGACGTCCAGTACGGCATCTACCTCAAGGACGCGGGCGGATCCGTCGTGCGCGGAAACGTCGTGCGGGGGAAGCCGCTTCCGCTGGCCCGGCGCGGTGACGGCATCCGGCTGTGGCACAGCTCGGGCAGCCGCATCGTCGGCAACGACGTGCGGGGCGCCCGGGACGTGGTCGTGTTCTTCTCCGACCGCCTGGTCATCCGCGGCAACCGTGTACGCGACGGGCGTTACGGACTGCACTATATGTACAGCAACCACAACCGCATCGTGGAGAATCGCCTCGAGGACAACGAGGTGGGGGCGTTCCTCATGTACTCGAACGACATCGAACTCGAGCGCAACGTGTTCGGGCGCTCCTCGGGCTCGAGTGGGTTCGGCATCGGTCTCAAGGATGCGGACAGCATCCGGGCGGTCGACAACCTGTTCGCGGCCAACCAGGTGGGCGTGTACCTGGACAACTCGCCGCACAGCGTGGGCGTCCGCAACGTATTTCGCCGCAACCTGTTCCTGTACAACCAGACGGGAGTGCGGCTGCTGCCCTCCGTTCACGACAACCGGTTCGAGGCCAACGACTTCGTGGACAACGATCGACCCACCGACGCGCCGGGCGGCGCGGTGCCCGGCGCGGCCCGGCAGAACGACTGGACGGGCAACCACTGGAGCGCCTATGTCGGATTCGACCGAAACGGCGACGGCGTGGGAGACACGCCCTTCAGCTACGCCCGCCTGACCGACGACCTGGTGAGCCGGGATCCGGCCCTGCGGCTGTTCGCCTGGAGTCCGGCTTTCCCGGTGCTCGACCTCCTCAGCCGGTTCTTCCCGCTGCTGCGTCCTGTACCCCTCGTCGTGGACACGGCACCACGGCTCGACGCGGTGGCGTTACGACTCTGGGAGGAGGCGCCGCCGGTGGAGACCGAGCCCGCGCCGCGACGGGCCGGCGTATCGCCCTGGGCCTTCGCGTGGATGGCGGTCGGCGGCGGTGCGCTCGCCGGGGCCTGGAAGGCCCGTCCGCGGAGGAGACGGTGATTCGCGCCGAAGGCCTCTGCAAGCGATACGGCGCCCACGTGGTCCTCGACGGGCTCGACCTCCGGATCGACCGGGGCGAGCGCGTGGCGCTCCTCGGGCTGAACGGGGCCGGCAAGACGACCCTGTTCCGTTGCATCCTGGGTCTCACCCCCTTCGAGGGTCGGCTGTCCGTGGACGCTCTCGCCGCCGGGCCCTCGGCCCGCGAGGTGCGGCGCCGCGTGGGCTATGTGCCCCAGCGACCCCCGATCTTCGACCTCTCGCTGGCCGAGTTCGTGGAGCTGTTCACGGCGATCCGCGGGGCCGCCACCGACGGCGCGGCCGCTCGCCTGGAGGCGTTCGGACTCCCGCTCGCCGCTCGAGGAAGACAGCCGCTGCGCGAGCTCTCGGGCGGCATGCTTCAGAAGGCGTTCCTGGCCCTGGCCCTGGGCGACGGTCGGTCCGTGCTGCTCCTCGATGAGCCCACGGCCAGCCTGGACCCCGAGTCGCGCCGGGACGTGCTCCGGGCCGTGGCCGGTGCCGACCTGGAGACCACCGTGCTGCTGGCCACGCACCGGCTCGAGGAGGTGCGCGCGCTGGCCGGACGCGTGCTCCTGCTCGGAGGGGGGCGCCTCCTGTTCGATGGGCCCGTGGAGGAGCTGGAGGCCGCCGCCGCGGACGAGCGTCTCCTGTGGGTCGAGCTCCCGGGACCGAGCCGGGTGGAAGCGGCCAGGGCGCTGGAAGGGCAGGCGGGCGTTCGCCGGGTGTACGCCAACGGTCGTGGCATCGAGGTGGCCGTCGCCTCCGGAGCCGGCCTCGACGCCCTCGAGGCGCTGCGGCGTCGCGGTCTGGCCGTCACGGACTTCCACAGCCGTCCGCCCGAGCTCGAGACGATCCTGGAGCGGCTGGCCGGCGAGGCCCATGGGGGCCCCGTGGCGGCCGGAACGCGCCGCGCGGGCTCGCCGCGGGACGTGGGTGCGGGGGAGAGGGAGGAGCCATGACGGTTCGCCGACTGGCCCGGCGGGAGGTCGTGGACGCGCTCCGGAGCTACTGGTTCGTGCTCGACGCGGCCCTGTTCACGGCCGGGGGCCTGGCCCTCGTCCTGTTCGGGGGAGGCGATGCGGAGGTGCTGGGCTACCGAGGCTACGCCCGGGCGCTGGCCGGACTCGCCCAGCTGGCCATGTTCTTCGTCCCCCTCATGGCCCTGTTCCCGGCCACCGCGGCGTTGGCGGGTGACCGGGAGGCGGGCACGTTGGAGTACGTGCTGGCGCAGCCCGTGACGCGGGGCGAGGTGTTCCTGGGCACGTGGGTGGGGGTGGCGACCGCGGTGCTCCTCTCCCTGGTGGCGGGCTTCGGCGTGATCGGGACCGTGGCGGTGGCGCGCGGCGTTCCGGGTGCACTGGTGGCCGGTCTCCTGGGCTTCACCCTGCTCCTCGGCGCGGCGTTCACCTCCGTGGGGCTGTGGCTTTCGGCCGGAGCCTCCACCCGGAGCCGGGCGACGAGCCTCGGACTCACGGTATGGATCTTCCTGCTGGCTCTGGGCAGTTTGGGGGTGATGGGCGCGCTGGTGCGCTGGGGCCTTCCCGCCTCCGCGCTCGAGGCCTGGACCCTGGCGAACCCGGTGGAAGCCTTTCGGGTGGCGATGGTCGCGGTGCTCGATCCCGAGGCGAGCGTCCTCGGGCCGGTCGGCGCCTCGCTCATCGGGACGCTCGGACGTGGAGGCCTGGTGGCCGCCGCGGCCGGCTCCCTCCTCCTGTGGTCGGCCGCCGCGGCGGGTCTCGGACTCCGCCGCCTGGCCACGTACACGGAACCTCGGAGCTGACCATGCTCACGATCCGACACATTCTCTACCCCACCGACTTCTCGGAGCCGGCCGCGGCCGCCCTCCCGCTGGCCGCACGAATCGCCAGGTCGCATGGAGCCGACCTCCACGCCCTCCACGCCCTCGTCCTCCACGCCGCCGATGCGGTCGAGGCCGACAAGCTCTTCCCCAGGATGGAGGATGCCGTCGTTGAGCTGGACCGTTGGGCGGAAAGCCGCATGGCGGCCCACCTGGGCGAGCACGACGTCGGCGACCTCGTGGTGCACGAGGCGCGGGAACGGGGCTTCTCGGTGGGCGCCGTGATCCTCGAGTACGCCGAGGAGCACGACATCGACCTCATCGTCATGGGCACGCACGGACGCCGTGGACTCCAGCACCTGTTCATGGGGAGCATCGCCGAGGACGTGGTGCGGCGATCCTCCTGTCCGGTGATCACGGTCCGAGAGCGGCCCCGCCTGGGCGACGCGTCGTGGCCCGCCCGGCTGGTGGCACCGGTCGACTTCTCCGAGGCCTCCCACCTCGCCCTCGCCTATGTGAGAGAGCTCGCCGCCGCGAGCGGGGCGAAGGTCGACCTCGTTCACGTCATCGAGCCGGTGACCGTTCCGGACCCCTACATCACGGGCACGGCGGGCTTCGCGTTCGACGTCGAGACGGTGCGCTCCAACGTGCAGGACGCGCTCGAGGAGCTGGCCGCCTCGGTCCTCGGGGAGGCCGTCCCCTGCGAGATCCACATCGACGTCGGCCGCCCGGCCGCGATGATCGCCGCCTTCGCCGAGGAGCGGGGAGCCGACCTGGTGGTGATGGCCAGCCACGGCCGCACCGGCCTGCAACGCGCTCTGGTCGGCAGCGTGGCGAGCGGCGTGATCCGACGGTCCTCTCCCCCAGTGATGATCGTCAAGCCGTCTGGACGCCAGATCTTACCATCGCCGACCTCCGAAACCACTTGAGGAACTGGCCGGCCAGGGTGGGCAGCATTCCGAGCCCGAGGATCACGGCGGCGTCCCCGGCCGACGGGACCTGCAGCCTCAGGATGTCCCGGAGGCCGGGAAGGGCGAGGGCGAGGACGAGGAGGCCCAGGGACAGGAGGCCGGCCGCCACGGCATAGCGGTTCCGGAGGATGCCGCCGCTTCCGAGGATGCCTCCCACGCTCCGCGCGTTTCCCACGTGCAGCACCTGGGCGACCGCGAGGGTCAGGAAGGCCCGGGTCACGGCGGCGGCGTGCATCCCACCTCCGCTCGGGTCCCAGAAGAACGCCGCCAGGGTGGCGCCCGTGATGAGGAGGGCGTAGAGGCCCACCGATCGCATCAGGTGGGCGGAGAGGATGCCGGCGTCGGGGTCCCGCGGTGGACGGCTCATGATCCCCGCCTCGGCTGGCTCGAACGCGAGCGCCAGGGCGGGGAAGGTGTCCGTCACCAGGTTCAGCCACAGGATCTGGAGGGGCAGGAGCGGCAGCGGCGAGCCCGCGAGACCGGCCACGAGGAGGACCAGGACCTCGGCCGCGTTACAACTGAACAGGAAGAACACGAACTTGCGGACGTTGTCGAAGATGACGCGTCCCTCCTCGACCGCCGCGGCCACGGTCTGGAAGCGGTCGTCCCGGAGCACGATCCCCGCGGCCTGTTTGGCCACGTCGGTGCCGCGGCGTCCCATGGCCACGCCAATGTCGGCCCGCCGCAGTGCCGCGGCATCGTTGATCCCGTCCCCGAGCATGGCCACCACGTCGCCCCCGCGGCGAAGCGCCTCCACGATGCGGTACTTGTCCTCGGGTCCGATGCGGCTGAAGACGGTTACATGGGGCGCGCGGCGCGCGAGCGCGTCATCGTCCAGGCGGGCCAGGTCGCGGCCGTCGAGCGTCTCCTGCTCGCCCTCCAGCATGTCGAGGTCCCGTGCCACCGCCTCGGCCGTGAGACGCTGGTCCCCTGTGAGCATGACCGTGCGGAGACCCGCCGTCCGGATGCGGGCGATCGTCTCCTTCACGCCGGGAGCGGGCGGGTCCACGAGCCCCACGAGCCCGAGGAAGACGAGGGGACCCGTGGAGGGCTCCGCGGGGCCACCGTCCGGGGCGGGCCGGTCGCCGCTCGTTCCGGCGGCGCCCGAGCGCCGCCGGAGATCGGGCGCCTCGCCGTGGGCGAGCGCCAGAACGCGGAGGCCGCGGCGGGCCAGTTCGGAGTTGGCCGCGAGGAAGCGCTCCCGGTCCCTCGCCTCTAGCGGCCGGACCCGCTCCCGGTCGCGCCAGCGGTCGCACGCCTCGAGCACGGATTCGGGCGCCCCCTTCACCATCACCTCTATGCCGGGTCCGTCCGTCCGTCCGGCGATCTGGTGGAAGGTGGCCATGAAGCGGCGCTCGGAGCTGAACGGAAGCTCGGCCACGAGCGGGTGCCGGGCGCGGAGCTCCGAGGGCTCGAGTCCGGCCTTCCGCGCCGCCACCAGCAGCGCCGCCTCCGTGGGATCGCCGCGGATCGACGTGCCGTCCCCGGAGTGGACCACCTCGGCCCGGTTGACGAGCGCCCCTACGACCAGCGCGAGGCGGGCGGCCGGATCGGCGAGCGGATCGACGGCGCGCCCCCCGGTCCGGAAGGTTCCCTCGGGGACGTAGCCCCGGCCGGTGACCTCGTACTCGCGCGCGGGCGTCCACAGCACCGTCTCCGTCATCTCGCCGGCCGTGAGGGTCCCGGTCTTGTCGGTGCAGACGACGGTCGCGGCTCCCAGGGCTTCGACCGCCGGCAGCCGGCGGACGACCGCGTTGCGAGCCGCCATGCGCCGCATCCCCACGGCCAGGGTGGCGGTGGCCACGACCGGGAGCCCCTCGGGCACGGCGGCGACTCCGAGGGCCACCCCGGCGAGCAGCATCTCGCCCAGGGGCGCGCCCTGCACCAGACCGATCGCCGTGACCACAGCCACGACGCAGAGCGTGACCCACACCAGGCGCTCGCCGAGGGTGTCAAGCCTCCGTTCGAGGGGCGCCTTCTCCCTTTCGGACTCCATGATGAGACGTCCCACGCGTCCTACCTGCGTCGCCTCGCCGGTGGCCGTCACCACGGCCTCTCCGCTGCCGGCCGTGACCGTCGTGCCCCGGTAGACCATGTCGACCCGGTCCGGGAGAGGCGTGGGCTCGGGCAGGACCGCCTCCGCGGCCTTGTCCACCGAGGCCGACTCGCCGGTGAGGGAGGCCTCGTCCAGCTTGAGCCCTGTAACGGCCAGGAGTCGCGCGTCGGCCGCGACGGCATCCCCCGCCTCCAGGAGGAGGAGGTCCCCGGGCACCAGCTCGCGGGCCGGTACCGAACGCTTCTCCCCGCCCCTTCGGACCCGGGCCGACGGGGCCTCGAGTCGCAGGAGCGCCTCCATCGCGCGAGCCGCCCGCAGCTCGGTCACCAGGCCCAGAAGCGTGTTGATGAGGAGGACCACGCCGATGGCGGCCGCGTCGAGCGCGTCGCCCAGGAGGAAGGCCGCGACGCCGGCGGCCACCAGGAGGTAGACGACCACGCTGCGAAGCTGGTCGCCGACGATCCTCCACAGGGGCAGGGGCGGGGCCTCGAGGCCTGCGTTCGGGCCGAGCCGCTCGAGCCGCCGGCGCGCCTCCTCTTCGCCGAGGCCGTCCGGACCCGAGCCGAGGGCGCGAGCCACCTCGGACCCGGGTCGCGCGTGCGGCGCCGCGATCGACAGGGGGAGGGCGGCTGGATCCGCGCGAGCCTTCCCGCCCGGCGGTCGGTCCCCGCTCGGCACGGCGGAGGTCAGCTGAGCGCCCGGCGACGCGTTTCCAGCTCCCGCTCGAGGCTGTCGCACACGATCTCGCACAGGTCGAAGACCTCGGGCTCGGCGATCGAGTAGAAGCTCCGCACGCCTTCTTTCCGGCGCTCGACCATCTGGTGGCGACGGAGCACGGCCAGGTGCTTCGACACGTTCGCCTGGCTCGTGTCGAGCGCCTCGACGAGGTCGCTCACGGCGTGCGGACCGTCCCGGAGCGCGTTGAGAAGCCGGAGCCGCGTGGGCTCACCGAGCACCTTGAAGCGCGTGGCGACCATGTCGAGCGTCTCTTCGCTGAACGAGCGAGCCATTCCTGCCTCCGGGGCCGCACGGGGGTTGACGTGCCGCATGAGAACACTAGATTACCATACGGTAATATAATCGAAGAGGCCGCCGGCGCCACTCCGACGTCGGCACCGATCCAGGGGGAAGCGAAGATGATCGGCGCGGGTCAGGTGCATCACTACATGTGCATACAATGATATCTTTCCGCGTGGGACGGGGCGCGCCGCTCGTGGCGACTCTGCTCCTCGGCCTCGTGATCGGCGGCCCGACGACCGTCCGGGCCGCCCAGTCGGCCGATGGGAGTCCGGAGGGTATACCGCGTCCCGAGGCCTCCCGCCTCGATTCACCTCCGGTGGACACGGCCGCGGGCCCGGTGTTGCGTCCGCTCGGCCTCGACGAGGCTCTCTCGGAGGCGCGTCGGGGAAACCCGGATCTCCGCGAGGCCCGGCTGGCGCGGGAGAGCGCGCACGCGGCCGCCAGGATGGCGGGGTCGGCCCTCCTCCCGGGCCTCGAGCTCGACGTGGGGGTGCAGCGCTCCAACGACCCGGTGTTCGCGTTCGGGACCAGGCTGCGCCAGCAGCGCTTCGGCGCGGCCGACCTGGCCCTGGACGCGCTCAACCACCCCTCGGCCCTGAACGACTGGTCCACGGGCGTGGGCGTGCGCTGGAACGTGCTGGATCCCACGCTGTGGGCACGGCGTGCCGCGGCGGGTCACGGCGCCACGGCGGTCGGCTGGCAGGCGGTGAGGGCGGGGCAGGGGGCCGAGCTCGGAACGCGGGTGCTCTACTGGCGTGCGGTCGGGGCGGCGGCGGGCGTGCGCGCGGCCGCCGCGGCCGAAGACGCCGCGCGGTCTACGCTCGAGCGGTTCCGGAAGCGCGAGGAGCGCGGGCTCCTCACCCACGCCGACGTGCTGCGCGCGGAGGCGGACCTGGCCTCGGCGCGGGCTACCCGGGTCGAGGCGGAGCGGGGCCGCGACGACGCCCGCTCGGCGCTCGGCCTGGCCCTCGGCTGGAGCCCCGACACGATCCCCGTTCCGTCGGACACGCTCACCGCCCCCGAGGGCGAGCCGACCTCCGTGGGGCCGGGGGCATTCGACCCCACGGCCCGGCCGGATCTGCGGGCGAGAGCCGAGGTCGTGCAGGCCGACCGGGCCCGGCAGGCCGCCGCGGTCGCGGCCTTCATCCCTCGCATCGAGGCGTTCGCCGGCTACCAGCGCTACGCCGACGCCCCCTTCGGGGGAGATGGTGACGCGTGGAGCGCCGGCGTCATGTTGCGCTGGACCGTGTTCGCGGGACTGAGCCGTCCGGCGGCTCTGGACAGGGCGAGGGCCGAGCGCGAGACGGCCGAGCTGCGGTACGCGCGGGCCCGCCGCGAGGCACGGGCCGAGGTGACGAGTGCACGCCGGGCCGTGGACGCGGCCCTGCGCGGAGTGGAGGCCACCCGGGCCGCCCGGGTAGCGGCTACGGAGGCCAGGGACCTGATGCGCAGGCGCTTCGAGGAGGACTTGATGAGCGCCACGGACCTGCTCGACGCGGAGGCGCGCGCCTCCGCGGCGCGGAGCCGGGCCGTCGATGCGCTGGCCGGATACCACGAGGCTCTGGCGCGACTTCGGTTCGCGCTGGGCCGGACCACGGGGGAGGAACAGCCATGAGGAGACGGACGGTGAGCGGCCGCGCCGCGGGGAAGGGCGCCGCGATGGGGGTGCTGCTGTTGAGCGTCGCGTGGGCAGGGTGCGATCGCGGCGAGCCGGGACGCGTTCCCCCGCCGGAGGGGGCGGCGGACGTGGTGACGGCGTCGGCGACGTCGGGACCGGCGACGGTCTCGTACCCGGCCACCGTCGTGTCGACGGACGAGGCACGGCTGGCGACCCGGACGAGCGGCACCGTGCGGCGCGTGCCGGTCGACGTGGGAAGTCTCGTGCGCTCGGGCGACACCCTGGTCGTGCTCGACGGCGCCGACGTCGAGGCCAGGATCCAGAGCGCGGCGGCGGCGGCCAGCCGGGCCAGCCGCTACTTCGATCGCATCGCCTCTTTGGAGAAGGACGGGGCGGCCACCGGGCAGGAGCTGGACGACGCCCGCGCCGGGATGATGATGGCCGAGGCGGGTCTCCGCGAGGCGCGGGCCCAGCGGGACTACGTGGTCCTGCGGGCCCCGTTCGCCGGCGTGGTGGCGGCGCGGGACGTCGATCCGGGCGACCTGGCCGTGCCGGGGCGGCCCGTGCTGCAGCTGGTCCGGCCCGGGTCGCTCAAGGTGGTGGCGGACCTGCCCGGGGAGGTCCGCGGCGACCTGTCTCCCGGCACCGCGGTCACCTTCTTCGATCCGGCCACCGGCCGCAGCGTGGGCGGCCACCTGACGCGGATCTCGCCCGCGCTCGAGCCGGCCAGCCGCCGCGTGCGGGCCGAGGCGAGGCCCGATTCGGGGGCGGGATCGGGCCTCCCGGCTCCGGGCTCCTTCGTGCGGCTCGAGCTCGTGCGGCCCGAGCGCGGCACGCTGTGGGTGCCGGCCGACGTGATCGTCCGCCGCGGGCAGCTGGAGGGCGCGTTCGTGGTCGAGCAGGACACCCTGAGACTGCGCTGGCTGCGCACCGGGGAGGCGCGGGACGGCGCGGTCGAGGTGCTGGCGGGACTGGTGGCCGGCACGCCGGTGGTGCGCCACCCGGCCCCGGCGCTCGAGGACGGCCAGGCCGTCGGACATCGGAGCTCGGAACCGTGGACGCCATGAAGGGCGGGCTGGCCGGCCGCATCGCCGACGCGTTCCTGACCTCGAAGCTCACGCCCCTCCTGCTGGCGGCGGCGCTCGGTCTGGGGCTGTACGCGGCCTTCACGATCCCCAGCGAGGAGGATCCCCAGATCTCGGTGCCCCTCGCCGACATCTACGTCGGAATGCCAGGAGCGAGCCCGGCCGAGGTGGACCAGCGGCTGCTCGTCCCGCTGCAGGGGGTGCTGTCGGGCATCGAGGGCGTAGAGTACGTCTACACCCACGCCCAGGAGGGCATGGGACTGGCCACCGTGCGCTTCCAGGTCGGCCGAGACCTGCAGCGCAGCCAGGTGAAGGTGTTCGCCGAGCTGGCCCGCAACGCCGACCGCATGCCCCCTGGATCGTCGCCCCCGCTGGTCAAGACGGTCACCATCGACGACGTGCCCTTCTTCACGCTGTCGCTGTCGGGTGCGGGCCACTCGCCCTACCAGCTCCACACCCTCGCCGAGGAGCTGCGGCCCCGCCTGCGGACCGTCGCGAACGTGCGCGACGTGACCATCTCGGGTGGGCAGGCGCGCGAGATCCGGGTGGAGCTGGATCCGGCCCGTCTGGCGGCCGACGGCCTCGACCCGGCCGCGGTGGTGGACCGCATCCGCATGGCCAACGTTCAGGTCGACGCGGGCGACTTCTCCTCCGGCGACCGGGTGGTGCACGTGCAGGCGGGACCCTTCCTGCGCTCGGCCGAGGACGTGAGGCACGTCGTCCTCGACGTGCGCAAGGGCCGGCTGGTCCAGGTCGGCGATGTGGCCACGGTCAGCGACGGGCCGGCCGAGATCACGGACTACGCCTTCGACGCCGAGCGTGGTGCGCCACCCGAGCCCGTGGTCACGCTGGCCGTGTCCAAGCGACCCGGCGCCGACGCCACGCAAGTCGGACGGGCCCTGGAGCACAAGGTCGACGAGCTACGCGGTCGCGTGATCCCTGAGAAGGTCCGGGCGCGTGTCACCCGGAACTACGGGGAGACGGCCCGCGACAAGGTGAACACGCTCAAGCTCCACCTTCTCCTGGCCATCGGGGCGGTGGGGCTCGTCGTGCTCCTCTCGATGGGGTGGCGGAGCGCCCTGGTCGTGATGACGGCGGTGCCGGTCACCTTCGCCCTCACGCTGCTCGTCTACAAGCTGTTCGGCTACACGCTGAACCGGGTGACGCTGTTCGCCCTCATCTTCGTCACGGGCATCGTCGTCGACGACTCGATCATCATCGTCGAGAACATCCACCGGCACTTCGCCATGCGGGACCGGCCGCTCCGGGCGGCGGCGCGGGCGGCCGTGGATGAGGTCGGAAACCCGACCATCCTGGCCACCCTCACGGTGATCGCCGCGGTGCTCCCCATGCTGTTCGTCTCGGGGCTCATGGGGCCGTACATGAGCCCGATGCCGATCGGGGCGTCCCTGGCCATGATCTTCTCGCTCATGGTCGCCCTCGTGGGCGCCCCGTGGCTGGCCTACCGGCTCCTGGGTCACGAGCCGTCCTCCGACGCCCACCACGCGGTCCCGGGCGGGGCCGGCGGTCCGGCGGAAGCGGTGCAGGGGACCCGCATGTACGCGCTCTACCGGCGCATCATGGGTCCCCTGCTCGCCAGCCGTCGGCGCATCGTGCTCATGCTCGCCGGCGTGGCCGTGCTCCTCGTGGGGGCCGCGGGACTCTTCCTGGTGCGGGTCGTGTCGGTCAAGATGCTCCCGTTCGACGACAAGAACGAGATGCAGGTCATCGTCGACATGCCGGAGGGCACCACGCTGGAGACGACCACCGCACTGGCCGATCGTCTGCAGCGGATCACCATGACGGTCCCGGAGGTCAAGGACGTGCAGACCTACGCGGGAACGGCGGCGCCCTTCAACTTCAACGGTCTGATCCGCCACTACTACCTGCGGCGCGGGCCCACCGTGGCCGACTTGCAGGTCAACCTGGTCGACAAGTCGAAGCGCAGCGCGGAGAGTCACGACGTGGCCCTACGGCTTCGGCCGCTCGTCGACAGCGTGGCGGCAGCCTCGGGCACCGGCGCGCGGGTCAAGGTGGTGGAGGTGCCGCCCGGCCCTCCCGTTCTCTCGACCCTGGTCGCGGAGGTCTATGGAGAGAACCCGGGCGAGCAGGTGGCGGTGGCCCGGAAGGTCCGCGACCTGTTCGAGAAGCATCCGTCGGTGGTCGATGTCGACTGGTCACTGCGGGCGCCGCAGCGGGAGATCCAGTTCGACGTCGATGGCGAGAAGGCCGCCCTGAGTGGCGTGGCGCGGGCGAGCGTGGCCCGGGACCTCCGCATCGCCCTCTCGGGCGAGCACGCCACCCGGATCTCGGCCCCGGCGTCCCGCGATCCGGTGCCTGTGCAGGTCCAGGTCGAGGAATCGGCCCGCTCGGGACTCGATCGCCTCACCGGTCTCCACGTCGCCTCGCGGACGGGCTCGATGGTGCCGCTGGGCGAGGTGGTGCGCACGCACGCGACCACCACGCCGCAGGTGATCGACCGCAAGAACGGACTGCGCGTCGTGTACGTGACGGCGGACGTGGCGGGCGCCGAGGAGAGCCCCGTGTACGCCATCCTCGACCTCCGAAAGCAGGTGGACAAGATCCGGCTCCCGTCCGGGGCACACCTGGGCCAGCTGTACACGCGCGGTCCAAGGAACGTCGAGCAGCCGGTGGTGAAGTGGGACGGGGAGTGGCAGATCACGTACGAGGTGTTCCGCGACCTGGGGGTGGCCTTCGCCGGGGCCCTGGTGCTGATCTACCTGCTCATCGTGGGGTGGTTCGGATCCCTGACGACGCCCCTGGTCATGATGGTGGCCATCCCCCTCACGCTGATCGGGATCGCGCCGGGCCACGTGCTGTTCGGCGCGTTCTTCACGGCCACCTCGATGATCGGCATGATCGCGCTGGCGGGCATCATGGTGCGCAACGGCATCCTGCTGATCGACTACCTGGAGGCTCGAACCGAGGCGGGCGTTCCGCTCCGTGAGGCGATCCTCGAGGCGGGCGCCGTCCGGACCCGGCCCATCGTCCTCACGGCGGCCGCCGTGGTGATCGGGGCCGTCGTGATCCTGTTCGACCCGATCTTCCAGGGCCTGGCCGTGGCGCTGATCGCCGGAGCGGTGGCCTCGACCCTCCTCTCGCTCGTGGTCGTGCCCGGGATCTACTACCTCATGCGCCGTCCGACCGCGGGCGGAGAGGAGGCCGCGTGAAGCTCATCGTGCTACTCTACCTGGAAGACGACGAGACCTGCGTGAACGACCTGCTCGGACGTCACGATGTGGCGGTATACAGCCGGACGTCCGTGGAGGGGATCGGCCCGGGGGCCCCGGGCTGGTACGGCAGCGCGGCGCCCTATCGCTCCCGCATGGTGATCGCCCTGGTCGAGCCCGACCTTGCAGGGGAGATCCTCGAGGCGGTCGAGAGCGGCACGGGGCTCCAGGACTCCCGCCACCCGATTCACGCCCTCCAGCTCGACGTGGAGCGCCAGGCGGTGTGCGGCGGTGGGGCGGGTCAGGCGGATGAAAGCTGAGAGCTCGGGCCGACGGATGGTCAACCACGGAGCCGCTCCGCGCGGCAGGGGGAGCCCATGACGATGGAACGCAAGATCCGGATGATCGCGGGGACCTTCATCCTGGCCAGCCTGGCGCTGGGCTGGTGGGTGAGTCCGTGGTGGTTCTTGTTCACGGCCTTCGTGGGCGTGAACCTCCTTCAGTCTTCCGTGACGAAGTGGTGCCTCATGGAGGACATCCTGCGCTGGACCGGGGTCCACAGGGAGGGACCGACGGCCGCCGGTCGCTGAAGCCCGCCGCCCCCGGCGCCCGGGGCCCATCCCGGGGCTCCGGGAGATCTCCCCACGACCGCCTCTTCCTTCTCCCGACGGCCTTCTCAACGCGTGCCCTACAGCCCGGTCGACGGACTCGTCCTAGCATTTCGGTACGCCCGCGACCAACGGGCTTCACGGCAGCCTCGACCCCGGACGCCGCATGAGAACGCTCTACCTCCTGAACGTGACCCTCCACGTGCTGGCCGCGATGCTGTGGCTGGGCGGCATGTTCTTCCTGGCGGCGGTCGGAGGGCCCGCCCTCAGGAGGATCGACGACCCGGTGCTCCGCGGCCGACTGTTCGAGGTGATCGGTAGGGCCTTTCGCCGGACCGGGTGGTGGTCCATCCTCGTCCTCGTCGTCACGGGCATCGGGAACCTGGCCTTCCGCGGGCTGCTGTCGAACGGGGTGATCGTGTCCCGCGCCTTCTGGGCCAGCCCCTTCGGTCACACGCTGGCCGCCAAGCTGGTCGCGGTGGCCGCCATGCTGGGCGTCAGCGCGGTGCACGACTTCGTGATCGGGCCGGCGGCCAGCCGCGCGGCGCGGGACCGGTCGCCGCGGGCCGCGACGCTGCGCTCGCGGGCGGCGTGGCTGGCGCGGATCAACGCGGGCCTCGGCGTGGCCGTGGTCTTGCTGGCGGTACGTCTGGCGAGGGGCGGATGAGGGTCCTCCCGGACCGATCGCGGGTTCGACCCGGCGCCCGGGCGGATGGGTCACACAGAGGGAGAGAGGGAACCATGAGCAAGGGATCGGCCGCGGGCGGAGGGCCCGCCAGCCTGGACAGCTTCGGAGCCCGCGCCACCCTGGAATTCGAGGGCGAAGCGATCACCTACTACGACCTGGGCGCGCTCGAGCGCGCGGGGATCGCGCGCGTCTCCCGTCTGCCTTATTCGATCCGGATCCTGCTCGAGAACCTCCTCCGGCACGAGGACGGCGACACGGTCACGGCCGATGACATTCGCGCCGTGGCTACGTGGCCGGACCGCGGCGACGAGGAACGGGAGATCGCGTTCCGGCCCGCTCGCGTCCTGCTGCAGGACTTCACGGGGGTGCCCGCCGTCGTCGACCTCGCCGCCATGCGGGATGCCATGGCGGACCTGGGCGGTGCCCCGGGCCGCATCAACCCTCTCCTCCCCTCCGAGCTGGTCATCGACCACTCCGTGCAGGTCGACTCGTTCGGGCGGTCGACGTCCTTCCAGATCAACGCCGGGAAGGAGTTCCAACGGAACCGCGAGCGGTACGCCTTCCTGCGCTGGGGCCAGCGCGCCTTCGAGAACTTCCGCGTCGTGCCACCGGACACCGGCATCGTCCACCAGGTGAATCTCGAGTACCTGGCCCGCGTCGTGTTCGGGATCGGGGACGGCTCCGCCAGGCTGGCGTACCCGGACACCCTGGTGGGCACCGACAGCCACACGACCATGATCAACGGTCTGGGCGTCCTGGGCTGGGGAGTGGGCGGGATCGAGGCCGAGGCCGCCATGCTCGGTCAGCCCATCAGCCTTCTGTTGCCCGAGGTCGTCGGATTTCGTCTCTGGGGCCGTCTCGCCGACGGGGCTACCGCGACGGACCTCGTGCTCCGGGTCACGGAGATGCTGCGCGAGAAAGGCGTGGTCGGAAAGTTCGTCGAGTTCTTCGGCTCGGGGCTCGACACGCTGTCGCTGGCCGACCGGGCCACCCTCGGCAACATGGCACCGGAATACGGGGCCACGTGCGCCCTCTCTCCCGTCGACCGGGAGACGCTGGCCTACCTGGAGTTCACGGCGCGACCGGAGAGGCGGGTGACTCTGGTCGAAGCCTACACGCGCGCCCAGGGGCTCTTCCACGAGCCCGACGGAGAGGAGGCCGAGTACACGGACACGCTGGACCTCGACCTCGGCACGGTCGAGCCCAGCCTTGCCGGTCCCCGGTTGCCCCAGGAGCGCATCCCCCTGTCCGCTGCCGGCGAGGCGTTCGAGCGGGCGCTGGAGGGCCTGGCGCCCGGGTCGGCCGAGGCGCACGAGACGCCCGTGTCGTCCTGGGAGTGGGAGGGCGGCGACGGCCAGCGCGGCGCGGCGGCCACCGCGATGCGCCGGGGCGTGCGGGTAGAGATGGACTCGGACGGCGAAACGGAGAGCTTCGAGCTCCGGGACGGTGCCGTCGTGATCGCCGCCATCACGAGTTGCACGAACACCTCCAACCCCTCCGTCATGGTGGGGGCCGGGCTCCTGGCCCGGAACGCGGTGCGGCGCGGACTCCGGCGACGGCCCTGGGTGAAGACCAGTCTCGCGCCCGGCTCCAAGGTCGTGACCGAGTACCTGGAGGAGGCGGACCTCATGCGCCCGCTCGAGACCCTCGGGTTCAACCTGGTGGGGTATGGGTGCACGACCTGCATCGGCAACAGCGGTCCGCTCCCGCCGGAGATCAGCGAGGCCGTGCGCGAGCACGGGCTGGTGGTGTGCTCGGTCCTGTCCGGGAACCGGAACTTCGAGGGTCGCATCAACCCGGATACGCGGGCCAACTACCTGGCGTCGCCTCCTCTGGTGGTGGCGTACTCGCTCGCCGGGCGCATGGACCTGGACCTGACCCGGGATCCGCTCGGGGAGGATGATGCGGGCGAGCCCGTCTACCTGCGGGACCTCTGGCCCACGCAGGAGGAGATCCGGGAGACCATCCGGGTCGCGGTTCGCAGCGACATGTTCCGGGAGAGTTACTCGGATGTGTTCGCCGGGAGCGAGGCGTGGCGAGATCTCGAAGTGCCCGAGGGCGAGCGCTTCGCCTGGGCCCCCGACTCCACCTACGTGCGTCAGCCCCCCTTCTTCGTGGGGCTGCCCCCGGAGCCTCCCGAGCCCGCCGACCTGATCGGACTGCGGGCGCTGGCCGTGGTGGGCGACTCCGTGACCACGGACCACATCTCGCCGGCCGGTGCCATCGCCAAGGACTCACCGGCCGCCGGATACCTGCGTGAGCACGGCGTGCCGCTGGCGGAGTTCAACTCGTATGGCTCCCGCCGTGGGAACCACGAGGTCATGATGCGGGGCACCTTCGCCAACATCCGGCTGCGTAACCTCATGGTACCCGGCGTGGAGGGCGGCTGGACCGTGCACGTTCCCAGCGGGGAGCGCATGACGATCTTCGACGCCTCGGAGCGCTACCGCGAGGAGGGCGTGCCCCTGCTGGTGATCGCGGGCGAGCAGTACGGGACCGGCTCGAGCCGCGACTGGGCCGCCAAGGGGCCGGCGCTCCTGGGGGTCCGGGCGGTGATCGCGCGCAGCTACGAGCGCATCCATCGCAGCAACCTGATCGGCATGGGAGTCCTCCCCCTGCAGTTCCTGTCCGGCGAGGGGGCCGAGTCGCTGGGCCTCGATGGCACGGAGCGCTTCGAGGTGCATGGAATCGAGGGTGGCGTGGAGCCGGGCTCGACGGTCGGCGTGCGCGCCGAGCGGGAGGAGGGGCAGGTCGCCGAATTCGAGGCGCTCGTCCGGCTGGACACGCGCGTCGAGGTCGAGTACTGGCGCCACGGCGGCATCCTGCAGATGGTGCTCCGGCGCCTGGCCGGGGAGGATGCCGGGAAGCGCTGAGCGAGCCGCTCGGACTCGCCAGGCGAGGCGTCGCGCGCCGGGGTGTGGCGAACTGCCAGTATCCCGGCGCCCGAGCCAGTGTCTCCAGAGCACCTCGAGTCCTTACCCGGCCTGTATCTACGCCATCGGGCTACCTCCAGGCACGTCGCCTGCTCCCTCGCGGACCCGCGGCATCGCGTCATCCCTCAGGACCGTCACGGGAGGCATGGTCATGCGAGCTCCACGGAACCTCCTCGGGATTCTGGGCGTGCTGGCCCTGGGGGCGACGGCCGGGTGTGCGCGCACGGCGGTCGTGCAGGCCCCGGCGCCCTCCGACCGACCCTCGGTGGGAGCGGCCTCCGGACGTGACAACAGCGAGAGGACCCTTGGGATCCCCCCGGGCCAGCTCCCACCGCCTGGCCGGTGCCGAGTCTGGCTCCCGGGCCAGCCGCCCGGTCACCAGCCGACCTCCGGTCGGTGTGACGTCCTGGCATCGGAGGTGCCCGCGGGCGCCTGGCTGGTGTATCGACCGTTGACCGAGGGACGGGGAAGGGCAAAGGGGGCAGGGAAGAAGGGCCACTCGGTGGTTCGCGTCACCGTCTACCGCGATCGAACCCCGACCGTGATCCGCATCTTCGACGTGATCACGGGCCGTCTCCTGGAGGAGGAGACCCCGGACTAGGGCGCCCGGCCTCGCAGCAGTGCCCTTAGGCCGGCCGCGTCCAGCCGCCGACCCACGTAAAAGGGCCCGAAGTCGGCGTATTCGGCGCTGACCTCGTCGAACCGCATCTCGGTGACCAGGTGCTTGAAGTCCACCGGGTCGCCGGCGAACAGGGTGACACCCCACTCCCAGTCATCCAGCCCCGTAGAACCGGTGATCACCTGGGACACGCGGCCGGCGTAGAGTCGGCCCGTCCCCCCGTGGTCGATCATCATGTCGTTGCGCGTCTCGAGCCCCAGACCGTACCAGTTCTGTCCGGGTGCGCGTCGCTTGTCCATCGGGTAGAAGCACAGGTAGGGCATCTCCTCGGGCTGGCGCGGATACAGCCGACCCCGGACGTATCCCTTGTCGCGCTCGGCCTGCACGGCGGCATGCAGGCGGGCGCGGCCGTCCTGGCCTGTCGGGTCGACACCCTCCTCCCCGAGCCTCTCCACCGTCTGCGTCGTGAGTCGATAGAAGCCGAGCTCGACCACCGAGAGGAAGTCGTAGACGGGGTCCAGCGCGTCGGCCAGGTCGGTCCACGCCACCGCATCCTCGGCGGCGGCCAGTCCCTCGAGATCCGAGCGGAAGTGGAGGAGGTGGAGGTCGGCGCCGCCCCCGACGATACGGTAGGCGCCCGACCAGCCGCCTTCGCCCAGGTCTTCCCATTGCGACAGGAGCTCGGACAGCTCATCGACCAGGTGGGCGCGGTCGGCGGGAGACACGGACTTCAGGGCGGGCCATGCGACCCGGAAGAACTGGTGGAGGACGTACCAGCCCTCCAGCGTGAGCGGCGCGATCTGGGTACCCGGCATGTGGCTCTCCCTGGGATGGGGCGCTCGAAACGGTCGGGAGGAAGGTGAGGCCGAGCCGTGGGTCCGGCAACGTGGGTTCGCCGGGTGAGCGGCGTCGGGGGCCGAGCCGGTGGAGCGGCGTGGACCGGCCTTTTGCCCGCCCCGCTGGCCGGTCAGATCTCGAGGAACCGGTAGACCACCACCCCGGTGTCGGGGGCATTGTCGACATCCACGTAGCCGGAGGCGACCATGTCCCGGAGGATCCCCTCGATCTCGGGGAAGGGGAGGCCGGTGGCCTCGACGCCTTCGGTCACGGTCAGGCACCCGCCGTGCGTCCTCGCCGCCGACAGGAGGCGCCGCATGCGCCTCGAAGTCTCGGACTCGGGCGGGTCGGCGGGCGCCGCCGCAGGAGCGGGAGCCGCCATCGAGATCGGCGCGGTCGGAGGAGGGACCAGGTGGGCCCACCTCGGGTGGGGCAGGTAACCCTCGCGGACGTTGGAATCCATCACCAGACCCTTCATTCGGAACAGATCGATGAACTGGCCGATGCCGAACAGGCCGAAGGTCAGGAGCCAAAGGATGCCCGTGCCGTACTTTCCCATGTAGATCCTGTGGAGTCCCGCCAGTCCCACGAAGAACAGGCACCACAGGGCGTACGCCGGTCCCTCCCTGTACATCCTCGTCTCTCCCTGTCCGCGGATCACGCTCCCGGACCGCCGCTCCGGGCCCCGACGCGTCTCCGTACGTTGGCCCGGCGTCCGGAGTTTCGGCCCGGTCGCCTTACACCCCGGAGCGGAACAGCATCACGTCGCCGTCGCGCACCACGTAGTCCTTGCCCTCCGAGCGCACCAGCCCGCGGTCCCGGGCCTCCTTCGTGGAGCCGCAGACCACGAAGTCCTCGTAGCTCACGGTCTCCGCACGAATGAAGCCCCGCTCGAAATCCGAGTGGATCGTGCCCGCCGCCTGTGGGGCCTTCGCCCCGAGCGGCACGGTCCAGGCTCGCACCTCCTTCTCTCCCGCCGTGAAGAAGGTATGGAGGCCGAGGAGTCGATAGCCGGCCCGCACCAGCCGGTCCAGCCCGCTGCTCTCCATGCCCAGAGCCGCCAGGTAGTCCTCGCGCTCGTCGGGAGGAAGCTGCGCCACCTCCGCCTCCAGCCGGGCGCACAGCGCGAGGACGCGCGCGGCGGGCTCCCGCTCGGCGACGTACTCCCGAAGGCGCTCGAGCCCCGGCGCCTCTTCGCCGCCCATCGCTTCCTCGCCGACGTTGGCCACGAACAGGGTGGGCTTCAGCGTGAGCAGGCCGAAGCCCCGAAGAAGGTCTCGCTCCTCTTCCGTCAGGGGTTCGCGGCGGAGCGGCTCCCCGGCCGCCAGGCTGGCCTCGAGGCGCCGGAGCAGCGTCAGCTCTTCGGCCGCGCCCTTCTCGCCCGAGCGCGCCTTCTTCTCGACCTTCTCCAGCCGCCGGGACACCGCCTCCAGGTCCGCCAGGGCCAGCTCGGTCTCGATGACCTCGAGGTCGTGCACGGGGTCGGCGCGCACCTCCACGCGGGCCACACGCTCGTCCTCGAAGCAGCGCACCACGTGGGCAATAGCGTCCACTTCACGGATGTGCTGCAGGAAGCGGTTGCCCAGGCCCTCCCCGCGGGAGGCCCCCTCCACGAGCCCGGCGATGTCGACGAACTCGACCACGGCCGCGGTGACCTTCCGCGGCCGCACGAGTCGGGCGAGCTCATCGAGCCTGGAGTCGGGGACCTCGATGACGCCGACGTTGGGATCGATCGTGCAGAAAGGGTAGTTCTCGGCCGGCACCGCGACGGCGGTCAAAGCCTGGAACAGGGTCGACTTGCCCACGTTGGGCAGGCCGACGATACCTACGGATAGCTTGGACATGGACTCGGGGGTTCGGGCTTCCTGTCGGCGCCGGCGGACCCGGCGCGCGTCGACGCGGGTACCTTGACCCCGGCGGGCGCCTTCGTGTTCCGGCGAGCTTTGCCGAGACCGCCCGGGAGCGTACATTTGCGGCCGCGTCGGGCGAGTCTCGATGCCAGCGTGGTGGGCGTAGCTCAGCTGGTTAGAGCGCCAGGTTGTGGCCCTGGAGGCCGCGGGTTCGAATCCCGTCGCTCACCCTGTACACGCCGCCCCCGAATCGGGCAGGGGGGTGAGCCTCCCGGAGGACCAACGGTGACCGAGCCATCTGCCACTCTCGACCGACTTCACCAGCGCGTAAGGACTTTCGTGGACCTGGCCGCGCGCGTCGAGGCGGCGCTCGCCACGCCGGACCGTGACGGCGGCCCGGCGGCCGAGCGGACGCGGGAGGTGAGCCGACTGGCGAGCCGGCTCGGGTCGGAGAGCCGTGAGCTCCTGGACCGCCTGAGGAAGCTGCGCGGCCGCTCGCGCCCCCGCGTTGTGTTCGGGCTCGTGGTCACTCGAGGCCGGCAGCGTCGCGTGGCGGAGCTGGCCCGTGAGGTGGCCGCCTCGCTGTCCGAGGCGACCGGGAGCGTCTGAGCCGGCCGGGCGGGGTGCAAGAGAGGTGAGCATGGGACGCATGGTGGATTTCCTGGGCATGACGGTGGGCGGATGGGTGGGCTGGGCGGTCGGCGGCCGCCTGTCGCTGTTCACGGCCATCCTCCTCTCCATCGTGGGCACGGGCGCCGGGCTGCACGTGGGACGGCGCTGGCTGGGCGACTGCTTCTGAGCGGCATCCGGGCGCCTTCGGCCGTGATCCGTGGACGCGGCCCGCGGCATCGGCCCGGGCGACGGGCCCCTCGACGTTTCGGCGGACCGTAGCGCGGTGAAGATCACCTTCCTGGGCGCGGCGGGAACGGTCACCGGATCCCGACACCTGGTCGAGACGGAGCGGCGTCGGGTGCTGGTGGACTGCGGTCTCTTCCAGGGAGTCAAGGTCCTCCGGCGCCGGAACCGGGCTCCCCTCCCGGTGGAGCCCGCCTCCCTGGACGCCGTGCTCCTGACCCACGCGCACATCGACCACAGCGGCTACCTCCCGGCCCTGGTCCGGGACGGCTTCGAGGGGCCGATCTACGCCTCCCCACCGACCATCGACCTGTGCGGCATCCTCCTTCCCGACTCCGGGCGGCTCCAGGAGGAGGATGCGGACTATGCCAACCGCAAAGGCTTCGGCCGGCACCGGCCGGCCCTTCCCCTGTACACCGAGGAGGACGCCGAGCGCGTGCTCCCCAGATTCGAGGACCTGGACCTCGAGAGCCCCATCGACCTGGACGGGCTGCGCGCCGAGGCCCGGCGGGCCGGGCACATCCTGGGGGCGTGCAGCTACCGGATGGAGTCCGGCGGGGCGAGCGCGCTCTTCTCCGGGGACCTGGGACGCAGCACGGATCCGATCATGCCGCCCCCGTCGCCCCCCCTGGCGGCGGACCGCTTCGTGATGGAGTCGACGTACGGGGACCGGCTGCACGACGGAGGCGACCCCGTGGCGGCCGTGGGCGAAGTCCTGCGCCGGACCGTGGAGCGCGGCGGTACGCTGCTCATTCCCGCCTTCGCGGTCGGCCGCTCGCAGCTTCTCCTGTACTGCGTCGTGGAGGCCTTCGGGAGAGGATTGGCGCCGCGCGTGCCCGTGTACATGAACAGCCCGATGGCCACGAACGTCTCCGAGCTGTACGTGCGTCACGCGGCGTGGCATCGCCTGAGCCGGCGGCAGGTGGTCGAGATGTTCCGGGAGGTGACGTTCGTCCGGGAGGTCGAGGACTCGAAGGCCCTGGTTCGCAGGCACGGCCCCATGGTGGTGATCTCGGCGAGCGGAATGCTCACGGGGGGACGCGTGTTGCACCACCTCAAGGTCGTCGGACCCGACCCCGCCAGCACGATCCTCCTCGTAGGCTACCAGGCGGTGGGAACCCGCGGAGCGGCCATCGAGGCGGGTGCGGGGTCGGTCAAGGTCCACGGAGGATATGTCCCCATCCGGTGCGAGGTCGTCTCGCTGGGAATGTTCTCGGCGCACGCGGACCGGGACGAGCTCATGGCGTGGCTGGCCGGCGCGCCCGAGCCACCGGCCGAAGTGTGCCTGGTGCATGGAGAGCCGGCCTCGTCCGATGCGCTCCGTCTCCGCATCGAGGAGCGACTCGGGTGGTCGGCCCGCGCGGTGGAGCAGGGCGAGACGGTCGTGGTCGACCGCTCCAGTCCGTCGGTGGACGGGGCTTGACTGGCAAATCCGAGCCGCTATTTTACTCGGCTGCCGCAGATACCGCCCTTCACGGGACCGGGGCTGCGGCGCCCGGCGGGGCACCGAGTTGACAGCGGCCACGCGGGGCGCTATGATCAGAATCCCTCGCGCGACGGGTTTCCCTTCGCGCGAGCGTTGTTTGACAAGAAGACGTGAGTGGCGTGTGGGACCTCGAAATGGGATGCGGGCACCACTTCCCGCGTCCCCATGAGGAACCAAAGTGGATGTATTCCGAACGCGCCCCGGGCCCTCGAGGTCCGGGACCATGCGTTCACCAGGATGAAGCGGCTCGTGCCGGCCTGGCCGGTGCGGACGCTCCAGACTTTTTTTTGGAGAGTTTGATCCTGGCTCAGGACGAACGCTGGCGGCGTGCTTAACACATGCAAGTCGTGCGAGAAAGCCCCTTCGGGGGTGAGTACAGCGGCGGACGGGTGAGTAACACGTGAGTGATCTGCCTGGAGGCGGGGGACAACCCAGGGAAACTTGGGCTAATACCGCATACAGCGGCGGGCCTGGATGCCCGTCGTGAAAGCTGGCCTCTCCTTGGAAGCCAGCGCCTCCGGATGAGCTCGCGGCCTATCAGCTTGTTGGTGGGGTAACGGCCTACCAAGGCGGTGACGGGTAGCTGGCGTGAGAGCGCGACCAGCCACACTGGGACTGAGACACGGCCCAGACTCCTACGGGAGGCAGCAGTGGGGAATCTTGCGCAATGGGCGAAAGCCTGACGCAGCGACGCCGCGTGGGGGAGGAAGGCCCTAGGGTTGTAAACCCCTGTCAGGCGGGACGAACCGTGGGCGGACGAATAGTCTGTTCACCTGACGGTACCGCCAGAGGAAGCTCCGGCTAACTCCGTGCCAGCAGCCGCGGTAAAACGGAGGGAGCGAGCGTTGTTCGGAATTACTGGGCGTAAAGGGCGCGTAGGCGGCCACGTAAGTCGCGTGTGAAAGGCCGGGGCTCAACCCCGTGTATGGCACGCGATACTGTGTGGCTAGAGACAGGTAGGGGCGAGCGGAATTCCCGGTGTAGCGGTGGAATGCGTAGATATCGGGAAGAACACCCGTGGCGAAGGCGGCTCGCTGGGCCTGTTCTGACGCTGAAGCGCGAAAGCGTGGGGAGCAAACAGGATTAGATACCCTGGTAGTCCACGCCGTAAACGCTGGGCACTAGATGTCGGGAGGCATGGCCCTCTCGGTGTCGCAGCTAACGCATTAAGTGCCCCGCCTGGGGAGTACGGCCGCAAGGCTGAAACTCAAAGGAATTGACGGGGGCCCGCACAAGCGGTGGAGCATGTGGTTTAATTCGAAGCAACGCGAAGAACCTTACCTGGGCTTGACATGTCGGTGGTAGTCCCCTGGAAACAGGGGGTGACCCTTCGGGGAGCCGTCACAGGTGCTGCATGGCTGTCGTCAGCTCGTGTCGTGAGATGTTGGGTTAAGTCCCGCAACGAGCGCAACCCTCGCCCGTAGTTGCCAGCGGATCATGCCGGGGACTCTACGGGGACTGCCGGTGACAAACCGGAGGAAGGTGGGGATGATGTCAAGTCATCATGGCCCTTATGTCCAGGGCGACACACGTGCTACAATGGCCGGTACAAAGGGCTGCGAACCCGCGAGGGGGAGCGAATCCCAGAAAGCCGGTCCAAGTTCGGATTGCAGTCTGCAACTCGACTGCATGAAGGCGGAATCGCTAGTAATCGTGGGTCAGCCACACCACGGTGAATACGTTCCCGGGCCTTGTACACACCGCCCGTCAAGCGATGGAAGCCGGGGGTACCCGAAGCCAGTGGCCCAACCCTTCGGGGAGGGAGCTGTCGAAGGTAAACTCGGTGACTGGCGCTAAGTCGTAACAAGGTAGCCGTAGGGGAACCTGCGGCTGGATCACCTCCTTTCTAGGGAGCAGTTTTTCCCTGCCAACCCGCACGCCACGCACGTTTTCTTCTATAGATCGAGTGACCTCCGTCCGCTCCGGCGGGTCGGAGGCCGCTTTTTGACAACGAGGCAGGGAAGGGAAGCGAGTCGAGCCGGGCGGGGCTCGGTCGTCTGCGGGTTAGGGCCCGTGGGAGGCGGAGCGTCCGGCACGAGAGCGTCGAGGTTGAGAGTAGAGAGTAA